>SAMEA3663235__coassemble_239_pt1 | contig 18492 bp, 14 predicted proteins | sample SAMEA3663235__metabat2_low_PE_011 | metagenome-assembled genome bin SAMEA3663235 (sample SAMEA3663235) | pig gut metagenome | biome: pig gut; feature: pig-associated habitat; material: faeces | place: China | collected 2013 | reverse complement strand
CATATGTTGCTGTCTTTGGAAAAGTTTTTATGTATACAAAAACATTTTTTGTAATTATTGCCATAAAAGTTAAAATTATGGTATAATAAACTAATTATTGTCGTCGAAAGAACGGAGTTATGCATGAATACACAGAATAAACTTACAATCGAAGAATTAGATGCCATTCTGGAACGCCATCTGCCTTCTGAAGTTCTGGAGCAGGTCAAAGGAACCATTCATGATTTTTTTCACGAAAACGGACAAGCTGATTTGTGGGAATATAGGGACCGCATGACCGGCATGTACAATTCCCACGGTGTCCTGAAAAAATTAGAAGAGTGGAAAACTTCCTGCATAGAAACCGGAGAAAGTCTTCTCATTTTGTGTATTGATGTGGAACGTCTTGAAAATATCAATCGCATTTACGGACACTCTGAAGGTGATGTGGTGATTCAGACCTTAGGCCAGATTCTGGAGGACAGCGTTACGGAAAACGAAATCTGCGGGCACCTGGGCAGCAGCGAATTTGCAATCATTATCCGTACCGCAGATGCCGGGGAACAACTTGCAGAGAGCTTTCTGCACTCCATCAACTTCCGTATCGACAATTACAATCGTGTATCCGGCAAAGAGTACAGTTTTCATATTACTCACAGTCTTTCCTCCATCAGACCTGCTCCCGACACCAGCATGCCGGAAGTATTGGATCAGGTGCTTATTCAGAAACGTCTCCAGAGGGAAGGCCGTCGCAACCTTACCGACACGAATCAGGAAATGAATATTGATCCGGAAGAGCATCGTATGGTAAACAAGGTACTGGATCACAATCTCTTCCGCTATGCTTTCCAGCCAATTATCGATGCAAAAACAGGTGAAATCTATGCTTATGAAGCTTTGATGCGTACAGAGGCAGGAATTCCTTTCTCACCTTTGGTAATATTAAAATATGCTACCTTTGATGACCGACTTTACGATATAGAGCGAGCTACTTTCTTCAATGTTTTGAAGTTAATGGCTACAGAATCCGACCTGGGTGACCGGAAAATCTTTATCAACAGTATCCCCACCTGCCAGCTGATTCCCTCAGATTACAATCAGCTGCGGGCAACCTACGGCAGTATGTTCGGGAAGATGGTGGTTGAAATCACGGAACAGACTGAGTTGGATGACAGCCGTCTTGAATTAATGCTGACCCGCAGTAAGGAAGATGGGTTCGGACTGGCCATTGACGACTTTGGAACAGGCTATTCCAACACCTCAAGCCTGCTTCGTTATCTGCCCAACTGTATCAAGATTGATCGTCTCCTGATTGCCGGCATTGAAGAGAATCCAAAGAAACAGCATTTTGTCAACAACATCATAACCTTTGCCCACGATAATGGATTCCTGGCTCTTGCGGAAGGTGTCGAGACCGCTGCCGAGCTGAAAGCTGTCATACATATGGGCATTGACCTGATTCAGGGCTTCTATACCGCGAAGCCTTCCTTTACCATGCTGAAAGAGCTTCCCGAAGCACTGAAAAATGAGATTATCAGCGACAATATGGGAATGCATGAAAAAGTACAACGCAAAATATATATTGTAAACGACGAACACGAATTGGTACTGATGCAGCTTGCGCTGGAGCAGTACACCGGCATTGTGATATCTCAGCCGGAGCTTACTTTGATCGGTAATCCCAATTTCCCTGCCGGCATGTCCATCAAGATTAAAGACGGTTGTCACTGCAAGCTGACTCTTCGCAATATCAATCTGGAAAGTACAGAGGATCTCCCTTGTATCGACATCGGCACCGGTGCCGGTCTCACTCTGATTCTGGAAGGCAACAATGTGCTTACCAAGACCGGAATCCGGGTACCCGACGGCAGCTACTGCTGTCTGAGCGGTTCCGGTGACCTCTCCATTTCCGTAAAAGGAATTAATTGTTATGCCATCGGTAACGATGCCAATTCCGGTGTGGGAACAATTATCTGTGACTCCTCCGGAAAGCTGATTATCAGAACGGAAGGAAACCACTGTATCGCAATCGGCGGAGGTATTTACAGACAGGGAAAAGGGCTTCAGATCTTACGCGGAGATATCCGTCTGAATATTGCGGGAGAAAGGGCGATCGGTATCGGCTGCTGTTACGGCACCGTTCCCATAATGGTGAAGGACTGTGCGCTTGACATCGACTTCCGTGTAGGCTCCGGCTGCGCAATCGGAAGCTGGAACAACGATCAGCAGATTACCATGATGAACTTTAAGCTGAAAATTGATGGTTCCGGAAGTCATCTCAGCGGCATCGGAAGTATCGAAGTCAGCTCCGGAAAAATATTAGTGGAAAATGCAGAGGCTCATGTGCGTCTCACCGGTCAGCAGGTGCGTCTGATTGGAAGCGAAGGCGGAGGCTTGAATATTACCGTCAACAACACTCACATGACACTTAACGGAGAAGGCACCAATGTGCTGGGTATCGGCTGCTTTGATGAAAGCTGTATCCTGAGTGCACGTGAGACCACTTTGGATATTCACCTGTTAGCAGCAGAAAACATCGCCATCGGTGCCAGAGATGAAAATTGTACCTTTGAAGGTGGCAAAAGGATCCTTCTGATTAATGATTAACCTCTATTCTTTACTGATATAGCTCTCGAATCTCTTCCAGCTTTCCGCCCATAAGGCTTCCATCCGGGAGCCTGCGGAAGCTGTTTAAGAACTTCCAGGCATTTTCACAGCTATGATGACGTACCTCATGTCCCTGGTTGCTGACACAGCCAAAGACACAATAACAGTTCCCGTCTTCACTGACAAACAGATTCAGAGTGAGCACACTATCCTCTCTCTCCTCATCCTTCAATTGATATACGTAATCTCCATCAAGTCCCCAGATGGGATTCTCCCACTTGTCCTGCTCTTCAAATTGATTCTGATTCTTTTTCACGGAACGATTCACTTCCAGAACATATGCCATACGATTTAAGCATTTTTTCTCCTGAAAAGGCAGCTCGGGAAGAGGTGTTTTCTCTCCGCCCACGTAGAACACCGGAACTATGGTGTCACGATTTATCTCACCGGGACTCTGCTCACCATAGGAATTCAATCCCACATCAAAGGTAGCGTCCATCGGTGCCACCGCAGCGAATACCCGGGGATACTCCTGAAACATATCCCAGGATTTACAGCCTCCCATGGAGAAACCGGATGCATATATCTTCTCGCTGTCAATACTGTATTTTTTCTTGAGACATTCTATCATTTCTATGGTCTCAGAGGCAGTACTGTTCAAGTGATTTTCAACGCACACCAGAAGGAAATCATGTTCTGCCGCTACCCTGTACCAACCCGAAACCGTTGCCATACACATAGCGGAATCTCCACCGCCATGAAAACACATGAGCAGCGGAACCTTTTTCCCATCCTTCATTATATCACGATTATAATATGCCACATAACCAATTCTATGCTCTGTGGTATCCCGATCGTCCCCGCGATTATCACAGGTCGTAGTAACGGAACAATAACCCGGCTCCATTACCATTCCCATTTCTTCCAGGTTATCCTCCCTGTCCAGATATCCCATCATCCGGCGGAAAGTACCTACAAACTGTCTGTAATCCTCTTGATAATCCGCCTTATCCTTCACCAGCACATAATCAGAGGACTGCAGAAGCGCCTGATTCACCTCTGCATGATTGCCGATGGATAGGATCGGAATATCACGCCTCTCTGCCCCGGTGACAACGCTTAAGCCCTGCAAAATACAGACTGCCGGAGTAATATCCCCTTTACCATACAGCCCGTCCCCTTCGAGTGTCTTCAAACAGTTTTTAGCAATATAGTCTGCCGATGCCCCGAAGCCGTATAGACAGGTTCTAAGCACTGCACCCCTTATATAGGTGTCACCCATTTTCTTGGCAAATCTGTCATACATGATGGCAGCACCATCCTTGTAGTACTGGCTGATTCTGGACTGTGCCAGTATGCTCTCATACAGATCGACCGGTGCCTTCTCCCATCCCCCTTCGTTCAGAGGATAAAAGAATACTACACTTCCGGCATACTCTGATGCGATCTCTGCCAAACCGTTTTGATCCGCAAAAGCTTTTGCTTCCTCAAAAGAAAATCTGTTTTCTTCGAAAATCATCAGATATGGTGCGCGAAAACCAAAATTCACAATACCCGCCGGTTGCTTTGTCACCGGAATATATACCTTTGCTGCAAACTTGTCAAACACCGCCTCCCACATTTTGGACCCATCCCGGAATGTCATGATATCCGCTATTTCTTTCATACCCCGTCCCCCTCGTTTCTATTGTCGTTTCTACTGTCTTCTCTGTTTTCCTCTCTGTCTTACCTTATCCCTTATCTGTGTTTCCAGGTGGTTCTTGAAAATAGTATTAAAATCGGAAATATTTCCAGTCTTCCCGCCAGCATATCCATAATCAGAACCAGCTTTGAAAAACCGCTGAATGCAGAAAAGTTACCTGTAGGACCAACCATTTCAAAGCCCGGACCGATATTGTTGAAGCAGGCTACCACCGCAGATATGTTGGTTGTGATGGAAAAGCCGTCCAAAGAAACCAACAGAAAGCTTCCCACGGTAATGATCGCATAGGCCGCCAGATATGCATTGGTGTTGCTCAGAACCTTCTCACTGATAGGTTGTCCGTTAACGCGGACTACCTGCACCATCTGGGGATGTACCACCTGTCTGACACTTCTGCGAAGGCTCTTCAGCACCAGAAGAACTCTGCTGCATTTGAATCCTCCACCGGTGCTTCCTGCGCTGGCGCCGATAATCATAAGGCACAACAGGATTGCCTTGGAAAATCCCGGCCACAGATCAAAATCCGTCGTTGCATAACCTGTTGTGGTAACGATAGAAGGAAGGCCGCATGTCTCACGGTTTCTTCCAAAGTTCCGTAAACGCCTCTCAGGTTCCAGACTATCAGGAGAATACTACCTGCCACCATGCCCAGATACATGCGAAGCTCTTCGTCTTTGAACACACTCTTTACCTGTCTGAGCAACAGCATATAATAACAGGAGAAATTCACGCCAAACAATAACATAAATACGGTACACACATTCTGAATATATGGGCTGTACCCTGCAATACTGTCGTTTTTCACGCCGAAGCCGCCGGTTCCCGCCGTTCCAAAAGCCGTACAGACAGCTTCAAACAGGGACATTCCACCGGCTAAAAGGAAGAAAACATCCAGAATCGTCAATACGATATACAACAAATACAGGATACCGGCTGTCTGCTTCATCTTCGGAACCAATTTGCCCACGTTAGGTCCCGGACTTTCCGCACGGAGCAGATGCATGGTAAATCCGTTATCCCCACCTCCAAAGGAAGAAATCGCCAGCAGGAACACAAGAACCCCCATGCCCCCCAGCCAGTGACTGAAGCTTCTCCAGTATAGGATTCCTTTCGGAAGCCCTTCAATCTCCGTAAGAATGGACGCTCCCGTGGTAGTAAAACCGGAGACTATCTCAAAAAATGCGTCAATAAATTTAGGGATTGCACCTGAGAGATAAAACGGAAGACACCCCAACAATCCCATGACAATCCAGCTCAATCCCACACAGGCCAAACCTTCCTTTGCAAAAAAGTTCTTTTTGGACTTTCTGCCAAAAAAGATTAGTCCGTGTGCCAGTACAAAAATGAGTCCCATGGTTTTGAGAAACGCAACAGCGGACTGCCATTCTCCTCCAAAGATACTGATACAGAGCGCCGGTACCATAAACACGAGCTCCAATACTAATATTTTCCCTATAAAACGCCCCAGCATTCTATAATTCATTTATCTAAAACCGTGCCTTTCCGTATTCCAAACTCCCGGTTACTCAAAGATATCATTGAGCTGATAAATCACCTCATCACTTCCGGTAACCACAATCACTGTATCACCCACATCAAAGTAGGAATCACCGTTCGGAATCTCTGTTCTGCCGCTTCTGGTGATGCAGACCACCAGAACCCCCTTCTTCAGCTTCAGTTTTTTCAGGGGCAGCCTGCAATTCTGCGTGGTGGAATCTACGATAAACTCCATCGCCTCTGCCTGTCCGTCTGCAATCGTATGCACCGTCAGAGCCGCACCGGTCTGATTCTTCATGGCACGCACATATCTGACAATGGTATTACAGCATAATTCCTTGGGACTTACCACGCTTCCGGGTACCACATTGCCAAGAATGCTGGCATTATCCATTCGCCCCAGCTTGGTAACCACCAGGGGAACTCCACTGTTGGTGCCAAAGAGCGAGATAATCATATTCAGCTCATCCAGCCCTGTAAGTGAGATAAGGGCATCACATTCCGAAACCCCTTCACTTTCCAGCAGATACTGACTGCTGGCGTCTCCCTGGATAATGCAGGTCTTAGGAAGCATTGCAGCGAGCACATTGCAACGCTTCGGGTCATTCTCAATCAACTGTACGCTGATCCCACTGTTTTCAAGACGACTGGCCAGATAGTAACTCATGGTACCGCCGCCGCAGATGATCACCCGCTTTACCTTGTGGGTGATAATTCCAAGATTCTTTAACAATATCGTCAGGGTATCCGAAGAGGCTGTTACGAAAATACGATCTCCCTCTCGTAACACAAAATTACCATCCGGTGCCACCGCCTTGCCATTTCGCAGAACCGCACAGACCAGGATTTTGCATTTCACAATATTGTTCATATCAATCAGAGCCGCATTACAGAGCTTACTCTTCTCATCAACTCTCAGTTCAACGATTTCCACACGTCCCTTTGCAAAGGTATCTCTCTTCAAAAAGCCCGGATAACGCAGTAAACGCTCTATCTCTGCCGCCGCCTGCTTTTCCGGATTTACCGACAGGGAAAGTGCGAAGATATCACGCATTTTATATATCTGGTCTGTATATTCCGGATTTCTCACTCGGGCTATGGTATGCAGCTTAGGATTCAGTCCGTGAGCCGTCATGCAACACAAAAGATTCACCTCGTCATGCCCCGCCATCGCAATCAGCAGGTCAGCTTCTTTGACACCCGCCTGGAGCAGTACCTCCATGGAGGCACAGTTCCCCTGTACTGCCATGACATCGTACCTCTCCTCGCTGGACTCCAGCACCTTGGGATTGGAATCTATTATGGTAATGTCATCCCCTTCTGCGGACAGCTGTCTCGTAAGCATCGCTCCCATCTTACCGTCTCCGGCAATTATTATCTTCACGTTTCTTATCCTCTCTCTTCTTCAAAAACGACTTTTCCATCGCATATTGTCGTCATTACTTTTCCCCTCAGTTCCCAGCCGGTAAAGGGCGTATTGCATGCCTTGGACAGATAGCTTTCAGGCTTCCAATCTGCAGTGACATCAATCAGTATGATATCTGCCGGACCGCCTTCCTCCAGATACCCCGCATCCAGATGATACATTTCGGCTGGATTGCTGCTCATCAGGCGAAGCAGCTGCTTCATGGTAAGATAGCCTCCTTCTACCAGCGTTGTAATCCCCAGAGACAGTGCCGTCTCAAGGCCAATGATCCCACTGGGAGCTTCTGTGACAGGCTTCGCTTTTTCCTCAGCAGTATGAGGAGCATGATCCGTGGCAATGATGTCAATGGTACCATCCGCCAGTCCACGGATAATTGCCTGGCGGTCTCTCTCCTCCCTTAGGGGAGGATTCATCTTAGCCATGGTGCCGTATCGAATGGCGGCTTCCTCCGTCAGCGTAAAATGGTGCGGCGTCGCTTCCGCGTGAATATTGCCTCCCTGTTCTTTTGCCTTGCGCACCAGCTCCACGGATTCAGCAGCGCTGATGTGCTGTATCTCAATGCACGCTCCGGTTTCCAGCGCAATCTTCAGATCCCGCTCCACCATGGAAATCTCTGCCTCCCGGGGGGAACCGCCGATTCCGAAATACTCACTTGCCTTCCCCCTGTTAATCCCGTTATTCTCTATGAATTCCGGATTTTCTTCATGAAAGCTGATCGGCATATCAAGTGCTGCGGCTTTTTTCATCGCCTCTCTGACGATCTCTTCCTCTCGCAGGGGAATACCGTCATCCGTAAATCCGACTGCCCCGGCTTCTGCCAGCCCCTGCATATCTGTCAGCACCTTTCCCTGCAGTCCCATGGTCACATTGGCACAGGTCTTCACGTGGATTCCGGTCTCTTTTCCCCGACTGATGACATACTCCAGAGTCTCTTTGTTATCTACCGCAGGCTTGGTATTGGCCATCAGTACCACTGTGGTAAAGCCGCCGCGGGCTGCTGCAGCCGCGCCGGTTGTAATATCTTCCTTGTGGGTAAAGCCCGGCTCTCTGAAATGAACATGAACATCCACCAGTCCCGGTGCAACCAGCAGACCCTGCGCATCTATCACGTGACAGTCTCCTTCGGGTGCAGGGAGGTTTTTCCCGATCTTGACAATTTTATCTCCTTGGGTCAAAACATCATACTTTCCATCCCATCCGGACTTCGGATCCATGATATAGCCGTTTTTTATCAATAGCATAATAGCCTCCTGAACTGTCCCAGCAATTTTTCATCAGATACTCATTTCTGAGCATACTTAGGTTCATTATAAAACAGTCCGGAGAAAATGAAAAGAGATTTACAATATTTCACATGCCTGTTTCACTCAAATATAACTGTTTTGTCCAGTAATTCCGTCTTTATGACAATATAGGGATAAGAGGGCACCTGATTATTCCCTGTTGCTTCCTTCGGTCCAAGCAGACCGGTATCCACGCAGATATTTGTATCCGTCAGATAGAGTTCCTCCACCGTTATACTGTAACCCCCCGTTGATTGTTTTCCATAGCCGACACATATGTATAAATTTTCGTTATCCGTATAGGTAATCTGGAAAGGCATACTCTTCCTTTCTTCCAGTAAACTCTTTAGTTCCTCGGGTATCTTTTCCTCGCTGAGTACCGTAAACTCCAGGTCTCTTAGCTTGATTTTCTCTTCACTGAGCAGCGTACAGCCCGAAAGCATCAGCAGAAGCAAAAGCAATCCCCCGATAACAGCCCTTCTTACCATCCTTTTTGTCTTCACTATCACTTGGTATCCATTCGTTTCTTTTGCTGTATTCTATGTACACTTTGGGAAAAGTATGTTAAAATATCGGTAATTGTTTGAATGCGTAGAAGGAGTTCAGAAATGATTCGATTTATCTTGGTATGCACTTATCTGGTGCTGTATTTGATACTATCCTTACCGGTTCTTCTGATTGAGTGGATCATCGGGAAGTTCAATCCCGGTCTCCGGGATCGCAGCTGCAAAGCGCTGGTAGGTTGGGGATTTCGCTGTATCGGTCACATCGCGGGGACCAGACTCATCGTCAAGGGCCGGGAAAACATTCCCACTGACACTGCCGTTCTCTATGTCGGCAACCACCGCAGCTTTTTTGATGTGGTGCTGTCCCTCTCTCTGTTCCCCGGCATTACCGGGTATGTTGCCAAGAAGGAAATGAACAAAGCTCCTATCCTGCGACTGTGGATGCGCTTTATCCATTGTCAGTTCCTGGACCGTGACAATATAAAAGAAGGAATGAAGACTATCATGGCATGTATCACCCAGGTCAAGTCAGGTCATTCCCTCTGTATTTTCCCCGAAGGTACGCGCAACAAAGTAAACGATACTTTCCTTCCTTTTCACGAAGGCAGTTTCAAGATTGCGGAAAAAGGAGGCGTCCCCATTGTTCCCCTGACCATCGTCAATTCTGCTGCCGTTTTCGAGGATTATTTACCTAAGCTCAGGCTCAGAAAAGCAACGGTTGTATTTGACTTTGGCACCCCAATCTATGTAAACACTTTAGATAAGGACATCCGAAAGAGCCTTGCTAACTATGTCAGCGGTATCATCAGTGAACGTTATTTTCAATTAAAAGAGGAATGCTTTCCAGAAGCCTCCCAAATTCCATCCCGTGAGAAGCCTTGAGCAGTACCGTACACCCCTCAGGTAAGTACTCACGCAAATGATTCTTCAGGCTGTCCAGCAGGCTGTCCCTGTCAGGGAAATACTCCACCGCAGTCTCTTCTCCTGCCAGGGCTGTTGCCGCCTCGTACATATGTCTCGCATTCTCCCCGACACAGTAAAGCCGGTTCAGGCCTGCATTGACAGCATACTCTCCCACACCTGCGTGAAGTGCGTCGGAATTCTCCCCCAGTTCAAACATATCTCCGAGAATCGCAATTTTCTCGGTATCCGCCATCCCCAGCAAATCAATGGCAGCCCGCATGGAGGCGGGATTGGCATTGTAACAGTCATCTATCAGGGTACAGTACTTCAGCGAGATCAGATGATTTCGACCGCTGACCGGTTCGATTCCCGCGATTCCCCTGGCAATCTCCTGTTCTGAGAGTCCAAAAATCCTTCCCACGCAAGCCGCAGCTGCTGCATTCAAAACCATGTGTTTTCCCGGAAGCGGCACCTGTACGGATATCCTTTTCTCCCCAGAGTCTGTTTCTCCGAAAATATGTAACACGGCGTCACTGCCAGACAAACCATGACTGACAATCTCACCGGCAAAGACCTCCTCGTTCTCATTTCCTCCCAACCCAAAGAAATGGGGCTTATGACCATTAACCTCTGACACTTCTTTCAGCTTGTCGTCCTCACCGTTCAGACAGATTTCCCCGTTCTCCGCCATAAAATCAAAGATTTCGGACTTTGCCTTCAGAATACCGTCCCTGGTCTTGAGATTTTCGAGATGACATTGCCCTATATTGGTAATCACACACACATCGGGGCGTGCCATTTTACTGAGTCTGTGCATCTCTCCAAAATCACTGATGCCCATCTCTACCACTGCCACCTGATGCTCCGGACGTATCCGAAGCAGGGTCAGGGGCACCCCGATTTCATTGTTATAATTCCCTTCTGTCTTCAGCACCCGGTATTTCTCTGCCAGGACACCGGCAATAAATTCTTTGGTACTTGTCTTTCCCACACTGCCGGTAATGCCTACCACGGGGATTCCGACTTTTCTGCGATAGAACTCTGCGATATCCTTCAAGGCCTGAAGCGTATCCTCAACGACACAATAACATCCCCGGTTCATACCCTCTGTCCCGGTTTCCACCGCCAGCTGTTCCGGTGTCTTTTGCGAAACAGCAAGCACGGCTCCTGCCGAAAAAGCCTGACTGATAAACTTATGTCCATCCACACGTTCACCAATGGTAGCCAGGAAAACGCCACCCGCTTCCACCTTTCGCGAATCAATTACCACAGAGCTGACGCATTTGTCATATTCTGCAGCATTTCCACCTGTCAGCTTTCCGCCACAGGCCTCAGCAATCTCCCTAATGGTCAAATTCAAAGTTTTGTCCCCGCTTTCCGTTTCTTCTCCGATATGTCTCCATGCTCACAGTGCACAGGCCAGAATCCGCTCGCAGAGTTCCTCAAAATCAATTCCCACAACAGCAGCCTCCTGTGGCAGGAGTGAAGTAGGTGTCATACCGGGCAAGGTATTTGCTTCCAGGCAGAAAATCTCGCCTTTTGCATTCATTCTGAAATCCATCCTCGCATAATTCTTCAGTCTCAATGCACTGAATACCCTCTCGGCAGTGTGTTGTAATTCTTCCGTCTTCTCCTCTGAAAGCGCCGCAGGACAGGTTTCCACGGTACTGCCCGCCTGATATTTATTCTTATAATCATAGAATCCAACCTTAGGTGCAATCTCGATCACGGGAAGTGCCTTTCCGTCCATCACACCCACAGAGAATTCCCTTCCCTCTATGTACTGTTCGATGACTGCTTCATCGTCATAACGGAAGGCCTCCTTTTTGGCCTCCTCATATTCCTTTTCATCCCTTGCGATGCAGACGCCCACACTGGAACCGCCGCAGCAGGCTTTTACGATACAGGGGAAGGGTACCTTTTCCACTTCCTTCTCACCTTTCTTCAGCCGGATTCCCATGGGGGTGGGAATATTGTATGCCTTAAAAATATCCTTGGTAATTCCCTTATCCATCGCCATGGCGGAGCTTACGAAATCTGTACCGGTATATGGTATCCCCATCAGTTCAAAGCAGGCCTGAATCTTGCCGTCCTCACCGTTTGCTCCGTGCAGTGCCATGAAAACGCAGTCGGAGCTTTCACAGATTTCCAACACATGAGGTCCGAAGAAGCTCTTACCTCCATCCTTTCTCAGGGCTTTGATTTCCTTCAGATCCGGATTGCTCTCACCCACACCGGTCACCTCTGCTGCCCAGTCCGTATCCCGGTCAAAAATACCTTCCGTCTCCCCCTCGTATCCCAAATATACATCCAGCAATATCGCCCGATGACCTTTTTTCTTTAATGCCTTATATATCATGCTTCCCGAGCTCAAAGAAACGTCTCTCTCCGTACTGGTTCCTCCGGCCAAAACAACAATCTTCATATCCTTATTCCCCTTTCTGCTCCGTCTTCTTTTCATTGACTGCCATGGGAGCCAGCAACAGAAGATACTCTGTCCGATGCTTTTCCCCGGCATACATATTCTCAGATTTTCCGTTTCTGCCCATAAGATAATGCAAAAAATCTTCCCCAACCCTCGTATACTGATGATTATTCATGATATAGTTTGCACATGACACTTTCATCGCATACTTCAGGAGTTCAGCCTGTTCCGGCAGCTTCTCCGCAAAGTGATCCAAAATGCCGGTATAATCTTTCGCTATCTCCTGTGCCTCATCCATCAGACTGTTCATCCACACTTCACACATATCCATGTTACTGCTTCGGTGTGTTGACATATATGTCATAACCGCATAGATAAAGAGCGCTTCCTTCTGTTCTTCGCCCTGTGGGGAAAAATCGGCATAGGCTAAAATCGCCTCTCCGTATTTCTTTCCACCCGCAACACGATAAAGCTCCGTCAGGGCAAGAAATCTTTCCACACTTTTCTGCGCTTCTCCCTCTGTCCGCTCAAACAATTCCGTTGCCATTTTCAGACATTCCGCCGCGTATCCCGCATCAAACTTCTGATAGAGATAACTCAGTCTTGCAAGAATAGCACTGTACAACATCGCATTCGCAGAATTCTCCCCCTGCCCTGCAGAGGTATTTCTTTCTCCCTCGTCTTTTACCTCCCTGAATTCCACCCATCTTTTCAGGGAATTCAATACATCCGGAACCTTATCGCCATCCTCATCAGAAAAAGCCCCCGGATACCACTCGTATATCTCCAATAAGGTAATCACTTCCTCCGGCGTAAGTTTATCCTCTTCACAATCTGCAGCTACCTGTCTGTATAAATCACCAAAGAGCGTTTCATACATCCCTTTTTGAATGACAAAGGGATGAGATTCTCCGCTTTCATCACACTCCAAATAATAGTTGCCTTCCTCCTGAAGACTGCTAAAATCAGCAGAACCTGTATACATACCTACTTTTTCGTTATATGTGACATCCACAAAATTCCCGGTATATACTACCTGCCCTGTTCCTTTCTCCAGGATCCGGAACTCTCCGGGAAGCCTGTTCCCCTGAAAGAAAACTTCTTTTCTTCCAAAACAGGAATACCCCTCACAATCCACCATAAGGCCCGGAGTATAGAAGGGAACTTCATACTCTGTCACAGGGCTATTCTCCATCGCCGTAACCGTCGTCTCCGTCATTACCGCTTCTGCCGGTGCCATACCACATCCGGTCAAATATACTGTTTCCAAGGCACACAGCGCAAAAAGCAGCAGCTTAACACAATATTTCAAAGGAACCTCCGACAAAACAATTTTTTACTCGTACAGTATACCACTTTCCCCTTGCATAGGCAAACCTATTTCTCAGCTTCATAAACGATCCGTCCATCAATGATCGTGTACAGAGTCCTGGTAAATACCTCCATGGGATTCCCCGAAAAAACTGCGATATCCGCGTCTTTTCCAACCTCTAAGCTTCCGACTCTCTTCTCTACGCCGCAAATCCGGGCTGCATTGATTGTTATGGCGCGATACCCCTCTTCCATCGCCAGTCCCGATTTCACCGCCAGGCCTGCGCAAAGAGGTAAAGAGGCTATCAGGGATACCGGATGATCTGTTGTAATTGCAGTAAGCACACCTGCATGGTTCAACACACCTACGGTTTTAAAAGCCATGTTCTGCACTTCAATTTTGCTCCTGCTGGCCAGATCCGGTCCCACAATTGCAGGAAATCCTTCAGCCGCCAGTTCTTCTGCAATCAAATGACCCTCTGAACAGTGATCCAGCGTCATACGTAGTCCAAACTCCTTCGCCACCCGAATAGCAGTAAAGATATCATCCACACGATGCACATGTGCTTTCAACGGAATCTCTCCCCGCAAGACCGGAAGCCAGCATTCCATCGAAAAATCCTCTTCAAATGCATCTCCTTTTCGGGCTGCTTCTTCCTTTTGTCTCGCATAACTGACCGCTCGTGACAGCTCCCGCCGCAGCATACCGGCAATTGCCATTCTCGTAGCCGGGCTCTTATTCTGTCCGGAATAGTTCACCTTGGGATTTTCACCGAAAGCAACCTTCATGGCTGCAGGAGCTTTTACGATCAAATCGTCTATCCTTCTCCCCATGGTCTTCACAAAAGCGAACTGTCCCCCTACCACATTAGAGCTTCCCGGACCTATCATTGCAGAAGTGATTCCTGCACGAACCGCATCATCAAAGGCCGCATCCATGGTATTGATGGCATCCACTGCCCTTAGATAAGGTGTGACGGGATCCACTGTCTCGTTGCAGTCATCTCCCTCCATCCCTTTCTTTTCTTCCGTAATCCCCATGTGCCAATGTGACTCTATCAATCCCGGCATTATCAGACCATGCGGTACTTCAATCACCTTTTCATGAGAAGCGGGATGAATTACAATTTCATCCCGCCTGCCAATCTCCGCTATTTTCCCGTCGATAATGTGGATACATCCATCCTCAATGTCCTTTCCGGCCATGGTCTTAACCGTTCCACCCAAGAGGTACATCCTTTACCCTCCTTTAACGAAACAGAACTTCCGGATCTGTGGGAACATCGTTCAATGTCAATTTGAGATAAAGATTCGTCCCTTCCTTCGAAAAATACTTCGTAGGAGCGGCAACGGTTCCTATTTCAGTTCCCTCGTCCACATAGCTTCCCACACTTACCTTAATAGCAGCAAGCTGTCCGTAAGTGAGTTTATATCCGTCTCCAAGCTCTACCGTTACCGCATTTCCTATCTCACTGTCCTGAAAGACTTCCGTCACCTTTCCATCTGCGCAGGAACTGACAGAAGCTCCTTCTGTCGCCACAAGCATAAGTGCAGGATTGTATTTATATTGATCCAGGGTAGTGAAATAAACACTTCCATCCATGCTAAAGGGGATCAGAACCTCTCCACTCACAGGGCGAAGCAGACCATCTGACTCGGCAAAATGAGGTTCCGGAAGAACACTCCCGGACTCTGTTTCCATGTTCTCCTGTTGCATTTCGGAATCCGTTTCTTGCTCCGGATCCGTTGCGGTCTCTGTATTCTTCTCCGGCAAAGGCTTTATATCACTTTGGACCTTGGTGATACCGGGATTTTTGACATTGCCTGAGCCGGCTTCCAGGGGCATATAATCCAATTCCCCCTGACTCGGCATAGGAAGTACGGGCGAAGGATTCTGTGTAGTTCCCTGAGAGCTCCAGCTATTCCCCTTGTCCGCCAAATCTCTTGGTTTGTTCTCTGCGCTTTCCTCTAATGCAGTAAAATCCAGTGTGTATCCGTCATCCTTGGATTCCTTCTGACTGTTCTGCATATAAATGCCTGTCATCGTCAATGCTGTCAATACCAGCACTGACGAGGCAAGCATTATGACTCTTTCTTTCTTGAGGCTGTTATTTCTATTATTTTTCATGGCCTATCCCTTCCTTTTCGTTCTATAATGTATTGCAAGAATCTCTTCTTCACAATCATTGTTCCCGAATCGGAAGGAATTATACAAATCAAGCCTCTTTATAGTATTTTGCAACATCTAAATGCTGTATGGTTCCCACATTTCCATTTTCATACAAAAAAATACCTGTGCGCCGAAGGGCACCCGTAGTCTGTCCGGCACTTCCTTTTTGCGTAAAATCCGTAACTGCATTTTGAAGACAGATTGCACCGACTCCCTTATCCGCCAAACGATATAGAATATCCTTTCCCTCTGTATCTTTTACCCAGATTTTTAATTGATTCCAGACAGAATCATTCTCATCTATCCAACCGTTTCCATCCTCATCATATTGGGAAAGTTCCGCAAAGCCGTCTCCTCCTGCGGTGCCGAAAAGCTCTCTTCCGTCATTGATCCTGCCATCGCCGTTTTTATCCAATGCAAGATATCCACTGCCGCTTCCCAGCTGAGACACCTCATCCACAGCACCGTCCCCATCAATATCAAAATAGAAAGTCTGGTCTTGCAGCTCTGCCATATCCGTGTCCAGATTTATGACCAAAGGGTCGCACATGGTAAAGCTCGCAAGCTCCAGGTCTTCCCTATATGTCTGTTGAAAGGAACGGCTCATGACTACGTTGACATCGAAACCTATCTCTCTTCCGTCCGTGGTACGCACCGTTCCCCGGGTGGAAAACCGGGTCTGCTCCTGCTCCTCGAAATAAGTCTCCTGACTGTAAGTGAGCACTCTTGTGGAGGTAAGCATCGGTTCCATTGTCAGGTTCCCCGGCACCTCCGACTCTGCCTGTGTTACCCGGGAGGCATTCGCATTTTCCTCCACCCATTGATTCAATCTTCCTCTTCTGGCAGCAAAAAGCATTTCGAAAATATACCGGATTGTCTGCTGGCGGATATCCTCCATTGTCCGGTTGATTGTGTTTCTGGAGGAAACCGGGTTGGATACGCCCTGAAATCTAAGCTGCCAGTCCTCCAATGGAGAAAGTGTTTTTTCTTGTTTTTCGGTACCCTCAGTACCTTCTGTCTCTTCCGGCTCACTGTCAATTGCAGCATTCAGCCCGGAATTGTTCTGCGCAAACCCGCTCTGATAATCCCTTATCATAAATTTACGGCTGGTAACGTTTGTAGCTTTGTAGCTTCTTGCGGATTCCATTCCTATTGTACAGGAATCAATCTTCAAATATTCTCCTTCCGCCACACTTCCGGCTCCGTCGGTATTCCGAAATAAAAAGATGGTATCTGGAGAGAATTTCCATTTCTCACGCAAATACCATCCGTGGCTCTTACTCTACTTGGCAGGCAATTGGCCTAATCGCCTCCCTGTATGAGATATATCGGCCGATTATTTAATTTCTTTAGCACTCTGTTCACCGACTGCCTATTCTGTTGCTGATTCTGATGTACCTTCCATTGCTTCTTCGGGATTCTTTGCAGCAGTTTTCTTCCTGGGAGGCTGAATCCCCATACTTGCGAAGGCGAGATCCCCCACCATCTCCTTCGGAATCACAACGTTCGCCCCAAGAGGATTGATCACAAGCCCCAAAGCCGGACTGGTATTCCCTTGACTGTCTTTTCCGAAAATCAATCTGAAATAATCAGGAATCTTCATTGCAAAATAGGGCAGATCGGTATTTTTTTCCACCCATTTGGAATACTCAACCGCATCTGTAAATCCCATATAATATTTTCTTCCATCCTTTGTGGCAAGCAACGGAAACTGCACCTTGCTTTCGGGCGAAAGCTTCAGATTTCCCTCTTCATCCTCTTCCGGATCCGGCTTTATGATAGCAGGAACCTGTAGCTCTGCTTTCATCAATTCGCCAATAAACATATTCTTGTGTTCCGGCGAGTCATCTTCTCTCATCAATTCGATAGAGCCGACAAGCATCGGGTTGAATACTGCTTTATTAAATTCCATTCCTTATCCCTTTCTACACACGATTGTAATTGATCAGGCAGCCCTTTAAGATAATCTGTCTCTCCTCATCGGTAAGTTCTCCCAGCTTGAGCTCAAACTCCTTAAGCCCTCCGTCCTTCACTACATATGCGGCGATGCTGTCGCTCTTTTCCTCAACAGCCTTCTTAATGCCGGGAATGAACAGATAGTCCAGATTACGGAACGGAAGCTCACCCTCTTTTATCAGGAAGGGCAGCATACCCCAGTTGATCAGGTTGGAACGATAACGCTTGGTTGCATATTCATTTGCAATATTAGCCCATCCTCCCAGTACCTTCTGGCAGGAAGCAGCCTGCTCTCTTGCAGAACCGTCTCCCGGCTTCACCGCAAAGATGGTAGAGCCAAAGCCCAGAGAACGGGGCTGCAACGCATTATCACCTGTGCTCCGGCTGCTGTAGGATGCAGCAACCACTTCCGGGAATTCCGGGAAGCTCTCGGAGATTACATCGAACACCCGCTTCAATTCCAGTTCCGGGCAGCTCTCTCCGGGACACTTTCCTTCCATCAGCGCTGTCTGAGCTGCCTGAATTGCCTTTGCGCGTCCTACATACTCAGGATCCTTGCGGCTCAGGGTAAACTCAGCCAGTCCCAGAGGATTGGAGCGATAAGAAGAGGTCTCTCCGGAAGGAATCAGCTCATCCGTAGTGGTAACGGGATCGTGAATCTCACTGACAACCTGCAGAACAAGGTTCTCAGGCAGTGCTCCCATTGCCGGCCAGTCCTTGATATTCG
>SAMEA3663235__coassemble_230_pt1 | contig 18856 bp, 15 predicted proteins | sample SAMEA3663235__metabat2_low_PE_011 | metagenome-assembled genome bin SAMEA3663235 (sample SAMEA3663235) | pig gut metagenome | biome: pig gut; feature: pig-associated habitat; material: faeces | place: China | collected 2013 | reverse complement strand
ATGCCTTCCGCGATTCCTGTCGCAATCTTCTCCTGGTATTCTGAGCTGAGTAAATTATTCCGTTCCTCAGGATTGCTGAGAAAACCGACTTCAATCAGGCAGGATGGCATCATGGTCTCGCGTACCATATGATAATCTCCCTCCTGAACACTCCTGCTTTTGGATTGTGCGTGTTCAACCACCTTTTTGTGAATAAACGTTGCCAAATCCCTGCTGTCTTCCGAGCCATACCAGGTCTCCGTACCCGTGATATCCGTTTGATCAAAGAAATTCTGATGAATACTTACACAGACATCCGCCTTAATGTCATTTGCTATGTTTGTTCGATCCGACAGATACAGATGAGAATCATCTTCTCTTGTCACAACACAGACATATCCCATACGGTTCAGTTGATCCCTGGTCTTCAGCGCAATGGCAAGATTAATATCCTTTTCCAGACAGCTTCCGGCATTGGCTCCCACATCATATCCGCCATGTCCCGGGTCTATGAGAATCAGCGGAATCCCTTCATGCTCCGGAACATAAAAGTCAACCTTATGTTCCTCCGGCAGTTCTATCACAATCGGTGCCGCTTCAGAAGGTTTTTCCGAATCAGTAAATTGTTCTGAGCCGTCCGGTTGTTCCGAATTGTTTTCTGCCACAGAAGTACCTGACGCAAAAGCCCCCTGTGCCTTACTGTTTTTACTATCTATTAAATAATAAATCAATAATAAGGATGCACCCAGTATCAAAACACATATTAAAACTACAAGGATTAACTTAACGACAGGAAACCTTCTTCTCCTGTGTGTCCATCCGTTTGACCATTCACGACTCACCTTCTATGCCCTCTGTTCTGTAATCTGAACGGTTTCACGTGCAATTGCAAGCTCTTCATTGGTTGGAATAACCATAACCTTTGTTTTGCACCCCGTTTTGGTTATCTCAATGTCTTCACCGCGCTTTGCATTTGCTTCTTCGTCAAGCTCAATACCAAGATAACCGAGTTGCTCACAAACCAATGTACGTACCAGCGGACCATTCTCACCTACGCCAGCTGTAAAGCATATGATATCTACACCATTCATTGCTGCAACATAGGCTCCGATCTGTTTTACAACTCGATAGCAGAAGGTCTTCATGGCACGAACAGCATTTTCATCCCCCTTGAAGTAACCGTCTTCAATATCACGGAAATCGGACGACAGATTATCCGACAATCCCAACACACCGGATTTTTTATTAAGGATATTCATAATCTCATCTATATTCTTGTTTTCCTTGTGTGCAATAAACTCAATAATTGCAGGATCAATATCTCCGGAACGTGTTCCCATAATCAGTCCCTCCAGAGGGGTAAGTCCCATAGAGGTGTCCACGCACTTTCCATTCTTAACAGCGGATACGCTGGCTCCATTTCCCAGGTGGCATACGATGATCTTTAAGTCCTCGTATTTCAGATTCAGAACCTGAGCAGCCCTCCTGGACACATAGGAATGACTGGTTCCATGGAAACCATATCTTCTCACCTTGTACTTGCGATAATACTCATAAGGGATTCCGTACATATATGCTTCTTCGGGCATTGTCTGATGGAATGCCGTATCAAAAACAGCAACCATAGGTGTTGAAGGCATCAGTTTTCTGCATGCATTGATTCCAATCAAGTTCGCAGGATTATGTAACGGTGCCAGATCATTGCACTCTTCAATCGCCTTCAGGACTGCATCGTCAATCAGCACGGACTGTGCAAACCTTTCTCCTCCATGTACTACTCTGTGTCCTACTGCACCGATTTCATCCAGATTCTTGACCACTCCGGTCACAGGATTTGTCAACACATCAAGAACAAGACGAATAGCTTCTGTATGATCCGGCATGGGAGTCACTTTCTTTTCCTTTTCTCCGCCTGCGGGCGTATAGGAAATCATGCTTCCCTCAATGGCAATCCTTTCGCATAAGCCTTTGGCAAGACAAGCCTCGGTATTCGAATCAATCAGCTGGAATTTCAGGGAAGAACTACCACAATTGATAACTAAAACTTTCATTTTTATTTTCCTTTCAGGTATAAAATCTTTTGAATCTATTATACTAACTGTGCCTGAACTGCCGTCAGCGCCACAACACCTACGATATCCTGCCAGGAACAGCCTCTGGACAGGTCGTTGACAGGCTTTGCAATTCCCTGGAGCATGGGACCGTACGCCTGAGCACCGCCCAGTCTCTGTACCAGCTTATATCCGATATTACCCGCATCAAGATTAGGAAAAATCAACACATTTGCCTTACCTGCCACAGCACTTTCCGGGGCTTTGGTCTTGGCGACACTCGGAACCAGTGCAGCATCCGGCTGGAGTTCACCATCAATGGTAAGATGAGGATACTCTTCTCTGGCAATTCTGGTAGCCTCCACCACCTTGTCAACCAAAGGATGCTTTGCACTGCCCTTTGTGGAATGGCTCAACATGGCAATAATCGGCTTGGGACCGATCAATTGCTTAAAGCTTCTGGATGAAGTATCTGCAATGGCAGCCAGCTCTTCTGCGGTAGGATCCTGATTCAGTCCGCAGTCTGCAAACAGGAATGCTCCATTCTCTCCCAAATCCTTGAACAGAGTATCCATGATAAAGAAGCCGGATACGAGCTTTACTCCCGGTGCCGTCTTCAGAATCTGAAGTGCAGGTCTTAAAGTATCTGCGGTAGAATGGCAGGCACCTGCAACCAATACGTCCGCATCATTAGCCTTTACCATGACAATACCATATGTAATATAATCTGCAAGCAGGATCTCCCTGGCCTTCTCAGGCGTCATTCCCTTAGCCTTTCTGGTCTCATACAGCAAATTGACATAATCATCCAATTTACCGTCAGTGGCCGGATTAACCACCTTGATCCCGGACAGATCAACTTCCAGCCATCCGGCACCATCCATGATCTTTTCCTTGTTTCCGATCATGATAATATTGGCAATTCCCTCTTCCATGATCTTAGCCGCCGCCAATAGTGTTCTTTTGTCGTTGGATTCCGGAAGAACAATTGTTTTTTTGTCCAGTCTTGCTCTCTCTTTTATTGTATCTATGTATGACACTTTTCTTCTCCTTTCATCGGGTACCCCACATCTCAGTCTGTACAAAATACATATGATATATTATACTAAACAAAAAGCTTGTATTCAAGAGAAAGTGTTCAATATTTTGAAAGGATTTCCATGAAGATTAACGGCATCATTGCAGAATACAACCCGTTTCATAACGGACATAAATATCTACTGGATACCTCCAAAGCCATCTCGGGTGCAGACTATACCATCGCAATCATGAGTGGTAATTTTGTACAGCGTGGCGGTCCTGCTTTGACAGATAAACATACTCGAACCGAAATGGCACTGAGGGGCGGCGCAGATCTGATTTTGGAGCTTCCCCCTTATTACGCCACAGCCAGCGCAGAAGCCTTTGCTTATGGTGCGGTGTCCATCTTAAACAGTCTCGGAACAGTCGACACCCTGTCCTTCGGCAGTGAATGCGGCGATCTTGGTTTGCTTACTTCCATTGCTTCTCTGCTTGTCACAGAGCCCGAAGAATATCGCCTGCTTCTCCGTTCCAAGTTAAATCTTGGGATGAACTTCCCGTCTGCGAGGGCAACTGCTTTATCCGAATATCTTGGTTCCGACAAAAGTTTTCAGATTCTATCCTCTCCCAACAATATTTTGGGAATTGAATACCTAAAAGCCCTCAACAGACAGGAAAGCAATATAAGACCATTGACCATTACAAGAAGTGATAACGGCTATCACAGCGAAGATATCAAAGGTGAATTCTGTTCCGCTTCTGCGATTCGCAAGGCTCTTCTTTCCTCTGTTCCTCTTTCGGAGCTAAGCTATGCTCTTCCTGAATCTTCAGCCTGCCTGCTGTCCTCATCGCAGAACCGCATTGCCTTTGTCAGTGAAAATGATTTTTCGGAGGTTCTTTATTATCGGCTTTTGTCCGAAAGAGATCGGGGTTACGAAAAATATCCTGACGTATCCGAAGAGCTTTCTGACCGTATCAAAAACAAGTTGTCTGCCTTTCGTGATTACAGTTCCTTTTGTGACATACTGAAGACAAAAGAAGTGACTTACAGCCGCATCAGTCGCTGTCTCCTGCATATCATGCTGGATCTGGTTGACGCTCCTTCAAAAGATATCCCTCCGGCAATTCCTTATGTAAGAGTATTGGGATTTCGAAAAGAAGCAGAAAATCTGCTCTCTGCAATCTGTAATCATTCTTCGATCCCAGTCATTACAAAGCTTACAGATGCAAAAAACAGCTTATCGGATAAGGATTATCTGCGATTCCAAAATGATCTTCGCATCAGCCAGTTTTACCTTGGTATTGCCGCACAAAAAAGAAAGAGTGTACCCATAAACGAGTACACTCATCCGATGATAATCATATAAACCGTTTTGTGACAAAAATCAGTTCTTAAAGCTGTGGATCGGGGCAGGGATTCTTCCCCCCCTGTTCACGAAAGCGTCACAGGAAAATCCATTGACAGGCATAATCGGTGCATAACCTAAAAGTCCACCGAATTCCACTGTCTCTCCCACTCCCTTTCCGATCACGGGAATCACACGAACCGCAGTTGTCTTCTGATTGACCATACCGATTGCCATCTCATCCGCAATGATACCGGAAATCGTAGTCGCCTTTGTATCTCCTGGAATTGCAATCATATCCAGACCTACCGAACATACACAGGTCATAGCTTCCAGCTTCTCAAGTGTAAGTGCTCCGGCACGTACCGCATCTATCATTCCCTGGTCCTCACTGACAGGAATAAAGGCACCGCTCAAACCACCCACATAGGAAGATGCCATAACACCTCCCTTTTTCACCTGATCATTTAAAAGTGCAAGTGCTGCCGTTGTACCGGGCGCTCCGGCATGCTCCAGTCCAATCTCACACAGAATATCCGCCACACTGTCACCGATTGCGGGAGTGGGTGCCAGGGAAAGGTCTACAATTCCAAAGGGAACCCCAAGTCTCGCAGAAGCCTCTTTTGCCACCAGCTGACCAACACGCGTCACTTTAAATGCAGTCTTCTTAATCGTTTCGCAAAGAATTTCAAAGCTCTCTCCACGAACCTTCTCCAATGCAGTCTTAACAACGCCGGGACCACTGACACCTACGTTGATAATCTTATCTGCTTCCGTTACACCATGGAATGCACCGGCCATAAACGGATTGTCATCAGGTGCATTGCAGAACACCACAAGCTTTGCACACCCCAGGGAATCATCTTCCCTGGTATATTCCGCTGTCTCCCTGATAATCTCTCCCATCAGCTTCACGGCATCCATATTGATACCGGTTTTGGTTGAACCGAGATTGACAGAGCTGCAGACTCTTTCCGTGGTGGATAGAGCCAACGGAATAGAGCGGATCAAAAGCTCATCCGCCGGAGTCATACCCTTACAAACCAGGGCAGAATATCCTCCAATGAAATTCACTCCCACTTCATGAGCGACCTTGTCCAAGGTCTTCGCAATGGAAGCAAAATCTTCTACGGTCTTACAAGCAGCACCTCCCACCAATGCAATAGGAGTAACTGAGATTCTCTTATTCACGATTGGAATGCCGAATTCTCTGGAAATCTCCTCACCGGTTTTCACAAGATCTTTTGCCGCCTGATGAATCTTGTCATATATTTTTTGATTTAACTTCTGTAAATCAGAATCAATACAATCCAGAAGACTGATCCCCAGTGTAATGGTACGTACATCCAGGTTCTCTTTTTCGATCATATCGTTTGTTTCGGTTACTTCATATAGATTAATCATTCTCTTGTCAGCCTTTCATTTTCTTAGATTCTGTGCATGGAGTCAAAGATCTCTTCCTTCTGACATTTGATGATAACACCAATCTGCTCTCCCAATGCCTTCAGCTCGTCTGCGACGTCACCAAACTGCTTGTTGCAGCTGTTCGTATCTACAATCATCATCATATTGAAATATCCCTGAACAATTGTCTGGGAAATATCAAGAATGTTGATTCCATTCTCCGCCAAATAGGTACATACCTTGGCAATAATTCCGACCGTATCTTTTCCTACTACTGTAATGATTGTCTTCTTCATGTAATTAACTCCGTTCCTGCGCACAGCGCAAAATAATCATTTATGATACATTAAACAACATTCCGGCAATTTTTGCAAGCCTTTATAGATTTCAATTCAGCTGTCAATTCAAATACACCGGTCTTGTTACCTCACTTCTTGAAGCCACACGTATGTCAAAATCTTCAGGCTTATATGGATTATCCCCCATTGCAATCTCCATTCTCACCGTTTCATACGCCAGCTCCGGAAGATTATTCTCTTTACTCAAATGTCCCAGCAGGATAGTTTTCAGATTGTCATGAAGGATTCTGCAGAGAAGTCTCCCGGAATTTTCATTGGACAGATGCCCCCTGTCCCCAAGAATCCGTTGCTTTAAATAATAGGGATAGGGACCAACCTGAAGCATATTCACATCATGATTGGCTTCCAGGAGCAGAGCGTCCATTCCTCTCAGGCACTCCACGGTATAATCATTATATACGCCAATATCCGTACACACCGCAACTCTCTTGCTTCCGTGGGAAATCCGATATCCAACGGGCTGTGCTGCATCATGGGAGATTTTCATGGGATTGACGGTCAGATCCTTGAGTACAAGCTTCTCATCCTCCCTTACTTCATGAAACAGCTCTGTATTCACATTCTGCAAACCGCTTGTTCTTTTCATTGCCTCAATCGTGCCGCGAGTTGCATAAATCGGAATTTCAAATTTTCTCGCAATCACTCCGAGGCCTCCGATATGATCCGTGTGTTCATGAGTGATAAAAATACCATCAACATCTCTTCCGTCAAGCTCCAGCACCCGCAGACCCGCTTCAATACGTTTGCAGCTGACTCCTGCATCAATCAATAAATGTGTCGCTTCAGATCCCACATAAATGCAGTTGCCACTGCTTCCGCTGGCTATGCTGCACAATCTCATAGCTATATCCTCTCATCAGTCTTATTATCTTTCCAGTAAATCTCGATCTTGTCTCCCTCACTCAAAGGCTCCATGTACTCAGCGTCTCTTCCGTTTAACTTTGTGACAATGGTTCGCCCCTGGGAGCTCTTTAAATCGAAATTGATAAATGAAAAAACATCCACAAAAACATAACTGTCTTTTCCAAACAATACCGTCGGTGCATTGTTTACAATCACAATCATATGATCTGCATCGTCAGACTGTTCAGACTCGGGATGCTGTTCAGGCACGGGATTCTGTCCGGGCATAGAATCCTGCTCAACTACAGTTGTTTTCTCTTCTTCCTCAGGACCTTCCAGTTCTTCGTATGTAAGTTCCGCATCGGGATTCCAGCACAGGGTGAAATTCTCGTATACTCTTGTCCCTGTATTCGCCGGGATATCATTCACCGTTATTTTCCCCCCAAGCGGTACATCCATGAATTCCGCAATCTCTCTTACGGTATAATAATTCTTTACGGTAATATCATCATTTTCCTGAATGGAATAAAACTCATTCTCCAGCTTACCGTTTACCAAAGCAGTTCTCGGCAAATCAATTCCCATATCATTCACACATACACGAAGCTTTTCCGACATTTCAGGCAGCCTTCCAAGCTCCATGGAGGCTGCTTCTCCCGCAGTGGATGTGGTTACCTGAATCCTGTCTCCGTTATGTACCTGACTGTAGATATCGGCAGTTTCCCCATTCACGCGAATCACAGCCGCTTCTCCGGGGGTTCCTCTGATAATTCTGGTTTTGCCATTGACTTTAAAGGTCAACGCCATCCCTCTCTTCGGGAAAAGATCTTCATTGACCAATTCACATTGAACCGCCGCATCTGCAACAGTGAGTTTACCGTTATCGTACAGTTTGACATGTTTTCCGTTAAAATCAACAAAAATAAAGCTGTTACTCTGCTGATAATAGCTCAGGCAAATACCGATCGGCGTTACCATCAGGGAATCGTTTCGGGGATTCTCATTTTCAAATACAACGGACTGCATTACTTCCTGTCCGCGGATTGCCACACGCTCCGCGGGAATACCAAGCTGTCTGGCGAGGCTCTCGGTATAGCCCGGGATAATACCGCCTCCGCCGACAACAAACACCGCGCTGACTGCTTTATCTCCGTTCAGTTCTCTGATGCAGGAAGCTACCTGTTCTGTCATCTCATTGACATAACCTGACAGTACATCCTTTACTTCCTGCGCTGTTATCGTCTGGGGTAATCCCATAATATCAACATAATCCACAGACTCTTCCCGGTCTGCCCGGCGTTTGATATTTTCTGCGGTATCAAAATCCACCAGACAATGCTGTACCAGTACCTCAGTCAGACTGTCCCCTGCAACAGGAATCATTCCGTAAGCAGTGATGGTTCCCTCACGGGTAATGGAGATATCACTGGTGCCTGCTCCCACATCCACCAAAGCCATATTTAACATTCTGAACTTTTCCGGTATGGCAAGCTGAATCGCCGCAATCGGCTCCAATGTCATGTTGGCCACTTCGAGGTCCGCCTGCTCCACTGCCTTATACAAGCCGTCAACCACATCATCCGGCAGGAAAGTGGCTATCAGGTCAATTCCGATGCTTCTCGCCTTATGAGCTTCCAGGTTTCCTATCTGATACCCGTTCAGATAATACCTCATAGGAGTATATCCCACACAGTAGAATTTCATATCCGTATCATTGCTCTTTACAAACTCATCATAGGCCACTTCTACTCCCAATGTGGAAAGACTGTATACATCCTCCGCAGTTACCTCATGGTCCTCATCAAATTTTTGTTCGGCGTGAGTGGTAATTGTCCGAAGTACCCGACCTGCTGCAGCTATGCATACTTTTGTTAATTTACAGTTTAATTCAGACTCTAATTGCTCCTTCACATAGGTAATCGTCTGTCCCACTCTGGCAATATCATGAATCTGTCCATCCAGCATAGCTCTGGTATCATGCTCTCTGATACACTGTGCCAGAACATGAAATTTAATACCGTTGATATAGCCAACAGTTCCCACTATACTTCTGGTTCCGATATCCAGACCAAATACTAGTTGTCCCTGTCCGTCTCTCATTGCCGCCATGTATAAGCCTCCAACTTTTTATCTATCAAACGCCAGCTGTCCTCAATAGAGCCGCTGTTGTCTATTACGAAATCACAGTTTTGTCGGAACTGCTCCTCACTGAGCTGTTGTTCCATGATGCGATCAATCTTTTCCTCACTGTAACCTCTTGCCCTCTTCAAACGTTCTCTTCTCACAGATTCCGCGGCATAAACATACCACATTTCATCCACCAGACCACCATATCCGCATTCAATCAGCAAAGCCGCTTCCACAAAGAATAATTCAACTATCCCCTCGCTCCGCGCCCGTTCCAGTCTTTCCAGCAGAAAGGATCTGACAGCCGGATGGATCAAAGTGTTTACCTTCTCAAGTAAAGTGTTATTGCCAAATATTTTTTCCGCCATTTTTCCCTTGTCAATCCGTCCGTCATCTGCTATGACATCCTCGCCCAAAAGCGTAACCAGTGCGCCGTAACATTCCGTTCCGGGTTCCTTTACCAGATGTGCCACTTCATCCGCAAGATAAATCTCACAGAGATAATGTTTTCTGATATATGCAAGTATCTCTGATTTCCCGGCACCGATTCCTCCGGTAATTCCGATAAAAACCGGACTATTTTGCTTCATACCAGTTTTCTCCCGTGTGTAAATCAATCTCAAGAGTAACTGCAAGTTCCGCTGCAGCCTTCATATTTTCCGACAAAATCTTCTTTACTTCTTCTTCCTCTTCCCGAAGCGTCTCGATGACAAGTTCATCATGTACCTGCAGAATCAGCCTTGACTTTAATCCCGCTTCCCTCAAGGCTCTCCACACACGAATCATGGCTATCTTTATGATATCTGCCGCCGTTCCCTGAATGGGGGAATTCATCGCAACACGTTCGCCAAAGGAACGCTGCATGAAATTGGAAGATGACAATTCCGGTATGGGTCTTCTTCTTCCGAACATGGTTGTGGAGTAACCACTCTTCTTTGCTTCCTCTACCAGGCTGTCTATAAATGCTTTAACTTTGGGATAAGTAGCAAAATACTGTTCGATATATTCCGCCGCCTCTTTACGACTGATACTCAGATCCTGACTGAGTCCAAAGGAACTGATGCCGTAAACAATACCGAAATTAACAGCCTTCGCATTACGTCTCTGCAAATCGGTTACCTCCTCAAAAGGAGTGTGAAACACCTTTGAGGCAGTTATTCTGTGAATATCCTGCTCTTCCTTATATGCCTCGATCAATTGTTCATCACCTGACATATGAGCCAATACTCTGAGTTCAATCTGGGAATAATCTGCATCCATGAACTCATATCCTTCTGCCGGTACAAACACCTTACGTATCCGTCTTCCCAATTCCATTCTCATGGGAATATTCTGCAGATTGGGTTCCGTGGAACTGATTCGACCGGTTGCGGTAATCGTTTGGTTAAAATTGGTGTGAATTCTTCTGTCTTCCCCTATATAATTAGCCAATCCATCCGCATACGTGGATTTGAGCTTTGTTAGCCCCCTGTATTCCAAGATATCTTTTACAATAGGGGTATCTTCTGCCAGCTTCTCCAACACATCCGCCGCGGTGGAATATCCTGTTTTCGTCTTTTTACCACCGGGCAGATTCATTTTTTCAAAAAGAATCTCTCCTAATTGTTTGGGGGAATTGATATTGAACTCTGTTCCGGCCTGCTCATGAATGGAATGCTCCAATTCCTGAATCCTTGTCACCAGAGCATCTCCGTACTCCTTAAGCTCCTGTCTGCGCACTTCCACGCCAATGCGTTCCATATCATAAAGCACCTGTGAAAGTGGCATTTCTATCTCTCTCATCAACCGGTCCATGCCGGCATCCTTGAGCTTATTCTGTAAAACCTCCGCTGCCGCACGAGACACATATGCTGCATAACAGCAATAGGTTGCAAACTTCTCCGGAAACTGTTTTGCCGCCTCTCCCATGCTTAACTTACCGAAGCTCTCTGTTTTTCCGGGAATCATCAGCCCCAAATGTTCAGATGCAATCGTCTCGAAATCATAATCGTTTTTTAAAGGATTTAAGAGGTAAGCTCCAATCAAAACGTCAAAATAACGTTCTGTGGATTCCCGTTCCAAAAATCCATACATTCTTTTGATATCAAATGCTGCAATCTTCACTCTGCACGAAAGATTTTGCAACAATGCTTTCAATTCATAAGCATCGGCATTTCCCTTATCCTCCATAGAATCGAACAGGGAAAGCTGTTCATTCTCCTGATTCTTCACACTCAAAAAACAGGTTTCATGATCCGGAAATGCCACTGCAATACCGCACAATCCCGCCGTCTCATCCGACCATCTTTTTCCTTTGATGTCATCCAGTGCCGTATAGATACCGATGGTATCTTCTTCTTTTATTTTATTCAGCCTGTTTTTTAATTCTCCGATACTATCCAGGACAACAAAAGACTTTTCGATATCATCATTCCTGTTCGTTGTATCAGACTCCTGAAAACGAGCAAGCATATTCTTGAATTCCAGCTGTTTGAACATCTGATATGCCTCAGGTGTAAAAAATCCGTCCGCCCTCGCCTTCCCGTAATCCAAATCAATGTCACAATCAATCTTAATGGTCGCAAGAACCTTACTCAAATCAGCAAGCTCTCTGTTTTCTGTCAGGGATTCCCGAATGCTCTTTTTGCTGATTTCCTCAAGGTGGGCATAGATATTCTCCAGGGAACCAAACTGTACCATCAGCTCCGTAGCCGTCTTCTGTCCCACCTTGGGCACACCGGGAATATTATCTGCCGTGTCCCCCATCAGCGCTTTTAAATCAATAAACTGTAACGGTGTTACCTGATAAGTGTTCTGTACATCTTGAGGATAATAATCCTCTACCTCCGTCCTGCCCATCTTGGTTTTCGGGATTCTGATCTTGATATGTTCATCCGCAATCTGCAACAAATCCCTGTCTCCTGAAACAAGAGATACCTCCATTCCCCTGCTCTGGGACTTTTTTGCCAGGGTACCGAGAATATCGTCCGCTTCCAACCCGGGGCATTCCATAATGACCACCCCCATTGCCTGCAAAACCTCTTTCATGACAGGTACCTGCTGACGCAGTTCCTCCGGCATAGGCTTTCTGGTTCCCTTATAGGCCTCAAACATCTTGTGCCGGAAGGTGGGAACAGGAACATCAAAGGCGACAGCAAGATAGTCCGGTGTTTCCTCATCCAATATTTTAAACATGATATTCAGGAAGCCATAGATGGCATTGGTATGCAGTCCCTGGGCATTGGTAAGATCCGGGACGCCATAGAACGCCCGATTCAAAATACTGTGTCCGTCTATCAAAACAAGTTTATCGACCTTATTCATACCCACGAATCCAACCTTTACCCTATCTTCTCCGGTTAATAACCGTTTGCTGTCTTATAACATCAAATAAACAGTAATCCCAATAAATATGCACATGGCGATGATCTCAAGAATCTGACCGGCAGTAGCAAACCTGCCATAGATTCTCACCTGCCTTTTTGACTCATCAAATCTCTGGTTGAGCTCCCCCTGCAAATCAAAAGTATTCCCGTTTTCCAATTGCTGAATACCTTCCGTTACAAGGAACTGGATCACAAGCTCCTCCTTACAGTCAGGACATTGTTCCATGTGTTCAAGGAAGCTCTTCAGCTTGAAATAATCCAGCTTTTTTAAAATATAGCCAGGAATCAGTCTCTCGAATTCCTTGCAATTCATAAGCACTTCTCCAGTGCCTGTGCAATATCTGCGATCAAGTCCTCTTTGTCCTCGATACCACAGCTGATACGAATCAGTTCAGCAGGTACTCCGGCTGCCTTCAGCTGCTCATCTGTCATCTGGCGGTGGGTGCTGGACGCAGGATTCAGACAACAGGTACGGGCATCTGCCACATGTGTTTCAATCGCTGCAATCTTCAGGTTCTTCATAAAGGTGCTGGCAGCCTCTCTGCCTCCCTTCAGACCGAAGGAGATGACACCACAGCTTCCCTTCGGCAGGTACTTTTGTGCCATAGGATAGTATTTGTCCCCGGGAAGGCTGCAATAATTTACATATGCCACCTTCTCATGCCCGGAAAGAAACTCAGCGACTGCATAAGCATTCTCACAGTGCTGTCTGACTCTGACATGCAGGCTCTCCAGACCCAAATTCAGGATAAATGCATGCTGAGGGCTCTGAATGGAACCAAAGTCTCTCATCAGCTGAACGGTACACTTCGTAATAAAAGCACCCTCTTTCCCGAACTTCTCCGCATAGGTTACTCCATGATAGCTCTCATCCGGAGTGCAAAGACCGGGATACTTATCTGCATGGGCCATCCAGTCAAACTTACCGCTGTCTACGATAGCTCCGCCCACAGCCGCACCATGACCGTCCATGTATTTTGTGGTGGAATGAGTTACGATATCAGCGCCCCACTCAAAGGGTCTGCAGTTAATCGGAGTGGCAAAAGTATTATCCACAATCAGCGGCACCCCGTGTGCATGGGCACACTTTGCAAACTTTTCAATATCAAGCACGGTAAGTGCAGGATTCGCAATGGTCTCTCCAAACATAGCCTTGGTATTCTCACGAAAGGCGGCATTCAATTCCTCCTCAGACGCATCGGGATTCACAAAGGTCACGTCAATCCCCATTCTCTTCATGGTCACGGCAATCAGGTTAAAGGTACCGCCGTAAATAGTGCTGGACGCAACGATATGATCCCCACAACTGCAGATATTGAACAGCGCATAGAAATTGGCAGCCTGTCCGCTGCTGGTCAGCATCGCTGCCGTTCCTCCCTCAAGCTGTGCAATCTTTGCAGCCACATAATCATTCGTGGGATTCTGGAGTCTGGTATAAAAATAACCGCTTGCCTCAAGATCAAACAGCTTTCCCATATCTTCACTGGTATCGTATTTAAACGTTGTGCTCTGAATAATGGGAATCTGTCTGGGTTCTCCGTTTCCCGGTGTATATCCTCCCTGTACGCATACGCTGTCAAGTTTCATTTTATCCTAACCTTTCCGACGGTTTTATTGCTTCCGCCATTCGTTTTTTCGTATATAAAACCATAATAAGTATACACATTTTCCCAAAGAAATTCAACTCAAAATAAGAAAACAAGTGATATCAGAAACTCTCCTGCAGCGGCAATCGCAGCTATTCGTTCCAGCTCCCCCCGTTCCTTTAATCTCAGTAGCTGAAATATCATATTCTGTAAGGCAGAAAGCACTACACACAATGCTCCCAACTTACAAACAGCCATGAAATACACTGCAACCAACACCATAATACAGCATAATTCATTGGTTACATGCATATCCATCCTGCCGTTAACATCCACCAGATGGGCTTCTCTCTCATAGATCAGATTCCAGACCACCTGCGCATATATATGAAAAAAGGCTGTAAAAGAGATTCCGAAACATACATACATCATACCTGTCCATTGTATAATGCCTGTCAAAAAACCGAATGCGTTGATAATGGTACAAACCCGCATAATACATCTCCTGTAATCGGATACAAATAATTTACCAGTTTAATGAATTCATTATAATTGTCAAAATATGGTCTGTCAATGAAACGAAGCCGCTCCTTTATTCCGGAAAGCAAAAAAAATGGGAGAAAACAATCGTTCCTCCCGTTAATCTCACTCTTTATCTCATGGAATATACCATATTCCCGATTCCATGCTCAGTCCTGCGCCACAACCTCCCTGTAGAACTCTGCGTAATCACTTCTGCCTTCCTTCGTAAACTGAATCGCGGTTCTGGGATGCTGATTCAAAAGTCCGGTCATCAGGTACTGCAGGTCATATCCCCAGACAATTCCATCCTTTTTCAACTGATTCATATAACTGTCAACAAACTGTATTGCAGGATATACATTATACTTCGGGTTTCTCAGGAAGCCCAGCAGCAATTCCATTGCACAGTTTCCTGCGCCCCTTCCCATGGAAGCGTAGGTTGCATCCAGCCAGTCAACGCCATCTCCAACTGCTTCAATGGTATTGGCAAAAGCCAGTTGCTGATTGTTGTGTGCGTGAATACCAACCTTTTTCCCGTATTTTGCGGCAACGTTCATGTAAGTATCGGCAAGACGCGCCATCTGCTCAGGATAAAGTGCACCATAGCTGTCTACGATATAAAGCACATCCACAGGTGACTGTGCCAGAATGTCCAAAGCGACCTTAAGCTCACTCTCCTGGGCATTGGAGATTGCCATAATATTGCAGCTGACTTCATATCCCTTATTTGCCGCATCCTCAATCATCTCAACAGCACCCGGAATAGTATTCAGATACGTTGCCACACGAATTAAATCAATGGGGCTTTCTTCCTTCTTGATGATATCGGTCTTGTAATCGCATCTACCCACATCAGCCATAACTGCAATCTTCAAATCAGTGGCATTTTCACCAACAATGGCTCTAATATCCTCATCCTTACAGAATTTCCATTTTCCAAACTTTTTGGCATCAAACATCTCCTTGGATGCTTTATAACCAAATTCCATATAATCAACACCGGCGCGAAGATTTGCAAGGTAAAGGGCCTTGACAAATTCATCCGTAAAATAGAAATCATTTACCAGTCCGCCATCTCTCATTGTGGCATCCACAACCTTCACATCAGGTCTGTATGCAATCAGGCTTGAAATCTCTTTCATCTTTTTATCTCCTCTTTATCCTTTTCGAACTTCCGATATTTCCGGATCATCGCACCACGAACGCACTTTAAAGTTTAACAGTTTAAAGCGCAGAAGTCAACCCCTATTTTAAAAACATCATTTTTCCATACTTAAGGATTTTAATTAATCACACATATTGTTGTCAGATTATCCAGCCAGGTTGTTCCGTCAAGTCTGCGTACATCCAATGTATTTATCATAATGGATCTCGGGTGAATAGCTTCGTTTGTCTCAGCATCCTCTGGCACAAAATTGCTCAGTGCACTGATGACATAGTATTTCCCATTCCGCTGTCCAAGATACATCATCATATGTCCGGGGAATCTCAATAAGCTCCCGGGAGGTAATTGATCCAGAACAGTCTTCTTTTCCGCAGAAGTCTTCTTGGAAATATTATAGCGTGTTCCGGGAATGCTTGCCTGTTGCCCGGAATTTCTGGGGAACCTGAATCCAAAGCAGCGATACACCTGATAAGTGTATCCTGAACAGTCAGTAACATCAAGAATCCCACCCCAGCCATAGGTAGTCCCCAGCATCTTAAAAGATTGTTTTAAGATGTTTTCTTCCGTGTAGTCCAGATATCCGAACGAGATATCCTCCCCCATCGGTATATAAGCATAAGTGGTATCAAGATAGCCCTCTTCATTTCGTACCGGCAGTTTAACCGTTATGCAGCCATAGGGAACTCTGTCATAATCTACCTTTGTCACTTCCTCCTCTGAGGCAATCTGCAAAACACTGCCCATGGTCAGAACTGTTTGGGATATTCCAGGTTCGTAAGGATTCTTATCCAACGTCACTCTTTTACCCGTGACCACAAGAACATTCTCATCCTTCTGCCACTGCAGCCACTGCTCTTTGTCCCCGCACAATGCAACGGTGTCAGCCTTAACCCAACCGAAGGATCTGTCGCTGAACACAAAGAACCACTCACCGTTAAGAGAAGTATGCAGAATCGCCACCGGTTCTGATATAAATAACTCGGAATTCTGAAAAATATCATAATACAGATTCCTTGCATTATCTGTAACCAGCTTTTCTGTAGGGAATGCCCGGATATCGGTTCTGTCTACTGTAATTCCATAGCGTATCGTTATCTGTCCCTGAACTGCGGAAAGATTTCGCTGTGACGCTATCTCGTTCTGAAAGTCTGCAGTCAGCTTTTCACCTTCAACATAATAATAATTTCTTGCAGGTATACTGAATCCCTCAATCAACTGTTTGACATAATTGCCGGATATCGTACTTTTCATATTCTGCAGATCAAACATTACCTGTGCCGGCGCAAACTGATCCATCATCTTACGGTTAAACTCGCGAATCTGTTCCTGTGTCATGATAATTGTGCCGGCACTGCTTCCCATCCAATACTCAGGCTTAGTCATCTCACCTGTAACATTTGCTGTCAGCCTGACCGCTTCTTCTTCGGAGATTCCTTCCAAATATACGAGACCGCTGCCGGAAGACTCTGTTTCATAGAGTTCACCATATACCCCGGCAATCCCCAAATCTTCTGTAAGCACCTCTGATTCGGATGGTGCAGTTGCATTCACATTGTTTGTACCTGCTTCTTTTTTTCCGCAACCGTAGGCAAACATCATCATGCACACGACCAGTAACATTCCGATGCTCTTCTTATGTTTCATTATAATACCTCGTATTCAAAAATACCTTGCAAAAATTACTTACTCAAAAAGACATGTCCCAGGATTTCCGCCGAATTCAGGCACTGTCCTAAGCCAATACTCAATTTTTCATAGATTTTCTCTTCGGGTTCATCTTCTTTAATCACTGTTGCAGGAATAGATACTTCACAAACCTCTGTCTGATTAAACAGACGCATCTGCATGGGACATTTCAAAATTCTGGACAAACCCCTGACGGTGATAACAGCCTTTTCCTGCTCCAGCAAAGCAGAAAATCTTTTCTCGTTATCCTTTACCATTTCTGTCACATCAGAGTCCGCGCCATCGATTGAATCTCTCACCAGCACTTCCGCATTCTCAAGATACGGAAACATTGCTTCCGATATCATCAGAGCGCCCTTCCAGCCAACTTTATATGTAAGCTGCCATCCTGTAATCATCCAATTTTCCTGTTTTTTATACTCTCTAAGAACCATTACTGCCTTCTCCCTTCATCTCTTGCCTATTTTTTAGACATACTATCATTATGCTTTGCTTTTTAGTCTCTGTCAATCAAATTTTGTTTCTGTGAAAATGGCAAAAAAAAATCCCTTGATTCCTCAAGGGATAACTGCCGGCAGCGGGACTTGAACCCGCACGTTGTTGCCAACAACAGATTTTGAGTCTGCCTCGTCTGCCATTCCGACACGCCGGCATTTACAGGACTACCTGCAACAGATGTTATATTAACACAGAAAAAAGAAATTGGCAAGAGCAATTTATTGTTTTTTTATCTGCAATCCATTTGAATCGTGATCTGATTTCCTGTAACACATATATCTGCATAGCTTCCCACGATCAGAGGCATCATAGGGGGTCTGTGCCCAAGATCTATATCCATGATAACAGGAATACCTTTCCTTCCTGCGACTTCAAGAATTGCCTGATATGCGTCCAGGTTGAACATTGGCTGTCCATTGGCAGGTCGACCAATCAAAAAACCTTTTGCATGTTCAAACCAACCGGCCTGCTCCAACTGCCACATGGCCCTTCGCATACTGAACACATTCAGATCGCAGGCTTCCAGAAACCATAGAATACCATCTTCCGAATATTTTTTCACAAACTCCGCAACTTTATCAAAACGGGTACCGCAAAGTGTTATCAGACAATCAAGACAGCCACCCAACAATCTTCCAGAGAATTGTAATGGATTCTCATCGGATAATTCAGCACTCTTCTCCTGCATGCCAACAAAGGAGCGTATCTGTAATGCTTCCGTTAAATGATACGGCTCCAGCGGATGTTCTGCATCCTTTAAGCTCTCTGCTTCCCACATACCATAGCCGGAAACCTTTCGTACCGTTCCGTTCAGAATCCCCCTTGCATCCTCCAGTGATGAATGCCGGGGTTCCATTCCAAAACTGGCAGCACAGGGACCGTAGATGGATGCTGTGTCAGCCAGT
>SAMEA3663235__coassemble_224_pt1 | contig 18996 bp, 18 predicted proteins | sample SAMEA3663235__metabat2_low_PE_011 | metagenome-assembled genome bin SAMEA3663235 (sample SAMEA3663235) | pig gut metagenome | biome: pig gut; feature: pig-associated habitat; material: faeces | place: China | collected 2013 | reverse complement strand
CTTATGCGGCAAAGTCAGATACAGTGCTTCCCGGCACATATCCCTCTCCTGTTCCAGAGAGATTTTATTCTGATTTGCCAGAGCCAGTGCTTTGGTATGTATTATAAATTGTTTATCCTGTCTGTTCGGCTCATGAAGCCGCTGCTCCAGCAAGGCAATCAGAGGCTCCGCCTCCTCTCCTCTTGCCTGGTTCAACAGCCGGTGAATCTCTGTCTCCAGCTTCCATAGCTCCGGCTGATTCATGGGCATATCCGTCTCATGTTCGCTCCCTGTCAGGCCTACCTTCTGCATCAGTCCTACAAAGGTTTTCCGTTTCGGTGCTGACCTTCCGCATTCTATTCTGGACACGGTCACCGGGTCGCAGATCCCCTCTGCCAGCTCCTCCTGGGACATTCCCAGGGTCTCCCGTCTCGCCCTCAGAATCTCTCCGCAGAGATTATATTCTGCCATAGAAAAAGAAATATCCCAGTTCCAGTGGGACTCCTCCACCTCATGGTGCTCATAGAGCCACCTCAGGCTGCTGCAGATTTCCGTTACGGCATTCTGTTCCTCCGGCTTCAGGGTACCGTATTGCAGCAGGATTTCCAGATGCTGCCGCAGATAATGCAGATTCGCCTGGCCTTTCAGCAAGGTAATGCTCTTCTCCGCCAGTGCAACGGCTTTTTCCGTCCTATCCCTTTTGAGGCAGATTTGCGCCAGACGATATGCTATCTGGGGATACAGCCTGACGGAATCCCGGTCATCCGCAAACATATCCAGATGCTGCAGGAGGATTTCATAGGCGGCTTCTGCCGCTTCCAATGCTCCCATATCCTCTGTCACCCGGGCATGCATCATAGCGATCTCCAATTCCGTCATGGTCAGATTGCCGCAGTTCATCTCCCTCATGGAGATTCCGGGCTGTGAAATCTCCCATGCCTCTGCCAGCATTGCCGCTGAGGTTTCTCTTTCCTCTCCACTCTTCCAGTCAAGAACCGCCCGGTAGAAGAGAAGCAGCTGCCTGTGCAGCGGACTTTTCCCCCGGGCTATCTTCCGGTATTCCTCAAAGGCTGTGTCCGCTTTTTTGCCATCTCCCCTATCCACTGCCCGGTACATCTCCTCCCGGCGCATAAGCCATATCTTTTCCTCCGGGTCCGCCGTGAAAACAAACCTGTCAGAGGCGACTCCCGCTCTCTGAAGCAGTGCCTCCGACAATATCCTTTCGCACGCTCTCTCCCCCTTTTCCACCCGGGCAAGGAAGGCACGCGAACAAAGGCCGCGACAAAGCTCGCCCCGGCTGATATTTGCCTCTGTCCTCACATATTCGATTAACTTTCCTGTGATGTTGTGCTGCTCCATTTTTCATCCCCATCTCCGATACATCCAACAGCGGTATTATATTATTTTATCAGATTAACCCGTGTTTTTAAAGTCAGTTTTCTACTTGTCACCTCTTACTTTTTATGCTATATCTATATATTGTAATGAAAAATTTCATATGGCGGACTGAGTTTGATACGCCACAAATCTAACAGAAAGGAACATTAATATTACCAATGAAAACAAAAATACTGATTCTTGAGATTATCTCCTGTCTCCTGCTTGCCGTCAGTTCAGCGCTGTTTTTCTCAGGCTGGATCTCCATCAATGAGGACACTGAAATCGACTTAAAAATGGGAGATTTTCTCGGTGAAATTGACAATATCTCCGATGCCATAGAAGAATACGAAGATGCCGACAGAGACGAGCTGTTGGATGAGATCGAAGAAGCCTTTGATGAAAAGGGAATTAAAATCAAACCAAAGAGATTTCTTGAAGTGATCGACAAGCTTTTTGATGTGTTTGAGGATAAACAAATCAGTCCCTATGAATATACCAAATTAGGATCCGTCAGTTCCGATTTTTTTGACTTCATTCCCGAAGATGAAATGGATGACGATGCTACTATCGGATTGCAGGTTATCAAATGGGGAACCCTGATTCCTTCCATTCTGTTCTATGCCATCCTGGCATTTAATGCGCTGACATTGGTACTTCATATTTTCCACAGAAAATCCTGCGGCTATTTCAATACTTTCCTGACCCTTGTTATGGCAGGTGCCAGTATGCTGGTCGTTCTTCTGTTTAATGTTGGAATATCTGCAGGCTCCGGAGAGCCTGAGCCCAGCCTCTCCTCCTATTTGCAGCTTTCTGTTATGCCCTATATTACCTTCGCCTGCTCTCTTGTGTCCGGCATTTTCTGGTCAGTTGCAAAGCGCAAACGTCATTCCTACAATTTGGCTCAATCTGTCGCAATGAACTCACAGCCTCAGATGAATCCATATCAGCCTCAGATGAATCAGTATCAGCCTCAGATGAACCAGTATCAACCTCAGACGGAACAGCCCGTTGAGCAATATCAGTCGGAGCCGACGCAGGCACTGTTCGGAGGCGGCACACGTTATTGTAACCAATGCGGTGCCTCCATCCCCAACGATGTCAAGTTCTGCCCTACCTGCGGAACCCAGTTATTTTAAATTGAAACAAATTATGAGGAGTATGTAATGATAAGTGCAAACAATGTAACCTACAGAGTAGGAAAAAAAGCTCTTTTTGAAGATGTCAACATCAAGTTTACCGAAGGCAACTGTTACGGTCTCATCGGTGCAAACGGTGCCGGCAAATCTACCTTTCTGAAGATTCTCTCCGGCAATCTGGAAACCACCAAGGGAGATATCGTTATCACTCCCGGGCAGAGACTGTCCGTATTGGAGCAGGATCACTTCAAATACGATGATTTTGTTGTTATGGATACGGTCATCATGGGCAACGAGCGTCTTTACCAGATTATGAAGGAGAAGGATGCCATCTATGCCAAGGAAGACTTTACTGACGAGGATGGTATCCGTGCCAGCGAGTTGGAGGGTGAATTTGCGGAAATGGACGGTTGGGAAGCGGAATCCAATGCAGCCATGCTGCTGAACGGTCTGGGCATCGGATCCGATTTCCACTATTCTCTCATGAAGGATCTGGACGGTAATCTGAAGGTGAAGGTACTTTTGGCAAAGGCTCTCTTCGGAAACCCCGACATCCTGCTTCTGGACGAGCCTACCAACCATCTGGATCTGGATGCGATTGCCTGGCTGGAGGAGTTCCTGATTAATTTTGAGAACACTGTCATCGTGGTATCCCATGACAGATACTTCCTGAACAAGGTCTGCACCCACACTGCCGACATCGACTACGGCAAGATTCAGCTCTATGCCGGCAACTATGATTTCTGGTACGAATCCAGCCAGCTGCTGGTAAAACAGATGAAGGAGGCCAACAAGAAGAAGGAGGAAAAGATTAAGGAGCTGCAGGAATTTATCTCCCGCTTCTCCGCTAACGCCTCCAAATCCAAGCAGGCAACCTCCAGAAAGAGAGCTCTGGAAAAGATTGAGCTGGATGAAATCAAGCCCTCCAGCAGAAAATACCCTTACATCGACTTCCGTCCCGACAGGGAGATTGGAAACGAGGTGCTCACTGTCGAGCATCTCTCCAAGACCATCAACGGGGAAAAGGTATTGGATGATATCAGTTTCGTCATGGGACACGATGACAAAATTGCATTTGTAGGCAGCAATGAGCTGGCCAAGACCACTCTCTTCCGGATTCTGGCAGGTGAGCTGGAGCCGGATGAAGGAAGCTATAAATGGGGTGTTACCACTTCCCAGGCTTATTTCCCCAAGGATAATACTGCTGAATTCGATAATGACCTGACCATCACCGACTGGCTCACGGGCTACTCTCCCGTCAAGGATGTAACTTATGTAAGAGGCTTTCTCGGACGTATGCTCTTTGCCGGGGAAGACGGTGTAAAGAAAGTAAAGGTTCTCTCCGGTGGAGAAAAGGTACGCTGCCTTCTTTCCAAGATGATGATCAGCGGTGCAAACTGCCTGATTTTTGATGAGCCTACCAACCATCTTGACATGGAGTCCATCACCGCACTGAACAACGGTCTCATCAAATTCCCCGGTGTGGCACTTTTCTCCTGCCATGACCACCAGTTTGTCCAGACCACAGCAAACCGCATCATTGAAATTCTGCCTGACGGACACATCATCGACAAAATTACCACCTACGATGAGTATCTGGAAAGCGATGAGCTGGCGAGAAAGAGAACCGTATTTACCGCCAATAAGGAAGATGACGAAGACTAAGAGAGATGACAGGCATAGAGGAAAAGGGAGTTGACGAGACATGCGGCAGATAGATTTACATGTACATTCCACCCGCTCGGACGGAACCTATACACCTACTCAGCTTGTGGACTATGCTATGGAAAAGGGGCTGGCTGCTTTTGCTCTGACCGACCATGACACAATCGACGGTCTGGAGGAAGCGATTTCCTACGCAGAAGGGCTGCGGGCAAAACAGACGGAAGCCGGTGCACAGGCTCCTTCTTCTCCGGTTCCCGAGGTCATTCCCGGCATCGAGTTCTCCTCAGAATACCAGGGTCAGGACATCCACATCGTGGGACTCTACATTGATTACCACAACAAAACCTTTGCCGCAAAGCTACAGGAATTCGTAGATTCCCGTACCCTGCGCAATCAGAAGATGTGCCGACTGCTACAGGAAGCGGGAATGGATATCACCTATGATGCCCTGCTGCAGGAATTCCCGGATTCTGTCATCACCAGGGCTCACTATGCCAAATATATGCTGAATCACGGCTATATCACAAGCATGAAGGAAGCCTTTGACCGCTATGTGGGCGACCATGCCCCCTGTTACGTTCCAAGAGAAAAGGTAACCCCGAAACAGGCTGTGGAATTGATTTTAGAGGCAGGTGGTATTCCGATTCTGGCACACCCCATCCTCTACCATATGGGAAAAGAAAGACTGGATAATCTGGTCTCTGAATTAAAGGAAGCAGGACTGACAGGTATCGAAGCAATCTACAGCACCTACAACGCCCACGAGGAAAGAGAAATCCGTGAGCTCGCCGCCAAATACGATTTATGCATCAGCGGCGGCAGTGATTTCCACGGTTCCAATAAGCCCGGTCTGGATCTTGGCACCGGGTACGGTAAACTATTTGTACCATACGACATATTAGAAAGGTTGAGGTTTCGTAAATAACGAAGCCTCAACCTTTCTTAATCGTCCTTATCCCTCCACAATCAGATATCTTCCGTCTCCTACCTCGAAGACCTCGTCTGCTTCCAGAATCTCTTCCGGAGAAGCACCGTCCATATCGACGCCCTCTTCCTCAAAGTACTCAGCAACCTCAGCTGCGGAGTTCACTACCACTGCCATACAGTCCAGCAGAAAATCCTCCGCCTCCTCCAATGTCTCTGCAACCTTTTCCGGAAAGAGCTGCAGCTGGTTCTTCAGAAAACACTTCAATACTTCTTCATCAAAATCCGGCATAATCATTCCTCCTTGCTGATTCGCTTTTATCAATATAATCCAATAACTCCAGGGGATGTGCAATAATGGCATCCGCATGACTTTCTTCCAATTCTTTTCGATCCCTGAAGCCCCACAGTGCCCCTACCGTAAAAGCACCTGCGCTCTTACCGGTATTCATGTCTGTGGCGGTATCTCCCAGGTAGAGAAGCTCCTCAGATGTCATTCCCAGCTCCCGCAGGATTTCGAATACTCCCGCAGGGTCCGGCTTGATGGGGACCCCTTCTCTCTGACCGTATATGATATCAAAGCTTTCCTTGCCAAACAAGGTCTCAATCACGTCTATGGTCTGCACATGAGGCTTATTGGAGAGTACCGCTGTCTTTAAGCCCTGCTTTTTCAACTCTTCTAACAGCTCCGGAATCTCCGGATAAGGCTTCACCTCATACATACAATCCACCGCAAAATACTCTTTGTACAGAGCAAGCGCCTCCTCCAGATGTATCAGTTCACTGTCTCCTGCCGCTGTCAGCGCCCTTTTCATCAGATTGACAACACCGTCACCGGCAAAATATTGATAATCAGACTCCGGGAAAGGTCCATATCCAAAGTGTGCTAAGGCACGGTCTGCACAATACTTTATGCTGGCTATGGAGTCGGATAAGGTACCGTCCAAGTCAAAGATTACTGCTTTTTTCATATGAGATACTCCTTTGCCTCCTGGTAGAGCCGTCCCACCGGAAGCCCTACTACGTTGTTATAATCTCCATGGATCTTCTGAATATACCTGGCGCAAAAGCCCTGGATGCCGTAGGCTCCGGCTTTGTCCATACAGTCTAAGGTGTCAGTGTAACAGCAGATCTCCTCCTCTGTCATAGGGTAGAAGGTCACTTCCGTCATTTCATGAAAGCTCTTGCTCTGAACCGTTCCTTTCTTGTCCCGATGGATCAGTGTCACACCGGTAAACACTCTGTGGGTATTGCCTGACAGTTCCCTGAGCATTTCTTTCGCCTGTGCCATACTCTTTGGCTTGCCAAGGATCTCACCTCCGGCTTCCACCACAGTATCTGCACCAATGACCAGTACATCCTCTTCCTTCTTCTCAAGACACTTCAGGATGGTTCCTGCCTTCAGTGAAGACAGCTCTTCCACCAGCAGACCGGGTTCTGACTCTGTTGTATTCTCGTCAGCCTCGCTGACCAACACATCGAATTCCAAACCAATCTGTGCAAGCAGCTCCCGTCTTCTGGGGGAAGCTGACGCCAAAACAATTCTCATTACTTTTGTCCTCCTGCGCCAGATTATTCTTCCGCATGTTGCGCAGGAATAAAGGTTCTGCTGACTGCGGCAATCTCATCTGAAGCTGCCTTTGCCTTTCTGATGGCTTCCTGACAGAAAAATTCCTGTGACTGGAAGAGAGATCTTCCTCTCTTATCCGGCTTCACATAGGTTCCATCCGGCTTCAGCTCAGATGCCTTCACATTGTCCTTTAACTGACACTCCAGAATATGCAGAAGCTCCTCCTTGAGTCCCGGACTGTTCACCGGGAACAGGATTTCCACACGTCTCTCAAGGTTCCTGGGCATCCAGTCCGCACTGCCGCAGTAGATTTCATAATTACCGCCATTTTCAAAATAAAAGATTCTGCTGTGTTCCAGGAAATTACCCACAATGGAGCGCACAGTGATGTTTTCACTGACTCCTTTGATTCCGGTCTTCAGGCAACAGATTCCTCTGACAATCAGTTCAATCCTGACACCGGCTGCCGAAGCCTCATAAAGCGCCGCAATCACATTGCGGTCGCAGAGGGAATTCATCTTGGCAATAATATGTGCTTCTCTGCCTTCCTGTGCATTTTTCTTCTCCCTGTCAATCAGGTACAGGAACTTATCCTTCAGCCACAGGGGTGCCACGCTGAGCCGGTTCCAGACAAGAGGCTCCGAATAACCGGACAACATATTAAACACAGCGGTGGCGTCTTCCCCGATGTCCTCCGAACAGGTCATCAATCCGACATCGGTGTAGAGCTTGGCGGTGGCATCATTATAATTACCGGTTCCCAGATGAACATAACGGCGAATACCGTCCTCTTCCCTGCGCACCACCAGGGTGATCTTACTGTGTGTCTTCAGACCCACCAGACCATAGATTACGTGGCATCCGGCTTTCTCCAGCATTCTCGCCCAGACGATATTGTTCTCCTCGTCAAATCGTGCCTTCAATTCCACGAGCACCGTAACCTGTTTGCCGTTCTCGGCAGCCTGTGCCAGTGCAGCAATAATAGGGGAATTGCCGCTGACACGATACAGGGTCTGTTTGATGGCCAGAACCTCCTTATCTCTTGCTGCCTGACGAATAAAGTCAACCACGGGCTCGAAGGTCTGGTAAGGATGATGCAGCAGAATATCCCCTTCTCGAATCCGTTCAAATATGTCACATCCCTGCGGTAACTCAGGCACCGGTTGTGATATATATTTCGGTGTTTTCAGATGTTCATAGCCCTCTAAGCCGTATAGCTTCATCAATACCGTCAGATCCAATGGTCCGTTAATCTCATAGATATTCTGTTCTTCCATATGCAATTCGGTACGAAGTATTTTGAGAAGCTTTTTGTCCATTCCCTCCTCTACTTCCAATCGAATTGCCTCGCCCCACTGACGCTTCTTCAGCTGTTTTTCGATTTCTTTTAAGAGATCCTCGGCCTCATCCTCCTCGATGGTCAGGTCTGCATTCCTCATAATACGGAAGGGATGAGCACACACAATATCATAATTGAGAAACAGCTTATTCATATTTCTCTCAATAATCTCTTCCAGCAGTATAACTCTCCTGGCTTTGCCGTCTGTGGGCAGCTGAATGATTCTGCTCAGAACGGAGGGCACCTGGACCATGGCAAATTCCAGTTCTCCCTTGCCGTCCTTTTTGCGTACCAGGGCTGCAATATTTAGGGACTTGTTGCGAATCAGGGGGAATGGTCTGGAAGAATCCACCGCCATGGGCGTAAGTACCGGATAAACATTTTCTTCAAAATAACGGTCTACAAAGACTCCCTCTTCCTCTGTCAGAGCTTCATGACCACCAATTACCAGCAATCCGTTTTTGGCCAGCTGGGGAGTCAGGGAGCGGTTCCAGGTAGAATACTGCATATCAACCAGCTCATGAATTGCCGTATCGATGGCTGCCAGCTGTTCCGCCGGAGTCATACCGGCGATGTCCTTTTTATCATAGCCCGCATTCACCATATCCTTCAGGGAAGCTACTCTCACCATAAAGAATTCGTCCAGATTGGAGGCTGTGATACTCAAAAACTTCAGGCGCTCAAACAGCGGAATATTCTTATCTCTTGCCTCTCCCAACACCCTGCGGTCAAAGAGAATCCATGACAATTCACGGTTGGTATAATATTTCGGATTGCAAAAATCGATGGCTCCCATAGAATCAACACCTCTCAAATCTCTTTTTTCTGTTTCAATACAGGTTCAATACTGAATACTTCCTGAAAGAATTCGCTTCGTTCCTCAAAAAAGCCCTTCTCCAGGGTAATATCCTCTGTGGTATCGGCGGACAAAATCAGCTGACTCTCCTTCAGGGACGCCTTAAGCCCTTTCAATTTCTGCTTATGACTTCTGTCCAGACCGTTTGCCAGACGCAGGATTGCCGTCAGCTTTGCCACGGTCAGATAGGCTTCCCGGTCCAGACCGCAAACATCATTTCTGCCACTGTAATAAATGAATTTACTGTGGTTAAACCGGACCACATTTGCAACAATCTCCCGCTCCTGGTGGGACAGACCGATCATCTCTGTAGCCATGACAATCTGGTAAGAGCTCTCGCCAATATTCATCATGCTGATGAATTTACCGCATTCCTGCAGAATCGAAGCCAGCCGGAGATACAACAGCTCTCTGCTTCCCAGTCCATGGATTTTCTTCAGGCTGTTGAAAATGGTAACAGAAATATTTTCCAACGCCTCTGCGCGCTTTCTGCTGCCCATATAGCGCTTGTTCATGTTCATGGCACAGGCTACGATATCGCGTTCGAAATCATGCTCTCCCCGAAGCAGCTTCTGCTTCTCCGCATACTCATAAGCAATACCGTCGCAAAGGGTCACACCGGGCATCCAGATTTGTTTCACATCCATAAGCTCGGCTAGCAGACCAATCAATACGCCGCTCACAAACATCAGCGGAACCTTTTCTTCGGGAATGTCCAGGGCAACGGAAAGCCGTGCGGGATTCTCACCCCTTAACTGTTCCAACGCTTTATAGAAAATCTCTCTTGCCACAACGACCCGGTTCTGTTCTCCACCTGCCTTTTTGATGACCCATGGCGAAAAATAATCATCTATCACAATAAGATTGCGAATCTCCCTGTCCTTCAGATAAAGCTTCTTATAGTTTTCCAGCTGTGCCATTGCCATTTCTGTGATGAAATTCTCACGGTTGGAGCGTTTCACCCGGAAACGGTTCAGGTACTCCTGAATTCTCAATACTCCAAGGAGCAGATTCTGGGTGGACACCAGCGTGTCATTGTCAAAGAGAGAAATCTGTATGCTGCCTCCCCCAATCTCCAGAATCGCTGTCTTATCCTCTATTATCTTACGATAATCCTCCCCTTTGGAAGCAACGGACTTATAGTCCAGAAAATGCTGTTCGGAATTACTCAGGGACTCGATCCTGATGCCGGTGCGTTGGGCAATCTGATCCAGGACAATGGCAGCGTTCTCCGTCTCCCGAATGGCACTGGTGCCGTATGCTTTGTACTCATCCACCTTATAGGCCTTCATAATCTCCGTGAATTCCTTTAAGGTACGACAGAGTTCATCCACTTTCTCCGCACTGATTTTCCCGTAGGCATAGGTATCGCTTCCCAGATCAATTCTCCTCCCCAGCATATCAATCTGGTGCATCCGGTTCTTCCCGGAAAATTCAAATATTTTCATGGACAGCTCGTAGCTGCCCACCGCTATGGCCGCAAAGGTCTTAACGCTCATGCTTTCTTCTCCTCAACCATTCCAAGCAGATAATCGATGAACTGCTGGGCACTTCTTCCCGAAAGTCCACCATGTGCAAGTTCCCACTTATTTGCCTCCAAAAGCAGCTCATCCTCTGACATTGCAACGCCGCTTCTCTCCGCCAGAGTCTTCACTATGTTCTGGAATTGCTTTTTATCCGGCGCTCCAAAGTAAATCGTTACGCCAAAGCGATATACCAGAGAGAGCTTCTCCTGAACGGTATCTCCGGTATGCATGTCCTCCCTGATTTCCTCTTTGTCCTTATAGCTCTCGCGAATCAGATGTCTGCGATTGGAGGTTGCATAGATCAATACATTTTCAGGCTTTTTCTCAAGTCCGCCCTCAATGATGGCCTTCAGATATTTATATTCCGTCTCGAATTCTTCAAAGCTTAGATCATCCATGTATATTATGAATTTGTAATTACGCTTCTTGATCTGACTGATTACTTCATTCAGATCTCCGAACTGGTGCTTATATACCTCTATGATACGCAGCCCTTTATCATAGTATTCATTGGCGATAGCCTTGATACAGGAGGATTTGCCGGTACCGGCATCACCGAACAGCAGGCAGTTATTGGCCTTTCTGCCTGCCACAAAGGCATCCGTATTGTCTGTCAGCTTCTTCTTGGGAATCTCGTAGCCGACCAGGTCATTCAGCGCCACATGGGCAATGTTCAGAATAGGCTCAATATGTACACCCTTCTCATCTCTGCGCACCCGGAAAGACTTATGCAAACCGAATTTACCCACACCGTATTCCCGGTAGAACTCCGTCAAGGTCTCCTTCATTTCCGCCGGTGTGTGGTCTTTACAAAACTTCTCGGCAAGCTCGCAGATTCTGGAACAGATTCTGGTGTTGTACACCTTGCTCTCCAGAGTGCTGGCAACATAATTCTCTGTCAGGGCAAATTCCGGCACCTTCAGCACTTCACACATCTCACTGAAATCAAAATCATAAAACTCCTTGAAAATAACGATATCATGAAGAGCGGCTTCATTGATGGTTCCTTCTATCTCTCCCCTGATCTCACAGCCACAGCTGTAGCTGTTCTCGTTATTTACCAGAAGATTCGCCAGATAACAATGCCACAGATTCCCATGAAAGCCATAATTGCCGGCAAGATCAAGGAGTCTGTGAATACAGTCATACAGAAGCTCAGTCATGCCCTGGGCTCCGGTCTTGTAATTCTCCATCAGCCAGGCCATATCATACAGCAGCTCTCCTTCTTCAAAATTACGATATACAATCAGTTCCTTCTCTCGCATTTCTGTCACCTCAGTCAATAATTTCCCAGTATTTTCATATTGCGGGCTTCATCACGCAAGCCTCTCAATGCGTTCTTCACCGCACTGTCCGCAAGATTTCCCTCAAAGTCCACAAAGAAACGATATTCCCAGGTCCTGTCTTCAATGGGACGGCTCTCAATCTTGGTCAGATTCAGATCGTTATAAATGAAATGAGACAGCATATGATACAGGGAACCGCTCTCATGGGGTACCTCGAAACAGATGCTGATCTTATTGGCATCCTTGCGGAATACCTTCTGATTGGTCACAATAATAAAGCGGGTGGAGTTATCCCCGGAATCATTTACCCCTCTCTGTAAGATTTCCAATCCGTAAGCCTCCGCTGCGTGTTCCCCGGCAATGGCTGCCTGGGTAACATCCCCCTCTTCCGCTACTTTTCTTGCGGCAAAGGCATTGTTCTGCATACTGATCTGCTTCCAGTCGTGATTGCTGAGGAACTTTGCACTCTGCATCAGAGACTGGGGATGGGAGTACACCGTTTTGATATCAGATACCCTTGCCCCGGGAACTCCCAGCAGACAGTGCTCAATTTTCATAATCTGCTCTCCGACGATATAATTCTCATATTCCTGCAACAGGTCATAAATCTCATTCACAATACCTGCAGTGGAATTCTCAATAGGCAGAACCGCAAAGTCAGCGCTCCCCTCGTCAATGGCACTCATGGCGTCCCGGAAGCTGTCCACATGAAAGCTGTGAATCCGGTCTCCGAAATACTTCGCCATAGCTGCCTGGGAATAGGAGCCCTCCGCCCCCTGGAATACCACTCTCGCACTGTCAGCTTCCAGCTCATCCACGCCGATAAAGGGAAGCTTTCCAAGGCTTCCGTTCTCCGCCAGAAGTCTGTATTGCAGCTTTCTGCTCATGGACATAATCTGCTCAAACAACTCTTCGATTCCGTGCTTATTGAAATCATTCTGTGTCAAAGACTTGACCTTCGCCAGCTTCTCCGCTTCTCTCTGTTTGTCAAAAACCTTCTTGCCTGTACTGATCTTATATTCCGCAACCTGTCGGCAGATATCCATTCTCTGTTCATAAAGAGAGACAATCTGGGAATCAATGATATCGATTTTATCTCTCAGCTCCAATAAATCCATTGTTTTCGCTCCTGTATTTTAACATTTCTATTCAAAGAGAAAGTACCTTCTCCGAACAGCTTCATTTTATAACAAATGCAACTTGATAGCAAGTAAAAAGGGGTGTATAGTTAGGATAATATAAGAAAAATGAGGAATCGATATGAGTAAGATACAAAAAACAGCCATAGTCATCACAGCCTGCTTTCTGACGGTTGTCCTCCTGTTTCTGGTGCTGTTGCTCCGGGGGCGAATCCCTTCCAATCCCGAGGGAACCGTGGGAAATACTGCCGGAAATATCTACAACGGCGGGGTGTTCTGCGAATATAACGGAACCGTTTACTTTTCCAACGCATCCCAGGGCGGAGCCCTCTATGCCATGGATTCTGACGAGACAAATATCCGCCGGTTAAATGAACTCAATGTGCGCAATATTCTGGCAGGCGGTGACTATCTGTATTTTTTCCAGACCGGTTCTTCCACTCATACCGGTTTCGGTCAGCTGCGGGGAATCAAGTCCTTTGACCGCTGCAGGACAAACGGTAAAAATATCACCGCACTCACCAAAAGCACCGTATTGTCTGCTCAGTTAGTGGACGATTATCTCTATTATCTGACTCCCTCTTCTGCCGGCAGCAGTCTGTACAAGATGAAAACCGACAAAAGCGGACAAACCCTTGTCACTGACCAGCCCATCAATCCCGCCTGTGCCCGGGATGGAAGGATTTACTATAACGGCGTGGCACAGGATCATTATCTCTATTCCCTCAACACGAAAAACGATGCCGTCTCGGAAATCTGGCAGGGCAATCTATGGTATCCTGTAATAGAAGGGGAATATGTCTATTATCTGGACGTGGAGAATAACTATCGCATCTGCCGTTATTCTCTGGTCAGACAGGAAATCGAGATTCTCACAAAGGACAGAGTAGATTGTTTTAATGTGGGATACGGATATATTTATTATCAGACAGCCGGGAAGAATCCCAATCTGAAATGTATGCACACCGACGGCTCCAATAGCTATGTTCTTGCCGAAGGTGTATTTACAAACATCAATATGACATCCAACTATGTGTATTTTCAGTCATTTACGAACCAAAACATCCTGTTTCACTCTGCTCTCGGAAGCAGTGTGTACAGTGCTTTTACGGCGGAGTAATGCTATGATTTTCAGGCAGATTACTCCTCTATATGATCCAGACCCTGACTCAGAATCGTCACAATATGAGAGTCGGCAAGAGAATAAAAGATCGTTTTACCCTCTCTTCTGTACTTAACCAGATCCATCTGCTTCAACACTCTCAACTGATGAGATATAGCCGATTGCGTCATGCCAAGAACCGTTGCTATGTCATACACGCACATCTCCGCGCACAATAATACATATAAAATTTTTAATCTCGTGGCATCTCCGAACACCTTGAAGAACTCAGCCAGATCCTGTAATTCCTCCTCCGGAGGCATCTTCTCATCTATGATCTTCAAGGTTTGTTCACTTACCTGAATAAATGTATTCTCAGACATCCTATCTCCGTTTCTTACTGCTTTTTCTGCAGTTCTTCCAACAGCTGATAAACAGACTTGCCAAAAATCGGATGACGCAGCTCAGGCGCCATGGTTATCAAGGGTTTCAATACAAATTCTCTGTTCTGCAAATCAATATGGGGAATCACCAGGGATTCGCTCCTGTAGACCTCATCATCATAAAAAAGGATGTCCAGATCCAGCGTTCTGGGACCCCAATGAATCTTGCGTTCACGACCTGCCGCATTCTCTGTCTCATGCAATACATTCAGCAGTTCTTCCGGTGTAAACAGTGTTTCCAGTTCAATAATGCCATTGAGGAAATCGTCCTGTTCCCTATAACCGTAAGGCGCTGTTTCTATCAGCTCCGACACCTTAACTTTGCGAATCAGTTGCTGTGCCTTCAATGCTTCCACTGCATCATCGATATACTTCCTGCGGTCTCCCATATTGGATCCCACAGACAGATATACCTTGTGCCAGCCTCTGCGCACCTTCACGGATACGCTGCTGAAAGTCAGTTCAATCGGTGCTTCCGGTTTGCGAATCTCCAGGTCCATGGAATGAATCAGCTCAAATTGAAGCAAGACTGCCTTTGACAGCTTATCCAGAACAGTCTCCAAAAGCTGATACGTATTCTCACGCATCCACTTGTCTATAAACATACAGACGGCGCCATAATCCGTCGCGCAGCTCAGGTCGTCTGTCGCACCGGCCTTGTGAGTGTCCGTGTACATCGTCGCATTGACCACAAATGTCTGCCCTTGTCTTCTCTCTTTGGGATGTACCCCATGATACGCATATATTTCCAATCTCTCGATTCTGATTTCATCTTCCGGCCAAATGTTATTCATCCTTGTTTTCTCCCTTGCAAAATGGCTTCCGTCATCCTGATTGCCCGCATATTCTGTTCTACATCATGAACTCTCACGAACATACATCCGCTTAACACACCAAATACCGTTGTCACCAGGGTTCCTTCCAGCCTCTGGTCCGCCGGAAGCTCCAAGGTCAGTCCGATCACAGACTTTCTGCTGCACCCAAGCAGTAACGGATATCCTAAGCCATGTAACATATCCAGTTTTCGAATCACCTCAAGATTCTGTTCGTAGGATTTGGGCAACCCCACTCCCGGATCCAGAATGATTCTGTCCTCTGCAATTCCGGCTTCCGCCGCGAGTGCCAGTGTTTTCTTCAGATCGCTTATCACATCCGACATAAAATTGTCGTAAACCGCTTCCTTGCGATTGTGCATCAGACAACAGGGCAATCCTGATTTTGCAATGACCTGAGCCATTCTGTCATCATACCGCAATCCCCAGATATCGTTGATCAGATCAGCTCCTGCCACGATCCCCGCCTCTGCCACTGCAGCCTTATAGGTGTCCAGGGAAACCGGGATTGCAAATTCTGACTTAATCCCTTCAATGACAGGAGCTATCCTTGCAATCTCCTCTTCCTCGGAAATCTGAGTATATCCGGGACGCGTAGACTCTCCTCCCACATCAATGATATCAGCTCCCTGGGAGATCATATCCTCTACATGCCAAAGGGCGCTGTCTCTGTCATTCCACTTCCCTCCGTCAGAAAAGGAATCCGGCGTGACGTTAAGAATTCCCATGACATAAGTATGTCCCTTTGTTTCAAACTCTTTGTTCCCGATTAGCATAACCTGTCTCCTCAATATTGAATCTGAAGATTCTTCTTTTCATTTTTCCAGTTGCACTCCTGCTCCGCCTCGCAGGCAAAACATGCTCTGCCTGCCTTGTCAGCGCGATAAAGCAACCCCCTTAAGTCCTTTTCTCCGGCTATCTCAGCATTTCTGTGACAGCGGATAGCCTCTGTGACGCATTCCGTCTCTGCCTCCGAAAAACCACATTCCCTAAGAATCACCGGGGCAATCTCCGCACTGGCAAGCTCATGTGGTATTCCGTCCGTGTATTGCTTATGTTTCCCGATATCGTGAAGAAGCGCCGCAGCATAAATCAACTCTGTGGAGATTCCATAGTCTTCCTCCAGATTCAGAATTCTCCCGATTCTCGCCACATCCAGAAAATGTACCATATCATGCCGGCAGAATCTTCTGTCTGTCTCCGCCGCTTTATTTTTCTCCAGGTGTTCCTGAAACAATCGATGCTTTATGATTCTATTCGCTCTGTCCATGTTAATACGTCCCGGATTCCCTGTATTTTTCCTCAGTACAGACATGTCCGCCTTCGTCACCCATTCTAAGCATCTGAAAGAAACGGTTCTGCAGTTCTGTATTGTCCGCAAACGCTCCGCGGGTCGCAAGACTGACAGTCTTACTTCCCGGCTTCTTCACGCCCCTCATGGTCATACACATATGTTCTGCCTCCACAACGATCATCACACCCTTGGGCGCAAGATGCTCCATGATGGCATCGGCAATCTGATTGGTCATGCGCTCCTGTACCTGCAGTCTTTTCGCATAAATCTCTACGGTTCTCGCCAGTTTGCTCAGACCAACCACCTTCCCGTCAGGAAGGTAAGCCACATGAACCTTACCGTAAAAAGGCAGCATATGATGTTCGCACATAGAATGAAACACAATATCCTTCTCCAGTACCATCTCACTGTTTTCGACTGTAAAGACACGTGATAAAGGCTCTGAAGGCTCCTCCGTCATACCGGATAAGATCTCCGTATACATTCTTGCGATTCTATCCGGAGTCTCTGCCAATCCTTCTCTCTCAGTGTCCTCTCCGATACCTTCCAGCAGCAGCTTTATGGCTTGTCTCACTTTATCCTGATTTACCATGATATTATCAATTCCTTTTTCTTCGTTTATTATCCCCGGCAGTTTTACCGGTTTCCATCGTTTTCTGTACGATTTCCATCAGTCTTCCCATAAAAGACAGAGAACCAAAGGCAATGATACAATCATCCTTTCCCGCAAGCAGCTCTGCCATCTCCACGGCTTCCTCCAAGCTGTCCACGGCAGTTACCCCGGGATGAACCTCCGCAATCTCCTTAGCCAGTTCATATGCCGGCATGGCTCTGGGGTTGTCCGGCGTGGTCACAGTAATAATCTGGTCTGCAAGAGAATGGGTCAGATCAATGATTTTCTCATGCTCCTTGTCTTTTAATACCCCCATTATATAGATAATTCTTTTATTTGTAAAATAGAATCTGATGGATTCCGCAAGTCTTTTTGCGGCATCTTCATTGTGGGCTCCATCCACGATAAAGTAAGGCTTTTTCCCAATGACCGTAAATCTCCCCGGCCAACCGGTCTTTGCCAGCCCCTGACGCAATTTGTCCTCTTTCACAGGGAAGCCGCATTCCTCGAGCACCTTCAAAGCTTCCACAGCCAACGCGGCATTCTCTATCTGATAATTTCCGGCCAAAGTGATTTCCAGGTCACGATATCCGCCATAGCTGAATCTTTGAACGGAAAGTCCATATTTTACGTGAGAAATATTGTCCGGTTTCATGACCGAAAGCCGACATCCCACTTCCTCTGCCTTGCGCTCAATCACCTGCATTACCTCCGGTTCCTGCAGGATGCTTACCACCCTGCACCCGGGTTTCATGATTCCGGCCTTGTGTGTTGCAATCTCTTTCAGCGTTTTGCCAAGGAATTGCATGTGGTCCATACTGATGGATACCAGCACGGCCAAAACCGTTGTGTTCACAAGATTCGTGGCATCAAAGCTTCCTCCCATGCCTGTCTCCAGAACCACTATATCACATTTTTGTTCCTTGAAATACAAAAAACCCAGCGCAGTCTCCACTTCAAACGGCGTCGGCTGCGGCATTCCACGGCTGCACATCTCATCGCAGGCTTCCTTGACCTGTTCCATCAGACGCCCCAGGGCTGCTGCTGAAATGTTTTTATCATTGACCTGTATTCTCTCCCGATAGGAAAAAATCACCGGGGAAATATAACGCCCCACGCGATAGCCTCCGCTTCGCAATGCCGAGGCAATGTAGGAGGACACGGAGCCTTTGCCGTTGGTTCCCGCCACATGAATAAATTTCAGATTATTTTGCGGGTTGTCAAGTCTCCTGCAAAGCTCCCTGATACTGTCAAGTCCGGGAACAATCCCCATGCCCTTGATGCTGTCAATATATTCCAATGCCTGTTTTTCGTTCATTTCTCCTCCTTACTTCACCGATTCGCCAATGAAATTCACCGTCCGGTTCTATCCTGATTTCATCGTCTGATGCCTCAGGATACATAAACATTCTTTTTTCGGTTAATACTGACATTGTTACCTCTGTTTTTTTCCGAAAGGTTACAGTCAATCCATGAAAAACAAAAACACTTTTTTGCAGGATTTTATCATCTGCGGCATTGCCGGATGGTGTATGGAAATCCTCTTTACCGCCTTAGGCTCTCTGAGACGCAGGGACTACACATTAAAAGGCGTCACTTCCCTCTGGATGTTCCCAATCTACGGCCTGGGGGCAATTCTCGGTCCCCTGAGCCGCCTGCTTCACCGGCTTCCCACATTGTTACGGGGGCTCATCTATATGTGCACGATCTTTTCCGTGGAGTTTTTCTCCGGCAGATTACTGTCCCGCCGTAAGCTCTGCCCCTGGAACTATTCCAGAAGCCGGTGGAACATAGACAGTCTCATACGCCTGGATTATGCTCCCTGCTGGCTGGCCGCCGGATTGCTGTTTGAAAGACTCCTCTCTCACAGACGCAAAACCAAAAGCGACACAGGGTGAACTGCATATGTCA
>SAMEA3663235__coassemble_194_pt1 | contig 20126 bp, 16 predicted proteins | sample SAMEA3663235__metabat2_low_PE_011 | metagenome-assembled genome bin SAMEA3663235 (sample SAMEA3663235) | pig gut metagenome | biome: pig gut; feature: pig-associated habitat; material: faeces | place: China | collected 2013 | reverse complement strand
ACAGCAGACTGCCATTATCTGTCCTCAGAGTCTGATGGGACCGGGGGAAGAAAGCACAAGAAAGACCCTGTTAGCAGCAGACGGTATGGCAAAATACGATGAGGTCAAGGATCCTTGGACAGCTTATGAGGTTCTGACGGATCTGGCAGCAGAAGAGGAGAGAAAGGCAGCACTGAAGGCCGAGAGAGCCCAGCTTGCAAAGGAGCGGGAGGAATTCGAGAAGGCCAAGGAGAAGGAAGCCCTGCTGGCGCAGAAGCAGAAGGAGAAGGACGCTGAGGCAGCCCGCAAGAAGAAGGAGAAGGAAGAGGAAGCTGCCAGAAAGAAGAAGGAGAAGGCTTCCGAGAGAAGGCAGGCACAGCTGGAGCGCTCACTGATCAATACCGGCGTTCAGGTACTGAAGAGAGGTTTGTTTAATACCTTGTTCAAATAAAGTGTTGAAAACAGGTCATTCATTCCTTTAAAACAGCTGTCCGTCGTATTGTGGAAACTTACGGTGCATGTTATGGTAAGATGTCAAAAAGATATATCAAAAGCTGAGATAAACACCGGAAAAAGGATGAAGAACTATGGACGAAAGATTCTCGATTAATATTCCATTAGCTAAGAATGATCTTACAAAACTGGAGCATATAGAGAATATGCTGAAAGGATACAAGGACAGTATATATGCGGTCAGCAATACTTTGGATAGTATGGGACCGGGGACACATGAGCTGAGACATTCCATAGAAAAGGACGCAGAGAGTGTGCGGAATGTAGCTAAGACAACTCATAAAATGAAGGAAAGCCTGGAGGATATTATCAGATTGTATGAGTTATCCGAAGCTAAGGTAAAGGGAGACTGTGTACAGGGTATTGCTGTTGTCGTTGATAAAGTAAAGGATATTATCAATGATGGTAAGGAAATGTTTGAAAATGCGTTGGAAAAGGGGCAAGACAAATCGAATCATTATGTCATATTTAATGAGATAGAAGACGAGAATACACGTTATGGATTTTCATCATCCTATAAAGAGACCATACAGAAATTATACGATGACGTTCCGAAGGAATACAGTGATACAAGAGATTTATATGATAAGCATATAAAGAATCTGAAGGTTGCAACTTTTAAATCCGAGGATAGAGATGGGAATTCTTCCCCTTATGAATCGGGTGGAGTGCTCTACTTGAATGAGGAGGCGGATTTAGACAATCTACGTGGAGACGGGACTACCTTTTTTCATGAATATGGTCATTTCATTGTGAATCAGGAAGGCTGGCTTAATGATAACAAAGCTACCGGCACATTTAAGGAATTTGAAGATTCCCTGAGAAAGGAAGTTGGTCAATATATTAAGAGGTATGAGGATCAGTACAGAGAAGAGGGAATCAGTAAAGGTTTTTCCGGTCGCATGCTTGATAAATATATGGAAGCTAAAACAAGTGCGGCTCTGAAAAAGGACATTCTCGGATCCGATAATAAGTATACGCATGTAAATGATGGAGTATCGGATATTATCAATGGTGTGTCAAACAGTAAGTATCGACCGGATTACGGACATAATGATGGTTATTGGGAAGAAAATCAGGCAAGAGTACCAAACGAAGCATTTGCTAATATTTTTGCCGCACAGATGACAGGTGATGAGGTTGAATTGGCAAAGATCAGGGAAATCATGCCGGAGACATATGAGATATATTTAAAGATGGTCAGAGAAGCTGCGTAAAGAGGGGATTAAATGAGAAGGATTTTACTGTTTGTACTGCTTACATGTATGTTTTGTGGCTGTGCATCAAATACTGAAATAAATTCAGGAGGGGATGATATGTCAGTGGAGGAAAATAAGCGAATGGAACCAAATAATACCGATGCTACAGAACAGATTGTGAAGTTTCTGGAATTGATGAAGAGTGATAAGGTCGGAGACGAAACAGCGGTTATATGGGAGAATGAATCAGCTTTCCCGATAGAAGACAGACTGGATTCCTCAGAGATAAATGACGGATATGTGGGGGTTACAGAGGCGACGATATATAGGGCTGATTTATGTATCGCCTGTGAGTGTCCCAGTGAGTTTGTGCCGGATGACGTAGACGAGAATGTACCGGACAAGCTACACCTTGTGAACGAAAAAGATAAGGAAGAGATCTTCATAGAGAGAATTAACTACAGTGAGACAGTCAAAGCATTTGATAACAATCCGAATTATGTGGAAATAGATGGGACACAATTGAGTGAACATCAGACAAAGTATTTCAAGTCTTATAAGCTTTATTCAGGGATAAAAGAAATGAATGCTGAAAAGAAGGCCGGATTTGTTTTGGTTTTTGACAGTGAACTGGATGAGAGAGCGTACATGATTGAGGTGTACGGACAGGGTAATATGAATCTCTTAAGAATAAAGGCTTTCTTCGTGATGAACAATTTTGAGGTGCTTTTCTATTGAGGAAGTATTTCTTCTGTAAAACCGAAATATATGGAATTTGGCGGAAAGAATGAAGACCGGAACCACCTGCTGGTGGCGCCGGTCTTTGTTGGTGTGCTTGGATATATCTGAATTGTTCCGGGTGTCTTGTCTGGGAAGCAATTCAGCCTACAGATGAAAATAAGACATTGCAATCGCCCCGGGACCTGCATGAGTACCGATGGTGGAACCGATGGTGCTGATGGGAAGATGATCTGTCTTGCCTTCCCAGAGAGAAGCGCTGTCTTTGATGTATTTCTGCAACAGCGTGTCGTCCAGCCCGCTGTAACCCAGACAATAGGGCATGGTAAAGTCGATGCCGCCGGTCCGGCGTACATTTTCCATCAGCATGTTGTTGCCGTTTTTTGAGCCCCGTGCCTTGCCCAGGACTGCGATTTCTCCCCTGACTACGGAGATAACGGGCTTGATGGAGAGGATGGTGCCTGCCCATGCTGCGGACTTTGAGATGCGTCCTCCCTGTTTTAGGTATTCCAATGTATCGAATACGGCGAGAACGCTGATATTACCTTTTACACGGTCCAGTTCTTCCTTGATTTCCACAGCGGAAAGTCCTTTGTCCCGGAGACGTACCGCGTATTTCACCAGATTTTGTTCTCCGATGGAGACATTCAGGCTGTCTACCGGGCAGATGCAGTCCTCGTACCCATCCATGGCAATGAGAGCACTCTGATAGGTGCCGGAGAGCAGGGAAGACAGGGTGATGACAACGGCGGTATCACCGGCTTCCTTGATGTTTTTGAAGATAGGTTCGTAATCATAAGGAGTAATCTGGCTGGTGGTGGGAATGGTGCCGCACTCAATCAGCTTCTCGTAGAATTCCTCATGGGAAATGGTGGTTCCGTCCAGATATTCTTCTTCCCCGAAAATGGTCTTCAGGGATACATAGTCCAACTTCAATTCTTCTGCCTGCTGTCTGGTCAGGTCACAGGCAGAGTCCACAACAATTCGTACACTCATGATAGTCTCCTCCCGTAAATGTTCGTTTGTGCAAAAGTACAGCGGGGAAAGTATACTAAATTTATGGGGAGGTGTCAAGACAGGGCAGGGGATACACTCAGCCAAACACGAACAGCTATCAAATTTTAACGATATGTTTACAAAATATTCACGGCTTAGGGACAGCTTGTTGTTGAATCCGTTGGAAAATTCTGATACAATAAAGTTTAGTGTTTCAGAATAATTGTGGTATTGTGTTCTTTGTAAACCGCAGAAAGGTATGGATTTTTTGTGAAGATAATTGATAAGATATTCGGAACCCACAGCGAAAGAGAACTGAAGAGGATTATGCCTCTGGTAGATAAGATTGAAGAACTGCGACCCTCCATGCAGGAGCTTTCGGATGAAGAATTGAGAGCAAAGACAAATGAATTCAAAAAGAGACTCAGCGATGGGGAGACTCTGGATGATTTGCTTCCCGAGGCCTATGCGGTGGTACGTGAGGCTGCCAGGAGAGTGCTTCATCAGGAGCACTACAGAGTGCAGCTGATCGGTGGCGTTATTTTACATCAGGGGCGTATCGCGGAGATGAAGACCGGTGAAGGTAAGACCCAGACCGCTCTGCTTCCGGTATATCTGAATGCACTGGAGGGAAAAGGTGTACATGTGGTGACGGTCAACGATTACCTGGCAAAGCGTGATGCCGAGTGGATGGGGCAGGTACATGAATTCCTGGGATTGACTGTCGGTGTGGTTTTAAACGGTATGAGCAGTGAAGAGCGTCAGAAGGCATATCGTTGTGATATTACCTATGTGACCAATAATGAGCTTGGCTTTGATTACCTGCGTGACAACATGGTTATCTATAAGGAACAGCTGGTTCTGAGAGAGCTGAACTTCTGTCTGATCGATGAGGTCGATTCCGTGCTCATCGACGAAGCGAGAACCCCTCTGATTATTTCCGGTTCCAGCGGTAAATCCACGGCTCTGTATGAGATGTGTGATCTGCTGGCACGCCGTATGAAGAGAGGCGATGATGTACAGCAGCTCAGCAAGATGGATGCCATCATGGGTATTGTGCAGGAGGAGACCGGAGACTTTATTGTAAATGAGAAGGATAAGGTCATCAACCTGACAGCGGAAGGCGTGAAAAAGGTTGAGGAATTCTTTCACATTGCAAACTTTGCGGATCCCGAGAACCTGGAGATTCAGCATACCATTATTCTTGCACTGCGCGCACACAATCTGATGTTCCGTGACAAGGACTATGTGGTTGACAATGAGAAAGTATTGATTGTCGACGAGTTCACCGGACGTATCATGCCCGGCAGACGCTATTCTGACGGCTTACATCAGGCAATTGAGGCAAAAGAGCATGTGAAAGTCAAGAGAGAGAGCAAGACGCTGGCGACCATTACCTTCCAGAATTTCTTTAATCTGTTCAACAAGAAATGCGGTATGACCGGTACTGCGTTGACCGAAGAAAATGAGTTCAGAGAGATTTACGGTATGGACGTTGTAGAGGTTCCTACCCATCGTCCCGTTATCCGTAAGGATCATCAGGATGCAGTTTACAAGACCAAGGCGGAGAAACTGAATGCCATCGTTCAGGCAGTTGAGGAAGCTCATAAGAAGGGACAGCCCGTATTGGTTGGTACTATCACCATTGACGCCAGTGAGGAGCTCAGCAGACTGTTGTCCAGACGTGGAATTCAGCACAAGGTTTTGAATGCGAAGTTCCATGAGATGGAGGCTGAAATCGTTGCGGATGCAGGTATTCACGGAGCTGTTACCATCGCAACCAACATGGCCGGTCGTGGTACGGACATTAAGCTGGACGATGAGGCTAAGGCAGCAGGCGGTCTGAAGATTATCGGTACGGAGAGACACGAGTCAAGACGTATCGACAATCAGCTACGCGGACGTTCCGGACGTCAGGGAGACCCCGGTGAGTCCAAGTTCTATATTTCCCTGGAAGATGATCTGATGAGACTGTTCGGCTCCGAGAGGCTGATTGGTATGTTCAATGCCATGGGTATTCCGGAGGGGCAGGAAATCGCGCATAAGATGCTCACCAATGCCATTGAGACTGCCCAGAAGAAGATTGAGGGCAACAACTTCGGTATTCGTAAGAATCTGCTGGAGTATGACCGTGTCATGAGCGAGCAGAGAGAGATTATCTACGAGGAACGTCGCCGTGTACTGAACGGTGAGAGCATGCGGGATTTCATTTACAAGATGATTACGGATATCACCGAGAACTGTGTGGATATCAGTATCAATGACGATGCTACTCTGGAGGACTGGAACTTCAATGAGCTGAATACTTTGTTGCTTCCTACCATTCCCCTGGAGCCTGTGACTGCAGAAAGAGTAAAGAATCCAAAGAAGAACAGCCTGAAGCAACAACTGAAGGAGGAGGCAGTACGTCTCTACGAAAGCAAGGAGGCAGAGTTCCCGGATCCTGAGTCCATACGTGAGCTGGAGAGAGTGGTTCTGCTGAAGTCTATTGACAGAAAGTGGATGGATCACATTGACGATATGGAACAGCTGCGTCAGGGTATCGGTCTGCAGGCGTACGGTCAGCGTGATCCCCTGGTAGAATACAAGATGAGCGGTTATACCATGTTTGATGAGATGACTCAGAACATCAAGGAGGAGACGGTTCGTGTATTGTTCCATTCCAAGGTGGAGCAGAAGGTGGAGCGTGAGCAGGTGGCGAAGGTTACCGGTACCAACAAGGATGACAGTGTGGCAAGGGGACCCAAGAAGCGTGAGAACGCCAAGGTTTATCCCAATGATCCCTGCCCCTGCGGAAGCGGCAAGAAGTACAAGGTATGCTGCGGCCGTAAGAACTAAGACGGAAATACGAGGAATTTGTGTTTGTAAAAAAGAAGCATCAGATTGATTTGGAAAGGTGACAGAGATGGTCGAATTAGATCAGATGAAGTTGGAAATTCAGGGATATGAAACAGCCCTCAAGGAAGTGAAGGCCTCCCTGGATCTGGAGAATAAATCCAAGCGTATTGAAGAATTTGAGGTGGAGATGGAAGCCCCCGGGTTCTGGGACGACCCTGATAAGTCCAACCAGAAGATGAAGGAACTGAAGAATCTGAAGGACACCGTAGGACTTTGCGATAAGCTTACCACACAGTACGACGATATTTTAACCTTAATAGAGATGGGTTACGAGGAGAACGATGAGACCATGATTCCGGAGATTCGCGGGGAACTGGATGAGTTTATCTCCGAGCTGGAGGAGCTTCGCATTGGAACCCTGCTTTCCGGGGAATATGACAAAAACAATGCGATTCTGAAGCTGAATGCGGGAGCCGGCGGTACCGAGAGCTGTGACTGGTGCAGTATGCTTTACCGTATGTACAACCGATGGGCGGAGCGCAAGGGGTTTTCCGTGGAAGTATTGGATTTCCTGGATGGAGATGAAGCGGGAATCAAGTCGGTTACCTTTCAGGTAAACGGTGTCAATGCCTATGGTTATCTGAAGTCGGAGAAGGGGGTACACAGACTGGTACGTATCAGTCCCTTCAATGCCCAGGGTAAACGTCAGACATCCTTCGTATCCCTGGATGTGATGCCGGATATTGAGGAAGACTTGGATGTGGAGATTGATGAGAAGGATCTGCGTATCGATACCTATCGAAGCAGCGGTGCCGGTGGACAGCATATCAACAAGACCTCCTCCGCCATCCGTATTACCCATATTCCTACGGGAACCGTGGTACAGTGTCAGAACGAGAGGAGCCAGTTCCAGAACAAGGATAAGGCAATGCAGATGCTGAAGGCAAAGCTGTATCTGCTGAAGCAGGAGGCCAATGTGGAGAAGCTTTCCGATATCCGCGGAGAGATCAAGGACATCGCCTGGGGTAACCAGATACGCTCCTATTTCCTCCAGCCCTATAAGCTGGTGAAAGATTTGCGAACAGATGTGGAGACCGGCAATGCGGACGCGGTGCTTGACGGAGCACTGGATCCTTTTATCAACGGATACTTGAAGTGGATTAACACCAAGGATACTGTGACACAGGAGTAAAATATCAGAACTAATATCAACAAAGAGACTAGTCCGATTCGGATTAGTCTTTTTTGGTTTGCGCGCCATGGGCGCGCTCTATCGGGCGAAAGAAGCGGACATGCAAAACGAAATAGCAGATCAGATTTCCGATGCTATTCTGGACGCATTGTTAGAGCAGGATCCGTATTCCAGAGTGGCGGCATATGATACGGTTGCACCGCCGGATAAGATGTTAAAGCCTTTAGCGAAAAAGCTGGAAGAAAAGAATGCACCAGTCACCTACAAAACCATAAAAAGCAATCATAGCTTTGTCGGACAAAGAATGAAGCTTACCGGTATTGTAGGTGAATGGCTGGAAAGAATTATAGTTTGAAGAACTGCATATCTTCGTTCAGTTCCTTGGAAATATCCTTTAATTTGCCGGCTTCGTTTGCCAGAAGATTGATGGTAGCGTTGAGCTCTTCCATGGAAGCAGTGGTTTCCTCGGAGGAGGCTGCATTTTCTTCTGAGATGGCCGAGAGATTGGCGAAGACATCTGCAATCACGGTTCTTGCGTTGTCACAGGAGCCGGCAGATAAGCGGATCTGTTCTGTGTCTTGTCTGCTGTCTGTGATACCCTTGCTGACTTCGTTGAATCTTTCTTTGGTCTCATTGAGCTTTAGCTGTTGTTCTTTCATCAGAGCTTCAGCGTCGTTCATTTCCTTCATGGTCTTGCCGGACTCTGCCAGAAGAGTATCAATAATGTTTTGAATCTTGACGGCAGATTCGTTGGACTGAATGGAAAGCTTCTGTATCTCGGAGGCAACCACTGCAAAGCCCCTGCCTGCCTCACCGGCTCTTGCAGACTCGATTGCGGCATTGAGTGACAGCAGGTTGGTCTGGGCTGCTATAGAGGTAATAAGGTCTGCGGCAACGCTGATTTCCTTGATGGATTCGTCTGTCAGACGGATCTGCTGTCCGATATTGAGGATGGCTTCGGAAGTCCGGTCGTTGGACCGGCTCAAGTTAATCATTGTCTCTGTGGAGGCAGCTCCGGCAGCAGTCATGCGGTCAGAGACCGCTGTTAAGCTGGCTACGTTGCCCGTAATGGCGCCCAAAAGCTCTCCGATGGCGGAAATCTGTGTAGAGGCGGACTCTATCTCTTCCGCCTGTGAGACAGCTCCCTTGGAAATACCATTGACTGCCTGGCTGATCTCATCTGTTGCGTTGCTGGAGGAAGCAGCCATGCTGTCAAGGGAAGCACCGGTGGCGTAGAGCTCGTTGGAGGTTGCCTGAAGCTTTTCCACGATTTCTCTCAGTTTTGATATAAGCTGTGCAGATACACGACCGATGTCACCGATTTCGTCCTCTCTTTGCGTTACCTTGCTGTCAATGATGGTATTCAGGTTGCCATCCGCAAGCCGTTCGATGGAAGCCTTGGCAGAAAGAAGACTGTTGGCAATTCTGGTGGACACAAGTGCACCGGAAACCGTAAAGAATGCCAACAAGGTCACGCCAATTACGGATATGCCCAGCTGCATTTTTTTTATGTAGGTCTCAATCTGTACTCGCGGCTTGCCGGCAAATACAGCGCCGATGACGGAGCCGTCGGAGGAGTTCAGGGGCATGTAGCAGGCGATGTAATCTTCGCCATTGATTTCGATTTCCTGTATTTCGTAAACCTCACCCTTTGACACTGCGTTCCATACTTCAGCGCTTATGTCGGTGCCTATAATACGGTTGCCGGTTTTGGAATCCTTCAGGGTAGTGAGTATTCTGGTTTTGCCATAGCATACCGTGATATCGGCATCCACATTCTTAACATAACTGTCCAGCATGTCAAGGTTCTCGGAGAGGTTAACGTCTCCTTTCCAGAGCTGTGCTTTATTCGCATCGAAGGTATAGTCGCCGGCCAGATTGTCATAGCCGGCTTTCACAGCCTCTGCCAGCATAGCCAGACCATCCTGTGTCTGCTCATTCAATCCGGTCTTCAGCCGATTGGATGAAATGACAATCATAACGGTGTTGGATACCAGAACGGCAGCAAAGGATAGGAGCAGCAGCTTCAGCTTGATTCCAAATTTACGTTTTTGCTCTTGTTTCATGGTAAATCCTCCTTAATATATTGTTACTGATTGTGCCCGGTAAAAGTTGTTTTATCTGTTTTCCGGATTCATAACGTCCAGGAAAAAGTATACATAGGTCATCTGCATATACGGCATCAGCCAGAGAAATCCGATGTATAGAGTACATACGCATAAAAGCATTAATGGAACAAAGCTTAATTCCAACAAAAACAGTCTGAATTTATGCCCATTCATGGTTCGTATGCTCAGTTTCATTATGTCCACGGCGGATTTGTCGGGAAAATCAAGCATCAGGTAGAAGACGAGATGCAAACTGAGTGATACGGGAATATAGATGCAATAGCCTATTGCCATTGCTATCATAGCTTTTGTCAACCAGCTTGTGTCTTTGGTATAGCTATAGCAGGTAAAGAAAAAACGAAAAGGAATCAGACAAATGGTCTGAATCAGGGCTTGTATCACGGAAACGGCAAGGGCTCTGCCGGTATCCTGCCGAAAAGCATAAAACAGGTTGTTAAGGGCAAAAGACCGGTTGCACGCCATATTCATAAAGAATAAGGTGGAACCCAGCTGTAAAAGTCCCAGAACGGAAGCTGCCAAAAATGAAATAATCTCAGAGGTTAAAAATGGTGCCACGAGAGCGGGGGCAGAAAATGTTTCCGGCAATGTAAATAACCGGGAAAAAAAGGGTGTAACATTCCCCTCGATAAACAGGTTTGCCGCCAGGGAAACCATAACGCTCATGATACAAATGGATATAGCTGCATTGTATTTGCCGCGGAGCATATCCTTCGCATTGTCTTTTAATTGATAGACCGGTTTATACTGCATTCTGACACTCTCCTAAACTGTATAGTCCACATTGTTGCCGCTGTATTTTGTGCGGTCTGCGGATTTTAGGTCCTTTTGATAAGGATTCTCTTCATTGTAGTACTTAATCTGTGTATGGGTGGTCCCGCCGGATACATAGGTTCGTCCGCATTCCGGACAGACTGCCGTGTGTATGGACACGGATGCGTTGATTACCTTACCGTTGTCTCTGGCAGCTTTTTTGTAGGCGTTGGAAACATGCTCCTGTTCGTGAGCCCGCACTGCAGAGGCAGCAGCGCCGGGGGCAACATGGGCGGCGCTTTTGAAGGAAACCATCTCATCAGAGGCATCCTGATACTTCCGTTTCTTGCAGGTCTCACATTCTTCCCGGGAGTTACCGTCGACCTCTTTATCCTGTCCGGTTTTTTGAGTGCCGGAGGCGGCTTCGGAGCCGTGTTCATCCGATTGGTTCTTTCCGTAGATATTGTAGCTATTATAATCGTTATTGTATGATATCGGTGAAAGATTCATATGCACACCTCTCAAATACTGCAGAAAATATTGTTAACGCTGCTGTAACATTTCATTAAAATCCATGCCATAGAGTGACTGGGTGATTGCGTTAAGCTGGTTCATAAATTCCGGACTGTTCATCATCATGTATACACAATAAATAATAAGAAGAAGTCCGGACACGATTCCGATGACGGAGAGAACGAGTCCGGTACGACAGTTTGAGTTCAGCTTCCTGCCTTTGCGTTTGCAAAGCATTGCAAACAGGATTCCCAGGGAACCAAAGGGAAGGGATAATCCCCAACAACTGAAGATTGTTGCAAGAAAACCCATGACGAGAGAGGCTTTGGCAAAGCCCTGATCATAGGGAGTGTGTACGGGCTGGTTGTAATAGCTGCTGTGGGAAGCGTTGCTGTCCCAGTGGTCCCAGTCCTTTTTCTCCTGCTGTTCCTCCCAGGCTTTCCAGTTGTCTCTGGCATTTTCCCAGTTGTTCTCCTGATTGTCATTCTGTTGATTTTCCGGATTGTTTTGCTGATAATTCACAAGCGTACCTCTTCCTTTTTCTTGCCTCTATCATATCATTTTTCACATAATATGTCAAAGAATGCGCGATGGTTTATAAACATTTCATTGCGGGGAAATAGATTTTTTAGTAAAATAAATCTTGATTAATCACAGAAAGGAAACAACCATGGATATTATCTTAAAAATCAAAGAAGAACTGAAGGTGGAAAAGTGGCAGGTGGAAGCTGCGGTGAAGCTGATTGACGAGGGAAATACCATCCCTTTTATCTCACGTTATCGTAAGGAAGCGACAGGTTCCTTAAACGATGAGCAGCTCAGAAATCTTCATGAACGTCTGACCTATCTGCGCAATCTGGAAGAAAAGAAGGAGCAGGTGCTGGGAAGTATAGAGGAGCAGGGAAAGCTTACGGAGGAATTGAAGGCAAGGATTCTGGCGGCAGAGACACTTGTCGTAGTAGAGGATCTCTATCGACCCTACAGACCCAAACGCAAAACAAGAGCCAGTGTTGCAAAGGAAAAGGGTCTGGAGCCGTTGGCGCAGTTTGTTATGGAGCAGTCCGCAAAGGCACCTCTTTTGGAGGAGGCTGCAAAATATGTTACCCCTGAGGATACGGAGGAGTCCAAGCGGGTAAAGACACCTGAGGAGGCATTGCAGGGTGCCGGAGATATACTGGCAGAAGGTATTTCGGACAATGCTGATTTCAGAAGCTATATCAGAGAGCTGACCGTGGAGGAAGGTGTGATTACCAGTACCGCCAAGGACGAGAAGGCTCAGACCGTTTACGAAATGTATTATCAGTTCGAGGAGCCGGTAAAGAAGGCGGCAGGACACAGAGTGCTTGCGTTGAACCGCGGAGAAGCGGAGAAGGCGCTGGTGGTGAAGATCACGCCTCCCAGAGACCGGATATTGCAATTCCTTGCAAAGAAGAATATCGTGAACGACAACGAATACACTACACCCTTCCTGAAGGACGTCATCGAGGACAGCTATGACCGTCTGATTGCGCCGGCCATTGAGAGGGAAATCAGAAATGATTTGACGGAAAAGGCGGAGGATGGCGCTATCGCGGTATTTGGTAAGAATCTGGAGCAGCTGTTGCTGCAGCCCCCCATTGCAGGGAAGGTGGTACTTGGCTGGGATCCTGCCTTTCGTACCGGCTGTAAGCTGGCAGTGGTTGACCCTACGGGAAAGGTTCTGGACACCAAGGTTATCTATCCTACGGCGCCTCAGAATAAGGTGGAAGAGGCCAAGACTGAGCTGAAGAAGCTGATCAAAAAATATCATGTTGATCTGATTTCCGTGGGAAACGGAACTGCCTCCAGAGAATCCGAGCAGGTAATTGTTGATTTGCTCAAGGAGCTGGACAGACCTGTACAGTATGTAATCGTGAATGAGGCCGGTGCCAGTGTGTATTCCGCAAGTAAGCTGGCGACGGAGGAATTCCCGAACTTTGACGTGGGTCAGAGAAGTGCAGCTTCCATCGCAAGGAGACTTCAGGATCCCTTGGCGGAACTGGTGAAAATCGATCCTCAGTCCATCGGTGTAGGGCAGTATCAGCATGATATGAATCAGAAGAAGCTGAGCGAAGCCTTGAGCGGTGTTGTGGAAGACAGCGTAAATAAGGTAGGTGTGGATCTGAATACGGCATCCGTATCGCTGTTGGAATATATCTCCGGTATTTCCAAGACTATCGCAAAGAATATCGTAGAATACCGGGAGCAGAACGGACGTTTCACCGACAGAAGACAGCTGTTGAAGGTGCCAAAGCTCGGACCTAAGGCTTTTGAACAATGTGCCGGTTTCATGAGGATTACGGACGGTGTGAATCCTCTGGATGCCACCAGTGTTCATCCCGAATCCTATGATGCAACGCTTAAGCTGTTGGACAAGCTGGGTGTGACCATGGAAGACGTGAAGGAAGCACAGAAAAAGGCTGCTGCGGCGAGAAATTCGCAGTCAAATCAGGCCGGAAAGAAAACAGGTGCTATTAAAAACGGCATGACAGATAAAATGACAGATGCGTCATTCAGTGCGTCAGGACGTAATGACAGACCTGCACAAAAGCCCGTACAGGTGCGAAATACCAATACTGCCATGGGGAAAGCTTTAGCGGCTGCCATGGGTGGAGTCAGATTGGAAGATGACAGAGCAGCCGGAAAAGAGAAGACTGCATCGGTCAATGGAAATACTGCTTCCAATGGGGAATCTTCAAACAAGATCAGCAGCCTTGAGAGAAGAATCAAAGATAAAAAGCTTCTTGCCGAAGAGTTGGGAATCGGAGAAATCACCCTGACAGATATTCTGAAGGAGCTTGAGAAGCCCGCCAGAGATCCCAGAGATGATATGCCTAAGCCGATTCTTCGCAGTGATGTATTGGATATGAAGGATTTGAAGCCCGGGATGATCCTTAAGGGAACCGTAAGAAATGTTATCGACTTCGGTGTCTTCGTTGATATCGGTGTACATCAGGACGGTCTGGTTCACATCTCACAGATTACTGACAGATTTATTAAGCATCCCCTGGAAGCAGTCAGTGTGGGGGATATTGTGGAAGTTCAGGTTCTGGCAGTAGATACAGCGAAGAAACGTATCTCTCTGACAATGAAAATCAATCAGGAAAAGAAGTAGACTTTCATATTGACAATATAGGGTAAAAGTGATAATGTTAGTGTGCTAACAATAAAGTTAGCACACTAACATTTTTTTGTGGCCATGATTACTCTTACCTATTATACGTAAGGAAGTGTGTCTTATATGGATTTTAGTTGCTGTATGGACATGAATGGTTACATAAACATATGGAAGGAGGAGTTATGGAGAAAAGACCGTTGCATATGTCCTTTGTCATGCGGGTGATTCACAATCAGGTCAAGGACATTATCAGCAAAAGTGTGCCAAAATCGGACTTGTCTCCCCAGACACAGTTACAGGGCGGAATCATGGGGTATCTCTTTCATCATAAAGAGACTCCCGTATATCAGAAAGATATCGAGAAAGAATTCCGGGTATCCAGGGCGACCGCAACCAATACCCTGCAGGTAATGGAAAAAAATGGTTTGATTATCAGGAAAAATCAGGATAAGGATGCCCGTTTGAAACGAATCATTATGACGCCTGAGGCGGAAGCGAATCATGCCAGGGTGGAAGCACATATGAAAATGATGGATGAGCGGATGCTGCAAGGCTTGTCTGAGGAAGAAACAGAAGAACTGAGTCGATATCTGCATATCATTATGGATAACCTGGAACAGCTGCGAGCGGAGTGCAGTGCCGCAGAAAATGAGGAAAGAAAGGATGCGTGTGTAAAATGCTGAAAACACTTGGAGCACATATAAAAGAATACAAAGGTGCGTCCATCGCTACTCCTATATTTATGATAGGAGAAGTTATTATGGAGACCATTATCCCTCTTTTGATGGCATCCATCATTGATAAGGGAGTCGGCGTAGAGGGAGGAAATCTGAAGCACATATATTTTATTGGTGCAATGATGGTTCTGACAGCGCTGTTCAGTCTGCTGTTTGGTATCGGAGGCGGTGTGTACGGGGCGAAAGCGTCGGCCGGATTTGCGAAGAATCTGCGTAAGGCAATGTATGAAAATATACAGACCTTTAGCTTTGCCAATATTGACAAGTTCAGCACCTCCGGTCTGGTAACCAGGCTTACCACCGATGTAACCAACATACAGAATGCTTATCAGATGATTCTGAGAATGTGCATGAGAGCACCGTTCAGTTTGCTGTTTGCAATGATTATGTCCTTCTGTATCAGCCCCAGGCTGGCAAGTATATATTTAATAGCGGTTGTTATTTTAGGCACTATCCTTGCATTGATTGTCACCAATGCTACAAAACACTTTAGTCAGGCATTCCCAAAGTATGATGATCTGAATGAAAGTGTTCAGGAGAATGTCTCTGCCATTCGTGTGGTAAAGGCATACGTTCGTGAGGAACATGAGAATAAGAAGTTTCAGAAGGCCAGCGGAAATATTTACAAGATTTTCTGTAAGGCAGAAGGTATCGTGGCATGGAACGGACCTGTCATGAATCTGACCGTTTACAGCTGTATTATTCTCATCAGCTGGATCGGTGCTCATATGATTGTGCAGGAAAGTCTTTCCACAGGCCAGCTTATGAGTCTGTTGACTTATTGCATGAATATTCTGATGAATCTGATGATGCTTTCCATGATTTTCGTCATGATGACAATGTCTGCGGCCAGTGCCAGACGTATCTGCGAGGTGCTGAATGAAAAGGCAGACCTGAGCAATCCGGAGAATCCGGTTTGTGAGGTTAAGGACGGAAGCATCCGTTTTGAACACGTGAATTTCAGTTATAAAAAGGATGCGGATATACCGGTACTGAAGGATGTGAATCTTGAGATCAGATCCGGTGAGACAATCGGCATCATCGGTGGAACCGGAAGCGCTAAGTCCAGTCTGGTAAATCTGATCAGCAGGCTGTACGATGTGACAGAAGGCAGGCTGCTGGTGGGTGGTGTGGATGTACGCGATTACGATATGGAGGTTCTGAGAAACCAGGTGGCAGTGGTTCTTCAGAATAATGTACTGTTTTCGGGAACGATTCTGGAAAACCTGCGCTGGGGAGATCCAAATGCCACGGAAGAGGAGTGCAGAAGAGCCTGTGAACTGGCTTGTGCGGATGAGTTCATTCAGAGGATGCCTGAGGGCTACCAGACCTTTATCGAGCAGGGCGGAACCAATGTTTCCGGTGGACAGAAGCAGAGACTTTGTATTGCAAGAGCACTTTTGAAGAAACCCAAGATCCTGATCCTGGATGATTCCACCAGTGCTGTGGATACTGCTACCGATGCGAAGATCAGAAAAGCGTTTGCGGATGAGATTCCCGGTACGACCAAGCTGATCATTGCCCAGCGTGTGGCAAGTGTAGAGCATGCGGACAGAATCATTGTGATGAACGAGGGGCAGATCTATGGCTTCGGAACTCATAGTGAGCTGTTGGAGAACAACGATATTTACAGAGAAGTCTATGAGTCACAGACTGCCGGAAGCGGCGACTTTGATGAGAAGGGAGGTATGTGATCATGGCGGAAATAAAGCAGATGAATTCAGGAGAAGAAAAAAATAACATCAGTGATAAATACGCAAAATATAACAGAAAACCGGTTCCCGGAGCGCAAAAGGGGCATGGCCCCGGTCCCGGAGGAGCCAGAGGTCCTAAGCCCAAGATAGAAAATCCGGGTAAACTGATGAAGAGAATCATGGGATATACCCTGAAGGACTATTGGTTCCATTGGATCATCGTCATTGTTTGTATTGTCACGAATGTATTTGCTTCCCTGCAGGGTACACTTTTCATGAAAACCCTGATTGATACCTATATTGTTCCTTTGCTCGGCAATCTGAATCCTGATTTCGGACCTCTTGCCGGAGCCATCGGACGTGTAGCATGCTTTTACGGAATCGGTGTCATCGCTTCGTTTACCCAGTCCAGAGTGATGATTTATATTACCCAGGGAACACAGAGAAATCTCCGCAATGATATGTTTGATAAGATGGAGAGTCTCCCAATTAAATATTTTGACACGCATGCACATGGCGATATCATGTCCATGTATACCAATGATATTGACACCATGCGTCAGATGATCAGTCAGAGTATTCCGCAGCTGATCAACAGTACTATCACGGTAGTAAGCACCCTTGTGGCTATGTTTGTACTGGATATACCTCTGACAATAGTAACACTTGTTATGGTATTTGTTATGATGTATGCAGCCAAGAAAATAGCCTCTCAAAGCGGGCGCTTCTTTGTGACACAGCAAAGGGCATTGGGACAGCTGAACGGCTGTATCGAGGAAACCATGACAGGACAAAAGGTGGTAAAGGTATTCTGTCATGAAAAGGAAGCCTTGGAGGAGTTCCTGGAGCTCAATGAGCAGCTCTGTGACAGCGCCTATAGGGCAAATAAATTTGCCAACATAATGGGACCGGTAAATGCCCAGCTGGGAAATCTAAGCTATGTTGTCTGTGCGGTAGTCGGAGGTATTCTGGCGGTTACCGGCGTTTCGGGATTGACTCTCGGCGCACTGGCAAGCTTTTTGAGTCTGAACAAGTCGTTCAGCATGCCGATTAATCAGATCAGCATGCAGGTCAACAGTATCATTATGGCGATGGCGGGAGCAGACAGAATCTTCCGCATGATGGATGAGACTCCGGAGCTTGATGAGGGTTATGTGGAACTGGTGAATGCGGTGAAGAACGACAGGGGAGAGATCTCCGAGAGCAGCGAAAGAACCGGTCTGTGGGCATGGAAGCATTACCACAAGGATACAGATACCACTACTTATGTTGAGCTAAAGGGTGATGTGGTATTTGATCATGTGGATTTCGGTTATAATGATGCCAAGATGATTTTGCACGATATTGAACTGACGGCAAAACCCGGTCAGAAGATTGCGTTTGTCGGAGCGACCGGTGCGGGTAAGACGACCATTACCAATCTGATTAATCGCTTCTATGATATTCAGGACGGTAAGATTCGCTATGATGGTATTAACATTACCAAGATTAAGAAGGACGATTTGAGAAAGTCTTTGGGAATTGTTCTTCAGGATACCCATTTGTTTACCGGTACCGTGATGGATAACATACGTTATGGTAAGCTGGACGCCACGGAGGAAGAGGTTATCAATGCGGCAAAGCTTGCAAATGCAGACGGCTTTATCAGACGATTACCGAAAGGCTACAACACCATGCTGCGCGGTGACGGCGCAAACTTAAGTCAGGGTCAGAGACAGCTGCTTGCCATTGCCAGGGCAGCGATTGCTGATCCTCCGGTACTGATTCTGGATGAAGCAACCAGTTCTATCGACACCAGAACAGAAAAGCTGGTTCAACAAGGCATGGATGCTTTGATGAAGGGAAGAACCAATTTTGTCATTGCACACAGACTTTCCACTGTCAAGAACAGTGACTGCATCATCGTATTGGAACAGGGCCACATCATTGAGCGGGGAACACATGAACAGCTCATTGAGCAGAAAGGCAAATATTATCAGCTGTATACCGGAAATGCCATGGCACAATAGTACCTGTCATTGATTGATAAGCTTCTGAGTACCATTTCAATAACAGTTTCGAAAAATAAGAATGTAGCAGATAAAACAGTGTCCGGGGACACTGTTTTATTTGTTAAAAGGGAAGGATTCATTGTGGAATTCCATTTTGGACACCATTTTGGACGTCAGTAAATTTGACTTGCTTTTTTGGGGACAATAGAGTAAAATTTCATGGTATTATGTTGATATAATGAGTGAAGTGTGTCCTGATATCATGCAAAGAGAGCGAGATGTTATGATGGAATTTGATATAAAAATAGAATCCGGTGATTTATATGATTATATGCTGAGACATTCTTACTACAGCCCTGCAGGTATTCTGGGAAGCTGTTTCGGAGCTTTGTTTATTGTGCTTGCGGTGATGACGGAGCAATGGATTTATATTTTGTTCGGGGGGATTCTGTTGATTTATCTGCCCTGTAATCTGTTCCTGAAGAGCAAGCTGCAGGTAGGAAACAACCCCAGCTTTAAGAAACCGCTACATTACAAACTGGATGATCAGGGAATCATGATTTCCCAGGGAGAGGACTCTGTGCAGTACCTGTGGGAGGAATTGTACAAAGCGGTGTCCACCGGACGAAGTATCATTGTCTATACTTCCGCAGTTCATGCCACAATCTTTCCCAAGAGACAATTGGGAGATAATATAACAGATGTTATCAGAATGATATCCACGCATATGCCACCGAAAAAGGTTAAAATACGGAGTTGAGTATTATGAAAACAGACACTATAATGGAGCAGCTGAATAGAGACGGCGTGGTATGTGTGGACAGTAATTGTCCCGGGGATACCTTTGCCCTGGGACAGTTTCTGGGAGAAACAGTCTGCCCGGGTCAGGTGTTCACGCTGATTGGTGATCTGGGTGTGGGGAAAACAGTGTTGACCCAGGGGCTGGCGAAGGGACTGGGGATTACAGAGCCGGTAAACAGTCCGACCTTTACCATTGTGCAGGAATATGAAGAAGGAAGAATTCCTTTTTATCACTTTGATGTCTATCGTATCGGGTCTCCGGATGAGATGGATGAGATAGGTTACGAGGATTATGTCTATGGAGAGGGAGTGACTCTCATCGAGTGGGCGAATCTGATCGAAGAGATCCTGCCGGAGCATTATCTGTGTATCACCATTGAAAAAGATTTGGAAAAGGGTTTTGATTATCGAAGAATCAGTCTGAAGAGAATCTAGTTTGGGCGGAAAGGTGGGTTTCTGGTATTATGAAGATACTGGGTTTGGACAGCTCCGGATTGGTAGCCGGAGTGGCAGTCGTTGAGAACGATATCCTTTTGGGAGAATATACAACTGATTATAAGAAAACACACTCGCAAACCCTGCTCCCGATGCTGGATGAACTGAGCAGGATGATTGATCTGGATATGAATACCATCGATGCCATTGCAATTGCGTCAGGCCCCGGTTCCTTCACGGGACTGCGCATTGGTTCAGCCACGGCAAAAGGACTGGGTCTTGCTTTGAAAAAGCCGCTGGTGGAGGTGCCTACTCTGGAGGGGCTGGCATGGAATCTGTGGGGAACAGATCGTGTGGTATGCCCGCTCATGGATGCCAGAAGAAATCAGGTATATACAGCCGCTTATGAATTTTTACCGTCAGGGGACGGCTATACGATGGTAAATATCATCCCTCAGGCACCGGCAGATATACACGAAATGATT
>SAMEA3663235__coassemble_178_pt1 | contig 21313 bp, 18 predicted proteins | sample SAMEA3663235__metabat2_low_PE_011 | metagenome-assembled genome bin SAMEA3663235 (sample SAMEA3663235) | pig gut metagenome | biome: pig gut; feature: pig-associated habitat; material: faeces | place: China | collected 2013 | reverse complement strand
GTACCAATTTTAGAGGAACTTGCAAAAGAGAAGGATATCAGATTTAAAGCAGTTCATCTCAAGAGCAGAGAAGAAGCCCGGAATGCACCAACACCGATTACAACATATGCATTGTTCTGTGACGGAGAATATGTAACCAACGAGCAGATGAATGATACGAGATTTTTAAAACTGATATCAAAATGATTGAGGGCACATCGTTTTTATCTACCGATGTGCCCTTTCAGACTGCATTCTCCATTGGACTGCCCTCCATATTCTATTTTAATGGTTTACGGTTACTTCAGTTTCATCCATTCCTTCTTGAGATTCTCTTCCACTTTTCCTTGTACTGATTGTACTGCGATGTGAGCCTATATCCTGCTTCCACTCATCGCTCTGTTCGTGTACTGTTCTCCTATCCCCCTTATAATCATTTACTGCTATTCAATTGTAAGGCTATGGATGTTTTGAGGTGTTACATTAGTAGTAAGGTGGTCCGTACCTCTCTTTCTTTAAATTTTATATAGCCATTGCTTCTTTTTGTTTGACTATTATTTGTCTCTCTCTCTGTTTATGAGTTAATTATATCACTATATTTCTATTTGTCAATACATAAATTAAAAATAATTTTATTTTCTGATAATTAAAAGCATATAATGATCAAACACTGTAAATTCCGAAACGTAAAAATAGGATTCATTTTCTATGAGACCTAATCAATCGCATTATCAAATGCCATATTCCCCTGATCACTGCAAACACCAAAAACATTGCCAGAAATCCAACAATACCAAACATGATGTCCGCAAATTCCATCTGACCTGTGTTTGTTATTTTCTGGCCAATCTCAATTGCAAAGGTAATCACAACAATCAGTGTAAAAGCATAAATCCATGCAATTACCATAATGTGATCGTTCTTGGCAAGCCATTTGAACAAGGGATACACCAGGAAGATCAATCCCAGACCAAGTGCCCCGATTACCAGAAAATGGAGCTCCTTGTCTGAGAATTGACGTTCAAAGGTATCATTCCAGCCAAGAATATAATTATGAATCTTTGCAATATACTCAACAAACTTATATAAAATCTTACTCATCATTTCCTTACTGCTTTTTACTTAATTATTATCCGCTTCCTGTTATCTGTTTGCCTTCTCCCTGGCACGAATCTTTTCCTCGTGAGACTCGGACATGACAATCTTAACATCCTTTAATTCCATACCGCTGATACCGAAGAACAGCTTCGCATAGAAGGTATAGCTGAACAAAGGATTGGGAAAATCCACCACCCTCTTCTGCCATTCCTTGTCAGCGCCGGAAAGGGTTACGGTTGCTGCCAGCTGCTTGTCCTGGAAGACAGACATGGACAGCTGCGCCAGCTCGGATGCCTCTGCAGAAGCACGACACAGGAACTCCATACGGAACAGACCCCTCTCCTGAGCGGTAATCTGCAGGGTGGTAGACTTACCCCTGCCGGTATCGATAGCTGCTGCATCCACTTCCACCTCGTGGAAGACCTCTGTTTTCACGATAGCGCCGGTTGCGGATACTTCTTCTTCAGCACATTTTCTCAGCTCCTGATCCAGCTCTGTCTCCTTTCCGATTTTTCTCAGATATGCCGGTGAAGCAAGCAGGAATCTGCAGATATTTGCAGCGCTGCGCTGATATTCTCCTCTGGTGACGGTTCCCTTCTGCAGCTCCTCCATAGAGTTATCCTCATTGGAGTTACTCAGGGCGTCACCGACTACCATGTAGAGATCATTCTGGCTTCGTACCATGGCTGCAGTGTTGCGCATGGAAGCTTCCTGACCCTCATCATTGGCCTTTGCCCACCAGTCAGTCATCACAATACCCTGATAGCCCCACTCGTCACGGAGAATCGTGGTCAGCAAATCATAATTTCCGGCAGTCCACAAACCATTTACCGGTCCATAGGTACTCATGATGGAACGGGCTTCGCCCTCCTTAACCGCAATTTCAAAGCTCTTCAGATAAATCTCACGAAGTGCTCTCTCGGATACAACGCTCTCTGCAGCGTTGCGCTTATATTCCTGATTGTTGCAGGCAAAATGCTTGATTGTACCGGTTACACCATATTTGTGCATGGCTCTGAGCTGTACCGCAGCCATTCTGCCGGTGAGCAGGGGATCCTCGGAAAAATACTCAAAATTACGTCCATTCAAAGGATTTCTGTGCAGGTTAATTCCCGGTCCCAGAAGGGTATCCACCTGGTTTTTCCGAAGCTCCAGTCCCTCCCATTCATATAGTTCACCGTTCAGCTCTTCATTGTAGGTACATGCCAGACAGGTACCGTTTGGCATGGCAAAGGCGATGGTTCCGCAGTCCATTCGGATTCCGCTGGGACCGTCTGCACAGCAGCCTGCAGGAATACCGTAATTCTGCAGACTCTCCGTTACGCCGCCGAAAGCACCTGCGGTGCCGGCTGTTACCTTGGGGGAGCACATACCTTCACCACGGATCATACAGCAGAGCTCCTCATCGGAAAGCTGTGCCACGAATTGCTCCATGGTCACATTTCCACTTTCCACATCGGAAAGCTTATATCCCCGGTCTCCCGTATAGGCATATTCTTCCGGAAGTCTCTCCTGTCTTCTCACCTTGGGATCCATGGTGCGAACGGACACCTGCTGCCGGACAGCCTCGTAGGTGCCGTCTGCCTTTTTGGTACCCGGTCTCAAAATATCAAATGCAAGTGTAGGAGCAAGGGCCTCCTCCAGCTTTTCCGTCACAATCAGTTCTGCACAGGTAATACTTCCTGCCTCTTTCGCATCCCTGACATTTTCTCCCACATAAAAACGATACTCGCCGGCTTCCAGTACAAAGCAGGACTTATGTCCGGTAAGCCCGCCGTCGTCATAGGACGCAAGATATGCTGCAGGAACCCGCACCACCAGCTCTTTCGTCTCTCCGGGCTGCAGAACCTCTGTCTTGGCATAGCCGCAAAGTACTCTTGCTGCTTTTCCCAATACTCCCTGAGGTGCCTCACAATATACCTGAACCACTTCTTTTCCCGCACAGCTTCCGGTATTCTTCACCCGGACATTTACCATGATTGAACCCACACCGGACTCCCCGGCACTCCTGCCCTGTGCACCCTCCGGGCTTCCCTCTGCACATTCCTGGCTTCCCTCTATCTGCGCCTGTATCTCGAATTCGGTGTAGGACAGACCGAAACCGAAGGGATACAGCACCTTTTCCGGAGCAAAGGTAGAAAAATAGCGATATCCCACATAAATATCTTCCGCATAGATATTTCTCTTCTCATCTCCAAAATGTTCTGTAGAGGGATAATCATTAATACTATTGGCAATGGTATCTGCCAATCTGCCGGAAGGATTCACATCGCCGCTCAATACATCCAGCACGCCGTTGCCGCCTTCCTGACCTCCCTGCCATACATAAAGCACTGCAGAGGGCTTGTACTTCCGCTGCCAGCTCATGTCAATAATATTTCCCACATTGAGGAGAACCACGGTACGTTCAAATACGCTGCACACGGTCTCCAGCAGCTCCTCCTCTGTCTCCGTCAGCAGATAGCTGCCTGCCGCTACCTGATTGTCCTTATCCTCGCCGGCCGTACGGCCGATGATAATCACTGCCGTATCGGAAGTCTCTCTGATTTTTTCCGCCAGCTGTCTTGAAATGGGCATTTCTTCCTGAAACCAGGGCTCCTGAGCCCAGCCGTTGCCCAGGTCAAAGGGATGGTCCTCCAACCAGGTCTCATAGCACTTTTCCAGCTCCTCGTTCAGAACAAATCTCCCATCAGCCTTCAGGGCCTCCCTGATTCCGGTCACATAAGCAGTATTCACCATACCTCCGGAACCGGTACCGCTCTTGTAATAACAGAACTGACTTCTGCCAAACAGCGCAATCCTGCTTCCCACAGGCAGAGGCAGAACCCTGTTCTCATTGCTCAGCATTACGATTCCCTCTGCAACAGCCTGTCTTGCTGTCTTTGCGTATTTTTCAACGGAAAAAATAGAATCCTTCATTGTTAACTCCTTTTTCTTCATTCTCCTGTATACTCTGTCAAATAAACTTGTCGGTACTTTATGGATTAGTCTTGCTCTGCAGCCTTCCAAAGGCCTCCACGTCGATTGTCACGGCAGGTCTGATTCCAAAGCCTTCCGTTCCCACGATCCGTGTCGACAGGACATCTCCTTTGTATCCGTTTGTCACGATATAGCATTGGCTTACGCAGTCCTCCGCTGTATCCCGCAGCCACCAGTAATATGTATCCACCCCATACTCCCGGGAATAAATCTGATACCAATGAGTAGCATCCCGCGCCACCGCCGCCTCGGTGGGGGTAGCATAAAAGCTTACATCCGCCTCTTCCAGCCATTTCAGTTCCTCCCGGCTGAGCAGAAAGACTCTGTCTGCAGTCACCTGATTCTGATCCTGTACCAGCAGATTTCCCCGGGTCTCCACTTCGGTTTCCAGAATAACCGACCGCTCTTCCTCCGTAAATCCGTTCAAAAACCCGGCTTCATTCTCATATCCGTTTTTCTGTTCTGACATGGCACGGTTAGAGGGTTTATCCCCTTCATAGGACACAATTTCCCTGTCAGAATTCAGCCAGGTGCGGATATTCGAGGTCTTCCAGTCACTGTTTCCCCTTACCCTGGCCTCTAATTCTCTGTCCTCAAAGTCCTCACTTTGACAGGACCAGTACTCCTTACCATTTTCTTCGTTAAATTTTTCGCTTCCTGCTGCATCATATGCCTTCATGGTAACAATATGCTCCGAAATCAGGACAGCCCTTGTACCGTCCTCTGACAGATGTATCACCCGCCATGTTACAGGCTCCTGGTTGTATGCTCCCAGTGTCACCGTCTCTCCCGGACTTAGGGTATAGGTCGGCTGAGATGTCTTATCCCGATACTTCTGCCAAAGGAAAATCCCGGCTGCCAACACTACAAGCATCAGTACTGCTGCCAGGCTCACTATCATTTTTTGCCTTTTGTTGTCGATACTATATTTTTTGCCGGTAGCTGCCCGGAACTTTTTTCCAGATGATTCACACAATCCACAATCACCCTGAGGTCCTCACCAGGCTTTTGATTCAGCCACTGATGGGTCATGATGAAATATTCCATGGATTTATTCAGTTGAACCTCTTCCAGCTTATACACTGCAATGGAAACGGATTTGCTTACTGCATGCTCCACCTCCCGCAGTACATGGGGCGATTGATTGGAATGGTTGGAAAGAAGCAATACCAAAACATCACTGTCCTCAATGCCCCGCATGATTTCTCCCGCATACTCTCTGCCTGCAGGAATATCTCTGGGCGCAATAAAACAATGATGTCCTGCCTGTTCCAAAAGCCCGCACACCTTCCGACCACAGTCTGCATCCATGGAAGAATGTGAAATAAATATTTTCATACCTTTACACCTGTATCTTTACTCTTTATCGATACCTGCCCCTGCACCTTACCTGACTATCGGGTGATAATCTCCTTGTATGCGCGGTAATACACATCCTGTCGTCCATATTGAGTCAGGTATTCCAAATCATAGTATAAATCTTCATTTTTTTCAATAAATTCCACAATTTTGGGGTTATATTTTGTACCGGCACCGTCCTTCAGCTCTCCGACAAGAGTTGCAAAATTCTTGCCCTTGGCATAATTACGACCCAGCATGTCAGTAGCAGCATCCATGCTGTCCGCTATGGTAATCAGGTCGATGACCGGCTTAACCTTCGATTTTGTATTGTCAAAATCTGCAGGATATCCCTGTTTTCCATCATAGGACCTGTGATGTCCCAGCATCACATCATAAAAAATCCCGAAGGAATCATCCCTGCGAAGCAGCGATACAGCCTGTTGGGGATGACATTTAATCACGGAAAACTCCGTATCCGACAACCTGCGGCTCTGACGGTTAATCACCTCCGTAAGCTGACATTTTCCCACATCGTGAAGCAGAGCACATTCATTGACATATTCCAACAGTGCCCCCTTCTTCGCCAATACTTCGGAAGCGTTTTCAAAGCCCGGAATACCCGTAAAATATTCGGGCATTTTCCTGACCATTGCAGCAGCAATACGAACCGCAATTTCACTCACCATGAGAGAGTGAATATAGGTAATGGGCTGGCGGCTGATAATCAGCTTCAACAGCATATCCCTCTTCTGTTCCTTTGTATCCAGATATTTTTCCGTCTCATGAAACCACTCCGTACAGACATTGTTCATGACACTTGTCCAGAAACCAAAGGGAATGTGCATGTGGATATCCGTAACCAGAGGTACGAATTCCTGCAGATACCTCCTCCGCTCCTCCTTTTCTACCTTTCCGTATTCAAACATGTCAAAAATAGTACATGCGGAGTTATGATAATCCAGCACACGAAGCATGGCCTCCCATTCATCTCCGGTGTAATCCGGCAGAGAAAGCCCCTGAATATAGGCAATTATTTGTTCTATCAGAAGCTTCGGTTCCTTACCGTTCAGCAGTTCACATTTTGCCTCAGCCCGAAACAGACAGCCTTCCTCGTCCGTCTTTCCCTGCTGCAGAAATATTTCCTTCATTTCTGCAACCAGTTTGATAAATCTTTGCCTAAACTCCTCCGGCATCTCCAGTACATAGTCTTCCGTAAACAGAATGTCCTCCTGTATCTGCCGGATACAGCTGATTATTTCTTCGTTTTCCCCGTCAAGCTCCTATACCTTGGGAGAATTCCACAGCTCCATTGCCCCATCATATACTTGAAATACCTTCTTTTTCATGTCCTCACTTACCTGTCCCACAGGGGAAATCAGGTTGTCGTAGGCCGTAAAAAAGCATCTTCTTATCTTCGGATTCTGTATTGTCGCATAATGTTCCTGAAAAGAAAGCACCTTGTTAAAATACTCTACTGTTTTGGAGACTTCATTGTTACCATAAATACGCTCATAAAATTCAAAATTCTCAAAGGCAAGCATGTGATACAGGAAAATCTGTCTCTCAATATTACCCTCTTTCTCATAATAGGAAAGCAACGGAGTTGCCATGGTCTCCATCACATACATATCGTCGTAGCCACCGTAATACAGCTTCTCCAGGGCAGAATAGGCTTCCTCTGCCAGCTCCTCTGTCATAGGTGCTTCCAGAAGCTTCCTGACTTCACAGAAGCTTCCTTCATTCTCTTCAAAAACCTCTCGTATTTTACGGGAACGCTCCAAAAGAATCTCCTTCCATTCCAGAAAAGATTTCTCCTGCATGATGGCCTCATCCAATTCCCAGCCAAGCTCGCAGTTTTTCATATACAATTCCACAAATTCCGTAATCGCTCCCATCTATTGTCCACCCCTTATTTCTCGAGCTTAGCTTCCTCAAGATAAATAGAACCGTCCCTGCCACTCATGCCGATGGCCTTCAGCTTTCTCTCGCCTTTTTCATCCACATAGGAAATACCCACACTTGGCATGTCTCCCACAAATTCCATGGTAATCCGAAGAGGAGTCCCGGGTATCAGCTCCTCAAAGACATCCATATCGGTTCCCGAATATACTATCTGACCATTCTCATCCATGTCCACATAGGTCAGTGACAGGACATGAACATCCGTAACCTTTTTGTTTGAAGAGACCACCACATCCACAGCATAATCACTGTCACTGCACACACTGTATAAATATGTCTCCGGCTGACCATAATAGAAATCTTCGGACACTGCCTTAAGGATTGTACATTTTTCCTCCCAGTCAATCCATGTTACCTCAGAACCTGTCTCTACATTACAGAGCTTCTCCATTTCTTCCTGAGAAACCAGCTCCGCACCCAGTGAGATCAGATCGTTGATCAGTTTCTCTTCGTCGGCCCTAACCTCCGGATCCGAGCTGTAACCGCTGACGGAAATCTTGACTTCCTTCCCCTCTTTTCCGATAGTATAATACTCCGTAACCTCCATCTCCGAGTCTCCGTTCATGAGACTCCCATAATCCTCCATATTCGGCAGATTGCTGTAATCCTCCTTGAGATCGTATGCAATCTGGGTTGCGAAGGAGCCATAAAAGAAATTGCAGGTAGACAACCTGTTTTCTTTATAGTTTTCATCAAATCCTATGTAATCCACTCCATGGGCACCGGCACCAAAAGAACCTCCGATAGACAGATGTCCCGATTCATACAGGTTAGAAAAAGTCCTATAACCGTCCTCATAGGCATATACCAGCTCCAGTCCCTCACCGTTATACCGGATGATCCCGGTCCAATTCATGTAAGGATTGTCTGTTCCCTCGAACCTCAGGGCTATCTCCTCTTTCCCGTCTCCGTTGATATCAACAAAAGCGTATTTGGTTGAAGTATCATTATCTTCATGTAGTTCCATTGCTACCTTCAATTCCGGATAGGTATACTCACCGTAAAACAAACCATCAAAATTATAGTCTTCATCATCCTCCGCAAAAAGAGGTGCCGTCATCAGAGAGCTGCTTCCACTCAGAAACTCCAGGAAGGCATCCTTTCCGGGTTCCTCACTCTCCTCACTGACGATGCTTTCCTCGTCACCGGGTTCCTTACTCTCCTCAATGACAGCACTTTCCTCGTCACCGGGTTCCTTACTCTCCTCAATGACGGTGCTTTCCTCGTCACCGTCCTCCTCTGCCCCACAGGCAGTCAGCATGCCTACTGCCATCGTGATTCCCAACCATACTGCCAACAGCTTTTTTCTCATACATTTTCTCCTCTTTTTGCCTATTGATCTCGTCCCGATATCATCGCTACACTATTCTTCCATCTATGAATATGGCGATATCTGCTTTCTTACCTCTTCCAGAAGTTTCAGACCCTGATACATATCCTGTCCCAGGACCTCCTGTGTCTTGGAAAAATCCTGCGTCTCATGCAGCCTATCGTGTACCTTCAGGAATTCTTCTTTTCCATACTTGCAAATAAACATAGCCTGAGCCTTTGCCGCATTGGCACCGTCATTCTCAGGAACATAAAAACCCTTCTCACACTTTTCCAGCTCCCCGCATTCATAACATCCGTCGATTCCCTTTTCCTGACAACAGGATGCATTGGGACACTTTTTATCCGGAAAGCAAGTGGCAAAGGAGCAGGTATTATACTCTGTCCTGCAGGACCCACACCATTGACTAAGGAAACAATGGTTGCAGGAGAATCCGCAATATGCTATGGGGTCTACTCCCTTGCGTGCTATCCTGCAAAGCTTGTTCTTGATGCGGAACATTGCTTCAATATGCATGATCCAATGCCTGGAAAATGGCATTTTCAAAAGTCCTCTCACATCCTTACCACACCAATAATCTACCAGCCAGGCTGCATTCTCATCCGTTGACACACAACCTGTCCCTCGAAGCTTCTCCTTATCCTCTTCCCCGAATCTGTGTTTTAAATCGGAGTACTCCAGACCAGATATAATCTCATTGGTAGATTCCATCACAGCTTTTGCGTAACGATAAAGTGCCTGCACATCCAAAGCCTCTGAAAAACTTCTGATTTCCTCCCCGGTAAGCTCATTACCCGTAGTAATAACGGGCGCATGAACTGCTTCCTTGTGCCCATCCCGGAATAAAATCTGCCGGTCTCCTGCAATCAACTCATGGGAAACAATATCTTCTATGCGGAAAATGTGCCAGATGGAATAGCTCAATGTCTTGCTGTGGTAGCCCTTTGCGCCTGCGAAAGGCATCCGGGAAAAGGCCTCCTCCGGAAAACTGCTGACAATCTGAGTAATGGCGGTAAATAATTCCTCGCGCAACAAAAGAAGCTTCTCAATTCCCTCTTTGTATGTGGCTTCTTTCCCCAGAAGTGCCTGAACTTCCTTCATTTTATCCGACCACTCTTTTTCCATGGCATATCTCCCCTTACATTACAACCTAAGCTCTCGCAAATTCGCGCTGTCGCGCTCTCCATGCTGCTTCGCAGCATTTTCGTTCGCTTACAATGTCTTACACTCGCAAATTCGCGCTGTCGCGCTTCCCATGCTGCTTCGCAGCATTTTCGTTCGCTTACAATGTCTTACACTCGCAAATTCGCGCTGTCGCGCTCTCCATGCTGCTTCGCAGCATATTTGCTCGTTAATGGCGCAGGAAAACCAAATGCCGCCTCCGGCGTCGCTTGGTTTTCCTATGCGCTCATTATATCAAATCTGTGTTTTAAGTGCAATAATAGGGAGGTTGTCATATGAGTTGCAAAGGATTATAATGAATTTGGTCATAATATTTGCAGATACGGAGGACGTCAAAATGAATATAAAGCAACCCCAATGGCTCGACAATGCCATCTTCTATGAGATTTATCCCCAGTCCTTTAAGGATTCCAACGGGGATGGTATCGGTGATTTCCGCGGAATCATGGAGAAACTGGACTATATTCGCGGACTTGGATGTAACGCAATCTGGATGAACCCCTGCTTTGCCTCTCCCTTTGGAGATGCGGGATATGATGTTTCCGATTACTATCTTGCAGCACCCCGCTACGGAACCAACGAGGATCTGAAGCAGCTTTTCAAGGAAGTGCACAAACGCGGTATGCACATCCTGCTGGACCTGGTGCCCGGACATACCTCCGTGCAGCATCCCTGGTTCAAGGAGTCCATGAAGGCGGAGAAAAACGAATACACCAACCGTTATGTGTGGACCGACTGTATCTGGGAGGAGCCCCAGGGAATGGCTACCATCCGCGGCATTTCCGACCGCGACGGCTCCTGTGTCGTTAACTTCTTCTCCCACCAGCCGGCGCTGAATTATGGCTTCTATTCCCCGGATCCGGAGAAAAAATGGCAGCAGTCCACAGAGGATGACGGTCCCCGTGCCACCCTGGAGGAAATGAAAAATGTCATGCGTTTCTGGCTCAAGATGGGCTGCGACGGCTTCCGTGTGGATATGGCGGGCTCCCTCGTCAAACAGGATCCGGAAACATCCGTCTGTGGCAGAACGTACGCGAATTTCTGGACAAAGAATTTCCGGAGGCTGCCATGATTTCCGAATGGGGAGAACCCGACAAATCTATCCAAGGAGGCTTCCACATGGATTTCCTGCTCCATTTCGGACCCTCCCACTACAACGACCTCTTCCGCTGTGAGCATCCCTACTTTGCTTCCGAGGGAAAGGGCGATGTATCCAAATTCGTGGCTAAATATCTGGAAAACTATGAAAAAGCCGGAGAAAACGGTCTCATCTGTATCCCCTCCGGCAATCACGATATGGACCGCCTGGCCCGCAGCATCCATGGAGAAAACTTAAAAATAGCCTTCGCCTTCCTTCTTTCCATGCCCGGAGCTCCCTTCATTTACTATGGAGATGAGATCGGTATGCGCTACGTGGAAGGCCTCACCTCCGTGGAGGGCGGATACTCCCGCACCGGCTCCCGCTCTCCCATGCAGTGGGACAGCTCTGTCAATGCCGGCTTTAGTACCGCTCCCGCAGACAGACTGTATACACCCCAGGATCCCGATGACGACCGCCCTACCGCAGAAAAACAAATGTCGGATGAGAATTCCCTGTATCACGAGATCAAACGACTTATCGCAATCAGAGACTCTCATCCGGCATTACAAAACAGAGCCCGTATTCAGTTTGTATATGTTGAGGAAAATGCGTATCCCCTGGCATACCTCAGAAATATTGGAGAGGAAAAGATTCTGGTCATCCTCAATCCTTCTGAGAAAGAGGTTTCTTTTGCCTGCGATTTTCTGCCCAAAAAAACCATATATTCCCTCGGCAGCGAGGTACGGTTTACCGGCAAGACTGCTGCGGTACCGGCAATTTCTGCAGGATATTATAAACTATAATTTCGATAAATTAGCGCTAAAGCATCTGCGGAGGGGTTGATTTACCCCTCCTGCCTTAATATAGTTCATCATGCTCCTTTTAAAAATATTATTCATATCTGTAATACTTGTTCCGCTTATCAATTTCATCCTGGTTGGATCTGGTTCCATAAGTAGGAACGATGGAAGGAATCATATCTGTATCGATTGCTTTTATATCACACTCTACATTAGGATTTCTGTATCCGATGATGGTTCTTGTTTCAAGAACTTCTTTTTCGAGTGCAATATATTTATTGGGATAATCAAGTCCGTCATGACACCAGGACAAAACAGTTGCTGGCTGGAAATCATAACCAGTTGCTTCTACCCAATAAGAAACCCAACAAGTACTATAATTCGTATTACACTGTAAAAACTGGTCTATTAATTCTTTTTCTGAAGGACCATCAGAATAAACCCCGAAATTCCAACCATATTTTTCAGGTTCTTTAGTTATACCATCTCTATTATTTGAAATTACTTCTGTAAAATCAATAATATAAAAGGTACTATCTTCATAAAACCAGTTATAAATATGTCCGCCTTCTCCTGTAATACATACGAATCCCCATCTTTCATAGTCATTCGCAAGTACATAGGATGCAGCATTTGCTACATCACAACATACACCATAATTATTGGTAAGAACAACATCTCCAGCTTCAGCCCAAGTCCAGCGTGTTTCTCCTGTTACCATAATGGGTGCATTAGAGTTATACATAAAATTTCTATCCTGAAGATAAACAATAAAATCCATAATTGTATTACAGTTTTCTCTTACCCATTCAGGATTGGAAGGTGTATACCATGCATCATCTGTTTTATAGTAACCGGATTGATGTTCTTTATAGGTATCTGATTTCTTACCATCATTAAAAGTAGATACAATAACATTAAATGTTTCAATTTCTTCATCATCTAATGTTTTTAACATAATATCACAGGTTCCTTCTTTCCATCCTGTAATAATACCATTATCTGCCGTTGCAATTTCAGGATCAGAAGTATACCAAATTCCATCAAAATCTTCATAATCTTCCATAATACGAGGATGACCCAGATATACCATAGTCATTTCCTTGTATTTGGGGGATCCCACCTCATTCATTATTGTATGTTTGAATGATTTGCTTAATTCCGAATGAGTATCAATTTTTTTCTCATCTAAATTAATTGTAGTGCAGTTATACATTTCAGTTTTAGGAGCTTCCTCTTTTGTATTTTCTGTAACAGACTCTTTTTCTTCAGAAATATTTACTTCTTTCACAACAGAAGAATTAGTGTCCGTTACTTGAATTAGGTTCTCTTCAGAAGGAGTGTTAGAACCACAACCGACTAACAACATACTGCAAACAATAATACTAATTAACATTTTCTTCACAATAAATACCTCTCTCTCCTTTATCACCTTTTCTAACATGCTTTTTAAGGTAATACTCTTCCTTGAACAGCGATTTCAAAATCTTTTGTTCTACGACTTATTATCCCACACGAGCCAAAATATGTCTTACGCCGTGGGCGTAAAAAGGAGCACTAGACTTCCCTTTGCTCTCTTTCAAGACCTTTTAACGATAAAGGATCTGTATCAAAACTCACTGACATACTCTGTCAAGGCTGATACAGATCCTCACTTTTTTGTTATTTATAGAATGCAAGCCGCCTGTTTTTTTCGTTTAACCTTCTGCTCCGTTCTCCATCCGGGCTTTCCTTCTCCGGTACAGAATTATACAGCTTATAATTCTGTATACTAATTTCATTTCTTGTCTGTTTCTTATTCAGTGAATGAAACTACAAGTCCCAAAATTCTTCGCGCCTACCATCGGGTCCAATGCTTCCACTTCCGATTAGCTCATTGTCTTCTTTTCTCTCAAATTCAACATAATCACTGTTTACAATTTCAAATATTTCTCTACCATCTGCATAGTTTCCTCAATGCTTCTGCTTTCGTCTCTCAATAACACCTGAAAACCGGAATAAAGAAACTTATTATAGTTTTCCTGAGAATTGACCTTTGCTAAGCATTCCCGGAAATTAGCTATCGCAGCCTCCGGATCTTTTTCCTTTAACAGAAGCTGATAAAGAAACTGCTTCTCACTATCCGGTCTGTCAAAAAACCTTGATACGGAAATCTGAGGGTCTGCCAGCATAATCATTACATGGTCTCTATCTGAAATTCTCTTAAGAGTCTCTAAGGAAATATTAGTATCTACAAATATTTTTTTGTCCGTAGTTTTCACTAAATCCTCCAATATTCGTAGTTCCAATATTTCACCCTCTTTGGCTCCTCCCTCAATCCAACTCGCATACTCATCCGGTGTTCTTCTTATAAATTCCGCCCAATCCTTTAGATTCGCTGTATAGCCAAGATTTGGAAACTCATTCCAATCAAGGTTATCCATTAAGGCTTCGTGATAATTTTCTTCACAGGCTATACCATCGTATTTTTCGGCAAGTCTTTTAACCATAGTCGATTTGCCGGCGTATGCTGTTCCATTAAAAAAATAAACATTATCATACTTCATATTTCTTTCCCTTATATACAGTAAAATTCAACTTCCCTGACATTAGAATTACATCTCTTCAGCATGAAATGATGAAAAAAGCCACATTCCTAAACTCTGGAATCTGTGCGACTCTCATCTCCGGCTGCATCCCTTTACACACTTGTGAGAGTATTTTTACCCCCGTAAAAGTATAACAGTTTCGACACCTTCAGTAAATGCAATTTTTGCCTAAAGTATATTTCATACATAATTCAGTCATCTTCATAGATTTCATCTCCGTAACCTATTTGCTTCTTAAAATAGTATTTCCGGTCTTCTTCCATGATTTCGCGAATCACCCTGCAGAGATTTCCCACAGCAGCCACCCCATCCTGATAATGATATTGTCATTGACACATACTCTTATTTGGCATATAATAAACATACCCCTAGGGGGTATGCGAGAAAGGAGAAAACATCATGACTGATAAAGTGCCTGATAAAGAAATCTGCGGATGCTGTGAAAAAACGACAGCTCGCACAGAGGAAGAACGAAAAAAACTAATACATCGTCTTAACCGTATTGAAGGGCAGATTCGCGGGATTCGGGGGATGGTGGAAAAAGATGCTTATTGTGCGGATATATTGATACAATCCGCCGCTGTGAATGCTGCGGTCAATGCTTTTAACAAGGAATTGCTGGCACATCATATCAAAAGCTGTGTTGCCCGAGATATCCGTGAGGGTAAGGATGAAGTAATCGATGAGTTAGTAGCAACTCTGCAAAAACTTATGAAATAAAAGGAAGTGAATCAAGTTATGGAACAATATACAGTGACCGGTATGAGCTGTGCCGCCTGCACAGCCCGGGTGGAAAAAGCGGTGTCAGGTGTGAAAGGAGTTTCTGCCTGTTCGGTGAGCCTGTTGACTAATTCCATGGGCGTGGAGGGAACAGCATCTGCCGAGGAAATCATAGCGGCGGTTCGTAATGCAGGATATGAAGCATCTCTGAAAAGTAGAAATAAAGATCAAACTACACGTTTATCTTCTGATGAGGATGCACTGAAGGACAGAGATACTCCCGTGTTAAAAAAACGGTTAATTGCCTCTCTCGGCTTTTGGATTGTACTTATGTATGTTTCCATGGGGCATATGATGTGGGGCTGGCCACTGCCGCCGTTTTTTGCTGAAAACCACGTGGCAATGGGGCTTTTGCAGCTATTGTTAACGGTTGTTATTATGGTGATTAATCAGAAGTTTTTTATCAGCGGTTTTAAGAGCTTGTGGCACCGCGCTCCGAATATGGATGCTTTGGTTGCATTAGGATCTGCGGCAGCTTTCGTCTATAGCACAGTTGCTCTGTTTGCTATGACGGATGCACAGGTGAAAGGCAACGCAGATGCAGTAATGTCATATATGCACGAGTTTTACTTTGAATCTGCTGCAACGATTCTTGCACTGATCACCTTAGGAAAAATGCTTGAGGCACGTTCAAAGGGGAAAACTACTGATGCGCTAAAGGGGCTGATGAAGCTGGCTCCTAAAACCGCTACGCTCCTTCGGGATGGGATGGAAAGCATTGTACCGATTGAGCAGGTGGCGAAAGGTGATATCTTTGTTGTGCGTCCAGGTGAAAGTATCCCTGTGGACGGAACCATCTTAGAAGGAAACAGCTCAATAGATGAATCTACTCTGACGGGTGAAAGTATTCCGGTTGACAAAGTGGCAGGAAGCGCAGTTTCCGCAGGAACTCTGAATCAATCAGGCTTTATTCGTTGTGAAGCAACAAGAGTCGGTGAGGACACTACTCTTTCTCAGATCATTCAGATGGTAAGTGATGCGGCTGCAACAAAAGCACCGATTGCAAAAGTAGCAGACAAGGTTTCCGGTGTATTTGTTCCTGCCGTTATCATAATTGCGGTGATAACCGTTATCGCATGGCTTGTCACCGATCATACAATGGGTTTTGCTTTGGCAAGAGGAATTTCTGTGTTAGTTATTAGTTGTCCTTGTGCACTTGGTCTTGCTACACCTGTTGCCATCATGGTCGGAAACGGAATGGGTGCCAAAAACGGTATTCTCTTTAAGACGGCTGTATCTTTGGAGGAAACCGGAAAAACCCAGATTGTGGCACTGGATAAAACCGGAACGATTACACAGGGAGAACCTAAGGTTACGGATATGATTCCGGTAAATGGCAGGAGCAAAATGGAACTTTTAGCAATTGCCTATGCGTTGGAGAAAAAGAGTGAACATCCGCTGGCAAGGGCAATCAATCATGCCGCTGAGCAGAATGGACTTTCGGCAGACGAGGTCGAACAGTTTCAGGCATTGCCCGGAAATGGACTCACAGCAGTGCTAAACGGTATTACTTTGTATGGTGGCAGTTATACATTTATCAGTGAACAAATTCAAGTTACTGATGAGATAAATATAATATCAGAGCATCTTTCGGAAGAAGGAAAAACTCCGTTGTTCTTTGCCTGTGATGGTGAACTTTATGGTATTATTGCTGTTGCAGATACTATCAAGGAGGATAGTCCTCGAGCAGTTAAAGAAATGCAGAATATGGGCATTCATGTTGTAATGCTGACCGGTGATAACGAACGAACGGCTAAAGCTATCGGGACGAAGGCAGGTGTGGATGAAGTAATTGCCGGTGTACTTCCTGATGGCAAAGAAAGTGTAATCCGTAATATGCGGCAAAAAGGAAAAGTCATTATGGTCGGTGATGGCATCAATGACGCCCCTGCACTGACAAGTGCCGATATCGGCATTGCCATTGGTGCAGGTGCAGATGCTGCAATTGATGCAGCAGATGTAGTGTTGATGAAAAGCTGCCTGTCCGATGTACCTGCGGCTATACGTCTAAGTCGTGCAACTCTGCGTAATATTCACGAGAATCTGTTTTGGGCATTTATCTACAACATTATCGGTATTCCATTAGCGGCGGGTGTGTTTATCGGTGTTTTAGGTTGGCAGCTAGACCCAATGTTCTCTGCAGCAGCCATGAGCTTGTCCAGCTTTAGTGTAGTCACTAATGCACTGCGTTTGAATTTCTTTAGGATGTATGACTCCAAACGAGATCATAAAATTAAAAATAAAATGAAAACCACAACAAAAAAGGAGACAAAAGCTATGACAAAGACACTGAAAATCGAAGGAATGATGTGTGGGCATTGTGAGATGCACACAAAAAAAGCTCTCGAAGCGCTTGATGGTGTGACGGAGGCTTCCGTTAGTCACAAGACCGGAATCGCTGTTGTAACGCTTGAAAAAAGTGTTTCAGATGATGTTCTTATGCAGGTTGTTTCCGATCAGGGATATCGGGTAACAGATATTCAATAATAAAACGTACAGCTGCTGTACATTTAAATGACGATTCTGGATAAGGTTGTATGGAAATAACAAAAAAAATCCCTTGTATGTTGCTCATAATGGCAAAACAAGGGATTTTTCTCAGAATAATTCAGGATGATTCTCCACACTTTATTATGGAAGAAAACAATCCAACTCCACTGTACTTCTGCATTCCCTTTCGCCTTAAAATTTCTGCCTGAACTTGGTCGAACTGGTCGGCTGTCACAATGCCCTCATGGTGTCCTTCCACATAATATTGTGGCACTTCGCCATTGTTAAGTTCACAAGCAATCTTTAACAATTAAGGCTCTTTTATTAGTTTTCATATTCATTCTTGAAACACTTATTATATCATCCCAAAATGCTCCAGCGCATCCAACTCAAGTTCCACCTCGACATAATCATCAGCTATCCGTTGGGACAAGAGAACTACCGTCTCCACATGCATTGAAACTTTACTTTATATTAACATTCGCGCACATGATTTTTGGTTTTTCACCCCATTTACAGAGGTAACAATATGGCAGTCTCTATACTCCCCTGTATCCGCAAGCTTTTTTCCGAGCAAACGGATTGACAATCACCACTTCCTATAGTATTATCATTTTATAAAGGAAATGGGTTTTTTGTCTGGTAAGCGATTATTCGCCGAGAGAGTTGCTCGTTTCTTTTTTTATATCTATAACATCATATAAATACATCTTACCATCATTAGAATGTCTTATTAACATTGAAGCATGGAAAATGTTATATCTTTCTAGTTCTCCTTCAGCATCATAAACAGGGAGAGCGAATCGTGAGTCATATCTGTACCAACCATTTTTTGCATCTCTTTTATGTTTATCCTCATGATTCTCTCTAAAGTGTTTTCCAACTGCTATTTCTACCATTTCAGGAAGTCCTGTTGCTGCATTAGCTTTTGCCTTTGCATTTGCTCCCTTAATGCTATTAGTATACTTCGATCCACTATATTCCTTAGGAAGGTCTGAACCAATATATACAACATCTCCCGTTGCAGCAATCGTATAGAAATCTCCAATATATTCTTTTAAGTATTCTCTGACTTCTTTCCAATTAACAGAACGTTTGCCCTTAAATCTAATATCATTAATAACAACAATATTGTTACCATCAATATCTTGAATAACCGAGACATTTCGTCTTAATTTTTGTGATTTATCGTTAATCTCATTGCAAACTACAAGCAATTCATAGTAACTAAGTATTCTTCTCTTATTTTGAGAATCACTTTTTCTAAACAATTCAAGTAATTTATTTTCATTAACAAAATAATCAACTGCTTCTGTTTGCTCAATATCTTCCTCATCACAAAGCAAATCCACCAGCGACATATCGAGTGCCTTACAAATAGCTGCCAGTTTGTCAGCCTGTGGATTAATCTTTTTCTTACGCCAATCACTGATTGTACTGGTTGCAATACCTGTCCGACGGGATAATTCAATCTGGCTCATACGTAATTCTTCGAGTCTTGCAAAGATTTTTTCATATATATTCATGATATAACTCTCCTCGTTCTTATTATCAACAGTCCGTTTCCGATTTCTCGGATATTATATCATGCAAAAATATCTTGTTCAAGATAATTATCTTTGTATTTTTGCTTTACATTATAATGAAGCTTTTGCTAAACCGTAATATTACTCTATTTTTTCAATAACAGGGTCATTTGCAGAAATGACATCAATTACGTGGTCACATGCATAAATCCCGAAATGTTTTCCCACTCCCGGCCAAGAATGATCTTCTGTATGAATTATTAAAGTATCTAGCATATCTAACATTCTTGATTTCTCAAATTTAATAAAATACTGTCCTTTTCTAACTTCATACTCATCCCAGAAAGTATAAGATTCATTTCTCGTAAGGTGAAGCATATAACTCTCAAAAGTTATTCTATATTCATCACCATTTTCTACTCCAATTTCAATTACCAGAGTATTTAATGGTTCACCTTCACCTATTAGTTCTTTACAAGAAATAATATATGGTGGAAATTTTCCACATACAGTATTTTCGGTCCCAAATTCTATCATTGCAGTTCTCCTTAGGAGGGGTGACACTATTCGCGGACACCATAATTCTACCGATACAATTCCGGCGCACAACTGATGTTTCAACAAATATTTGCACCCCTCTTAAATTTCTATTTTCTATATACATTTTCCCCTGCTAAAAACACAGGTACATATTCGCTGGAAAATCCCGCTAACCCGCATAAACTCAAGGTTTCTTCGACAATAGGCACACCGTCTCCACATGCATTGAAACTTTAGTTTGCATTAACATTCGCGCACGTGATTTTTGGTTTTTACACCCCTATTTACAGAAGTAACAATATGGCAGTCTCTATACTCCCAGTGTGACTAAACTTATTTTTTTGTACTAATCTGTTCAAGCTTATCAATACTCTCAATAAAGTGCTTTTCTACAGGTGATAAAATATCATCTTGTTTCTTCTTAAATTTTTCATATTCTGCATGAGCTTTCTCAATTGCCTGCTGATGAGAAACTCTTCCTTTGGTCGTAAGTATTTCTCGTCTTGTCATTTTCAAATAATCATCTATGGTCTGTAGCCAATCCTTCATATACATTGGTTCATGATTCAAAGCCTGGACCTCAGCAATATCTAAATACGCGGTTACAATTTTATTAAGTGCATCAATTTCCTCATCATTCAGATAATTCTTTGCAATTTCAGAATCCGATTTTTTAATCTGCTTTCCCTCCCAAGAGGTTAATCCCATATTTTCTTTTTCGGCATCAGCTCTATAAAATACCACTTCTGCTGCAGTATGCTTATGTGCAGCCCAGTGCATTTTATTTTGAACTTGTTTAAAAAATATAATAGATTCTTCAGCATTCGGATTATAATCAATGCTTGTCGCATATATTTCAAGTACTTTTCTCCAAAATACTTTTTCAGACGAACGAATGTCTCTAATTCTAGCCAAAAGCTCTTCGAAGTAATTACCTCCACCCAGTCGCTTTAGTCGGTCATCATCCATAGCAAATCCTTTTTTGATATATTCCTTCAGAATACCTGTTGCCCATATTCTAAACTGCGTGCCACGAAGGGATTTTACACGATAACCAACTGAGATAATTACATCTAAATTATAGTAATCAACATTATATTCTTTTCCGTCAGAAGCAGTGTAGGCAAATTTTGCCCATACTGAATTTTTGTCTAATTCACCTTCTTTGAATATATTTCTAACATGCTTTCCAATTACACTTCTATCACGTTGAAATAATTCTGACATCTGATCAATTGATAACCAAACAGTATCATTTTCAAATGTAGCCTCAATCTTCGTAAGTCCATCTTCAGTTGTATACATTAATATATTTGAATTTGGCATTATGATTCACCTCTTTCTCTCACAAGTTCCTCATACTTAAGCTGATAAGCAATCAGTCTTGGTATATATTCCGGAGGAGTTCTTCTTGCTGCTTCCCAGTCCTCTAATGTACGAACAGGGATGCCCGTATGCTCAGAAAACTCTTTGCGGGACATCCCTATACTTTCTCTTAATTCCTTAATAGTATTTGCTGTATCCATAGCATACTTCGCAATGCGAAATAAAGATTGTAGAAAAACAATAAAAACTATTTGATGTCATATTTCTTTCTTAGTCTATTGAACCCTACAGCACATCTTGTGATTATTACA
>SAMEA3663235__coassemble_165_pt1 | contig 22429 bp, 19 predicted proteins | sample SAMEA3663235__metabat2_low_PE_011 | metagenome-assembled genome bin SAMEA3663235 (sample SAMEA3663235) | pig gut metagenome | biome: pig gut; feature: pig-associated habitat; material: faeces | place: China | collected 2013 | reverse complement strand
CAGCTTCTCCATGGGGATGCTGCGATAATTACCTCGAACCTTGGGAATAATACAGTAGGTACAGTGCTTGTCGCAGCCCTCTGCTATCTTGAGATAAGCATAATGTCCACCGGTAGTAAGCACTCTGTCTCGTAATACCACAGGTTCACAATTCAGTTCCCGGAGATACTTTTCCCACCGTTTTGCAAGCGCTGCCTCAATCGCTTCTGCAATCTCCTCTATGGCCATGGTGCCCACAATGGCGTCCACTTCCGGAATCTCCTGACGGATTTCCTCACTATATCTCTGTGCCAGACATCCGGTTGCTATAAGAGCCTTCAACTGTCCCGATTTTCTGCGTTCGCCCAGCTCCAGGAGTGTATTAATACTCTCTTCCTTGGCGTCTCCGATGAAGCAGCAGGTATTCACCACTGCAATATCCGCTTCCTCCTCGTCATCGGTGAAGTGATAGCCTTTCTTCTGTAACAGTCCCAGCATCATCTCCGTGTCCACCAGATTCTTGTCACAGCCCAATGATACAAAAATTATCTTCATACAAATACCTTAACCCATTTATGCCATACTCGTGTGGTGCCTTACATAGTCAAAGTAGCTGGCAAATTACCAGCTACCCGTACTTTCTTATTCTTCGTCTCCAAGAATTGTAATCTTACCCTGGTTCAGCTCCTCGATTGCCATGGAAAGAGGCTTTTTCTCCTCCTTTGTTACTACCAGGGGTTCCTCTCCTGCAATCAGCTGTCTTGCTCTCTTGGAGGTAGCCATAACGATGGAATAACGGCTGTTGACAACAGGCGCTTCTCCGGGCTCTACCTCACTGTTTACAACTTTCATTAAATCTGAATAAGAGGGATGTAACATTTTATTCTGCTCCTTTCGTGAAACCTTTCAGTTCCTCTCTGATCTCATTTATCAACTCCTGACTCCGAACCGGTGCCCTGCGGGATGCTTCCACAAGCCTGTGAAGCTCCTCCACGCAATCCTCCAGCTTGTCGTTGACTACGATATAATCATAGGCTTCAATGCCTTCTGATTCCTCTGATGCACGTGCCAGTCTCCTGGCAATGACCTCCGGGGTCTCCGTACCTCTCCCCTCCAGACGTCTCTTCAATTCCTCTGCGCTTGGCGGCGTCACAAAAATCAACAGACTGTCGGGGAACTTTTCCTTGATCTTCAGGGCACCCTGAATCTCAATCTCCAGGATGACATTTCTGCCTGCTGCCAGCTGTTCCTCCACATATGCCTTGGGAGTGCCGTAATAGTTGCCGCAATATAACGCATACTCTATCAGACCGTTCTGAACGATGGTCTCTTCAAAGCGTTCCCTGGTAGTGAAAAAGTATTCAATTCCGTCTCTTTCCCCTTCTCTGGGTGCTCTCGTGGTCATAGATACCGAGAGAGCATATTCATCATACTTCTTCAACAGAGCTTTTACAAGGGTTCCTTTTCCTGCACCGGAAAAACCGGACAGCACAATCAATACACCTTTCTGTTTCATTCAATGTCTCCTGCCTTATTCGACTTCTTCCTCATCCTCCGCACACGCTGTTCCCGCTCCGGACTGTACTCGTCCCGCAATGGTCTCCGGCAACAGGGCAGATAACACAATCTGACTGTTTTCCATCACCAATACAGACTTGGTCTTACGTCCCTGGGTGGCGTCGATGACCTGCCCTTTCTCTTTGGCGTTCTGCACCAGACGCTTCACCGGTGCCGACTCCGGACTGACAATAGCGATGATTTTTGATGTGTTTACAATATTGCCGAAACCGATATGAATCAATTGGCTCATCAAAATGCCCTTCCGCTTACTCGATATTCTGAATCTGTTCTCTGACCTTCTCAATCTCTGTCTTGAGCTCAATGGCACAATTGGAAATCTCCAGGTCATTGGACTTGGAAAGAGTAGTGTTGGCTTCACGGTTCATCTCCTGGGCGATAAAGTCCAGCTTACGCCCTATGGAACCGCCCTCCTGCAAGGCATTCTTAGCGGTCTCTATATGGCTGCGAAGTCTCACGATTTCCTCATCCACACATACCTTATCCGCAAAGATGGTAACCTCTGTCAGAAGTCTTGCCTCATCAACGGTGTTATCTCCCAGAAGTTCCTTTACCTTATCCTCCAGCCTGCGACGATATTCCGTCACAATCTGTGGAGAACGCTCCGAGATAAAATCCACCAGCTTCAACATGTTGTCAAGCTTCTCAATGAGGTCGTTCTTCAGATTCTCGCCCTCTGTGATACGGCTCTTCACGAACATCTCTGCCGCGCCGTCCACCGCCTCCCGGACACCCTTCCAAAGCTCTTCCTCATCAATTCCGGCCTCTTCCATCACAAATATCTCCGGATACTTGGAAAGAGTGGATACGCGAATATCGTTGTCCAGACCGAAATCTTCTGCCATACTGTTCAGATAAGTCAGATATTCCTTGGCAAGCTCCTTGTTGTAACGAACACTGGAGGTCTTCTCGGAAAAATCTTCATAGGTGATAAACACATCCACCTTACCGCGGCTGATATAATTCTTCAGCTCGGTACGTATTGCCGATTCAAAAAAGTTCAAACTCTTCGGCATCTTAATGTTCACATCCAGATAACGGTGATTTACTGCCTTCATCTCAACAGTAAACTTCCTATTATTCTCGGCAACTTCACATCTGCCGAAGCCGGTCATGCTCTTTATCATCTGCTCTCCTATCTTTTTGGAATACTACCCCAACTTACATTCTGTATTATTATAGTTGAAGACTAATGACACGTCAAGTGGCTAATGCGTTCACACAGCGGTGAGGAATAAATTTAATTATTCATATCACCTAAAACGCCATTCCCGCCTTTTATGAGTTATCCACATTTTTTGTTTTTCTGGTCGTTATACACACCCATTGGTGCTGTTGAACCAATTTCTGAAATTTGTGGATAAATATTCTGTTATTTCATCTTCCACTTAACCACCACCTGTGCTAAAATAATCTCGTTATTCCAGATACACAGTTGTGTATCTGAAAATGTAGGATACATCTTCTTCCGTTACCGTCAGTCCGCGAAAACTTTCTAGTAACCCAGAAGATGTATTTTTTATTGTCTGTTTCAATTCTTTTATATATGGATTCCATGCCAGATAAAGCTGCATGAGGATATCCGAAATCTGTGTCAAAAGATAGTGATTCTTCATCGCATTGCTGTTTTTACTGTTAAGGTGTTCTATACGATAGATTCCTTTTTTCTGGTTATTAAATCCTTCATTTTCTATTTTCCACCGGCCTCTTCCTGCCTGTATCATCTCCTCCAGATTTCGCTCTGTCAGTTCCAGACTGCTCACCCACTGGAATCGCTTTTTATGTTTTTTTCCTTCTTTATCTTCTGTCTCGTATTCATATTCGAATACATTCATGATTTCTTTTTTTCCTGCCACTTCTTCTACATGATTCGCATAGCAGGCATTCCCTTTTTCTTCACTCAATCTGCTTTTCCGTGCAAAGGCAGTTATCACAATGCTTCTCCTTAAAATAGGACAGACCGGTTCCATCCAGTATCACTCTCCAGTATTTCCCCAGAAGCCGGTTCCTGTTAAACTGCTTCCCTCTTATCAGGCTTACAACCATCTTTTTTCTTAACTCTGAAAGACATTCCGGTGAAAGTTTTTCCAGGTAATAATTCAGTGTATCGTAATGGGGCATTTCGTCAAGTCTACGGTTTCCCGACATAAGGCGGAGCGTACGGATACAGTTCTCTTTATTAAAGTTTTCCTCCATTTCCTTCATGGAGTGTTGTCCACAAACATTTTTCAGAATCGCCATATAATTCAGATCTGTCTGGTTATCGGTTATATAGCTTGGATTTCTAGGATCGTCCATTTCTGCAATCCAGTCCCTTAATTTGCGGAAAAAATGGTTTGTAACCATCATAAAATCTACTATCCCTTTGTCCTGCTTCATCCGTTCTCTCTTTTCCTTTTTAGTCATCATGGGATAACCCTCCTGTACGAAAAATTTCTTAATCTCATTTTACCGCACAAGGGGCTATTCTGCATGAAATCTGACTGTTTTATTGCGAAAAGTTTTTATTCCTCAACGCTGATAAATTGCCGGAATTTGTGCGCAATTTTTCTGTTTTTGTGCTCACTTGTAGTTTTTTTCAAGGCTTGCTATAATAAGACCGACGAAAACTAGAATGAAAGAAATAAAAGTGAGGAAACCTACCATGGCATTTGACGGTGTTACGATAGCAAGTGTTGTCAGCGAAATGAAACGGGAACTGCTTGGCGGCAGATTATACAAGATTGCCCAGCCGGAGGCGGACGAGCTTCTCCTGACCATAAAACAGCCCCAGGGACAGAAGCGCCTCTTCCTCTCCGCGGAAGCATCTCTCCCCTTGATCTATCTGACTGAGACCAACAAGCCCAGCCCCATGACTGCACCGAACTTCTGCATGCTCCTTCGAAAGCATCTGCAGAACGGCAGGATCACGGAGATTTCCCAGCCCGGGCTGGAACGAATCGTCCATATCAAAATAGAACATCTGGACGAGATGGGAGACCTGCGTCACAAGACCCTTATTATCGAAATCATGGGGAAGCACAGCAACATCATCTTCTGCAACGACGATGGCGTGATTATCGACAGTATCAAGAGAGTCTCCGCCGCTGTCAGCTCCCTCCGCGAGGTGTTGCCGGGCAAACCGTATTTTGTGGCAAATACCCAGGATAAGCTGGATGCCCTGACCACGGACTATCCTCTGTTCCGCGATACCTTAAGTGCGAAGCCACAGCCCCTCTTCAAAGCGATTTACGGAAGCTTTACCGGCATTTCTCCCATCCTGGCACAGGAGCTCTGCCATGAAGCCGGAATCGACGGAGAACGCCCTACCGCTGCTTTGACCGAGCCGGATTATCAGAACCTGTATCAGGCCTTCTCCTCCATGGTACAGGCCATTCAGGAAGAATGTTTTGCTCCCAATATCGCCTACACCGGCAAGAAACCCGTGGAATTCTGCGCCCTGCCCCTGACCATGTACTCTGCCGGCAGAGACTGGGGGTACTCTGCGAGCAACGACGGTCAGGGAGATCACTGTGTTTCCTACGATTCCATATCCCGGCTTCTGGAGACCTACTATGCAGAAAAAAACAGTCTCACCAGAATCCGGCAGAAGTCCTCTGACCTGAGAAAAATCGTTCAGACCGCCCTGGAGAGAAATATCAAAAAATACGACCTCCAGCTGCATCAGATGCAGGACACCGAAAAAAGAGAAACCTATCGCATCTACGGTGAGCTATTGAACACCTACGGTTACAGCGCAGAGCCCGGTGCCAAATCCCTGACCGCTTTGAACTATTACACCAACGAAGAGGTTACGATTCCTCTGGACAGCACCCTGACTGCCACGGAGAACGCCAAGCGGTATTTTGAGAAATACAACAAAATGAAGCGTACTTTCGAGGCTTTATCGCAGTTGACCGAAGAAGTCAAGTCCGAAATTGAGCACCTCGAGTCCATTTCCACCGCGCTGGATATTGCGCTCCACGAGGAAGACCTGGCCGAGATCAAGGAAGAACTGACAGAAAGCGGCTATATCCGCAGAAAAGGCGGTTCCAAGAAGGAAAAGATCACCAGCAAGCCCTTCCACTACCTCAGCAGTGACGGCTTCCATATGTATGTAGGGAAGAACAACTATCAGAACGATGCCCTGACCTTCAAGTTTGCCACCGGAAACGACTGGTGGTTCCACGCAAAAAAAATCCCCGGCTCCCATGTGGTAGTGAAGCTGGGGAACGCCACCGAGCTTCCCGACCGAACCTTTGAAGAGGCCGCCCGTCTGGCCGCCTACTATTCCAAGGGCAGGGAACAGGAAAAGGTGGAAATCGATTATATTCAGAAAAAGCATGTGAAAAAGCCTGCAGGTGCCAAACCCGGTTTTGTAGTGTACTACACCAATTACTCCATGGCAATCGACAGCGACATCTCCGGTCTGCAGCTTGTCAGTGAATAATCAGCAATAATACTGCATTATGTACTGTACCTCTGTCTGTCCTCTGTAGGTGTTGATACCCAGCTGATAGACCACGGAAATCTCATATTGTCCCTTTCCCTCATACAGTGCGGTCTCGCTTCCGGGACCGTATTTTTTATCCAGAAAAGTACCGAATTTCTCCAGATCCCCGAAAAAGACCAGCTGTGCTGTACCTCCTTCCGGAAGTCTCACCTGAAACCTGGCAAAGTTCTGATTTGCCCCCATTTTTCTGCCGGAGCAAAACACAATATTTTTCTGTGCAAAGAGGGGCTTCGGATTCCCCACGCCAAAGGGCTCCAACAACTCCAGCTCCTCCGCCAGCTCCCTGGTCCCGTAGCATAATGGCATAGGGACATCAATGTGCACCTTGGGCACAAAATCCTCCTCTGTCAGCCTACAGCGCTCATTCAGTTCCCTGCGCAGGGCTTCAATGTCCTTCTCCTCCATGGAGAGGCCAGCCGCCATGGCATGCCCGCCGAATTTGGTAAAGAACCACGACACCTCCACCATAGCCTCATACATATGATACCCTTCTACCGAGCGTCCGGAGCCCTTGACGCCCTCCTCGCCCCTGGTCAGGAGAAACACGGGATGATTGTATTTTTCCTTCACTCTTCCCGCAATGATTCCCGCCAGGCTCTCATGTACCTCAGGCAGGAAAATAACCAGTACCTTATCCTGCTCCAGGTGATTGTCCTTCAGGTATCGGACTGCCTGCTCTACGCCATCCAGGGTCATGTTTTTTCGGCTGTCATTCAATTCCTTCAATTCCGCAGCCGCCGACATGGCTTCCACCTTTGTCCTGCTCTGCAAAAGCTCCAGAGCCCGCACCGCGGTATCCAGCCGCCCCGTGGCATTGAGGCAGGGTCCCAGAACAAAGCCCAGATGATAGGCACTGATTTTGGACGGATCCAGCCGGTTCACCTCCATCAGCGCCTGTAATCCGATATTTTGGGTATTGCGAATTCGCTCCAACCCGTATCTTACCAGAATCCTGTTTTCGTCCTTCAGCTCCATCACGTCGCACACAGTGGCAAAGGCCGCGAACTCCAGAAGTTCATCCATAAGTTCCTTCCGAAGCTCCGTGTCCGAAGGTCTGCCTGCTTTCTCCGAAAGTGCCTGTATCAGTTTAAATGCTACCACCGCACCGCAGATTCCCGGAAAAGGATAGGAATCCCCTTCCCTTTTGGGATCGATCACCGCCAGTGCCTTGGGCAGTATCTCCTTTTTTGCTCCGGATTCCTCCCGTTCAAAGGGCACCTCATGATGGTCTGTGACAATGACTTTGATGCCATAGCGATTGGCCAGTTCAATCTGTGCGGCTGCAGCGATTCCGTTGTCGCAGGTAACAATCAGATCCACACCGTCTTCTTTTGCCTGCTCAATCAAATGATCATTCAAGCCATATCCATCATGTATTCTGTGAGGAATGGCAGTGTCCACTCTGCCTCCGAGGGCGCTGACTCCCTTGGTCAATATGTAAGAGGAGCATATCCCGTCCACATCATAATCCCCGATAATCCTGATATGAGACTGATTCGCAATGGCCTTTCCAATCTGCTCTACTGCCTTATCCATATCCTTCAGAAGCCGGGGAGAATGGCAATCCTCCAACGTGCCATACAGAAACCGTCGAATCTCCTTCTCCTCAGTGAGGTCACGATTTCTCAGGATTCTGGCCAGTATGGGAGTAATATGAAATTCCGTTGCCCACTTATCAAAATCGGCCTTCTTGGCTGCAACAAACCATTTTTCCATAGGTTTTCCGCCACGCCTCCATTTCCGGTGTATCCGTTTGCCTCTGTTATATATTCCAACAGTTAATTATCTATAAAGTAGAAAATATCTGTCCCCTCAATTTCAACGTAAATCTGTTCTCTGCTCACCCTGATTAAGATTTGTCCGTCCTCCACGCTACAGATATTATTATTAAACTCCGTCAAAGCACAACCGGCATACTCCTCCAACGCACGGGTAAGCTCATCGTCTCCGTCCAGTTCACTTAACAGGATGCCTTCTTCCATTTGCTCCAACAGCCTCCGTACTTTCCTGTTTGAAGAATCAATATAGCCTTGTCCCCATACCACATCCTGCAGTATATATGCCACATTGCCGACAAGGTCAAGATCAAACTCCCAGCTGCTTTCCCAGTCATATTCCGGTTCGGTATAATCGTCATACGGAATATCATTGACTGCATATACGGAGGATTCACTAATATCATTCAGCATCTGATTGATGGGTAACAGCTGTTTGGTACGACTGTCATAGGTAAAGACCTCCCAGTAGTATCCGTTCAGATTCGGAACATAAAATACATAGGAGGGAATGGTACTGTTCTCTAAATATACCTGCACAGTCGCACCGGATTCCACCAAATCCCTGGAACTATTGTGGCTGAAATCATATACACCAAAAGTGTAGGTTCCGTCTTCCGGTATATAAACAGTTGTAGTCTCCGGTCCGTAATAATCCGTATCATCCAGGTCCAGATCCGCTATTCTGTTTTCTTCCAGCCAGAAGGTTTGATCCGAATAGAAAATATGATAAAAGGCACCATTATCCAGCTTGCAGAACAGATGAGAATCCAAATCGCTCGGTGTATTTCCCCAACTCATGACAATACGAAGCTGTCCCGACAATATCTGAGTACTTACGGTTCCGTCCTGATTCGAAATATCAATTCCACCGAGCACCTTGACATTCATCATACTCCCCAGGTAACAATCGTCCCCTTTGCGAACCTCGTCAATTACTTCGATTGTATAATTCCCGCTTTCCAATTCCGGAGAGATGTAATATCCGTAGTCGTCCGTTTTAGCTGTTGCAAGGACATCTCCGTTCAAGTTGCTGATGCCCGCTCTGAATTTCAGTGTCAGTTCAGGCACTCCTTCACCGGTAAGCGCGTCATATACCCTGCCGGACGCCGTTCCCTTACCTTCCCACTCATCACTGATTACTTCTAACACCACATTATAGCATGCGGTCTGACCTTCATACACAAGTACTGTCTGTTCCGTTTTCTGATATCCGTCGGCACTTACAATCAAATCGTAAACACCCATGACAACACCGTCAAAAACATATTGCCCGTTTTCATCCGTCTCAACCTTTGCGGAATAGGGATTGGAACCGGTAAGCTTATGCAGTTCGACAGTTCCCTCTCTCAGAACTGCATTATTTCCATAGTTCAGATCCGCATCCGCTATTACCACATTTCCATACATTTGCGCATAGGAATCCGGTTCCAGTATAACCTCCAGCTTCTGAAGACCACTCTTGGAATCGAAAGATGCGGTATACTCAACGAGTCCATCCCCGGAGAATGTAATATCATACTTTCCCTTCGGCAGGTACTCAAATTCAAAAAATCCGTCCTCGTCGGTATCACAGCTTGCTTTTTTCTTTCCATTTATCTCTACATGAATACCCTCCAAGGGTTTGTTATTGGAATTGTCCAGATCCAGATCAGTCAACAGCACATGCCCGGTGAAGCTCACCAATTGATCCTTCAAATCTTCCAGATAATCCTCAATTGCGGGATCATCGTCAGTTGCTTCAAGACCTTCCTCCAAAACCTCAAATGCCTTATCATATTCTTTCAGACCGATATAAGCCTCTGCCAGACCTATATAAGACTCCGCCAGACTTGGGTCAATCTCTATCGCCTGTTCGAATGCTGCAATGGCTCGTTCATATTCCATTTCATCCAGATAATTGTTACCAAGGGATAACTGGTGCTTCGCACGAATGGTATCTGTCCCACCCAGTACAACAAACGCTGTTGCAACAACTATCACCAACACCAAAACACATCCCAGGCCGATGATCAGTCCCTTCCCCTTCTTTTTTTTCTTCGGAGCTATCGGCGGAACCTGTACTTCCGGCATTCTTAATTCAACAACCGGTTGCTCAATACCGGTACCGCATTCTGTGCAAAACACATTTCCTTCTTCAATTTCACTACCGCATTTTGGGCAAAACATCTTCTGTACCTCAATAAACTCTGTTTATTCTACATTCGTAATATTATTTCATAAGCCTGCATTTCTTTGCCAGCTTCACCAGCAAATGTCCCTTGGGAAAAGAACGAAGTTCCGTCTCGCTGACACCCCGGAACAGAATCAGAAATACAAAATATACACAGGCACCCAGCATTATCGCCGGAATCACTGAGAATCCGGGAGAATCCGTCAATAATAGTAATCCCTCATATACTGCCCTGGCAGCTCCTCCCATCAGGGCAGACGCCACCAACGGAATCCCGAAAGTCCGAAGGTATTCCTGCCTGTATCCGGATGTCCTTCTTACTGCAGCCTGGTTGAGAATTGCCATCGTTACCGAATAGAGAACATTGGCAACTACAATAGCATACAAATCCAGTCCGGTAAACGTCAGGAGCAGCATTGCCGACACAGTCTGCAACACAAGAGCAATGGCCGCATTGATAATGGGAGCATTGAGTTGTCCCAGTCCCTGCAGTATCTGGCTGTTCAACGTAGACAACGCATAGAAAATCACCGATACCGCCAAAGCCATCAGTAACCCGGTAGCCAGATCTTCCGCCTCCCTCCCGTTATAAAAAAGCAGCGCAGTAATCGGTCTCGCCAGAGTAAAAATCCCCACAGCACAGGGAATGGAAATAATCATCGTGGTCTTCACCGCCAGCCCCGTTTTCTCTCTGGCTCCCCGCAGGTCTCCGGCAGCCGCGTGCTGGGCTACGGTAGGAATCATGGCTGCTGCCATGGCCGACGCAAATGCTATGGGAATGTTTGATATGGTCAGAGCCTGGGTGGAAAAGATTCCCCACCTGGAATGAATCGTCACAGTGTCCATCGCTCTTCTCTCTAAAAAAAATTTAGTGTAAATCGCGTTGTTTACCACGCTGCTCAGATTGTAAATGGCGGTACTCAGGATAAAGGGCGTCACCACCAGTGTAATCATTTTCAAAATGCTGCCATAGGAATCCACCTCCCCGTAGATGTCCCGTCTCACACGTCGGTCAATCATCCCTTTGTTCAGCTTGTAAATCCCTGCCATAAACAGTAGCGCAACCAGCACCCCGGCACCGGTTCCCAGGGCACTTCCCACGGCACCCTTCGTCGCCCTTTCCACCTGCCCTGCCACATCCTCCGGTACCTCCAGAGTGTGATAGGCAAACAGAATCAGAAGGCATGCCGCGCCAATGCTGACAATGGCGTTTGCCACCTGCTCCAGGACCTGGGACACAGAGGTCTGTGCCATGCTCTTATGAGCCTGGAAATAGCCGCGCAGCACTCCCAGAATTCCATAGACAAAAACAGTAGGCGCAAAGGTACGCAATACCGGCACAGCCTCCGGCGCTACAAAAAGCCCGGCTCCGAAAAATAAAAAAAGACTTGCCACACCGCCTACCGCCAAAACATACCACAATGCACACTTAAAGATCCGGTGGGCATTGCGATATTCCCTGACAGCCAGCTTCTGGGCTATCACCTTGGAAATTGCAGAGGGGATGCTGTAGGACGAAATCAACAGAATAATGGTGTAATAGTTATAGGCGGAGCTGTAATAGCCCATACCCAGATCTCCGATTACACGCTGTAAAGGGCTTCTGTACAGAAGCCCTATTATTCTGCTGATGATTCCGGCAGCCGCCAGAATCCCCGCCTGCATGATAAAATTGTCTTTTGAACTCTTTTTATTCATATATCTTTATCCAAAACCCGCAGAACGACTCAGCCAATCAGCCAGTCATACATCTCCTGATATTTCTTCGCCGAAACATTCCATGAGAAGTCAGCCGCCATAGCCCTGTCGATCATCTTGTTCCATTCACGCTTTCTGTCATAATAAATATGCTCCGCATATCGTATGGTATTCAACATCTCATGGGCGTTGTAATTTTTAAAGCTGAAGCCTGTTCCCGTACTTTCGTATTCATTATAGGGCTGTACCGTATCCTTCAATCCACCGGTCTCACGCACAATGGGAAGGGTGCCGTAGCGCAATGACATCAGCTGGCTCAGACCGCAGGGTTCAAACAGGGAAGGCATGAGGAACGCATCACAGGATGCATAAATCTTGTGTGACAAATCGTCGGAATAATAGATATTCGCAGACACCTTGTCATTGTACTTCCAGTCAAAGTGACGGAACATATTCTCATACCGCTCTTCTCCTGTACCCAGTACCACCAACTGAATATCATCCTGACACAGCTCATCCATAATATATGCAATCAGATCCAGTCCCTTCTGATCTGTCAGTCTGGACACCAGTCCGATCATCATCTTTCTGTCATCCTGGCACAGTCCCAGCTCACGCTGCAGCTCCCGCTTGTTTTTCACCTTCTCCTTGCGGAAATTCATGGCATTGTATTGTTTAACAATATAGCGGTCGGTCTCAGGATTGAACTCGTTGTAATCAATACCGTTAACGATTCCGCGGACATCCCTGCTTCTCGCACACAGAAGTCCATTCAGCTTCTCCCCGTAGAAATCCGTCTTAATCTCCTCTGCATAGGTGTTGCTCACAGTGGTAATCGCATCTGCGTAAACCAGACCTCCCTTGAGCAGATTGGCATCCTTATATGCCTCCAGCTTGTCCGGAGTAAAATAATAATCGGGAAGACCCGTGATACTCTTTACCGTCTTGGTATCCCATTTCCCCTGGAATTTCAAGTTATGTATGGTCATGACAGACTTCATGCCGCGGAAAAAGTCTCCTTCACGGAAACGCTCCTTCATGTAAACCGGGATCAGACCGGTCTGCCAGTCATGGCAATGCACCACATCCGGCTGGAAACCAATCACCGGCAGCACCGACAATACAGCCTTGGAAAAGAAAGCATATCTCTCGATTTCCCAGATAGGATCATCTGTATAAACCTTGGGACCGCTGAAATAATACTCATTATCAATAAAATAATAATGAACCCCTTCAACCTCAGCTTCCATGATTCCCACATATACATTTTTCCAGTTGAAATCCAGATAAAAATGATTTACATAGTGCATCTTGTCCTTCCATTCCTGCTTCATGCAGGCATATCTGGGAAGAATCACACGTACATCAAAATACTGCTTGTCAACGTATTTCGGCAAAGAACCGACAACATCCGCCAGTCCTCCTGTTTTGATAAAAGGAACACCTTCTGACGCAGCGAAAAGTATTTTCTTCATCCAAAGACCTCCACAATAGATTATTCAGTACCTACAGATATCTTGATTATACCTTATTCTTGCTAATGTGGAAAGTATTTCTGTAAAAAAATTATCCTCTGTACGATAATCTGATTTTATCTGCAATCAATGCAATAAACTCCGAATTGGTAGGTTTTCCCTTTCCTGTATCGATGGTATAACCGAACAGCGAATCCAGGGTCTCCATTCTGCCTCTGCTCCACGCCACCTCTATGGCATGTCTGATTGCTCTTTCCACCCGGCTGGGTGTGGTTTGAAATCTCTTCGCAATGGTTGGATAAAGAATCTTTGTGATGGAACTGATCATCCCCGGATCTTCCACAGACATCATAATTGCTTCTCTCAAATACTGATACCCCTTGATATGTGCAGGTACTCCAATCTCATGAATCATATCGGTCACATCCTGCTCCAGATTCCTGACAACTTCCTTCACTTCTGTTATTCTTCCAACGCCCTTTGTCTCTTCTTTTTTTACGGAAGGAACCGTAATCATAATCTGGAATTCTTTGTCTCCATTCATCAGATCTCCCAGAATTTTGTAAATACGTTCATTATCTTTTGCAGAAGTAACATTAAGCTGTTCCATTGATGACCTCCCGGTTGCCCTGCTTTTTTTCTCTTTTTCTTCCTCTCTCGTGTGCTTTCCCATTATAAATGCAACAAGACTCCCCAGGCAACCTCAACCCATCGCAGAATTCGTCCTCATCCCTCAAATATACCGCGTATTCCTCGGTTTCCAACCGCATTCGTTATAATTACCCTTAAAATAATGCCTGCTTGACATCTTAAGCCAACAGAGTGAAAATAGAAACAGTTATATTGACTCATCCCGGTTCGGAGGACTTTCATGAAACAGCTGGCAGAAGACATCAGACAAAACAACTTCAAACAAGTATACCTGCTTTTCGGCGAAGAGCGGTATTTACGCAGATACTACAAGGACAAACTGCGCACTGCCCTCTGTGCCGGCGGCGACACCATGAATACTCACTTCTTCGACGGCAAGGACATTTCCGTAGGTGCACTCATAGATTTAGCTGAAACCATGCCTTTTCTTGCAGAGCACAGAGTCATTTTCATCAACGAAAGCGGTCTCTTCCGCTCCGGTGGAGAAAAGCTGGCGGAGTACCTTGCAGCTCCCAACGAATCCACTGTTTTTATCTTTACGGAAAGTGAAGTGGACAAGCGAAGCAAGTTATACAAAACAGTACAGTCCAAGGGACATGCCGCAGAATTTGTCACCCAGGATGAGAACTACCTCATGCGCTGGATTGCCGGCGTGCTTGCCCGTGACGGTAAAAAGATTAAGGAAAGCACTGTCCGGTTTTTGATTGCCAAGGCCGGAACCGATATGGACAATCTCCAGTCGGAATTAGAAAAACTGGTCAGCTATTGCATGGACCGGGAAGTGATTACCGAAGAAGATATTGAAGCCATCTGCACCACCCGCATCAACAACCAGATTTTTGACATGGTCAGTGCCATTGCGGAAAGGCAACAAAAAAAGGCCCTTGAGCTGTATTACGATCTACTCGCGCTCAAGGAGCCTCCCATGCGTATTCTGTCTCTCATCGCCAGACAATGTAATCTTCTGTTACAGGCAAAAGAGCTGAAGTCAAAGGGCTATGACAACAAGACCATAGGTTCCAAAATCAGTCTGCCCCCGTTTATCGTACAAAAATATCTGAACCAGGCTTCCAGGTTCAAGGTTTCTGTTCTGAAAGCCGCTCTGCGCCAGTGCGTGGAAGCAGAGGAAGCCGTAAAGCAGGGTCGTCTCAGCGACCGTATGAGTATCGAAATCCTCATCCTGACGGTATTGCAATGACTAATTCTCTCGATAATCCGTAACTCTCTTGGTCTTCTTCTCACTGCGTGGAAGTGTTCCAACAGGTACCGGCGTGATTCTGGGAGTAACACCGATCTTGGATTTGAAGGCTCCCTGAATCATCTTTGATGTTGTCTCGAAATTCACGCGGCCTTCCAGCTCCACAGTCACAATCATGATATCCTTATTCTTCTCGTTATCGTGTGCAATGGTGATATTATATTCACTGGATGCACCGTCAATATTCTGAAGAATCTCTTCCACCTGACTGGGAAACATATTAACGCCATGCACCTTGAACATATCGTCACTGCGTCCCTTGATGATATCCAGGCGGGGATAATCCCGCCCGCAGGAACATTTTCCGGGAATGATTCTGGAAATATCGTGGGTTCTGAAGCGGATCAGCGGAGCACCTTCTTTTACCAGTGTGGTAATCACTATTTCACCCTCTTCTCCATCCGGAACTACTTTACCTGTGACAGGGTCGATGATCTCTATGTACACATAGTCATCCCAGTAATGAATACCCGCTTCCTTCTCACAGTTGATCCCGATTCCCGGACCGTATATCTCTGTCAGACCATAGATATCATACAGTTCGATTCCCAATTCTTCTTTGATGTAGGCGCGCATTTTACTACTCCAGCGTTCGGAACCGAAAATACCTTTTTTCAGACAAATCTTATCCTTCAGTCCTCTCTTATTGATTTCCTCCGCAAGAAGAAGTGCATAGGAAGAGGTTGCCGTGATGACAGTCGCCTTCAGATCCTGCATCATCTGCAGCTGCTTTTCGGTATTGCCGGGGCCCATGGGAATCGCCATGGCACCCAGCTTCTCACAGCCCGCCTGGAAACCAATGCCTGCAGTCCATAAGCCGTAGCCGGGAGTGATCTGAATCCGATCCTTTCTGGTAATGCCGGCAGTCTCATAGCATCTTGCAAACATAATTGCCCAGTCATCCACATCCTTGGCAGTATAAGGGATGATCACAGGCTTTCCCGTGGTTCCCGAAGAGGAATGAATCCTTACCACTTCCTCATCCGGTACTGCCTGAATTCCCAGGGGATATGCATTTCTCAAATCCTCCTTACTGGAAAAAGGCAGTTTTTCAAACTCTTCCCGGGATGTGACCCCTGTTATCCCCAAATCCTTATATATCTTTCCATAATAGCTGTCTGTCTGAATCAAACGCCTGATCTGTGCGTCCACCTGAGAAAGCTGTACGGTATTCAGTTGCATGCGTAGGTACCTCCAATTTCAAATGCTTTTAGATTGCTTTCCACAAAACGTTCCGGAACTCGCTTCATAATTTCTTTCTTAACCGTCTCTCCGTCTATATCAAGTCTTCCGCTGGCAGCCAGCACTCCAAGCACTGCCACATTAAAAAATTTTGATGATCCCAAAGGAGCACAGAGTTCATTGGCATTGACTGCGATACAGGTAGCTTTTTTCTTGAGATATTCCACCATCTCCACTCCGTCATATCCGGTAGGGTGCAAGGATTCCGTGGTAGGTCTCACCGGAACCGTATTCACAATCACAATACCGTCAGGCTTCAGATACCCCAGGTTCCTGACTGCCTCCGCAGGCTCAAAAGCAATCATAATATCCGCCTGTCCGAAAGGAATCAGCGGTGAGCCGATCTCTTCCCCGATACGGATATGAGACGTTACGGAACCACCTCTCTGAGCCATTCCGATAGTTTCTGCAGAATGTACGGTATTTCCCTCAGCCATGGCAGCTGCGGCGATCAGCTTGGACGCCAGGACTGTTCCCTGACCACCCACACCGCACAACAACACATCTTTCTTCATACTCATCTGCCTCCCTTCGAAGAATTGCCAGAGGACTTAGTGATCTCAATCGCACCTACGGGACAGATACGACTGCACAAACCACATCCGGTACAGAGTGCCGGATCAATCGCAACCTTATCATTCTCAATGATCAGTGCCGGACAGCCGATTTCATTGATACACTTTTTGCAGTTGATACAGGAATCATTGATACATGCCTTTCCCGCAGGCTTTGTAATGGCTACGCAGGGAGACTTGAAGATGATCGCCTTGACACCGGGTGTCTTGGCACATTCCCGGACTGCTGCCACCGCTTCCTCAAGCTTCAGTGGATCCACCACATGAATCCTTGCAACGCCCATCCCCTCCAACACTTTTACAATATCGATCTTATCTACAATATTACCCATCATGTTTCTGCCGGTTCCGGGATGAGGCTGATGACCGGTCATGGCCGTGGTGGAATTGTCCAGGACACAAAGTGTCATGTCCGCTCCGTTGTAAAGTGCATTCACCACACCGGTCATACCGGAGGCAAAGAAAGTGGAGTCTCCCACAAAGGCGAAGGTCTTTGCTTCTTTATCCACCCAGTGAAATCCCTGTGCCATGGTGATTCCCGCACCCATACAGAGACAGGTATCTACCATATCCAGAGGCATGGCATTTCCCAGGGTATAGCAGCCAATATCTCCGCAAAAATATGCTTTCTGCCCCTTCATCGCCTGTTTCACTGCATAGAAGGAAGCACGATGAGGGCAGCCGGCACAAAGAACAGGAGGACGGACGGGAATCGTCGGTGCATCAGACAAGTCCATAGCACTCTTCTTATTCTCTAATCCCAGATATTCCGTCAGAATCCGAGCAACACTGTCCGCTGAATTCTCTCCTGCGCCTGGCACATGCCCGGATCTCTTTCCGAAAATCTTCACATCCAGATGATGTAACCCAAGCAACCTGTACAGCTGATTCTCCACATAAGGGCTCAGTTCCTCAACGCAGAGAACTTCCCTCACTCCTTCCAACTCCTTCCGAACAAAATCCTCCGGAAAGGGATAAGGTGTTCCGATTTTAACCAGCTTAACTTCCGGGTAATCCTTCAAAAACTCATAGACATAGGCATAGCTGACGCCCGAAGCAAAGACCGCCTTTTGAGAAGTTGCATGATTACTGCTGTTATATCTGTATCCGGAGAAATCTTTACCGATTTCCGGATTACGCGCCTCAATCATTTTATGATTCGTCAGAGAAAGTCTGGGGAAAATCACCCATCTGGAAGAGTCCTTCACGAATCCTTCATACTTTTTTGCCTCATAATGGTCTGCGACATCAATAGATGCGTAAGCATGGCAGACTCTTGTGGTGGGTCTGAAAAGCACCGGCGTCTTATATTTCTCAGAGTATTCGAAAGCATCGCCAATCATTTGATATGCTTCTTCCGGAGAGGCAGGGTCAAATACCGGAATCCGGCAGAACTCCGCAAAGGCTCTGGTGTCCTGCTCCGTCTGGGAGGAGATGGGACCCGGGTCATCCGCTGACACGATGACCATGCCGCCCTTTACCCCCACATAAGCCAGCGACATCAGCGGATCTGCGGCCACATTTAAACCCACCTGCTTCATGGTCACCAGGACTCTGGCACCGGAATAGGCAGCCGCAGCCGCCACCTCCATGGCTGCTTTCTCGTTTACGGACCACTCCAGATGTACACCCTCATGAGGGTATTTACTGATGGTTTCAATAATCTCGGATGACGGAGTGCCGGGATATCCCGCCACAACATTCACGCCCGCAACCAAGGCTCCCAGAGCAATCGCCCCGTTTCCCATAACATATTCTCTGCTCATATGTAGCTCCTTATCATACTAAAGTTCTTTACAGTATATCTCAAAAAACACTTGATTTCAAGCCGACTTTGGGTTATAAAAACGAATATATGATGTATGCGTCAGGGAGTGGGAATCTCCCGGGCGCAAAGCAATCCCTTTCATAATAATCAGTAACACTACAAGGAGGCACCTTATGACTGATTACAACGCATCCGCCACCAGATACCGGGAAATGAAATACAATCGCTGTGGAAAATCCGGACTCCTGCTACCTGCCGTTTCCTTTGGTCTGTGGCACAATTTCGGAACTAACGATGATTACGACAACATGCGTCAGATGTGTTTTACCGCCTTTGATGCCGGAATTACCCACTTTGACCTGGCAAATAACTATGGTCCCGTAAATGGTGCTGCCGAATTGAATTTTGGAAAAATATTGAAGGAAGACCTGCATGCTTATCGGGATGAGCTGATTATCTCAACCAAAGCCGGCTATGGTATGTGGGAAGGACCTTACGGGGACCGGGGCAGCAGAAAATACCTGATTGCCAGCCTGGATCAGAGTCTGAAGCGTCTGGGACTGGACTATGTTGATATTTTTTACCATCATCGCATGGACCCGGAGACTCCCCTGGAGGAAACCATGCTTGCTCTGGATCAGATTGTGCGTTCCGGCAAAGCGCTCTATGTGGGTATCTCCAATTACGATGGGGACACCATGCGGAAGGCTGCCGCCATCCTGGACGAATTGCGTACCCCCTTTATCATCAATCAGAACTGCTATAACATGCTGAACCGTACCATCGAGAAAAACGGTCTGAAATCCGAAGCTCCGAAAGCAGGAAAAGGTATCATTACCTTCTCTCCTCTCGCTCAGGGACTTCTGACAGACCGATATCTCCATGGCATTCCCTCTGACAGCCGGATTGCCCGGGACGGTCGCTTCCTGCACGAATCCGATGTCAATGACAGACGTCTGTCACAGCTCCTTGCCCTGAATGAAATGGCAGCGGAACGGGGTCAGAGCCTTGCCCAGTTCGCCCTCAGCTGGATTCTCAAGGACGACGACATCACCAGCGTCCTCATCGGTGCCAGCCGCCCTTCCCAGATTACGGACTGTGTAAAATGCATCTCCAACACTTCCTTTACAGAAGAAGAGCTTGCAAAAATCAACGCTGTCACACTGGAATAGATATCACATCAGGGAGGCGTCCTTCAGTGCCAGGACTGCCTCCTCCAGGCAGTCCACATTCAGATTGGAATAATTGATGATGAAGGTACCGCTTTTGCCGGATTTTCCTTCCATGTCACAATCATTCACAGAGCCAATACGGATGCCCTGCTCCTGCAGTCTCCGGATTATCTCCGCATCACCGACTTCCGTGTTCAATTCAATCAAAAAGTGCAGACCGGAATCATTCTCGATGATTCTGCATTGATCTTCCCGAAAAACACTTCTGATAATATCCAAAACCCTTTTCCTTTTTCTGCCGTAGTAAAGCCTCATCCGATTGATATGCTTCTCATAATAGCCACGACTGATAAACTCTGCTAATGTATACTGTTCAAAAGTTGGCACCGTACATGCCAGGAAAGCCAGCTTTTCATAATACTTATTGGCAAGCTCCGGGGGAAGAACCATGTAGCTGATTCTGATGGTGGATGCCAGGGATTTGGAAAAGGTATTCATATATACAACCTTTCCGCCGGTATCGATACTTTGCAATGTCGGAATCGGATTGCCGTTGATTCTGAATTCGCTGTCATAATCGTCCTCTATAATATACCGGTCCTCTTTTTCATTGGCCCAGGCCAGTAGCTCATACCTCCTGCTCACCGGCATGGTGATTCCCGTGGGAAAATGATGGGTGGGGCTGATATGTGCCACATCCGCGCCACAGTCCCTGAGCTCCTCCATCCTGATTCCATACTCATCCAGAGAGACCAATCTGCATTCGTTATGATTCAGTTCATAAATACTTTTTAATTTCTTATACCCGGGATTCTCAATGCAATAAACCTTGTTTTCTCCAATCAGCTTCGTGAGGAGACTGTAAAGATACTCTGTTCCGGCTCCCACCACAATCTGATCCGGATCTATGGACATGCCCCGGAAGCCGCTGAGATGTTTTGCAATGGCAGAACGCAGCTCATAGATACCGTTGCAGGGAGGATTCGTCATCAGCTCCCTCTCTTTCATGGAAATGGTCTCACGAAGAATTTTCGCCCAGATGGAAAATGGAAAACAATTGCTTTCAATCATATTGGAAGAAAAATCGAAATCCGCTTTTTCCTTCTCCCTTGTTCTGTTGATGATTCTCGGAGCGGGTACACTGGGGAAAACAGGCTGCATAAGCACGGTATTTGCAACATAATATCCCTTCTGCGGCAGGGTATAGAGATATCCCTCCCCAATCAACTGATCATATGCTTTTTCAACCGTAATGATACTAATTCCCAGATTACGGGCCAGTGTTCTCTTTGACGGCAATTTATCACCGCAACGCAAAATCCCTCGATTTATGTCACTTCTGATGTTCTCGTATAAGCTTTTATATAAGGGACCGTCCTTTTCTTTCAGATTATAAGTCAGCATAGTTCTCCTTACAACTGGCATGAAAACAATTATTTAAATGGACATTTATTAAATACCAGTTTGGTTATAGAATAACAACTGAAATAAGATTCGTCAAGGAGGTTCCCTATGGAAAATAAACAATATGAATTGAACAAAGGCTTGGCTCAAATGTTGAAAGGTGGCGTTATTATGGATGTCACCACACCTGAGCAGGCAAAAATCGCAGAGGCAGCAGGTGCCTGCGCCGTCATGGCACTGGAACGAATTCCCGCAGACATCAGAGCAGCAGGCGGGGTTTCCCGCATGAGTGATCCTAAAATGATCAAGGGCATTCAAGAAGCGGTTTCCATTCCCGTCATGGCAAAATGCCGCATCGGCCACTTTGTGGAAGCCCAGATTCTGGAAGCAATCGAAATCGACTACATCGACGAGTCCGAGGTACTGTCCCCTGCAGATGATGTCTATCATATCAATAAACGCGACTTCAAAGTACCCTTTGTCTGTGGTGCAAGAGATCTCGGGGAGGCTCTTCGTCGCATCAACGAAGGTGCTTCCATGATCAGAACCAAGGGCGAACCGGGCACCGGAGACATCGTTCAGGCAGTCAGACACATGCGCAAAATGAATTCTGAGATTGCAAAGCTTTCTTCCATGCGGGAGGATGAACTCTTTGAGGCCGCCAAGGTCCTTCAGGTACCTTATGAGCTGGTGCGCTTTGTGCACGACAACAAAAAGCTTCCTGTAGTAAACTTTGCTGCCGGCGGCGTGGCAACGCCTGCGGATGCCGCCCTTATGATGCAGTTAGGGGCAGAAGGTGTTTTTGTTGGCTCCGGCATCTTCAAATCCGGCGATCCCGCCAAGAGAGCAAACGCCATCGTAAAAGCAGTTACCAATTATCAGGATGCAAAACTGATTGCCGAGCTTTCTGAGGATCTGGGGGAAGCAATGGTAGGAATCAATGTTTTTTGCAAGCCTTTTTTGCATAAAATTGCAAAAAGTTTTTGTAGGTTGTTGCACCTGCATTTTGTAGGTAATTGCAAGACCTCGGCCGGCAGCTATTCTGCCAGCCACAAGCCATTGCAGATCATATTCAGTTGTTATAACACGAGATACGGAAACGGAAGTTCCGAGTTTTCGTCCTCATGTGCATGTTCCCTGAAATAGCGGAACTCCTCATCCAGCTTTTTATAATGGATGAAATCCTTCA
>SAMEA3663235__coassemble_140_pt1 | contig 24764 bp, 17 predicted proteins | sample SAMEA3663235__metabat2_low_PE_011 | metagenome-assembled genome bin SAMEA3663235 (sample SAMEA3663235) | pig gut metagenome | biome: pig gut; feature: pig-associated habitat; material: faeces | place: China | collected 2013 | reverse complement strand
CCGACGCCTGAGCCGACACCGACGCCTGAGCCGGGATCCGAACCGGCATCCGAACCCGGCGGAATGGAAAGCTCCCGTGCCAATACAGGATATCGTATAGAGACAACGGCTTCCACCGAAAAGACAGTGCCTGTCAGCGGGACAATCGTGATCACCGTGACAGAACCGGACAATAAGGGAAAGGTAACAGTAGACAAGTCTGCCCTTGCTGTTGTTGTAGGCGGAACTGCTACAGCACAGGCAACGGCGTCTGAGTTTACCACAGGAAAAGAACTTGTTTACAAGGTGGCTTCAGATAAGTCCGATGTAGCAACAGCTACTGTGGATACGGCCGGTAAGATAACAATCAGCGGTAAGGCGGCGGGCAAGGCAAATATTACCGTAACAGTTAATTATAAGAATGGAGCCGACACAACGGCAGCGACCGCAACCATTGAAGTTACAGTCGGTGCAAATAAATCAATTGCGCTGGATAAGTCTTCTGTTTCCTTATATGCGGAGACATCATCTTCCTTAACAGCAGTGGTAAAGGGGGCAATCTCCGGTACTCCCGAGATCACGGCTGCTTCCTCGGATGAGGCAGTCCTTAAGGTGACGGTAGGTGCCCTGAGTGCCGCAAACGGTCAGGTGTCTGCACCGATTAACATGCAATTACTGAAGGAAGGAACCGCCGTTATAACGGTTTCCTGTAAAGAAAATGGTGAGGAAGTCAAGGCTACCTGCACTGTGACAGTTAAGGTACATCCCAAGTATGATAAGACCACCGCACTTAAGGATCAGAGCGGAAGAGTCCTGTATGTTCAGGATGGCAGCAATTACAGAGAGGCAGTGGTAGCGGATTATTACACCTATGATAAGTTCTTTGTAAAGGGCGAAGAGAGATATGCCGGATGGCAGACCCTGAACGGCAAGGTATACTATTTCAAGGGAGACGGCACAAAGGTCACCGGAGAGCAGGTGATTCAGGGTGCCAAGTATACATTTGCAAGTGACGGTTCTCTGATAGTGGGAACCGGAACCGTAGGTATTGATGTTTCCAGATGGAACGGCAATATCAACTGGAATCAGGTCAAGAATTCCGGTATCAGTTATGTTATTATCCGTTGCGGTTACAGAGGTTCTACCAAGGGCAGTCTGATAGTGGATCCTATGTTTGAGGATTATATCAAGGGCGCTACGGCCGCAGGACTGAAGGTCGGAGTGTACTTTGTTACTCAGGCGGTAGATGAGAGAGAGGCTGTGGAGGAAGCGTCCATGGTACTGGAGATGATTAAGGATTATACCATTTCCTACCCTGTCTTCCTCGATGTGGAACCCAGTGGCGGCAGAGGAGACAAGATCAGCAAGGAGACCAGAACAGCAGTCTGCAAGGCGTTCTGTGAGACGATTAAGAATGCAAATTATACACCGGGTATCTATGCGAACAAAAACTGGTTTACCGAAAAGATGGACGCAAGTGCATTGGGAGCATATAAGATATGGCTTGCTCAGTATGCTGAGAAACCTACTTACACGGGAAGATATGATATGTGGCAGTATCGCTCAAACGGAAGAGTATCAGGTATATCCGGAGATGTGGATATGAACCACAGTTACCTGGGATACTAAAAACAGCTGTCATGGTACAGACGAAAGGAGAAAGTCATATGAGGACTTATTTAGTCACAGGAGGAGCAGGCTTTATCGGTTCCAATTATATTCATTACATGTTTAAAAAATATGGAGATGAAATTCGGATTATCAATGTAGATGCGCTGACCTATGCAGGCAATCTGGAGAATCTGAAGGACATCGAGGACAGACCCAACTATACTTTTATAAAGGCAAATATCTGTGATAAGGAAGCGATTACCCGAATTTTTGCAGAGAACGATATCGACAGAGTGGTTCATTTCGCAGCGGAGAGTCATGTGGACAGAAGTATCAGAAACCCCGAGATTTTCGTGCAGACCAATGTGCTGGGAACCGCGGTAATGCTGAATTGCGCAAAAGCAGCGTGGGAGCTGCCGGACGGAGGCTTCAAGGAGGGCAAGAAGTTCCTTCATGTGTCAACAGATGAAGTGTATGGTTCTCTTCCTGAGGATGAAACCGCGTTCTTCTACGAGACTACGCCCTATGATCCCCACAGCCCTTATTCCGCCAGTAAGGCAAGCTCCGATATGCTGGTAAAGTCTTATATGGATACCTATCATTTTCCCGCAAATATTACCAACTGTTCCAACAACTACGGACCTTATCAGTTCCCGGAGAAGCTGATACCGCTGATCATCAACAATGCGCTTCAGGGAAAGAAGCTGCCGGTATATGGCGATGGTAAGAACGTGAGAGACTGGTTGTATGTGGAAGACCATGCGAAGGCAATCGATATGGTGCAGGAACAGGGAAAACTGTTTGAAACCTACAACATCGGTGGACATAACGAAAAACAGAATATCGAGATTATTCATATCATTCTGGAAACCCTGCAGGAGATGCTTCCGGAGAGTGATCCCAGAAAGTCTTATATCAACGAAGGACTGATTACCTATGTGGAAGACCGCAAGGGGCATGACAGACGTTACGCAATCGCTCCTGACAAGATAAAGAAGGAGATTGGCTGGGAACCCGAGACTATGTTTAAGGAAGGAATCAAGAAGACCATTGCCTGGTTCTTTGAGCATGAGGAATGGATGAAAAATGTGACCAGTGGAGACTACCAGAAATATTACACTGAAATGTATGAAAAATAAGCCAAGATGGGAACGGTGAAAGCCGTTCCCATTCGGTGTGTTAATAAGGAGGATTTTATGAAGGGTATTATTTTAGCCGGAGGTTCCGGAACCAGACTTTATCCGTTGACAAAAGCTGTGTCAAAACAGATTATGCCGGTATATGACAAGCCGATGATTTATTATCCGCTTTCCACTCTGATGCTGGCCGGTATCAGGGAGGTTTTGATTATCTCTACTCCCAGGGATCTGCCCGTATTCGAGGAGCTTCTGGGGGACGGTCATCAGTTGGGAATGGAGTTCTCCTATGCGGTACAGGAGAGTCCCAGAGGCCTTGCTGATGCATTTATCATTGGTGAGAAATTCATTGGAAATGACAGAGTGGCACTGGTATTGGGAGATAATATCTTCTACGGACAGAGCTTTTCCAGGGTGCTGAGAGAGGTAGCTTCCAGAGAAAAGGGAGCCACTATTTTCGGTTACTATGTACGTGATCCCAGAGAATACGGCGTGGTTGAGTTTGATGAGAACGGTAAGGCGCTTTCCATCGAGGAAAAGCCGGCCAATCCCAAGTCCAATTACGCAGTACCCGGTCTGTATTTCTATGACAATGATGTGGTTGAGATTGCGAAGAATGTGAAGCCTTCCGCAAGAGGAGAGATCGAGATCACTTCTGTGAATAACGAGTACCTTCAGAGAGGTACCCTGCAGGTAGAAACGCTGGGAAGAGGCTTTGCATGGCTGGATACCGGTAATCATGATGCTCTTTTGGATGCTGCTGATTTCGTTGCTGCCTTCCAGAAGAGACAGGGTCTCTATATTTCCTGTATTGAGGAGATTGCTTACAAGAGAGGCTTTATCGACAGAGAGCAGCTGTTAAAGCTTGCGGAACCCCTGATGAAGACGAATTACGGCAAATATATGGTAGAGGTGGCAAATGGACTCTAAGCTGCGCAGGATGACGATACTGTCTTCCATGGCGGTAATACTTTTGGCAGTTCTTTTGGTGTTTTACGTCAATGATAACCGGCGAAAGCCGGTCTCAGACCCGCAGCAGGTGACTCCATCTACGGAAGCTTTGCCGGAAGAGAGCCGGGGAGAGGGGCAGATAGGGAACAATCTTTCCGCTTTTTTGGAGGATGAATTTTTCTTTGACGAGGAGGTAGATCCCTGGCAGGAAAATGCCAGACGGGCTGCGAGATTGTCCCTGGTGGTTACCTCTGTGGAGAAAGATTTGCGCATTCAGATCGTGGATATGACGGGGGAACCCGTAACAGGCGTGAGCTTTTTTGTGAGACTGGATGGCATCGGCGAGTACAAGGATCTGGACAAGGACGGAGTGATCTACATCGGGGATCTGGCGGCGGGTGAGTATCGTGTGAATCTTCTTCCGGTGGAAGGATATTTTGTTCCTGAGAACGGGACAAGGGTTCGTGTCAAAGATAAGGTGGAATATGTTGCCATTGAAGATATCTCTCTTCTGATTAAGACAGAAGCCGACATTGACGCTGCTGTCGAAGATACTGCTGTTGCAGATGCAGTGTCAGATGCAGATAAAACAGAGATTAAGAAGCTTCAGCAGCTGACAGGGAAAACGAAGGCAGGAATCGATGTATCCAAATGGCAGGGAGAGATTGATTGGGACAAAGTTCGGAATGCCGGTGTGGAATTTGCCATAATAAGAGCAGGCTATCGTGGTTCAGTCACCGGCTGCATCGTGGAGGATCCCTGTTTTGAAAGCTATATGAAGGGAGCGACCGCCAGCGGTATACCGGTGGGTGTGTACTTCTTCACCCAGGCTGTCAACGAAATGGAGGCAGTGGAGGAAGCATCTGCCGTCATAGAATTGATAAAGGAATATAAAATCGAATATCCGATTTTTATTGATACCGAAGGTGCCGGTGGAAACGGAAGAGCGGACGGGCTGGATCCCGAGACCAGAACCCTGGTCTGTGACGCCTTCTGCCGTACCATAGAGAATGCGGGGTATGAAGCCGGCGTCTACGGCAGCAGGAACTGGTATAACAATATGCTGTATGCGGACAGACTGGAGAAGTATTTTATCTGGCTGGCGGAATATCGCAGCGCACCGCTTTATCAGGGCTATTATCAGATGTGGCAGTATTCCTCCAAGGGCTCCGTGGACGGAATTAACGGCAATGTTGATCTGAATATCTATTACTATTGAAAGGAATTTTAAAACATGGGAAAAATATCGGTTGAAACATGTGAAATTGAGGGACTCAAAATTATTACGCCTACGGTTTTCGGAGATGCCAGAGGGTATTTTTATGAGTCTTATCATTATGAGGATTACAAGGCAGCAGGTATCGATGAGGTATTTGTGCAGGACAATCAGTCTGCCTCCAAAAAAGGCGTTCTCAGGGGTCTGCATTTCCAGATAGAGCATCCTCAGGCGAAACTGGTGAGAGTCATCAGGGGTGAGGTTTTTGACGTGGCAGTAGACTTGAGAGAGGGCTCTCCCACCTATGGTCAGTGGCATGGCGTGCTGTTGACAGAGGAGAACAAAAAACAGTTTTTCGTGCCCAAGAATTTTGCACACGGCTTTCTGGTGCTGTCCGATTACGCAGAATTCTGTTATAAGTGTACCGATTTTTATCATCCCGGGGATGAGGGCGGAATTATCTACAACGACCCTGCCATAGGGATAGAGTGGCCGATTCCGGAAGGAATGGAGCTGACCTTCTCCGAGAGAGATACCAAGTGGGGCGGGATTGACAGCCTGAGAAAATAGCAAGGGGAAACGTGACATGAAGATAAGCAAGAAAGCGGGAATTCTTATATTTTCTCTGCTTGGTCTGGCATTGGCAATGATCATCCTGCTTCACCAAAATAATGATCCCGGTGTGAATCCTCAGCAGGAATTGCTGAAGAAATTAATATCCTGTTCGGTGATAGTGGCTTCCTGTATCGTTTTTGCCAAGGGCTATGATAAGTTTACCACCCTTCCCGTGGAGCTCTTTCAGAGCCGCCATCTGATCTGGAAGCTGGCTAAAAATGACTTCAAAAAGCGATATGCCGGCTCCTATATGGGGGCGGTGTGGGCAATGATTCAGCCGGTGGTCACCATAACCATGTATTATATCGTCTTTGACAAAATCATGGGGAACAGCATCAATCGCGGAACGGGAGAGATTCCTTATGTACTCTTCCTGACCACAGGACTGGTGCCTTGGTTTTATTTTACCGAGGCATTGACCAATGGCACCAACGCCTTGCTGGAGTATAATTATCTGGTGAAGAAGGTGGTATTCAAAATCAGTGTGCTGCCGATTATCAAGATCATAGCGGCGACCTTTATCCATGCTTTCTTTGCCTGTGTCATGCTGGTGGTTGCGGCTATTTACGGATATTATCCAACGGTGTATACTCTGCAGATTTTCTATTATAGTGCCTGTCTGTTTATTTTGGTGCTGGCACTCAGCTACACAACCTGCGCGATCGTGGTCTTTTTCCGGGATCTGGCACAGATTATCAACATTGCCCTGCAGATTGGCATGTGGGCAACCCCGATTTTGTGGAACATAGACACGCTAAGTCCCAGGTGGGTGGTGATATTGAAGCTGAATCCACTGGTTTACATCGTGAACGGATATCGCAGTGCTGTCTACGAAAAAGAGTGGTTTTTCCAAGACTTTTTCTCTACGATGTATTTCTGGATCATAACGGTGGTGCTCTTTGGAATCGGTGCTGCTATATTCAAACGGCTGAAGGTACATTTCGCGGATGTGATGTAGACAAAGGAGAGACCGGAAATGAATAAGGATAAAATTAAAAGAATACTCACATGGCGTCCCGGTGACAAATTGGTAGCAGTTGTGTTTCTTGTGGCATTTGTTATTTTGCTGATACCGCTATACCGTCTCACTCCTTTTGTGGCTCCTTGGGCAGATGATTATAGCTATGGAAATTTTGTAAAGAGCTTTCTGACTGAGGAACGCAGTCTGAGCAGTGCAATTGACGGAATGAAGTATGGGGTAAAAACAATGTGGTATTGCTGGCAGGGAACCTTTTCCTCTATTGCTTTTATGTGTATGCAGCCGGCAGTTTGGGGAGAACAATACTATATGTGGGGATCAGTTTTTTTGATTACCATTTTGTTGGTGGCGTTGGTAATGCTTTCGAAGGTATTGCTTCATGATGTCCTGGGTGCGGACTGGTCCTCAACTATCACAATTTGTGCGATATACGGTTCTATGGTTTTTGTTTTTATTTACTTGGCCCATGCGGCTTTCTATTGGTTTAATGCTGGGGTTCATTATATTGGGATGCATTCCTTTATGATGCTTTTGGCAGCGGCCTGGATAAAACTTTTGCATGGTACAGGTAAAACAAAAAGCATGTTTCTTATGTTTTGGACCTTGTTGGGAGCAATTTTGGTGGGTGGAGCTAATTTTGTAACGACCTTGCAGGGAATGGTTTTAGGGGTATCCTTGGTAGCGCTTGGTATCCTTTTGAAAAAAAAGACGACCTTTTGGCTGTTGCCCTCAATCCTGGTATATGGAATTGCTTTGTCAAAAAATTTGGGCGCTCCCGGGAATAATGTCCGCAAAGGAGTTTTTGAAGCCTCCGGTATAGGGATGAGTGCAGGAAAAGCAATTTTATGCTCTTTTAAAGAGGCGGTGATTCATATTCCGGAGTTTACAAGACTGATTTCGATTCCGATTCTGATTCTACTGGTTCCCATTATCTGGAGAATGGTAAGTAAGCTTCGGTTTTCGTTTCGGTTTCCCGGACTACTTCTTGCCTGGTCCTTTTGCTTCTATGCTACGGGATTCACGCCAAGTCTATATTCCATGGGCGGTCCGGGAATAGCAAGAACCCTGAATGTGGTAAAAATAACATATCAGACTTTATTGGTGATAAATGAGGTATATTGGCTCGGATGGCTTCATAACAAACTGAAAGACAAACCAAGTTTCCTTGACGGTGGTGCAGTGTGGTGGCTTTATCCGTTTATGGGAGCGGTTATGCTAATCATCTTCTGTAATGAACCCAATCAGGCAGGACATTATTCTTCCTGGGGCGCTTATTATTACAGACACAATAATTTGGCAAATGTTTTCCATCAGGAATATTTGGAGAGAATAGATACCATAAAGAATGGCGGTCCGGACGTGGTTGTTAAACCATATTCCAACAGACCATGGTTTTTACATACCAGTGATCTCGGAGAAACCCCGGATGCTGAGCCTAATAGAATGATGGCAGAGTGGTATGGAAAGAATTCTATTTCCTGCTACAATCAAGACGGAGAATAAAGACTAAATGGAAGACAGAGAAATCCAGATAAAAATTCAAGAGGTTGATGTTTCGGCCATCGATGTGCGGGATGTGGTGAAGGTATACAAGCTCTATGACAAGCCCTCAGACCGTATCAAGGAGGCCTTTGGACTGGGCAGGAAGCAGCGTGCAAAGCTTCACTATGCCCTGAGTGGCGTCAGCATGAATATCTACAGGGGTGAGACTGTGGGTATCATCGGAACCAACGGTTCCGGTAAATCCACTATCCTGAAAATTATCACGGGTGTGCTTACCCCCACGTCCGGTGAAGTGAAGGTTAACGGCAGAATTTCAGCGCTGCTGGAGCTGGGTGCGGGCTTCAATATGGAATATAACGGCATCGAGAATGTATACCTGAACGGAACCATGATGGGCTTCTCGGAGAAGGAAATAGACGAGAGACTGCCGGATATTCTGGAATTTGCTGATATCGGTGACTATGTGTATCAGCCGGTGAAGACCTATTCCAGTGGTATGTTTGTCCGCCTTGCCTTTGCGGTGGCAATCAATATCGACCCGGAAATCCTGATCGTGGACGAGGCACTTTCCGTTGGAGATGTGTTTTTCCAGGCGAAGTGTTACCACAAATTCGAAGAGTTCAAGAAGCTTGGTAAGACCATTGTGTTTGTCAGCCATGACCTGGGCAGCATCAGCAAGTATTGTGACAGGGTATTTCTGTTAAACCACGGAAAACTGCTTGGAGAAGGCGGTCCCAAGGAAATGATTGATACCTACAAGAGGGTATTGGTGGGACAGTATGACGATACATCGAAACAGGAGAACAATCTGTTGATGGATCCGGAGCTGCAGGATGCCGCCGCAAAGGCAGCAGACGGCAGGGAGGGGACGGCTGGCAGGGGTGCTGCAACTGACACAAATGTCAGAAAGCCGGACGGAAATGTGAATCCAGATGCTCTGGAGTATGGCACCGGTCAGGCGCGGATTACAGAGTATTATCTCACGGACCGAAACGGTATCAGGGCCACCAGCGTGATAAAAGGCGAGGAATTCACCGTCCATATGAGAGTCCGTTTTACGGATGACGTTCCGGCGCCTATTTTTGCAATCTCTTTCAAAAATGTTCAGGGAACGGAGATTACCGGTACCAATACCATGATAGAAAAGGCCTTTCTGGAGGGCGCGGAAAAAGGACGGGAGCTGGAGATCACCTTTACCCAGAAGATGAGTCTGCAGGGAGGCGAGTACCTGCTTTCCATGGGTGTCACCGGCTACAACGGGGATAAATTCGAGGTGTATCACAGACTCTATGATGCCTTGAATATAACCGTGATTTCGGATAAAAATACAGTGGGATTCTACGATATGGATTCGGAGATAACTGTTACGGATGTGAGATAAAACAGTGTGGTTACGATCAAACATTTGGAAATAAATGCGTATGTGAGGAGAGGCAGTGGAAGAAATCGGGAAAATAAAGCTGGATTACAGTAAATATCCGGGACAGGACTTTTACTGTGACGGAAGCGTTGAGGATGAACTTCTTGAGATCGTAAAGCAGTATCCCAAGGAGGAATATGCAAGGATTATCAAAGAGAGAAACAGTTGGCCGGTTTTGTATCACCTGTCTTCTCAAAGAGAAAACATCGTGGACTGGCTACCTATGGACAGGTCGCACAAGGTGCTGGAGGTGGGCAGCGGCTGTGGCGCCATCACCGGAGCCCTTGCCCGCAAGGCGGGAAGCGTTACCTGCGTGGAGCTGTCCAGGAAGCGCAGTCTCATCAATGCATACAGACACAGGGAATGTGACAATGTTACCATACATGTGGGCAATTTTAAGGATATCGAGCCGGAGCTGCCGCGGGATTTTGATTATATCTGTCTGATTGGTGTCTTTGAATACGGTCAGAGCTATATCGGCGGTGATACCCCATATGAGGATTTCCTGAAGATTCTGATGCCTCATCTTGGAGAAAAGGGCAGAATTGTGATTGCCATAGAGAATAAGCTGGGGCTCAAATATTTTGCAGGCTGCATGGAAGACCATCTTGGTACCTACTTCAGCGGCATAGAGAATTATGCGGAAGGCGGCGGAGTACGCACCTTCAGCAGGAGCGGACTGGAGAAGATTTTTCGCAATTGCGGCGTGGAGCAGGCTCATTTTTATTATCCCTATCCGGACTATAAATTCATGCACACGCTGTTCAGCGATGAGAGGCTGCCGGGGAAAGGGGAACTGTCGGATAATTATCGGAATTTTGATCGGGACAGGATGCTCCTTTTTGACGAGAAAAAGGCCTTTGACGGCATGATTGAAGACGGTTTGTTTCCAGTATTCTCCAATTCCTATCTCGCGGTGCTGGGAGCGGCTCCTGAGGTACAATATGTGAAGTATTCCACCGAGAGAGCGCCGGAATATGCCATCAGGACAGAGATTCGCATGTCCCCTGAGGGCGAAAAGCAGGTGAGAAAATATCCGGCCTGTAAGGCGGCAGAGTCTCATGTCAGGAGGATGGCAAAGGCGTATGAAGCTCTTTCGGAGAAATACCGGGGCGGAGCGGAGGGAAGCCAAAGCGGTGCGGAAGCCGGTCGCTGTCCGGAAATCAATCACTGCCTGGAAATCAATCGCTGCGAGTTGGCGGAAAAGGGAAATGAACTTTATGCAGCTTTTGAATTTGTAAAGGGCACGCCCCTTTCAGAGCTGATGGACGGTTGCCTGGAGCGGAATGACACCGGAAAATTCTATGAATATTTCCGAGAGTATCTGCAACGCATCGGTCACAATCCCGACTATCCCGTATCGGACTATGATCTGATTTTTTCCAATATTCTGGTGAACGGTGACAGGTGGACTCTCATCGATTACGAGTGGACCTGCGACAGGGCAATTCCTGTGAAGGAGCTGGCGTACAGAGCGGTATACTGCTATTTGCTGGAAAGCTCCGCCAGAGAGAAGCTGGAGACAGAGCGTGTCCTGGAGGAGCTGGAGCTGACACCGGAGGAAGCGGAAGGACTGAAGGATAAAGAGCGGGAATTCCAGACCGGTGTCACCGGAGAATTGCTCTCACTGGCGCAAATGAGAGAGCTTCTGGGACATCCCATGATAGAGCCTTCCGAGTGGCTCGACCGCTATTATCGGGCGGCTGCGGTAAACCGTGTCCAGATCTTTACGGATAAAGGGGAAGGATATAGTGAAGAAACTTCATCGATGCTTCCGGAGGCGTTCCGGAATGATCATTTAATCGAACTCGACCTTGGGGTGGAAGGGGATGTGAAAATGCTTCGCATCGACCCGGCTTTCAGCGCATGTATGATTCGTGTGGTGGAGCTGAGCTTCAACGGACAATCCTTGCCCCTTCGGAGTAAAGAAATTTCCGTGAACGGAAGAATTGTCAAGCCGGACGTGGTGGTGTTCCCTACAGAGGACCCCAATATCAACATATCGTTGGAAAAGCTGCAGCGCAAAAAAGAAGACAGGCTGCATGCAGTTATTGAAATCGCCTGTCTTCCGGTTGCAACGGCTAAGGTGGTTGCTGCTGCAATTAAGTATTTGATATAATTAGTTTTCTTTCAGGGAGAAGTCGCAGCGGCTCAGGGTGAGATTGGGATTGTAATAGGGATCCCCGGCCTTGAGAAATGCCCCCCAGCGGGTCTGGAACTTGGCGATTTCTCCCTGAAAACGTTTGATCTTTTCAGGGGTATCCTCGTAACCCCTGGATTTGGATTCGTAATGGTGCATTTCCGCGTAGGGGTTGTAGACAATCAGCTTCCCCAATTCCCGAACCTTCATGCAGAAGTCGATGTCGTTGAAGGCTACCTCGAAGTCTTCGGTCAATCCACCGACTTCCTTGTAAACCGCATGCTTAACCATAAGACACGCAGCAGTGACTGCGGAATAATCCTGGGCACAGAGAAGGCGCTTCTGATAGCCCGGAGCGTTTCTGGGGGCGCCCACAAAGGCATGTCCCGCCACGCCGCCGAGACCTACGATAACACCGCCGTGCTGTACCGTATCGTCCTCGTAACAGAGCTTGGCACCTACGATGCCGACATCTTCGCGCATACAGTAATTCAACATTTCCTGCAGACAATTCTCGTCCACCATCTCGGTATCATTGTTCAAAAGCAAGAGATATTCCCCCTTGGCATATTGCTCTCCGAAATTATTGATCCGGGAGAAATTGAAGCCGCCCTGATAGGTGGCTATGGTCACGTTTTCACGCTTTTTCAGTTCCTCATAGCAGGCAAAGGTCTTCTCTTCCGTACTGTTATTTTCGATAATGATGTATTCGTAGTTGCGGTAGGAGGACAGGCGGTCGATGGAGTCGATACATTTTCTCAAGTCCTCAATGTGATCCTTGTTGGGAATCAGGATAGAGATTAAAGGCTGTTCTGTCCAGTGATAGGTAGTATGGTACATGCCGAGATAGCTTGCGTTTTCTGCGGTTGCGGGAATCCCCAGACGCTTGTAGTGGGCATCCAGTGCTCTGCGTCCGGCCTCAAAGGCATAGAGCTTGCTCTCCGGATTGGAGGCGGTGGATTCCATATGGCAACGCCAGTGATACAGAATCTTCGGCAGATGACAGATTTCCGAAGCCTTCTCACAACACCGCAGGATAAAGTCATAATCCTGGGCACCGTCATATTCCTGCCGCAGCATGCCAACCTGCTCGACGAGCTCCCTTTTTACTACAAACATATGGCAGATATAGTTGAGACTGCGAAGCAGATCAGGGTTGTAGTCTGACTTGAAATGAGGTTCAAAGTGCGTCCTGCCGGACATGTCAATCTTGTCCTCATCGGTGTAGAGCACATCGATGGCGGGGCGCCGTCCGATTGCCTTGGCACATTCAAACAGGGCGTTGGGGGCCAGCAGGTCATCATGATCCGCAAGGACGATAAAATCGCCGGTGGCGGCCTTGATTGCGGCGTTTGTATTCTCGGCAATGCCAAGATTATCTTCCAATAGCTGATATTTCACGCGGGAATCACCATTGGCTAAACGGGCCACTGCGCTTTCCAGGGAATTCTCCTTGCCGCTGCCGTCAGCCAGACACAGCTCCCAGTGGGGATAGGTCTGGGCGAAAACGGAATCCAGCAATTCCTTTAAATAGCTCTCTTTGGTGCGATACAGGGGAATGACAATGCTGAACACCACGGGCTCGGAGAAGGTCTCACGGCGCTGGCGTTCCAATTCTCTTTTAGAGGGCTGATGTCTCTGCAGCCAGGTGGGATAATCCATGCGGGAGTTGAAATTGGTGAGCTGCCGCAGGATACGCCGGATGGTTCCGCCCCAGCCTTCCCTTGCCAGATAGGCTCTGAATCTGGTCCAGGGGCTTAAGCGGACGGTATGTCTGCCGGCTTTTGACACGGAGGACTTGAAGTAAGCGGTCTGTGTGGCGGTAGAGAAGCGGATTCGAAATGCTTTGGTGGCATTTGCGGGAAATTTGATCTGAAAGCCGGCATCCGTGCCATCCGGGACGCCTTCCTTTTGGTCTCCGATCGGAGTAACATCATATTCCAGGAGGACATCCTGACGGTATGCTCGGGAGATACCACACTCCATTTCCTTGCCTTTGTCATCCAATACACTGATTTCCACGGCACCGTCGCCCATGACCCAGCCCTGAAGCTGTACCAGGTCATCTGCCAGTACGCAGTGCTCGATATTATAGAAAAGTTTCATGAAAATATTCCTTTCGATTCCTTGCAATAAAATAAATTATAGCTTGTAAGCTGTCGGACTGTCAACAATCTGAGGGAAATCCGTAAACAACCTGACACTGAGCCGTCAAAAGTTTAGGAGCAATCAAAAGTGAGCAATCAAAAGTTTTGAAAAATAGCAATTCCTTATGGTGCGAAAGGTAGACCTATGATATAATATTGTTAACTAATGATGCGGGGTAGGGGGATCGTTACTCTTCGACATTTAATTAGAATACCGTCCCAAGGGGCAGAAATGAGGTAGAGAAAGATGAGTTTTATGGAGGAATTCAATTTCTGGCTGGAAGATGATTATTTTGACCAGGCAACAAAAAATGAGCTTATGGCTATCCGCGACAATCAGGGCGAGATAGAAGAACGTTTTTATAAGGAACTGGAATTCGGTACCGGTGGACTCAGAGGTATTATCGGAGCCGGAACCAACCGCATGAATATCTATACGGTTCGCAAGGCTACCCAGGGACTGGCTAACTTTATTCTCAAGCAGGGGACCCAGGCCAAGGGCGTTGCCATCGCTTATGATTCCCGCCGCATGTCTCCGGAGTTTGCTGATGTTGCAGGGCTTTGCCTGGCAGCTAACGGCATCAAGGCATATGTATTTGAATCCCTGAGACCTACACCTGAGCTTTCCTTTGCGCTTCGTACCCTGGGCTGTACCGCAGGTATCGTGGTGACAGCCAGCCACAATCCCCCCGAGTACAACGGTTACAAGGTATATTGGGATGACGGCGCACAGGTTACTTCCCCTAAGGATGTGCAGATCATTGACGAAGTAAAGGCAATCAGGGATTACCATGACTGCAAGACCATGGACAAGGAAGCAGCCATGGCAGCAGGGCTGTATCAGGTCATCGGCAAGGAAATCGATGACAAGTACATGGTGGAACTGAAGAAACAGATTATCCATCCCGACGTGATCCGGGAGATGGCTGAGGATATCAAGATTGTTTACACTCCTCTTTGCGGAACCGGTAATCTTCCCGTGAGACGCGTGCTTTCCGAGCTTGGCTTCAAGAATGTGTACGTGGTTCCGGAACAGGAGAATCCCGATCCCAATTTCACTACCCTGGATTATCCCAATCCCGAGGATCCCAAGGCGTTTACCTATGCGCTTCGCCTGGCGAAGGAAAAGGATGCGGACATCGTTCTTGCCACAGACCCCGATGCTGACCGTCTGGGCGTCTATGCCAAGGATACCAAGACCGGCGAGTATGTTTCCTTTACCGGTAATATGTCCGGCATGCTGATTGCGGAATATATTTTGAGAGAGCGTACGGCGACAGGCACCATGCCTGCCAATCCCGCTCTGGTAACTACCATTGTTACCACCAATATGACCAGACCCATCACTGCAGCATATGATGTGAAAATGATCGAGGTTCTCACAGGCTTCAAGTTTATCGGAGAGCAGATCAAGCTCTTTGAGCAGACCGGCTGCAATAATTATGTATTTGGTCTGGAGGAAAGCTACGGATGTCTGGCAGGAACCCATGCCAGGGATAAGGATGCCATTGTGGCTGTTATGTGTCTCTGCGAAGTGGCTGCTTATTGCAAGAAGCATGGCAAAACACTCTGGGATATGATGCTGGAGACTTACGAGAAATACGGTTATTACAAGGAAGGTCAGTACACCATCACCATGAAGGGCATCGACGGCGCAAGACAGATCGCGGAAATCATGGATAAGCTTCGTCAGAATCCGCCCAAGTCCTTCGGTGAGAGAAAGGTGCTGAAGTTCAGAGATTATCAGACTGACAGAATCGTGGATATGGAGACCGGCGCTGAGACCACTACCGGTCTGCCGAAGTCCAATGTGCTTTACTTTGAGCTGCCGGATGATGAATGGTGCTGCGCGCGTCCTTCCGGAACCGAGCCCAAGATTAAGTTCTACATGGGCGTCAAGGGAAGCAACCTGGAGGATGCAAAGGCAAGACTTGAGAAGCTGACAGAGGATTTGAAAGCAGAGCTTTAAGGATAATTGACAGGAGAGTCTGTCTTCGGACAGACTCTTTTCATGATATGAATTTCTGTTAGCGGTCAGAATTTAGTCAGGTAGAAGGAGAAATGCTGCATGCTCGGACGGGCTCTGGCGAATTTAAAGAAAACTGTATATTATTTTCAGAGAAACGGCGCCGGAGACACGATGCGGGCAATTATGGAGAGACTGCAGCGAAGAGGGAAGGATTATCGTTTTCAACCGGTGGAGGAGGCAGAGCTTGCGCGGCAACGGGAGGAATGTCGGGAGATGGATTCTCCTAAGTTCAGTATCCTGGTACCCTTATACCATACGCCACACAGGTATCTGAAGGAGATGATAGAATCCGTTCTGGCGCAGAGCTATCCTGCCTGGGAGCTGGTGCTGGCAGATGCCTCCGGGCAGGAGGAGCTGAAAGCAGTTGTCGAAAAATATGAGGATCCCAGAATACTATATTTTCCGCTGGAGGGAAATGAGGGGATTTCAGGGAACAGTAATCGTGGGTTGGAGAGTGTTACCGGTGATTATGTGGGACTGCTGGATCATGATGACCTTCTGACGCCGGATGCCCTGTATGAGGTATGGCGGTGTGTGTGTGACGGAGAAAAGTGCGGTGTGCCTGTGGAACTTGTTTATTCGGATGAGGATAAATGCGACGGTGCAACGAAGGTGTTTTATGAACCGAGTCTTAAGGAAAGCTTTAATCTGGATCTGCTTTTGTCTCAAAACTACATCTGCCATTTCACGGTGATGAAGACGGAGCTGATAAGAGCACTTGGCTTCAGACCGGACTATGACGGAGCCCAGGATTACGACCTGCTGCTGAGGGCGGTGGAGCGATTGCTGAATAGTGGCGGAGACGAGCGCCGGAAGAATCGTAAGTGGGAGATGCGTAACGAGAACCGGATCAGACATATCCCCCGGGTACTCTATCACTGGCGCTGTCATGAGGACTCCACCTCCGCCAATCCCCGGAGCAAGGATTATGCCTATGAGGCAGGGCGTAGAGCTCTTCAGGACTTTGTGGACAGACAGGGCTGGCAGGCAGTAGTGACACATATGTCACATCTTGGATCCTATCGGATTAATTATAAGCAGGAGTTTTTTGAGGTGAGACCGGATGTGGGAGCCGTAGGAGGACCGGTGCTCTCCGGCGGCAGGGTCGTGGGCGGAAGGTTAAAAGCTGACGGCACTCCGGTGCATGCCGGCTTGAAACAATCCTATCTGGCTTATCTGCCGGTGCAGGATGCAGAAGCTCTGGATCTCAGGAATATCCGGGTGCGGGAGGAATTGCAGGGAGTTTTTGAGGAAGTGTTGGGAGTTAGGTATACAACGACCGGGAACGGAGACAGCTTTGATATATCGGTACTGACCAACGGTATATCGTTGACGGAGGCGGGAGTCTTGGTTTCAAACGAGATACGAAGGCGGGGATATCGACTGCTCTTCAAACCGGATTCAAACGAATAGTAATCAAAAGGATAAAAGGTGCTTGGATTAATGAAGTGGGTAAAGCGTTTAAATGAAATAGCAGAATGGGCAGTTCTTGGAGTGGGATTTGCAATACTGTTATTTTTGACTTCACTGGTATGGAGAAATCGATTTGATGCAAGGTCATCATATCCCATTCATACAAATATGGTATATCAGGTTATTGTACTTGTTGGAGTGTTGGGACTAGGCATATTGATTTTCATACTTGAGAAAAAGAGAACTGTGAGACAAAAAAACATTATCTGTTGTATTCTTCAGATTGCTGCTGTGGTTTATTTATTAGTTATAGGAATGTCCTTTGTATCACAGTTAAAGATACTCCCGACTTCTGATTCAAAGTCTTGCTTTGACATAGCACAAAGATTTCTGGCGAGTGATTTTACAGCCGTAGTGCCCAAGGATTCCTATCTTTCTTTATGGCCGTTTCAGACAGGGCTTATTTTTCTCTTGGAAAAACAAATGCGAATATTTCATACCACAGACCCTGTTTTTTTTCAGAGAATGAATGTGCTGTTCCTGGTTCTTATAGTTGTTTCGGGATACCAGATTATCAGGTGCTACACCAAGTGTGTGAGTGCATGTTTTTTGTATTTGGTATTAATGTGTACTTATTTTCCCATCATCTTTTATGCATATTTGATTTATGGCAACATCCCGGCAATGGCAATGATGATGTTTTCCATGTGGATGTACTTGTTTTTTGAACGAACTGAGATAATTCCACTGAAGATAGCAACAGCTATTTGCTTTTTTGGAAGCACGGTATTAGCATGTGTTTATAAACCTACATGTAAGATATATTTGATTGCGTTGCTCATTGCAACGGTTTTTACAGTGATACGGGAAAAGAATTACATAAAATCATTATTTGTTTTAATAACATTAATTGCAGCGATGTTGATACCGGTGGTTGTACAAAGATATTACGAAAATTATGCTCATGACAATTGCGGAGATGGTGTACCGGCAGTGGCTTATCTGGCTATGGGGCTGCAATATAATGGAGAGGAAGCAATTCCCGGAGGATGGAACGGATACCATGCAAATCTATATATGGAAACCGGTTACGATAGTGTGAAAACATCGGAGATAAGCAAAGAGTCTATTAAGGACTCTCTTTCAAAATTTAAGGATGATCCATCTTACATGTCAATGTTTTTTTATAATAAGTTGCTTAAACAGTGGGCAAATCAAACACATGCGGTTTTCTGGAGCATGGATGCATTATGGGACACGAACAGAAATCAAGCATCTCCCTGGGTAAAGTTTGTTGAAACCGGTAAATATGAGAATTGGCTCATATTTATTGATTGTCATGAAAGTGTAGTATATGGAGTATTACTATTAGGTTTGATGGGAGTGATCTATTGTAAAGTTAAAAGGAAAGGAAATAATACTAATTTGCAGAATTTACTGCCATTAATAATTTTTATTGGTGGATTTCTTTTTTCTATTATATGGGAAGGACAAACACAAGCAGTTCTCTATTATCCTGTTTTGCTTTTGCCTTATGCAGTAGCAATGATGTTCTTATGTGCTGAGTTTATTTTGGAAACAAGAAGCGGAAGGGGTTTTCGATAATATGTGGGAATGTGAATACAGTCATGAGACTGTGGATTACAGGCTGTTGTGGCTTAGATTTAAGCAGAAAATATGGATCATACCGATAGCGATTCTGCTGGGAGCTGTTCTGACGGCAGCGGGCTATTACTGTGCAAGGGTGGTGGTCGCCGGTGGAAGGAGCTATCAGACGAAATCTGTTTTTTATATCGAATTTGGAAAGGATTCCGAGGGGGAACTGTATGACTACTACAATTATTTCACCTGGGATGAAGTAGTTCATATGGATTATTTCATGGATCGTCTGTATGACGGGATGAATGGGGAGTACTCCAAAGAGGAGCTGGCGTCCTACGTTGCGGCTAACATTGATTCCGATGTGCGCTATCTCTATGTCAGGTGTACCACGCATAATCCGGAGCTGTCCCTGAGACTGGCAGCAGCAATGGAAGAGCTTGTACCTCAGTTCGCCGGGACAAAAGAGGAATTTGAATCTATTCAAATCGCACAGACAGCAGTGGAGGCGAAGGACAGCACCGTACTTCGTATGGGCAATGCCTGCTTTCTGGGTGCCTGTCTTGGACTGGGTGTGTCGGTTTTGTGGATCCTTGCTGTGTTGCTGATGGATACATCTATCCTGCTTCCGGCTTCTTTTGAGAGAAGATATCATATTCCCTGTCTGGGGGCAGAGTTTATGCCGGAGTTTATTCCGAACTGTAGTTACCTGTTGAAGGATGCTGCTAAGATTGCGAAGATTCCGGCGGAGGAAACGGATGTTTCTGACATTATGCTTGGGGGCGAGGTGTCGGCAGAGGTAATCGATTGTAAGAATCCCATTACATATTCTGAGGAATTGGATAAAATTAGAGAATGTGACAAAGTTGTTCTGTGCGTGAGGGCAGGCCGTAAAAACGATGAGTCCATCAGGCGGATGCTGGAGCAGATGGGACGTCAGGGAATCCGGGTGTCTGCGGCCGTTCTGGTGGGTGCCGATGAAAAGTTGATCTCTGAATATTACAGGAGAAAGAAATGATTCTATATCTGTTGATTACGTTAGTGACGGTTTGGCTGGCTTATTTTGTGAATAATGCTATTGCGGAAAAAACAGACTTCGATAGGATATGCGGTAGAGGAAGCGGCTGGAAAACACGCAGGGAGATGTTGAACGGAGTCTTTTTGACCGGGATCTTTTTGATCCTTTTTACAGTGTCTGCCCTTCGTGTCGGTATCGGCAGCGATTATTGGGTGTATCGGTATGATTTTTTACACATTATCGATGGCGATACCAAAGTATCTTATGAAGTAGGCTTTAAGCTGCTGGTGAGAGCCTTGCAGGGCTTGTTTGGATATGACAACTACAAAATCATATTTGCTTTTATGGCATTTCTGACCTGCCTGCTGTTTCTCAAGGGACTCTTTGCGGTTTCAGATTGGTTTGTCATGACTTTTTTCCTGTTTATGGCGAACGGGTTCTATTTCATGAGCTTCAGCAATGTAAGATATTATTTTGTGCTGGCAATTACGGCGTACGCCATGAAGTATCTGTTTCAAAAGGATTATGTCAGATTTGTGGCGTGGATTGTGTTTGCGGCATTTTTTCACAAATCAGTCCTGCTGGTGATCCCGGCATATCTGATTGCCTATTATCTGAAATGGAATAAAAAGACCATATGGCTGATACCGGCGGTGAGCCTGGTACTGGGCTTCGGGAAATTTATTGTGCGTAGGCTGGTATTTATTTTTTACCCCTTTTATGAAGGGGATCCGATTCTGGATGTGGAGACCATATCCTATGTCAATATCGCCAAGTGCTTTGCAATATTGCTATTTGCGTTACTGTTTTATCGAAAGGCGATTTGGGGGAATCCCAAAGCGGAGACTTTTTTCAATCTGAATCTCTTTGCCCTGTTACTTTACAGTCTGGGGTATTATATCCCGGAGACCTCCAGAATCTGCTATTATATGATTTTCAGTCATGTGTATCTGATTCCCATTGTGCTGAAATCCATTGAGGGGAAGAAAAAGAGACTGTTTTTTGTGACCTCCGTGATCCTGGCATATTCGGGGTATCTTTTGATTTTTCTGGAAAAAAGTAAGGACGGCACGGTGCTGTTGCTGCCGTACCTGAACTGGTTATTGTAGGAAATGTGAATTGTTTGACTGTGTTACCGACAACGCAGTATGTCAGGGGTGAAATATGTGCAAGGTGACGGTGATAATCCCGAACTACAACGGAATAAAGTTTCTTGGGGAATGTCTGGAGGCATTGTTTTCTCAGGAGCCCGGCACCCCGGAATTTGATGTGCTGGTAGTGGATAACGGCTCCACAGATGGAAGCAGGGAGCTTCTGCAGGAGCGGTATCCTCAGGTGCAGACTCTTTTGCTCCAAGAGAATACAGGTTTTTGTCATGCGGTAAACGTGGGTATCGGGCAGGCTGAATCGCCCTATGTCATCCTGTTGAACAATGACACGAAAGTAAAAAGCAGATTTGTCAGCTCCCTCCTTCGGGAAATAGAGAATAAACCGGACGCCTTTGCTGTCAGCGCAAGGATGCTGATGTGGGACAAGCCTGAGCTGTTGGATGATGCCGGAGATCAGTACTGCGTTCTGGGCTGGGCGTATGCCAGAGGAAAAGGAAAAGCAGCCACAAAATACGATAAGCCCTGCAGGGTCTTTTCAGCCTGTGGCGGTGCGGCAATCTACCGAAGAAGCATCTTTGAGGAAATCGGATTCTTTGATGAAGAACACTTTGCTTATCTGGAAGATCTGGACATCTGTTATCGGGCGAGAATCTACGGATATTGCAGCTATTATCAGCCGGAAGCGGAAGTGATTCATTTCGGAAGTGCTTCCAGCGGCTCACGCTATAATCTCTGGAAGACAGAGCTCGCGGCGGCAAACAGCGTGTATGTCACCTGCAAGAACATGCCGCTGCTTCAGTGGCTTTGGAATCTGCCTTTTTTGCTGTTGGGATGGCTGATCAAATATCTCTTTTTTGTCAGGAAAAAAATGGGAAAAGCTTATTTGAAAGGTCTGAAAAATGGTTTTCGGAAGTCTCTTTCCGTTTCCGGAAGAGCGCATAAAGTGCGGTTTCAGGTGAAAAATCTGCCTGCCTATCTGGCGATTCAGGGCCAATTGTATTTGAATGTTCTTCGAATTCTTAAGAAATCTTAAGAAATAGCTTCATAAATTTATAAGTTGTTATTGTTATACTAATCTAGTATTCTATTTTGTGGGGCAGGCTATGATAAAAGATAATCAGAAAGTTTTTAACCGATTAATGGTGATTATTGATGCCGCCATCACAACGGCATCCTTTATGCTGGCATATTTTTTTAAGTTTTATGTTTTGAACGACGGACCGGGTCCAGGAGTTCTGCCGGCAGAAGTATATTTCAGACTGTGCTTTTATATTATACCGGGGTACATGCTGATTTATGCCATTTGCAATATTTATGCGCCGAAGCGGACCGTAAGGAACAGATATGAGGTGTTCGGCATTGTCAAGGCCAATACCATCGGTATTTTCGCACTGATTATTCTGCTGTATATGATCATCCGTGAAATCAATATTTCCCGTTCGGTCATGGCTTTTTTTTATGCGTTCAATATTGTTCTGACGTCCGGATTCCGGATTGCTTTGAGAAAAGGACTCAGGACAATAAGAAAAAAAGGTTACAATCTCAGGCATATTCTGATTGTGGGTTATTCCAGGGCCACCGAGGAATATATTGACAGACTGGCTGACAATCCGCAATGGGGATATGCAGCGGTGGGAATCCTGGACAATCATGTACCTGCCGGAACCGTCTATAAAGGCGTAAAAGTATTGGGGAGTCTGGGAAATCTGGAGATTATCCTGCCGGAGAACAAGCTGGATGAGATCGCGATTACGCTGTCTCTGAAGGATTACGAATATCTTGAAGATATCGTGGGAATCTGTGAAAAATCCGGAGTGCATACGAAGTTTATTCCCGATTACAACAGTCTGATTCCCGGCAAACCATACACGGAAGATTTGATGGGGTTGCCGGTGATTAATATCCGCCATGTTCCGTTGACAAATACAGGAAATATGCTGATTAAGCGGCTGGTGGATATTGTGGGTTCCCTGGTGGGAATTATTCTGACCTCTCCCATTATGCTGCTGGCGGCTGTCCTGGTAAAGTGCAGCAGTCCCGGACCTGTGATTTTCAAGCAGGAACGGGTAGGACTTCACAACAGACCTTTTTATATGTATAAATTCCGCAGCATGCGCCCGCAGGCTCCCGGTGAGGAGAAGAAGGGTTGGACGGTGAAGAATGATCCCAGAGTCACCGGAATCGGTAAGGTGCTGCGTAGAACCAGCATTGACGAGCTTCCACAGCTTTTCAACATTCTGATAGGAGACATGAGCCTGGTGGGTCCCAGACCTGAGAGACCCCAGTTTGTGGAGAAATTTAAAGAAGAGATTCCCAGATATATGGTGAAGCATCAGGTGAGACCGGGGCTGACCGGCTGGGCACAGGTAAATGGTCTGCGGGGAGATACCTCCATTCGCAAAAGGGTGGAATATGATATTTACTATATTGAGAACTGGACCTTATGGTTTGATATAAAGATAATTTTTATGACCTTTTTTACAGGGTTCATTAATAAAAATGCATACTAAATAAGGAGAAACATTATGGCTACAAATTTAAAACCGACATCAACAAAAAGTAAGAGCAAGATGATCGTATTTGCAATTGAGATTATTGTAATCCTCGCAATGCTTGCAATTCTGTATCTTGTACTCAGCAGGAAACCGGAAGAACAGCCTCTGGTTACCGTACTGGACGAAGAGGAGATCAAGCCCGACAACAAGGTACAGCAGGAAATCGAAAATGGTACCAGTAAAATGCTTGGATATAAGAATATCGCATTGTTCGGCGTCGATGCTCTGAGCAGAGATCAGATTACCAAGAACAGCCGAAGCGACAGTATCATGATCGCAAGTATCAACATGGACAACGGTGATATCAAGCTTGTCAGCGTATACCGTGACTCATACCTCAATATCGGTACGGACAGTTATCAGAAATGTAATGCCGCTTATGCCAAGGGTGGTGCTGAGCAGGCCGTTAAGATGTTGAACAATAATCTGGACCTGTACATTAAGGACTTTGTAGCAGTTGGCTATAATGCGGTAATTGACCTGATTGACGGTCTTGGCGGTATTTATATTGACGTAGATAAGGAAGAGCTGAAGTACATCAATGACTATCAGATCAGTATTGTTGCTGCATGGAAATATGGTCTGAATATCACAGAGAGTACCCCTCCTGAGGCATTCAATGTGGTAAAGAGCAGTGACTATGTTAAATTGACTGAGCCCGGTTATCAGCTGTTGAATGGTTTGCAGGCTACTGCATACTGCCGTATCCGTCGTACCGCAGGAAGCGACTATAAGCGTACTGAGCGTCAGAGAGAAGTGTTGAAGGCAATTGAAACCCAGGCTAAGAAAATGAATGTTGCTGATCTGACCAAGATCTTCAACAATGTGATCGGAAACGTATACACCAATATCAGCACAGAGGATTTACTGGCGCTGCTGGAAAAGATTGCAGATTATCAGATTGTAGATGAAGATGGCTTCCCGCAGGCTGATTTGCGTACAGCGGCTCCTATTGGAGCAAAGGGTGACTGTGTTGTGCCCAGAGACCTTGTTAAGAACGTAGTATGGCTGCATGAATTCCTGTTCGAAGAACAGAATTATGAAGTCAGTGACACTGTAAAAGAATACAGTGAGAAGATAAAATCTGATACAGACAGATACTTCGGCAATTGATGATGAGTAAGATAGATGTGATCATTCCGCTTTATAAGCCGGATAAAACCCTGTTTAAGCTGCTGGATAGTCTGAACCATCAGACCAGACCGGTTCAGAAAATCATTCTGATGAATACGGGTAAGGTGTATTTTGAAGAGCTGATACAGGGTATGGATTTTAGCGATAAATATCCGAATGTTGAGATTTATCATCTTGAGAAAAAAGAGTTTAATCACGGTGGAACAAGAC
>SAMEA3663235__coassemble_97_pt1 | contig 30171 bp, 30 predicted proteins | sample SAMEA3663235__metabat2_low_PE_011 | metagenome-assembled genome bin SAMEA3663235 (sample SAMEA3663235) | pig gut metagenome | biome: pig gut; feature: pig-associated habitat; material: faeces | place: China | collected 2013 | reverse complement strand
TGATGGAGTAAATGGGACGTTATTGCCATTATCTGATTCATTTTGACGGCAAATTCTACGATTCCAACCTTGGAGTTATCGAAGAGTACGATATGTCCAAGCTTCTGGGCTACCTGGAGATAAAGTAGGGACGGGGCTTTTGTCACGGCGAGCGCCCTTTGTCACGAGGAGCGCCCTTTGTCACGAAGAAGGTACTATATCACAATAAAATACATAAGGATGAAAGAGTGGGGAAAAATGAATAAAACAGAAGTATATAACATGCTTGCAGCCAGATTCGGGTTGTTTTACGACGGAGCGAACGATGTATTACATGGACAGTATGAGGGCTACGATCTGCTGATTTATGCACCGAATGCTTCCTATCCGTATCTGCTTACTGTCCATACGGCGGCAAGGATTGTCTCGGGAGCGGTTCTGACGAAAGATGAAATTAATGAGTTCAAAAAGGGCGTAAAGCCAATTACGAATCTTCAGCAAAACGGAACGAATATCAGCATTATGTTAAAGAATGAACCAAAGCCGGAAAAGCTGATGGAAAACCTGATGGTCAGCGTAAATGCATTGATTCCATTCCTAAAGAGAATGGGATTCCATCCCTGCTGTAATCTTTGCAATCAGCAGGTTGAGACATCTGCATACAAAGCGGCCGGAACCTTTTATCATCTCTGTGAGGATTGTGCCGGCAGAATGCAGAGCGGCATCAGCGTAGAGACTTATGAGAGGCAGCAGAAGAACGAAAATGTGATAGGCGGTGTCGTAGGTGCGCTGATCGGTTCCGTTGTGGGCGTGCTGGTGATTGTGCTTTTGAGCCAGCTGGGCTATGTGGCTGCCATCTCCGGTGTGGTCATGGCGATAGGTGTATTGAAGGGCTATGAGCTTCTTGGCGGAAAGCTGACAAAAAAGGGCATTGTCATCAGTGTTGTGATTATGCTTCTTATGACTTATATCGGAGACCAGATTGACTGGGCGCTTCGGCTTTATATTCAGGGAGGCGGAAAAGAGGAAGGCTTTACCCTGTTTGAATGTTATAGGCTGCTCGGATTAGCATTGGAGGAGGAAATCATTGAAAAAGGTTCCTACTACGGTAACCTTGTGATGCTGTATCTGTTCCTGCTTCTCGGAGCCATCCCCACCATCGTTTCCAAGGTGCGGGAGAAGAAAGAAGCAGCCCGCATGGTAAAGATTGGTTCTGTTGGCGACTATGGAGTATACAATCGATAATTGAGAGATTTAGAAGGGAATCACGAAGGTGGTTCCCTTTTTTAGGGACGGGGCTTTTGTCACGAGGAGCGCCCTTTGTCACACCAAATTATAAAGTAAATATAAAATCTTCCATTTCGGAATTATATAAGAAAAACGAAGAATATAAAAGAAAACGAGAGATAATCAAAGAAAAAGTGATGTAAATGGTTGAGAATACGTTTGAAAAACTCTGCATATAAAACTAATATATGTTTTGATGATTAGCACTCGATGATGATGAGTGCTAATAATAGAATGACAGCTTTTTAAAAATAAGGAGGTATTACCATGACATTAAGACCTTTAGGTGACAGAGTTGTATTAAAGCAGTTGGCTGCGGAAGAGGTTACCGCTTCAGGAATCGTTCTTCCCGGACAGAATAAGGAAAAGCCCCAGCAGGCCGAGGTTATTGCAGTAGGCCCCGGCGGCATGGTTGACGGAAAAGAGATTGCGATGCAGGTGAAAGTCGGCGATCAGGTCATCTTTTCAAAGTATGCCGGAACCGATGTGAAGCTCGGGGATGACGAGTTTATCGTTGTCAAGCAGAGCGATATTCTGGCAATTGTGCAGTAATTGTAGCAAGGGCGTGTCCTGCAATTCAATTAATAATCGAACAATATTAAGTAAACGGAGGCAATCATTATGGCAAAAGAAATTAAGTATGCTGCAGAAGCAAGATCTGCATTGGAAGCCGGTGTAAACAAGCTGGCAGATACCGTTCGCGTAACCCTTGGACCTAAGGGAAGAAACGTTGTGTTGGATAAGTCCTTTGGCGCTCCACTGATCACCAATGACGGTGTTACCATCGCAAAGGAAATCGAGCTGGAGGATGCATTTGAGAACATGGGTGCACAGCTGGTAAAGGAAGTGGCTACCAAGACCAACGATGTAGCAGGTGACGGAACCACAACCGCTACTGTCCTTGCACAGGCTATGGTAAATGCAGGTATGAAGAACCTGGCAGCAGGAGCGAATCCCATCATTCTGAGAAAGGGTATGAAGAAGGCTACCGACTGTGCTGTGGAAGCGATTTCCAAGATGAGCCAGAAGGTAAACGGCAAGGAACACATTGCACGTGTAGCAGCTATCTCCGCAGGAGATGATTCCGTGGGACAGCTGGTGGCAGATGCTATGGAGAAGGTCAGCGGAGACGGCGTTATCACCATTGAGGAATCCAAGACCATGCAGACCGAACTTGATCTGGTAGAAGGTATGCAGTTCGACAGAGGTTACATCTCTGCATATATGGCAACCGATATGGACAAGATGGAGGCAACTCTTGACAATCCCTACATTCTCATTACGGATAAGAAGATTTCCAACATTCAGGAGATTCTTCCCATTCTGGAGCAGATTGTACAGAGCGGCGCTAAGCTGTTGATTATTGCTGAGGATGTTGAGGGTGAAGCTCTCACTACTCTGATTGTAAATAAGCTTCGCGGAACCTTCAATGTGGTAGCTGTCAAGGCTCCCGGATACGGTGACAGAAGAAAGGCAATGCTGGAGGATATCGCAATCCTGACCGGCGGAACCGTTATCAGCTCCGAGCTTGGCTATGAGCTCAAGGACGCAACTATGGATCTGCTGGGTCGCGCCAAGAGCGTCAAGGTGCAGAAGGAGAACACCGTTATTGTGGACGGCGAGGGTGACAAGAACGCTATCCAGTCCAGAATCGCCCAGATTAAGGCACAGATAGAAGAGACTACCTCTGATTTCGACAGAGAGAAGCTGCAGGAGAGACTTGCAAAGCTTGCCGGCGGTGTAGCTGTCATCCGTGTAGGTGCAGCAACAGAGACCGAGATGAAGGAAGCAAAGCTTCGTCTGGAGGATGCACTTGCAGCTACCAGAGCGGCTGTGGAGGAAGGCATCATCTGCGGTGGTGGTTCTGCATATATCCATGCTTCCAAGGATGTTGCAAAGCTGGCTGATACACTGGAAGGTGACGAGAAGACCGGTGCCCGGATCGTGCTGAAGGCACTGGAGGCACCTCTGTATCACATTTCTGCAAACGCAGGTCTGGAAGGCAGCGTTATCATCAATAAGGTTCGTGAGTCTGAGGTTGGCGTAGGATTCGATGCGCTGAAGGAAGAGTATGTGGATATGGTGAAGGCCGGTATTCTGGATCCTGCCAAGGTTACCAGAAGTGCTCTTCAGAACGCTACCAGCGTGGCAAGCACACTGCTTACCACGGAGAGTGTTGTGGCTAATATTAAAGAAGATACTCCCGCAATGCCCGCAGGAGCAGGCGGTATGGGCGGAATGATGTAAGCCGTGGTTTAAAAGTGTAACAAAAAGGAGATTCCGTTGGTACGGAGTCTCCTTTTTCATTGTGCGTACCTTATGGCTTATGGCAGAAAAACGGATGACGAAAGAGAAAAAATTTATATAAATTTTATAATTGAAGTGCCAGTACCACTTGACATAGTTTTCAAAACCGTGTAATGTGGTGCGTAGGCGTAATGCGGATACGCCTAAAAGGTAATGTGCAATTGCATATCGGCTAATGAAAAGAGGAAACTGTATGAAGCGCTTTGAATATATTGTTGTGGATATAGACGGGGATTACGCACATCTGAGACGTACAGATGAGGAGACGGAGGATTTAAAACTGGTAGCGCGGGCGTTGCTTCCGCCTGAGATTATGGAAGGAACACGGCTTGTCTATGAGTTTATGTCATACAGTATTTTATAGGAGTTTGATGTTGTAATGGTTAATCTGTTGCTTTGCGGAAATGAGAAGGTTTTTGACGGAGCACTGACACAGCTGTTGTCCATGACAAACAGGACGAAGGAGAGTATTCATGTATTTCTTATGACCATGAATCTTCAGCGTGTCAATGAGAATTTTACATCCATCACGGAAGAACAGGTGGACTTCCTAAACAGGGTGGTACAGGAGAAAAATCCGGCAAACCTGGTGGAAAAGATAGATGTAACGGATGTGTATGAAAGGGAGTTCGGAGGCTGTGTCAATGAGACCGCTTACTGCACTCCTTATACTCTGCTGAGATTGTTGGCTGATTTGTACCCGCAGTTGCCGGATAAACTGTTGTATCTGGATATCGATATCATGATCGCGGGGGATATCAGAAAGCTGTGGGATATCGATGTGACAGAATACGAGTACGCGGCGGTAAAAGAAAAGTATGGCTGCTGGCTGATCCGACCGGATTATTTCAATGCAGGTATGCTTCTGTTGAACATGGCTAAAATAAGAGAGACAGGGCTTCTTGCAAAGGCCAGGGAGCTGATCCGTAGGAAAAAACTTTTGTTTGCAGACCAGTCCGCAATCTTCAAATCAACCACCAAAAAGAAGCTGATTTCAAGAATCTACAATGAACAGTCCAAATTCAACAGAAAGGGCACTGTTGTGTGTCATTTCTGCAAGAGACTGATGTTCCTTCCCTATCCCCACACGGAGAATTATAAGCAGTGGAATGTGGAGGAAATACATCGTTATCTGCATTGTTTTACCTTTGACAGTGATTTGGAGGAATATCTTCGGCTAAAAGCTGAATTTCAGAACAAGGAGAAATAGAGCATGGAAAATGTAACCGTAACCAATAAAGAAATACCGATTTTTTTTGCAGTGGATGACGGGTATTGTCCCTTCCTTGCCGTGGCAATTCAGTCTTTGATTGATAACTGCTCGGAAGAATACAAATACCTGATTAAGGTTCTGCATACCAATATCAGTGATGAGAACAAAAAAAGAATCACGAAGTATGAGAGAACAAATGTTGATATAGAGTTCGTAAATCTGACTTACTATATCGAGAAGGTAAAGGATAAGCTCTACACCAGAGACTATTATTCCAAGACAACCTATTTCAGGCTGTTCCTGCCTAACCTGTATCCGCAGTATGACAAGGTGCTGTATCTGGACAGTGATATTGTGATTCTGGATGACATTGCAAAGCTTTACAATATTGATATGGGGACAAATCTTGTGGCGGCGGCCCAGGATGACGTTATTCAGACCACACCTGTTTTCCGGGAGTATGCGGAAAAGGTGGTAGGCGTGGCGGATTATCGTAATTACTTCAACGCCGGTGTCCTTCTGATGAACCTGCATCAATTGAGAAAATTTAAATTCCAGGAAAAGTTTATCTATCTGTTGGATAAGATCAAATTTGCGGTGGCTCAGGATCAGGATTACTTAAACCGTCTGTGTAAGGGCAGGGTAAAGCTGTTTGGAAGAGAGTGGAACCGCATGCCCATAGAAGACCCAAAGATTAAGGTGGAGAATGTCAAACTCGTGCATTATAATCTGGCATACAAGCCATGGCATTTTGAGGATATTCTGTACAAGGAGTTTTTCTGGATGTATGCCCACGAAACAGAATATTTTGATGCCATACAGAATATTCGTGACAGTTACACGGAAGAGCAGCGTTTTCAGGACAATCAGTCTCATAAGAAGCTGATGAGGCTGGCCAAGAAGGAATCGGACTGTGTAGGAGACGACAGGAAATACAGGCATTGAATTCCGATAAAGGAGTGAAGAGACTTGAGGCGGGGAGAAAAAAGAAGGATTGTGAAAAAAAACGATATTCCGGAGAAGGCACCGGACAGACTGGCTGTTCTTGAGAGAATCGCACAGCTGGAAAAAGAAGGACGATTTGATGTGGATGCAGAAGAGGATCCGCCTACATTGCCCCTTCAGCCGGGGCAGATTGATTACCTTCGTGTGAAGCCGGGCAGCAAGGCGAAGGTGAAGCTTTCTTATCTGTTGGCCGGGAAGTTCCTGGATAAGCTGTTGGAAGAGAAGAAACTGGTAATTAAAGAGATCAAGGGAATGGAGCACCTGAATGAGCTGAAGTCGGGGGCAATATTGACCTGTAATCATTTCAACCCCTTTGACTGTTTTACCGTGGAGCATCTGTTCAGAATTTCCGAGCATCAGGGGAAAAAGCAGCTGTTCAAGGTAATCAGGGAAGGCAACTATACCAATTTTCCGGGTTTCTATGGATTTCTGTTCCGCAACTGTAACACGCTGCCTTTGAGCCAGAACAAAAAAACCATGTATAATTTTCTGAAGGCTGTGGATACGATTCTGCAACGGGGGGATTTTATTTTAATATATCCCGAACAGAGCCTGTGGTGGAACTATCGCAAGCCAAAGCCTCTCAAGAACGGAGCTTTTAAGTTTGCCGTCAAAAACAAAGTTCCTGTGTTACCTATTTTTATAACGATGGAAGACAGCGACAGTTACGGTCCGGACGGTTTCCCGATTCAGGAATACAGCATCTTTATTGAAAAGCCTGTTTATCCCAGGGAGGATCTGCCTGAGCGGGAGCGTGTCAGAACCATGCGCAATGAGAATTACGAGGTATGGAGAAGGATTTACGAGGAGTTTTACGGAATGCCTCTGGAGTATACCACTGAGGTCGGAGAGGAAGGGTCAGTCTGAAAAAGGTTATCTATTACAGGGATGAATTAAATGATGAGTTTTCCGAGGCGCAGATTACGCCGAGGGTGATAGATAAAGACTATTGTTACAGCCATGGAAAACTGTGGGATTTTGCGTCCCTGATGGCTCAGAATGTCCTTAGCATGCCGATAAAGGTTTTGTATCAGAAAATCAAATTCAGATTGAAGTATGTGGGGAGAGAGAAGCTTAAGGAAAATCGCGATAAGGGATACTTTATCTATGGAAACCACACACAGCCCTTTGCGGATACCTTTATACCAAGCGTTGCCAATTACCCCAAGAGGAATTTTCTGATTGTGAATCCGGAGAATGTCTCCATGCCGGGGATGCATACAATGGTAGAGATGCTGGGAGCGATTCCCATTCCCTGTGATACGGGGGGCATGAAGAATTTTATGGGTGCAGTGGAGGATAAGATTCGTAAAGGATATTCTGTCACCATATATCCGGAAGCACATATCTGGCCTTATTATACCGGAATACGTCCGTTTCAGGCAGTATCTTTCCGATATCCGGTGACCTTGAACTGCCCGGTGTATGCGTTGACAAATACTTATCACAGAAGAGGAAAGTCAGAGAAGGTGAATATTGTCACCTATATTGACGGTCCTTTTTATCCGAATCAGAACCTGAATCCGAAGGAAAGACGTCGGGAGCTGCGTGACCGGGTATATGAATGCATGAAAATGCGAAGTATGGAAAGTGATTATGAGGTTATCAGCTACAGAAGGGCGGAGGAAAGTTCGAGTGACACGGAGGATATGAAATAAGTGTTGACATTTCAGACAGATAGGTCTATACTGCTTAATGTTAATGATGATTTACTGAAGTAAGAGTGGCTTGAGAGCCACTCTTACTTGCATGTTAGGGTTCTTATAAATAAAAAGGAGGCTTTAGAATGTCCCGCAGAGAAGATTATGAGACAAGAACGGAGAAGCTCCTGGAGCCCATAGCTGCAGCCAACGGAGTATCAGTCTACGATGTGGAGTACCTGAAAGAGGGTGGGGATTATTATCTCAGAGCCTACATTGACAAACCGGAGGGATTGTGAAAATGTGAGCAGGGCATTGTCGGATGCATTGGATCGGGAGGATTTCATACCCGATGCCTATATTCTGGAGGTCAGCAGCCCGGGACTTGGCAGGGCACTGAAAAAGGACAGACATTTGCAGGCATCCATAGGACAGGAAGTTGAAATCAAACTTTTTAAGGCTGTGGAAGGAAGCAAGGAATATGCCGGAGTACTGGAGAGTTTCAATGAAGAGAGCATTGTCATCTCAGAGGGAGATTCTCAGAGAAGCTTTGCACGTTCTGATATTGCAGTGATTCGACTGGCATTGGATTTTTGACAAATTGATTAAACAGACTTTGGGATAAGTCGGAATGGAGGAAAAGGAAAAGAAATGAACAAGGAATTAATGGAGGCACTTGATATTCTGGAAAAGGAAAAGGAAATCAGCAAGGAGACGCTGTTTGAGGCGATCGAAAATTCTTTGCTCACTGCCTGCAAGAACCATTTCGGTAAGGCAGACAATGTGAAGGTCGAGATTGACCGCACGACCGGTGATTTTCTGGTATATGCCGAGAAGGAAGTTGTGCCTGCAGCAGAAGATGTGGAGGATGACTGCGTTCAGATTTCACTGGAGGCGGCCAAGGCAGTTTCTTCCAAGGCAAAGGTTGGCGATATACTTCATGTGGAGATCAAATCCAAGGAATTCGGCCGTATTGCGACTCAGAACGCCAAGAATGTGATTCTTCAGAAGATTCGTGAGGAAGAGAGAAGCGTTATTTACAATCAGTATTACGAGAAGGAAAAGGATGTTGTTACCGGCGTGGTACAGCGTTATGTCGGCAAGAATATCAGCATCAATCTGGGTAAAACCGATGCCATGCTGAATGAGAGTGAGATGGTCAAGGGAGAGATATTTAAGCCTACCGAGCGCATTAAGGTGTATGTTCTGGAAGTTAAGAATACTCCCAAGGGCCCCCGCATCAATGTCAGCCGTACTCATCCGGAGCTTGTCAAGAGATTGTTCGAGTCCGAAGTGACGGAGATCAAAGACGGAACCGTTGAAATCAAGAGCATTGCCCGTGAAGCAGGCAGCCGTACCAAGATTGCGGTATGGAGCAACAATCCTAACGTGGATGCGGTTGGCGCCTGTGTAGGTATGAATGGTGCCAGAGTAAATGCCATCGTGGAAGAACTCAGAGGAGAAAAGATTGATATTGTGAACTGGGATGAGAACCCGGGCCTGTTTATTCAGAATGCTTTGTCTCCCGCCAAGATTGTTGCGGTATTTGCCGATCCCGACGAGAAGACGGCGAAAGTTGTTGTCCCTGATTATCAGCTTTCCCTTGCAATCGGTAAAGAAGGTCAGAATGCCCGTCTGGCAGCGAGACTGACCGGTTTCAAGATCGATATCAAGTCTGAGACTCAGGCCAAGGACGCACCCGGCTTCCGCTACGAGGATTATCTGGACGAGGAAGAATACAGCGAAGACGGACAATATGAGGACTATGAAGAGGGTGAATTTGAAGAGGCACCTGCTGAGGAGTAAAGAAGTCTATGGCAAAGAAGATTCCCTTGAGACAGTGCGTTGGCTGCGGTGAGATGAAGGGCAAGAAGGAAATGATGAGAGTCCTGAGAACCGAAGAAAACGAGATTTGTCTGGATGTTACAGGAAAAAAGAACGGAAGAGGCGCATATATATGCAGGAACAGGGAATGTCTGCGCAAGGCCGCTAAGAGCAAGGGTCTTGAGCGCTCTTTCAAAATGAGTATTCCGAGTGAGGTATATGATACCTTGGAAAAGGAGTTTGATCAACTTGAATCAGAATAAGATATATTCACTTCTTGGGATTGCAATGAGAGGCCGTAACTTGGTAAGCGGTGAATTTCAGACCCTGGAAGCGATAAAGAAAGGTTCCGCGTCTCTGGTGCTGGTTGCGGAGGATGCGTCTGACAATACAGTCAAGCTTTTTTTTGACAAGTGTCATTACTATAAAGTCCCGGTTTCTTTTTATGGAAGTAAAGAGGAATTGGGGCATGCAATCGGAAAGGAGCTGCGCTCGTCCCTTGCAGTGTGCGATGAGGGATTGGCAAAATCGCTGATGAAGCTGTTGCCGGAGCAGCACAAGGAGTGGAAAGAAACCGTTGACGGTGAAGATGGAGGAAAGCATGGCGAAGATTAGGATACATGAACTCGCTAAGGAATTGGATAAACAAAGCAAGGATATCCTGAGCTATCTGCAGGAAAAAGGCGTTGAAGTCAAGTCTGCAAGCAGCTCTGTGGAAGAGGATATTGCGGAAAATGTAAGAAATGCATTTGGGGGCAAAGCTGCAAAGACAGAAGCTGCCGGTAAAAAAGAAGAGAGGTCCGACAAGGCAGAAGAGAAGTCTGTAAAAGCGGCAGAAAAGCCCGCAGAGACAGAAAAGAAGGCAGAAGCTGAAAAGGCACAGCCCGTGAAGAGCGACACTTCTCAGCCCAAGGCGGAGAATACCAGACCCGCCGCTGATAATAATCAGCCTAAGAAGAAAAAGACCATTATTTTTGTGAATAATTCACAGAATTCCAAAATCCCCGGGCAGAGACCTGCCCAGGGCGGAAACAATCAGAGACCCCAAGGTGGCCAGGGGGGACAGAACAGACAGGGTGGTTTTAATGAGCGCAGAGGTCAACAGCAGTCTGCACCCAGAACTCCGATTAAACCCCTGACTCCGCCTTCTCCTACCCCCAGTGTACAGATGGTGCCTTCCAAAACTCAGCCCAAGGCGCGTCCGGAGACAGAGAAAACAGAAGTGAAATCAGCACCTGTACAGACCGAGGTAGTTCAGGTTCAGCCTCAGAATACCAGACCTGAGAGACCTCAAAATGACAGATATCAGGGTGAGCGGTCCCAGAATGACAGAAATCAGGGAGACAGACCTGCAAGAGATAACAGAGGTCAGGATAATCGCGGACAGTTTAACCGTGAGGGGAGACCTCAGGGCTCTCGTCCTGCAGGAGACAGACCTGAACGTGGGCAGTATCAGCAGAGAGGAGCCGGTGGAAATGGAAGACCTCAGGGAGACAAACAGAATGGATTTCAGAGACCTGCGAGACCGGGTAGTGCTCCCGGTTTCCAGGGTGACAGAAAAGGTCCTGGTGCTGGCCAGGGTGGCAACCGTGGTTTTAACGGTGGCCAGCGTGATGGAAGAGGCAATGAAAGACCGGGAAGTGGATTCAGAGATAAAGGACAGAGCAAGGGCTTTGTGGGCGAAGCTGCGTCACCCAAGGATTTAGAGAAGAAGCGTGAAGAAGATAAGAGGCGTGCAAGCAGTCAGGAGAAGGATAAGCGTTCCAAAAAGGATCATATTTATGAAGAGGAAGAAATCCTTAAGAACAAACCCGGACGCTTCATAAAGCCTGAGAAGAAAAAGGAAGAGGTGGTTGAGGAAGTCATCAAGGTGATCACTCTTCCTGAAACCATCACAATCAAGGATTTGGCTGATAAAATGAAAATGCAGCCTTCCGCCATCGTGAAAAAGCTCTTTATGGAAGGCAAGATTGTGACGGTAAACCAGGAGATCTCCTATGAAGATGCTGAGAATATTGCAATGGAATACGAGATTCTCTGCGAGAAGGAAGTGAAGGTTGACGTCATCGAAGAACTGCTGAAGGAGGACGATGAGGCAGAGGCAGATCTGGTTGAGAGACCTCCCGTTATCTGCGTTATGGGACACGTTGACCATGGTAAGACTTCCCTTTTGGACGCCATTAGAAAAACAAATGTTACGGATAAGGAAGCAGGAGGTATTACACAGCATATCGGTGCGTATACTGTTACTGTTGACGGCAGGAAGATTACCTTCCTGGATACTCCCGGACACGAAGCGTTTACTGCGATGCGTATGAGAGGCGCCAACGCTACGGATATTGCCATCCTGGTAGTAGCTGCAGATGACGGTGTTATGCCTCAGACAGTGGAAGCTATCAACCACGCCAAGGCCGCAGGCATTGAAATTGTGGTAGCGGTCAACAAGATTGATAAGCCTTCCGCAAATATCGAACGGGTAAAGCAGGAATTGACAGAGTATGAGCTGATTGCCACCGATTGGGGCGGAAATACGGAATTTGTACCTGTTTCCGCAAAATCCGGCGAGGGAATCGATACCTTACTGGAGACGATTCTGCTCACTGCAGATATTCTGGAGCTTAAGGCAAATCCCAAGAGACGTGCAAGAGGTCTTGTCATCGAGGCTGAGCTGGATAAGGGCCGGGGACCTGTGGCTACCGTTCTGGTACAGAAGGGTACCCTGCATGTAGGTGATTTTATCTCCGCAGGTGCAAGCCACGGTAAAGTGCGTGCCATGGTGGATGACAAGGGCAGAAGAGTCAAAGAGGCAGATCCTTCCACTCCTGTTGAGATCCTGGGTCTTTCCGATGTGCCCAGTGCAGGTGAAGTGTTTATTGCCCATGAAAATGATAAGACGGCGAAGAATTACGCAGACACCTATCTGGCACAGAATAAGGAGAGAAAGCTGGAGGAGACCAAGTCCAAGATGTCTCTGGATGATCTGTTCTCCCAGATTAAGGAAGGCAATCTGAAGGAATTGAACCTGATTGTCAAGGCAGATGTACAGGGTAGCGTGGAGGCGGTAAAACAGTCTCTGGTGAAGCTTTCCAACGAAGAAGTGGTTGTAAAATGCATTCACGGCGGTGTAGGTGCCATCAACGAGTCCGATGTGACCCTGGCAAGTGCTTCCAACGCCATTATCATTGGTTTCAATGTGCGTCCTGATGCAACGGCGAAGGCAACCGCTGACAGAGAAGGCGTTGATGTAAGACTTTATAAAGTGATTTACCAGGCAATCGAAGATGTGGAAGCCGCCATGAAGGGTATGCTGGATCCCGTATATGAGGAGAAGGTAATCGGTCACGCAGAGGTTCGTCAGATATTCAAGGCTTCCCAGGTAGGTAACATTGCCGGTTCCTATGTCATGGACGGTATGTTCCAGAGAGGCTGTAAGATACGGATTACCCGCGAAGGCGAACAGATTTATGAAGGCGCCCTGGCTTCCCTGAAACGTTTCAAGGACGATGTGAAGGAAGTGAAGGAAGGCTTCGAGTGCGGACTGGTATTTGAAGGATTCGACCAGATTAAGGAACTGGATATGGTGGAAGCTTATATCATGGTCGAGGTACCCCGCTAGTGTATGACAGGAATGTTTGGGATGCGGTTCGGCACGCCGGGCAAGGCAGGCCGAATCGGTATCCTTTGGCAGTTAGGAGAATGAAATGAGAAAAAACAGTATCAAGAACACCCGCATCAACGGAGAAGTTCAGCGCGTACTGGCGGAAATCATCCGCGGTGAAATCAAGGATCCGCGCATCAATCCGTGGACAAGTGTGGTGGCTGTTGAGGTTGCCCCTGATCTGAAGAGCTGTAAGGCATGGATCAGTGTTCTGGGGGATGAGGAATCCAGAAAGGCTACCCTGGAGGGCTTGAGAAGTGCGGAAGGCTTTATCCGAAGGCAGCTTGCAAAAACAGTGAATCTGCGCAATACTCCCGTGATTACTTTTGTGATGGACCAGTCTATTGAGTATGGCGTCAACATGTCCCATAAGATAGATGAGGTCATGGCGAAGGAGGCGGAGAAAAACGCCGGACGGGATGAGGCAGAGGATGACGAGTCAGAGAATGACGAAGAGTAGTAAGATAGAGACAGAGGTAATACATGACTTTGGATTTGATAAAAGAATGTGAAGGCGCTGCAAGAATCGGTATCAGTGGACATGTCCGCCCCGACGGAGACTGTGTGGGAGCGGTTCTGGGACTGCAGATGTATCTGAAAAAGTGCCTTCCGGAGACTGAAATCAAAGTATTTCTGGAACAGCCGGCAGAAATCTTCAGGGAGCTGAAGGGATTTGGGGAGATCGTATCGGATTTTCCGGAGGAGGAAGCATTTGATGTTTTCTTTGTCCTGGATACGGTTCCGGAGAGAATTGGCGAAGCTGTGAAATATTTTGAAGCAGCAAAGAAGACGATAAATATAGATCATCACATCAGCAATGTTGGAAAAGGTGACGTGAACTATATCCGACCTCAGATCGGATCCACCTGTGAATTGATCTATGACCTGGTGGAGCCGGACAGGCTGGACAAAGAAATGGCCATGGCGATTTATACCGGCATGATTCATGATACCGGAATTTTTCAATATTCCAACACTTCACCGGAGACCCTGAAAAAGGGAGCGAACCTGATCTCTTACGGCTTTGATTTTCCGAAACTGATTCTGGAGACTTTTTATCAGAGAACCTATGTACAGTCTCAGATCATGGGAAGAGCCCTGATGGAAAGCATTCGTTTTATGGACAATCGCTGTATCGTAAGCTCTGTGGACAGGAAAACCATGGAGTTCTACGAAGCCACACCAAAAGATCTGGACGGTATTGTGAATCAGCTTCGCAATATTAAGGGAATTGAATGTGCTATCTTCATGTATCAGACAGATACTTTGGAATATAAGGTCAGCATGCGTTCCTCCGAACGGGTAGATGTGTCTGTGGTGGCTGCCTACTTTGGCGGCGGCGGTCATGCCAGAGCGGCAGGATGTACCATGCGGGGAACATTTTATGATTGTGTGAACAATCTTTCCCTACATATTGCAGAGCAACTGGAAAAATAAGGTAGTAGTCAGTCGGAAGTAATAAGGACAAGCGGTATGAACGGTATCATGATTGTAAATAAGGAGTCCGGATTCACTTCTCACGATGTTGTTGCAAAGCTCAGGGGAATCTGCGGACAGAGAAAAATCGGTCACACGGGGACACTGGATCCGGCGGCCACCGGAGTTCTTCCGGTATGTCTGGGCAATGCTACAAAGCTCTGTGAACTGTTGACGGATAAGACAAAAGAATATGTAACTGAATTGCTGCTTGGCAGGGAGACAGATACCCAGGATACCACGGGAGAGGTGCTTGCGGAGCGTCCGGTAACGGTCAGTGAAGAGGAAGTGCGCAGGGCATGCGAAAGCTTTCTCGGAGAGTATCAGCAGGTGCCGCCTATGTATTCCGCCCTGAAGGTCAACGGCAGGAAACTCTATGAGCTGGCCCGGGAAGGAAAGGAAGTGGAGCGAAAGCCACGACCGGTGGTGATTTATGAGCTGGAGCTTCTTTCCGTGGAGCTTCCGGTAGTGAAGATGAGGGTTGTGTGCTCCAAGGGGACCTATATCAGAACCCTTTGTGCGGATATCGGCACTGCGCTCGGATGCGGCGGAACCATGCAGAGCCTTCAGAGGACGGCGGTGGAACCGTTCCGCATAGAGATGGCACGAACACTGGGCGAACTTCAGGAGATGAAGGACAGGGGATGTCTGGAAGAAGCAGTTATTCCTGTGGACCGTGTTTTTGCGGAATGTCCCGAGCTACATGTGACTGAGGTGGGGGACAGGCTTTTAGCCAACGGAAATGTGTTGGAAGCAGCACACACGGAGGAGAAAACAGTATTTGAGCCTGAGATCCGGGTAAGGATATACGCAAGAAATGGTAAGTTCGCAGGAATTTACGCCTACGACGGGAACAGATGCTGCTATAAGCCCGTGAAAATGTTTTTGGAGAGAGAGTGACGAAGAAAGTTGGAGATTATTTCCCGTACAACGGATTTTTATCTTGAAAAGGATACTGCTGCTGCAATCGGCAAATTCGATGGAGTTCATATCGGCCACAGGAGACTTCTGGAAGAGGTGCTTCGGTGTAAAAAAGAGGGACTTAAGGCCTGCGTGTTTACCTTTGACCCGCCACCCTCGGTTTTCTTTGGACAAACGGACGGAAGGGAACTGACTTCCGGGGAAGAGAAGAGACTTCTGTTTGAACGCATGGGTGTGGATATCCTGATTGAATTCCCGCTGACTCCGGAGACAGCAGCTATACCGCCGGAGGAATTTATTTCCAGGATTCTGGTGGAACAGATGAACGTGCGTCTGATTGCAGCCGGAAGAGATCTCTCCTTTGGCGCGAAGGGCGCAGGAAATGCGGCACTTTTGCAGAAAATGGGCAGCGAACTTGATTTTCGGGTGAAAATAATTGAAAAGGTCTGTATTGAGGGGCAGGAAGTCAGCTCTACCCTGATCAGACAGCAGGTGGAAGAAGGAAATCTTACACTTGCAAAACAGTTTCTCGGAATGCCCTTCTTCATAGCGGGAAAAGTAGTCCGGGGAAATCAGATTGGCAGAACCATCGGTTTTCCGACAGTCAATCTGATGCCGGATGCCGGGAAGCTGCTACCCCCGGCAGGGGTATATTTTTCGGAAGTCCGGGTACGGGACAAAATATACCGGTCTATCACAAATGTGGGCTGCAAACCTACCGTGACAGATGAAGGGATTGCTACCGTAGAGACCTATCTTTATGATTTCAGCGGAGATCTTTACGGAGAAGACATAGAGGTATATCTTCATGAATTTCATCGCCCCGAACAGCGTTTTGAGAGCCTTGAACACTTAAAGCATCAGCTTGAAACAGATATTCTGGCAGGTGCGGAACGAAAATAAAAGAATCAAAAGTTTAGAATCTTTATTTACGAAGGGAAAAATATATGATTACAAACATAGTTCTTTCAATGGCAGGAGGACTTGGTCTGTTCCTGTTTGGCATGAGGGTAATGAGTGATTCCATCGAGAAGGTGGCAGGTGCCAGACTGCGTCGTGTTCTGGAAATATTCACGACAAACCGATTTACCGGAATGTTGGTAGGTATTGTGTTTACGGGAATCATTCAATCGTCTTCAGCATGTACGGCAATGGTAGTCAGTTTCGTCAATGCCGGACTGATGAATCTTTTCCAGGCGGCGGGAGTAATCTTCGGTGCAAACATCGGTACCACAATCACATCCCAGCTGGTATCCTTTCATCTGTCGGCATATGCTCCTGTGATATTGCTCTTGGGAGTATTGCTTGCAATGTTTGTGAAGAAAGAACAGATTAATAAATTTGCTGATATTATCATCGGTTTCGGTGTACTTTTCCTGGGACTCAGTACCATGTCAGATACTATGGAGATTATGAAGGAAATAGATGCAGTAAAGAATCTTCTCGGTTCACTTCACAATCCCTTTATGGCGACTTTGGTAGGGCTGGCATTAACCTTTGTGATACAGAGTTCCTCAGTGACGGTTAGCATTGTGCTATTATTGGCACAACAGGAATTGTTGCCCCTAAACATCACTCTATATATTATTTTAGGTTGTAATATTGGATCTTGTGGTACCGCAATGATTGCTTCTCTTGCCGGTAAAAAGGAGGCAAAAAGAGCCGCACTGATTCATTTCTGGTTCAACGTCATCGGTACGGTACTTCTTTATCTGTTACTGTTCGTTGCTGAAAAACAGGTAATGGATTTGATCTGGGTGTTCTCCGGAGATAAGGGACGTTTTGTGGCAAATGCGCACACCATGATCAAGATCTTCCAGGTAATCGTGCTATTCCCGTTCTCAAGTCTGATTGTAAAGCTGGCATGCTGGTGTGTGCCCGGTGAAGACAGGAAGGTTGGTTACAGAGAGAGCTATCAGCTGAAATATATCGGTGACAAGGTGGTATTCAATCCTGCCACCGCCGTGGTCGGAGTCATCAAGGAGCTGGATCGCATGGCGTCTCTTGCAAGCGAGAACCTGAACCGTGCCATGAACGCATTGATCACCCTGGATGAAGAGGATATCGAGGAGGTGTATGAGGTTGAGAAAAATATCAACTTCCTGAATCATGCCATAACCGATTACCTTGTAAAAATCAACCAGACGACTCTGCCGATTGAAGACCTGAAGAGCCTCGGTGCTCTGTTCCATGTGGTGAATGATATTGAGAGAATCGGCGACCATGCGGAGAATGTAGCTGACGCCGCAAGACAGCGCAAGGAATCCGGGATGTCCTTCAGTAAGGAAGCGCAGAAGGAACTGGGTGAAATGCTGGACATGGTCAACAGAATCATCGAGTATTCCATCGCCAGCTTTGTAAAAGGAGATGAAAGCCATATCAAGGATGTGATCAGTCTTGAGGATGCGGTGGATGAAAAGGAGAAGAAGCTTCAGAAAATGCATGTACAGCGTCTGACCAGGGGCGAGTGTACTCCCGAAGCAGGCATGATTTTCTCAGATATTGTCTCCGGTTTGGAGAGAGTGGCTGACCATGCAACCAATATTGCATTTGCAATTGTGAATGCGGAGAAGGAAGCCGAGACGACCACGAGCTTCAATCAGTAGGTTACCGTAATGGTAAGTTTTGCCAAGCAGGGCAGAATGATTGACAAGGGATAAGCCATCCGGGTATAATCTGAATGCAATGTAACAATTTTGTAACAAATTGAGATTTCAATGCATCAGAGGAGAAAATATGAGATTAATCAGTTACAAAAAAGCAGCTGTCGCATTGTCGGCAGCTGTTTTTATTGGAGGGGCTTATCTGCCGGTAAGGGCACAGGAAGCAGTGGGAGAGTATATCGGTTTCAACACATTTACAATTGACGATAAGGAAGCACCGTTTGCAGAATCCCTTCAAACGGTCTGGCAGAGCAGAGCTGCTATGCTGGGATATGAAAACCCCGGAATCTCCAGGGTGGAAAGTGACGCTCTGAATGTGCGGGAAATACCGTCATTGGATGGGAAAATAGTGGGTAAGATGCCAAAGGATACGGTCTGTGAAGTCGTGACGGTTACGGAAGAGGGCTGGGTACATATCAGATCCGGGCAGGTAGAGGGCTTTGTCAGAAAGGAATATCTGACCACGGGAGCCATAGCTCTGGCAAAGCTAAATAAGCTTATGAAGACGGTTGTCGTAGTAAAGGTGGATGAACTGAATGTGAGAAAGAACCCCGGTATGGGAAGCACGGTAATGACCAGGGTCTCCGGGGAGGAGGAGCTGCTGCTTCTTGAAGAGAATAAGGATTGGATAAAAGTATCTGTCAGAGGGCTGGAGGGATATGTGGCTGCGGAGTATGTGGCTTTGGAGAAAAGACTTCCCACTGCGGTAACGATGGAGGAGCTGCTTCGAAGCGAAAGGAAAGCAGGCGGCGATGACGTGAAAAATGTGCGCAATGACCTGGTGGAGTATGCAAAACAGTTTCTTGGAAACCCTTATGTGTGGGGAGGCACCAGTCTGACAAAGGGGGCTGACTGCTCCGGGTTTGTACTGAGTATCTATCAAAACTATGGTGTGGAATTGCCTCATTCATCCGTTTCCCAGTCCAATATGGGGTCGGCGGTGAGTGAAACGGATCTGTTGCCGGGAGACCTGGTGTTTTACAGTAAAGGCGGCAGAATAAATCATGTAGCCATTTATATAGGTGACGGGAAAGTGATTCATGCCAGCAGTCCTGAGACGGGGATTAAGATCAGCAATGTGGATTATCGTGTGCCGGTGAAGTATGTACGGATATTGTGAGTCAGGAATGAATACTACAGCGTCAAGATATACTCGGCATAAAAACGGCATAAAAACTTTTGCAGATGAAAAGATAATTGAAGATTTATTAAGGAATTATGGTAAATAGTTGTTTACATTTGCCTTAGCATATGTTACACTGACAAAGTATGGTTTAGCCGACACTCGGTTTACGGACAACTCCGACCGAAGCCTGGTGTCAGGTGAAATAATAATATTTTTATGGAGGAACCCAAAATGATTTCTAAGGAAAAGAAAACCGCAATCATGAACGAGTACGCAAGAACAGCAGGAGACACCGGTTCACCTGAAGTACAGGTAGCAGTACTCACCGCAAGAATTCAGGAGCTTACAGAGCATCTGAAGGCGAACCCCAAGGATCATCATTCCCGTCGCGGTATGCTGAAGATGGTTGGTCAGAGAAGAGGACTTCTGGATTACCTGAAGAAGAAGGACATCGAGAGATATCGTGCCCTGATTGAGAAGCTTGGTTTGAGAAAGTAATATGGCTGACAACGGAAAATGGCTCTATGAGCCATTTTTCGTATGGCAAAAGGAGCAGAAGAAGGCCCCGAGACCGCTGAAAAACATATGAGGTTCATGGGTTTTTCAGTAGTTTCGGTGTCTTCTGTTCCTGGGATAAAATGTGTCGCAAAAGCGACGGAACGGAGGATATTATGTATAAGACCTTTGAATTGGAACTGGCCGGTCGTACCCTCAAGGTTGATGTGAACCGTGTGGGCAAACAGGCCAACGGATGTGCTTTTATGCATTACGGAGATACCACAGTGCTTTGTACTGCAACCGCATCCGAGAAGCCCAGAGACGGAATTGACTTTTTCCCGCTGAGCGTAGAATACGAGGAGAAGATGTATGCTGTCGGCAAGATTCCCGGAGGATTCAACAAGCGTGAGGGTAAGGCAAGCGAGAATGCCATCCTTACCAGCCGTGTCATTGACAGACCCATGCGTCCCCTTTTCCCTAAGGACTACCGCAATGACGTAACTCTGAACAACATGGTAATGAGTGTTGATCCCGAGTGCCGTCCTGAGCTGGTTGCCATGATTGGTGCAGCCATTGCAACCTGTATTTCCGATATCCCTTTTGACGGTCCCTGCGCAATGACCCAGGTGGGTATGATCGACGGAGAATTTGTAATCAACCCTTCCCAGGAGCAGTGGAAGAACGGTGACCTGAACCTTACCGTTGCCTCTACCAGAGAAAAGGTAATCATGATCGAAGCCGGTGCAAATGAAGTGCCTGAAGCAAAGATGATTGAGGCAATCTACAAGGCGCATGAGATTAACCAGACTATCATTGAGTTTATTGACAGAATTGTTGCTGAGTGCGGTAAGAAGAAGCACGAGTACACCAGCTGTGCAATTCCGGCTGAGATGTTCGAGGAGATGAAGAAGATTGTGACTCCCGAAGAGATGGAGGTTGCAGTCTTTACCGATGACAAGCAGACCCGCGAAGAGAATATCCGCAATGTCACAGCGAAGCTGGAAGAGGCTTTTGCAGAGAAGGAAGACTGGCTCGCAATCCTTGGCGAGGCTGTTTATCAGTATGAGAAGAAGACCGTCCGCAAGATGATTCTGAAGGATCACAAGCGTCCCGACGGTCGTGAGATTACCCAGATCCGTCCTCTGGCAGCAGAAGTTGATATTATCCCCAGAGTACATGGTTCCGCAATGTTTACCCGTGGACAGACTCAGATCTGTAACGTATGTACCCTGGCTCCTCTTTCTGAGGTTCAGAAGATTGACGGACTGGATGAGAATGAAGTATCCAAGAGATATATGCATCATTACAATTTCCCTTCCTACTCTGTAGGTGAGACAAAGCCCTCCAGAGGACCGGGAAGACGTGAGATCGGTCATGGTGCCCTTGCTGAGAGAGCATTGATTCCCGTGCTGCCCAGCGAAGACGAGTTCCCCTACGCTATCCGTACCGTATCCGAGACCTTTGAGTCCAACGGTTCTACCTCCATGGCATCTACCTGCTCTTCCTGTATGTCCCTGATGGCAGCAGGCGTTCCCATCAAGAAGATGGTTGCAGGTATTTCCTGTGGTCTGGTAACCGGTGATACAGATGATGATTTTGTTCTGCTTACCGATATCCAGGGACTGGAAGACTTCTTCGGTGATATGGACTTCAAGGTTACAGGTACTACCGACGGTATTACCGCTATACAGATGGATATCAAGATTCATGGTCTGACCAGACCTATCGTAGAAGGCGCTATCGCAAGATGCCGTGAGGCCAGACTCTTTATCATGGATACCTGCATGAAGCCCGCCATTGCCGCTCCCAGACCTGAGGTGGGACCTTACGCTCCCAAGATCATATCTGTTCAGATTGATCCTCAGAAGATTGGTGATGTGGTTGGTCAGAAGGGTAAGACCATCAATGAGATTATTGCACGTACCGGTGTGAAGATCGATATTACCGATGACGGTATGGTATCTATCTGCGGAACCGATAAGGAGAAGATGGCTGAGGCAGAGGAGATGGTAAAGATTATTACCACAGAGTTCTGTGAGGGTCAGGTATTCACTGGCAAGGTAGTAAGCATCAAGGAATTCGGTGCATTCGTAGAGTTCGCACCCGGCAAGGAGGGAATGGTTCATATTTCCAAGATTGCCAATGAGAGAATCAACAGAGTAGAGGATGTGCTCACTCTCGGCGATGTAGTTAAGGTTAAGTGTCTTGGAAAAGACAGAACCGGAAAGTACAGCTTCTCCATGAAGGATGTAGCTCAGCTGTAAATTAAGTAATTTCAGAACCTTCGGGGGACAGACAGTCACCCGGAGGTTTTTGTTGTCTGCGCGCCATGGGTGCACGCTTAACTCGATTGAGGGGAGCTGCGTTCTTATCTTTTATATATGCTACTCGAAATCTTTAAGCTTAATTTAGATTTATTTAATTGAATTATGTACATGAAGGCGTACAATAGTATCTATCATAATAGCAGGAGGTTTTTTATGAGAGAGAAATTACGCCGATTCCTGTGGGGAAGATATGGTAATGATAATTTTAACAGATTTCTGATGACAGCATCCTTGGTTTGTCTCCTACTTTCCATGATCTTCAGGGGACCTTTTTATTTATTGGCATTGATACTGCTGGGATATTCCTATTTCCGCATGTTTTCCAGAAATATTGCAAGGCGTTCCGATGAGAACAGACGGTACCTGAGTAAGTCTGCAAAGGCAAGGAATACTCTGGATAAAAAGAAGAGAGAATTTGCACAGAGAAAGCAGTACCGTTTCTTCAGATGTCCTGCATGCAGACAAAAAATCAGGATCCCAAGAGGCCATGGGCGCATTGCCATCACCTGCAGAAAATGCGGCAATGAGTTTATCGGTAAGAGCTGAGGCACGGATTATGTTTGGATATATTGTTGTAAATAAAGCAGAGATGAAATTCAGGGAATATGATGTATATCATTCCTTTTATTGCGGTATATGCAGGGATCTGAAGCGTAAATACGGTATGGCAGGCCAGATTGCGCTGAGTTATGACATGACCTTTCTGGCAATCCTGCTGACAGGACTTTATGAGCCTGAAACAATTCTGTCGAAATGTAAATGTATTGCGCATCCTTTGGAAAGGCATGCAACCAGAAATAATATTTATACAGAATATGCAGCTGATATGAATGTGTTGTTTGCTTATTATAAGTGTGAGGATGACTGGAAAGATGAGAGGAAGCTGCGAAAGCTGATCTACGGTGGAATTCTTAAGGGTAAGACGGGGAAATTGCGGAAAGAGTATGAGGAGAAGATAAAGACAATCAGCCTCCTGATGGAGAGCTTCGCCGAGGCAGAGAAGGAAGCGGAACCTGATATTGACAGGCTGTCCGGATTGTTTGGTCAGGTGATGGCGGAGATTGTCACACCCGGGGAGGATGAGTGGACAGATAATCTTCGGGCTCTTGGGTTTTATCTTGGAAAGTTCATCTATCTGTTGGACGCCTATGACGATGTGGAGAAAGATATCGGAAAGGGTGCTGTAAATCCTTTTAGGAGCAGATATGAGAGCCCGGATTTTGAGGAAGAATGCCGGACAATATTAAGGATGATGATGTCGGAATGCTGCAGGGAATTTGAAAAACTGCCGATTCTGGAGAATGTGGAGATTCTCAGAAATATTCTGTATTCCGGTGTGTGGTGCAGGTATGAGATGATTCATCAAAAAAGATGTGAGAGGTAGAGTGTGATTTACGATCCTTACAGTGTACTCGGTGTGAGCAGAAATGCTGACGAGGACGAAATAAAAAAAGCATATAAGACACTTAGTAGAAAATATCATCCCGATGCCAACATAAATAATCCCAATAAGGATCAGGCTGAGGAGAAATTCAAGGAAATACAGGCGGCATACCAACAGATTATGAAGGAAAGAACCGCCGGGTATGGTGGAGGCTACAGCAGTGGTGGAAACAGCGGATATGGCAGTTATGGCTCATATGGCGGGTTTGGCTATGGTGGATTTCGTCAGAGCCAGGAAACCGGTTATGAAAATGAAACTTATCTGAGAGCGGCAGGAAACTATATCAGAAACGGTTATTTCAAGGAGGCCAGAAACACACTGGATGGTGTGAGGGAATCCGAGAGGGACGGCAGATGGTATTACTACAGTGCTGTTGCCCATTCCGGACTGGGAAACAGTATTGCTGCTTTGGAGCATGCCAGACGTGCAGCTGCATTGGAACCGGACAATGACGATTATCGTATGCTGGTTCGGCAGTTTGAGAGCGGCGGAAGCTGGTATGAACAGCGACAGGCGGGGGATGGTTATCCCAGATGGGAATGTCTGTATGAAGCTGTGCTTCGCAAACATAATGTGTAATCTTTGCTGCGGCTATGGGGGCTGCTGTATCTGAGTAGATAAATAATACCGCTATGTACCCGATACACAGCGGTATTATTTTTTGTTAGTAGGATCTGATGACCCACCCGTTGATTGTCTCTCCGTTTCCGGGAGTATAGCCTCTGTCCAAAATCATGGAGGCTGAATACTTTAGGATCTGCTTGTCGGGTACGACGATGTAACTGCCAAATTCGTATCTTACTTCATTGCCTGGATTGATGACAAGAGGGGCATCGTTGTTTGCACTGTTGAGGGAGGTGTCATCAATGACCAAAGTATCATCATAGCAGTATACGGTCACTTTCACAATGTTCTGATAATCTTCCAGATACTGAAGCTTATCTGTAATGCGCCGGATCAGGGTGTCTTTGTCAGCGCTGTTTTTGACATAAAAGCTAATGGAGAGGTCTGTCTGTTGGAGAACCAGCTCCATAAATTCGGGAAGGTTTTCTTCGGTGATGAGGGAGTTAAAGCTATGCTGGAGAACAGTGTTAAGAATATTATCATCTCCATGAACACTTCCCAGATAAGCTTTTTCAAACTGAACATAATCGATATCCAGTCCTGATTGTTTCGTAAAGTACCGGGGAATCGCCTGGAGGAGATAGTCCAGCTGACAGTTGTCGGAAAGAAAGCCCTTTCTGTCCGTAACGGTGATTTTTTTCCCGTCTGATTCAAAGATTCCGATATACGGAATGTTGTACCGGAGACCGTTTCCCAAAAAATCTCTATGGATTTCATAGTCCTCTTCCCGGTAATAGACGCAATCATCCGGTTGAAGATTCAGGGAATATTTTTCGTTCAGATGTGTCGTCATTTTTGCAAGCTCGGTATTCCGTGTCTCATTATAAGCTTTGAGCTCGGCATTGTATTGGATTCTATAGACGGAATATTGAGCTCCATATACCGCAAACAGAACAAGAATGATAAAGCCCAGAGTTTTTAACAGTGTGAATTTGGTGATTTTGAATTCTTCGCCGTAAGAACTGCTTGTTTTATTCTGTTTTATCTGCAATACTGTAATGAGAATGGCTAATAAGGTGATGATAATCAGTGGAATGGCAAAAACCAGTCCGATACAAAAGGCTGCCAGCATTTCTCCGGTGTAATTTGAAGGAACATTTTTGTGATGCATGCCTGTAAAGAGAACGGTGGTTCCAATATTGAGAAATGCAAGAACAATGACAGTGAACAGGTCATAACGTGTATGCTTCTTTTTTGTCCTTACCGTAAAAACCAGCATACCCATGAGACTGAGAAAAAGTATAATGTCAAATCCTAAAATAATCATTTTAGCTACCTCCGATTTTAGTATTATATCAATAAATGGTGAGGAATACCATCTAAAATTTATTTTTCGAATACAGCGTATCGGTAAGAGCTGATCTGTACGGATTTTGAATGCATTTGTGTGTGGCTGCAGTGCACAGACAGGAGGTGAGACTTCATGGCAGAGCATGTTTATATCGCAATAGATCTAAAGTCCTTCTATGCCTCGGTGGAGTGTGTGAAACGGGGACTGGACCCGTTGACCACGAATCTCGTAGTGGCGGATGCCTCCCGGACGGAAAAGACCATCTGTCTGGCTGTTTCACCATCCCTGAAGGCTTATGGAATTCCCGGAAGAGCCAGACTTTTTGAAGTGGTACAAAGGGTTCGCGAGGTAAACATTGAACGTAAGAATAAGCTGACCGACAGGCAATTTAAAGGTTCTTCCGTAGATTCCCGGGAACTGGCTGCGGATCCTGCTCTGGAGCTTGACTATATTGCCGCAGTCCCCCGCATGGCCTGTTATATGGAATGCAGTTCCGCCATATATGATATTTACCTTAAATATGTGGCACCGGAGGATATACATGTCTATTCCGTCGACGAGGTATTTATGGATGTTGGTTCCTACCTGAAGGTCTATGGAATGACTCCGGCACAGTTGGCAAAGAAAATGCTGCAGGATGTGCTGGAGCAGACAGGTATCACAGCCACCGCCGGAATCGGCACAAACCTGTATCTCTGCAAGATTGCCATGGATATCAGGGCAAAGCATATTCAGCCCGACAGCGACGGTGTGCGGATTGCAGAACTGGATGAAATGAGTTATCGAAGAACTCTGTGGAATCACAAGCCGCTGACGGATTTCTGGAGAGTTGGGCCCGGATATGCGAAAAAGCTGGCTGAGAACGGGATGTTTACTATGGGAGATGTGGCCAGATGCTCCCTGGGAAAAGATACGGATTACCACAATGAGGATCTGCTTTACCGGCTCTTTGGCGTCAATGCCGAGCTCCTGATAGACCACGCCTGGGGATGGGAGCCCTGTACCATTGCTGAGATCAAGGGCTACAAGCCGGAGACCAACAGCCTCAGCTCGGGACAGGTGCTGACGAGTCCTTATCCTGCGGATAAAGCAAGACTGGTGGTTCGGGAGATGACGGATCTGCTGGTGCTGGAGCTGGTAGACAAGGGGCTGGTAACGGATCAGATGGTACTGACCATAGGCTATGATATTGAGAATCTGACCAATCCGGAGATTCGTGGAAAATATAAGGGAGAAGTGGTGACAGACCGCTATGGAAGAAAGGTGCCGAAACATGCCCACGGCACAACCAATCTGGCAACAAAGACTTCCTCCTCCAGGATAATCTTGGATGCTGTAACGGAACTGTATGACCGGATCATAGACGGAAAGCTTCTGGTACGAAGAATTACGATTGCCGCTTGTCGTCTGGAGCAGGAGGGAAAAGAACAAGTGAAGGAATCCTTTGAACAACTGGATCTTTTCACGGATTATGCCGCGCTGGAGGAACAGCATCAGCACGAGAAGGAAGAATTCGACCGGGAGCGAAAGCTGCAGCAGGCTGTTCTGGATATTAAGAAAAGATACGGTAAAAATGCAGTCCTTCGGGGTATGAATTTTGAAGAGGGCGCAACAGCGATTCAAAGAAACAGTCAGATAGGAGGACATAAGGCATGACGGATTATGAGGATATCATCCACCTTTCCCGACCCCTTTCCAAGAAGCATCCGCCGATGTCCATGCATGACCGGGCAGCACAGTTTGCTCCCTTTGCGGCCTTGTCGGGACATGACGAGGTGATTGCAGAGACGGGGCGGCGCAAGGCGGAAGAGATGGAAAACGGTGGGATTGAGGTTGAGACGTGGGAAGAATAAGAAGATTTTTTATACAGTAAAAAAAAGAGTATTGAGAGAGTATTAATGGACTTATAATATATTATCATATGCCTGTAAGAATTCATTGGAGCACAGAAAACATATACGGAGGTAGAGAGATGAAGAGAATTACAGGCAGTCTGAAATTATTGGCTGCAACAATGATTATGGTATTGTTTGCGGCCCTTTTCTTTGTCATGACAGTGGCCGGGAGAACAGCCTTGGACAGGGAGGAGAGAGAGGCGTATTACAGACAACAGGAAAAAGATATGGTGAGAAATGTCAGGTCTTTTCTGGAGGAACAGGGACTGGAGAACAGTGGTATCATGCTGACCTATGTGGAGGAAGAGAACGGATTCAGAGAATATACACTGACGGTTCATCATGGAGACATCGACAGGATGGACGGAAACGAACAGGAGCTATTGGCGGCGAGGCTGGCGGAGTTCTCTTTTGAGGATGAGAATTGCAGCTTTAGACAGAGATTTCTCAATTATTGAAATGACAAATTTTTTCAGTGTGACCTGACAGGATTTACATGACATTTTACGAAAAATGAGGTATACTCTTTTTGTATGAAAGGAGTGCAGTATATGTCATTTATCCCGAAGGTACACGAAATATATAAGCATTTTAAGGGTAATCTGTATCAGATTACAGCCATAGCGGAGCATACGGAGACAGGGGAACAACTGGTGGTTTATCAGGCACTTTACGGGGATTTTAAGACCTATGCCAGACCTCTTGAGATGTTTACCGGCAAGGTCGACAAGGTTAAGTATCCGGAGGTTGCACAGGAGTTTCGGTTTGAACTTCAGGGATCTGAGGCCGACCGACAGAAGGCGGAAGAGGATTTGCAGGAGCCCTCGGAAGCGGAACTTGTATTGGATCCCATGGTATTGGAATTCCTTGATACAGACAGTTATGAGCAGAAGCTGAATATTCTGGCGGGACTTCATCACAGGATTACGGATGATATGATTACCACCATGGCAATAGCCTGTGATGTGGAGGTCGATGAGGGAGATACGGAGAAGCGGTACGAATCCCTGAAAAACTGTATTATGACCTTGGAAAAATATGAGTGTAACCGGTTGAGATAACAGCTCGTGATGAGGTGATTGTTTCTCTCAGCGGTGCCGGAACACAAAAAGTACTGAATTGTATTGCCAAGCCCTCTGTACAGAGCCGGAGACCGAAGCCTTGCTTATAATGCTTTATGATGCAACTGCAATGCTGAGTTGATTTTAATATGGTGGAGGAGAGCGGATATGGCATATAGTCTGGATAAGAAAATGGTGATCGGTGTTTCTTCCAGGGCACTGTTTGATTTGACCGTGGAGAACAGAATATTTGAGGAACAGGGGTTGGAGGCATACTGTAGATATCAGGTGGAACATGAGCAGGATATCCTAAAGCCGGGACCGGGCTTCAGACTGATCAAGTCTCTGCTTCGTCTGAACGAGGTGGCGGCTGATAAGAACCTTGTGGAGGTGATCGTGATGTCCCGGAATAGTCCCGATACCTCACTCAGGGTTTTTAACGCCATTGCCCATTATGGTCTGGGGATTACCCGTTCCGCACTGGTGAGTGGAGCTTCCCTTGCTCCCTATCTGAACGCGTTTCATACGGATTTGTTCCTGTCAGCGTGTGAGGAGGATGTGCAGAGAGCCATCGATGGGGGTATCGCAGCAGGAATTATCTGTACGGAGGGCGCAGGCGGACAGATGGGCTATGATGCGCGGATCATTCCTATGTCACCTGCGGGACAAATCAGGATTGCATTTGACGGGGATGCGGTTCTGTTCGGGGATGATTCGGAACTGATCTTCAAGGAAAAAGGTCTGGATGCCTTCGAGGAAAATGAGAGGGCTCATGCCCGCGAGCCTTTGACAGAGGGACCCTTTGCCCATTTTCTTAAGAAACTGTCCGATTTGCAGAGAGAATTGGGAACGGACAATTGCCCGATCAGAACAGCTCTGGTTACTTCCAGAAGTGCACCGGCTCATGAGAGAGTGATTCGCACCATGCGCGCATGGAATGTCAGGGTGGATGAGGCTTTTTTCCTTGGGGGAATGGACAAGAAAGAGTTTTTACGTGCCTTTGGCGCACAGATATTTTTTGATGATCAGGTGTTACATACCGGCAGTGCGGCTTCCGTGGTGCCTTCTGCGAGGGTTCCATACAGCAGTGCCGGATCCATGGGACGATGGGCGGCAGCCGGCTCCCTGAATTAAAGGTGAAACAATGAGATATGATAATATACAAAGCGGGCGCTTTCTTGAGCGCCCGAATCGCTTTATCGCATATGTGGAGATAAACGGAAAAAGAGAGAAGGTGCATGTAAAGAACACGGGACGCTGTAAGGAGTTGTTGCAGCCTGGAGCTTTGGTGTACCTGGTTAAGAGTGACAGGGAAGAACGTTCCACCGCCTATGATCTTGTGGCAGTGGAAAAGGGGAAACGTCTGGTGAATATTGACTCTCAGGCACCGAATAAGGTGGTGGGTGAATGGCTGAAAAAGAAGGAGCTGTTTCCGGAACTGTCAGCGGTACGCCCGGAGACGGTATATGGCAATTCCAGATTCGATTTTTATATCGAGAACGGGGAGGAAAAGATTTTCCTGGAAGTGAAGGGAGTGACCCTGGAAGAGAACGGAGTGGTCAGCTTTCCGGATGCACCCTCGGACCGTGCAGTCAAACATGTGGAAGAACTGATTGAGGCAAAGAAGAACGGCTACCGGGTCTTTGTCCTTTTTGTGGTTCAGATGCAGGACGTCAGGTGGTTTGAGCCAAACCGGGAGATACATCCCGAATTTGCCGAAGCCTTGTGTCGTGCGGCAGAAGCAGGTGTGGAGATGGTTGCTTATGACTGCTTGGTGGGGACTGACACTTTGCATATCAACAGACCCGTTCCGATTCGCCTTCGAGGATCAGCCCTTGCGGAGGTGCCGGGCAGACTGCTTTGCTGGTATGATGCCAATCGCAGGGTTCTGCCCTGGAGAGAGGAGCCTACGCCCTATCATGTATGGGTGTC
>SAMEA3663235__coassemble_86_pt1 | contig 31436 bp, 26 predicted proteins | sample SAMEA3663235__metabat2_low_PE_011 | metagenome-assembled genome bin SAMEA3663235 (sample SAMEA3663235) | pig gut metagenome | biome: pig gut; feature: pig-associated habitat; material: faeces | place: China | collected 2013 | reverse complement strand
GGTTGTTAAGTTTCACGTGAAACATTATGTAGTATAATAAGTATAAAGAAGATAGCATGTTTCACGTGAAACATGCTACCAACTAAATACTATATATAGTTTTAAATATCAACTAATTTATTTCTAATTGAAAATATTGCCGCCTGGGTCCTATCTGTAACTTCTATCTTTTTAAAAATACTGAAAATATGATTTTTAACAGTTCTTTCACTAATATTCAAATTAGTTGCAATTTCTTTATTCAGCATTCCAACAGTTACCTTCTTTAATACTTCTAACTCTCTTGTAGTTAATTGAACAATCTTATTTCGATCTGAATTTAATAACTCCTTATATGAGTTGAATTTAGATTCAATATTTTTTTGTATGTATCTTTCTCCTCTTACTACACTATAAACCGCATCAAGTAATTCATATGAATCTACATCTTTAATCAGATATCCATTTGCTCCATTTTCCATTATATAATTTATATATTCTATTTCATCATGATTTGTTAGAAAAATTACTTTTACATCACTTTTCCTTTTTCTTAATTCTTTTAATACTTCAATTCCATTTTTCTTTGGAATATTAATACCAATAATTATAACGTCGAGATTTTCTATTTTTATCTTTTCTAAACAATCTTCACCATTATAAACTTCACATACAACTTCAAGCTTATCATCTCTTTCAAATATTTTTTTTATTCCTTCTCTTACTAAGATTTGATTATCAGCCAATAAAATTCTTATACTCATATTTGATCCTCAAACATAAAATATTTCACGTGAAACATTTCTATTATATAAAAGATTATAATGGTTCTTTAGTTGGTAAACCTGCTTTTCTCGGATACTTCTTGGGACAATCACTAATTTTCTTGATTACAACTAAATTTCTGTAAATATCAGAATTAGGTAAAAGAAACTCTTTTTGCTCTATTATTTTACCACCTAAAATATTTATGGCTTTTTCTGCAGCAACTATTTCTTTTTCAATTTTTTCTGATTTATATGAAATAAATTCTCCCCCCACTTTTACATAAGGAATGCAATACTCAGATAAAGTTGAAAGATTGGCAACTGCTCTGGATACACATAAATCAAAACTTTCCCTCAATTTATCCGGTTTAGCATAATCTTCTGCACGACCATGTATTGTCTCAATATCAGATAATTCTAACTCAGTAATTACTTCTTCCAAGAATTTTATTCTTTTATTTAATGAATCCAATAAAGTAATTCTTAAATTCGGATATGCTATTTTTAATGCCATACCCGGGAACCCGGCACCTGTGCCAATATCAATAACCGAAGCATTTTTAGTTACATCATAAGCTTTTATTAAAGAAATACTGTCGATAAAATGCTTTTTCATTACTTCATCGAATTCTGTAATTGAAGTAAGATTCATAAAACCATTCCACTCAATAAGCATTTCGTAATATCTCAGGAATTGAGCAATCTGTTTATTAGTTAATCTCACATCAAGTTGTAACAAATCATTTTCAAAACTATCTGTTAAATATTTTTCTCTAATATTATTTATATTTATCATTTTATAATATTCCTTTAAATTGTAGACCTTTTACAATTTTCTAGGTATACCAGAAGTACAGAAATATCTGCCGGTGAGACTCCTGATATTCTGGAAGCCTGTCCTATGGAAACCGGTAAAAACATTTTTAGCTTTTGTCTTGCTTCTAGTCTAAGGGAAGGTATTGCATCATAATCAATATTTTCAGGAATTAATTTCTTTTCCATCTTCTTGTATTGATCTACCTGTCTTTTTTGTCTTTCGATATATCCTTCGTACTTAATCTCTATTTCAACCTGTTCGATAACTTCTGCAGGAAGAGGTTTTCTTTCTTTATCGATAGTTCTTAAAATCTCATAAGAAAGCTCAGGCCTGCAAATCAATTCAGACAGACTTGCTGCAGTCTTAAGTGTTGCACTTTCCTGTGAAATCAAAAACTCCTGTACTTCTTTATTTGCACCTACAATAGTATTTTTTAAACGATCTATTTCAGTGTCAATCATCTCCTTCTTAATAAGAAGCTTCTGATATTGTTCTTCAGAGATCAATCCAACTTTATAACCCTTCTCTCTTAATCTGATATCAGCATTATCCTGTCTTAAGAGAAGTCTGTATTCAGCTCTGGATGTCATCATCCTATATGGTTCTTTGTTGTCTTTTGTTACGAGATCATCAATAAGAACACCGATATAACTTTCAGAACGGTCTAAAATCAGAAATTCTTTTCCTAATATTTCCATGGCAGCATTGATTCCGGCAATCAATCCCTGGCACGCTGCTTCTTCATAACCACTGCTCCCGTTAAACTGACCTCCTGCAAAAAGACCTTTAACTGCCTTAAATTCCAATGTGGGATATAGCTGTCTTGCATTAATACAGTCATATTCAATTGCATAAGCGTTTCTTACGATCTTACAATTTTCCAATCCGGGTACAGTCCTATACATTGCCAGCTGTACATCCTCAGGAAGAGAAGAAGACATTCCGCCTACATACATTTCATTGGTATGTAATCCTTCCGGCTCCAGAAATACCTGGTGTCTTTCTTTTTCAGCAAATTTCACAACTTTATCCTCGATAGAGGGACAATAACGTGGACCGGTTCCTTCGATAATTCCTGCATAAATAGGCGAACGATCCAGATTTGCTCGAATGATTTCATGTGTTTTTTCATTTGTATATGTGAGCCAACAGGATATCTGTTCTTTCTGTACAGACTCCGGATCTGTAGAAAATGAAAAAGGAACTACTCTCTTATCTCCAAATTGTTCTTCCATCTTAGAATAATCAATAGTTCTTCCATCCATACGAGCCGGCGTACCTGTTTTGAAACGCTGTAATTCAATACCCATCTGTTTCAAAGAATCTGTCAGATGAGTGGCAGCCTGTAAACCATTTGGTCCAGTATATGTAATTGCTTCTCCGCAAAGACATCTCGCTCTTAAATAGGTTCCGGTACAGAGTACCACAGCTTTTGCTTCGTAAATGGCTCCTGTAAAAGTCTTTACACCTGTTACCATTTTATTACGTATTTTATTCTCTGTATCCGATTCCTTTGTCTCTTCCCATAGAAGCTCACATACTTCTGCCTGTTTAATCGTAAGGTGTTCCTGATTTTCCAGAACCTTTCTCATTTCTCGTGTGTATTCTGCTTTGTCAGCCTGTGCTCTGAGAGAATGAACAGCAGGTCCCTTAGATATATTCAACATTTTAGACTGAATAAATGTCTTGTCGATATTTTTTCCCATCTCACCGCCAAGAGCGTCCAGTTCTCTAACCAAATGACCCTTGGAAGATCCACCAACATTCGGATTACAGGGCATCAATGCTATACTGTCCACACTGACAGTAAAAATAACAGTCTCCAGACCCAATCTTGCACATGCCAGAGCAGCTTCACATCCTGCATGTCCCGCACCTACAACACAAACATCTACTTTTTCACGTATTTCCGGCATTTCTACTTCTTCCTTATCTGAAATCTTTTCTAATTTCCATACTTGTTTTATTTAAGTATTTCTCTTAGTATTTCATCTGTTTCAATCACTTCTTTTGCTTTCTTTCTATACTTCTCTTCATGAAGATAAACATATCTGAAGGGTTTTACAGATGGTGCATCATCAATTGCATCAATATAATCCTGTTTCTTCAACTCAATTGTTTTGCAATAATCAAAAAAACCTGTTTCTGTAAAAAACTTTTTGATACGTTCCTGTCTATGGTTCTGAACCAGAGACATAATATATGTTGCAATTCCAACCTGAATACCATGAAGCTGAGGATTCGGAAGATTTTTATCAAGCGCATGGCTGATTAAATGTTCTGAACCGCTTGTAGGAGCACTTCCTCTTGCAATTTCATTTGCAAGACCGCTTACAGTTAATCCATTAACCAATTCTCTTATAAATACTTCTTTTGAGATACTCTCCAAGGGAATTCTCACAAAAGAATTCACAGCATTCTTTGCTAACATGACAGATGTGTCATTAATTACGGATACGCCGTTCTCAGCTTCAAATTGCCAGTCATAAATAGCTGTAATCTTAGCAACCATATCACCGATACCGGAATAAATATACTTGGCAGGAGCACTCATTATGGCATCAGTGTCAACTATTATTCCGTATGCGAGAGCCGCAGGCACGCTGGTTCTTCTTTCATTCACGATAAGAGAAGCAGTAGAACTGCAGAATCCGTCACTTGATGCACTGGTAGGCACACTGATAAAAGCAAGCTTTCTTAAATAACACATATACTTTGCAGCATCTATTACCTTACCTCCGCCGATTCCGATTACAGCCTGGGTTTTATTCGGAAGCGCAAAAGCCATCGTCATGATATCATCTATCTTAACAGTATCAAGCTCTTCATAGCTCAAAACGTTTACTCCTGCTTCTTTCATACCATTCAGTACTTTATCACCAAAAAGCTGAATCAATCCATTACCAAAATATATCACAACCTTTGTAATGTCTTTTTCAGCAAGATAAGAACCAATGTTACTTAATGTTCCTCCACCGACTTTTAATATATCAGGAATTGAAATTTCTCTTGATTCCATAGGAAACCTCCTTTTTACTTACCCATACAAAACTTAGTAAATATCTCATTTACCAAATCGTCATCAACTTCTTCACCTATGATTCTTCCGAGTGAAGCATATGCATTCATTAAATCTATTGAAAAGAAATCTTCCGGCATTTCATCCAAAATACTTTTTTCTACCAATTGAAGTGAATCGTATGCTTCACAAAGAGCAGTTTTATGTCTGATATTTGTTATTAATACCTGATTATTAACTTTTATTTCACCGCCAAAAAACATATCTTTCACAGTCTGTTCAAATTGTCCTATACCTTTTCCCTCTTTCGCAGAGATACTCAATACATGTAAATCATTTTTTTCAGGAAGTACACTATGAACAAATTCTTTCATTTCCTGTTCACTAAATTTACATTCAAGATCTGCCTTATTCATTAAAATAATAACTTTCTTATCTTTTAAAATAGGAATTATATCCTTATCACTTTCATCAGGCGGAACAGAAGTATCTGCGATATATACAACCAAATCTGCATTTTCAGCAAATTTTTTTGCTCGTTCTACACCTATTTTTTCAATAACATCATCTGTTTCTCTGATTCCTGCAGTATCCACTATATTTAAACAGATTCCGCATAATCTCACCGATTCCTTCAATACATCCCTGGTTGTTCCCGCAATATCAGTTACAATAGCCCTTTCTTCACCAAGTAAAAGATTGAGAAACGATGATTTTCCGGCATTAGGTTTTCCGATAATTACGGTATCTATTCCTTCTTTTACTATTTTACCGTCTTCTGAGGTTTGAATTAATTCATTTATTTTCACAGATATTTCATGTATTTTTCGATACAATCCTTCACTGTAATTTTCCAAGCTGATATGTTCAGGATCATCCAATGCTGATTCAATATAAGCTATTTCGTAAATAATTTTTTTTCTTAATTCTTTGATTATTTCTGCCAGGCTTCCTTTTAACTGACTCACTGAAGAAGCAAGAGCATATTCGTTTTGTGAATGAATCACATCCATTACTGCTTCAGCCTTCGTCAGGTCTATTCTTCCGTTTAAGAAGGCTCTTTTCGTAAATTCTCCGGGTTCTGCCAATCTAGCTCCTGCTTCCAATGTAAGGCTCAATATTTTCTGCATGACAAAAACACCACCATGGCACTGAATCTCCACAGTGTCTTCCCCGGTATAGCTTCTGGGAGCCTTCATGACCACAGCCATCACTTCATCTACTATTCTGTCTTTCCAAAATACTTCATCTCTATTATTTACAACAAATCCATATTTTAAAATATGGGAATCCGTATTCTTTAAAACTCTGTTGCCGGAGGGAGCTCTAAACAGGTTATCACCTATCTCTATGGCATTCTTACCACTGATTCTGATAATTCCTACTCCGGAATCTGTTAATCCTGTTACAATTGCAGATATTGTATCATTAATAAACATACTTCATTATTTTCCTCTATTTTTTAAGAAAAGGCTGCCGCATTAAGATATATCTTAGTACGACAGCCCATTCTATAAAAGTTTATTACTTCTTTAAAGTAATTACAACTTTTCTGAATGGCTCCTCACCTTCACTGTGAGTTGTAACATACTTGTCATTTTGAAGAGCAGAATGAATAATTCTTCTTTCATAAGGATTCATAGGTTCAAGGGATACGGATCTTCTTGTTCTCTTAACCTTGTATGCAATATTCTTTGCAAGGTTCTCAAGAGTCTCTTTTCTTCTCTGTCTGTAATCCTCTGTATCAACCTTGACGCGGATATAATCATCTTTTCCTTTATTTACTACCAGTGATACAAGATACTGAAGAGAATCAAGAGTCTGTCCTCTCTTACCAATCAATACTCCCATCTCATCACCGCTAAGGTCAACATCCATTTCCTTCTCTTCATCATTATATTTTACATCAACGACTACTTCCATATTCATTGCTGCAAATACATCATTCAGAAATTTCTTTGCACAATCTTCTTCGGATTCTTCTTCCATCTTTACTGCTGCTTTGATTGTAGCAGGTTTAGAACCGATTCCCAAGAAACCGTTGGAACCCTCTTCTACTACTTCGTACTCAAGCTTATCACTGGTAACGCCAAGTTTCTGACAAGCTTCTGTAATAGCTTCATTTACCGTTTTAGCGGATACTTCAATGAATTCCATTTATTTACCCTCCATAAACTAACTATTTATTGTTCTTTTCGTTATAATCTTTTACCATATTAGCCTTTGCCATCATACTTCCGGGCTTTGCAGGAGTATAATTTGTATTTGTGCCTGAATTTTCACTATTATCACTAATACTTACATTTGAAATATTCGCTTTATTCTGAATATTACGGGTCTTCATATTAGCATAAGCATTCATTCTTTCCTGTGCCTCTTTCATTTGTTCCAGTTTCTTGGCACTTTTTACGGAATTTTTCTTGATAATCTCATCAAAATCCATTTTATCAAAATGCTTATTAATGACTACCTGCTGAATACCCCTTATAACGTTACCGGCTACCCAGTACAATCCCATACCTGTAGGTAAAGTAAAATACAACCAGGCAGACATAATCGGCATAAAGGTATTCATAAATTTCATGGATTGCTGCATTGAATTAACCTGATCATTATTGCTGGGTTGCTGCTGAGGCATAAGCTTTACATTGATCCACTGTGTAAGAGCTGACAAAAGAGGAATCAATATTGCACCTATAATAATAAGGGTGCCGGGATTTGACTTAATGATAGCCAAGGGAGAATCTCCCATGTTAAGTCCCAGAAAATTATTATAGGTATGAATTAATCCGCCGTCACCTAAAATGCTCTGACCTTCATACACTGCAGTAGAAAGACCGTAATTCTCGGAAACAGTAGCCAAATCTGTGGAAGAAAGCTTATTTAATACATCAATGACACCATTTTCAAATGTTAAACCTGTGCTTCCGTTGGTAAGTGCCTTTCCATAAGCTCGTACCGTATTTGAAATACTTTCCACTTCAGAATTGACAATAAATGCAGCATTATCATTTGCAATAATCTGCTTGGCCAAAACTCTGAAGGTGTCTCCAACCTTTGTTACATAAGCAGGAATTGCATAAATAACACGGTAAAGAGCAAACAGAATAGGAATCTGGATCAGCATCTGCAGACAGGTACCACTCTGAGATACTCCGTATTTTGCATAAACAGCCTGAATCTCCTGATTCTGAGCCAGCATGGAATCCTGATCTCTTTTATTCTTGTATTTTGCCTGAATCGCCTGTATTTCAGGATTCATTTTGGCGGAAAATTTTGAAAACTTCTGCTGTTTTACGGTAAGCGGAAGCATCAATAGGTTTACTACAATTGTAAAAAGAATAATAGCAAGACCAATATTTGGAATTCCAATCAAATCAATGACATAAAAAATACCATTCATGATAATACCAAGAATTTTGGCGATAAATCCAATCAATCCGGTACTTTTTGTTAATAAAACTAAATTCATTTATCCTCCTGATTTTGCGGTCAATTTCTAAGGAACAGGATCATATCCTCCCTTTGAAAAAGGATTGCATCTCAATATTCTCCATATAGCAAGCATACCTCCCTTAATCGCACCATATTTTTGGATTGCTTCCAATCCATATTGGGAACAGGTAGGTATATAAGGGCATTTTGTTCTTTTCAAGGGAGATATATATTTCTGATAAAATCTGATTCCGCAAATTAAAAATTTCTTCATTCTCTTATTCCGAATAGAAATAAACTTTAATAATGTGATGAAGCTTCCCAAGGTGAAGCAGGGCATTTTCTATTTCATTGAATCCAACCGAAGCTGCATTCGACCTTGCAACGATTACGATATCCAAACCACTATTGAATATCGCTTCATGTAACCGATAGCTTTCTCTCAACAATCTTGTTACCCGGTGCCTTACAACACTGTTGCCAACTTTTTTACTGACACTGATTCCAATTCTGTTTATCTCTAAGCCATTTTCCTTCACATACATTACGAGATACTTATTTGCATAAGATTTCCCGTTTTTATAAACAAATTGGAACTGATGGTTTTTCTTAATTTTTTCAGTAAATCTCATTCACTTCTCCTAAAACCTGATAAGAAGAGAAAAAGGCCACAGTCCTGTGACATACACATTTCTGTGACCCATACATTCCAGTAACCTTATACAGCTATTTTTTTTCTTCCCTTTGCGCGCCTTGCAGCGAGAACTTTTCTTCCGTTTGCAGTACTCATTCTGGATCTGAAACCATGAACTTTAGCGTATGAGCGCTTTTTAGGCTGATATGTCATCTTCATCTGAACGCACCTCCTTCCTGTATTCAGGAAAATAGCATATTGATTGTATAAGAAAAATCCCGTAATGTCAAGGAAAATTAGCATTTTTAGGGCAATAAAATATTTTTTTTAAGTTATTCACATAGATATCCACATATAATTTATCCATTAACTTATACACATCTTGTTGATTATCTGTGGATAAAAAATGTGAAATATTCATTTTTTATGTGAAATCTATGTGTAAATCTATAATATTTCCTTTAAAATCATTGTTTTTATAATTTATTTTTTTATTCACTTATTCACATTACTATCCACATATTGTGATTACTTGAGATTTATAAACATAATTATCAACATTATGTGGATAACTTTATCCATACCATGTTAATAACTATCGTTTGAAATATGTTTCATTATATATTAGAATAAAAAGGCAAATGATTTTATTGTAGGAAGGTTATGGAAATGGATGACATAAAAGAAAATTGGCTTCTAATCAAAGAAACAATCAAAAAGGAATATAATATTTCTGATATCTCTTATCAGACATGGATTGCGCCACTTAAATTCTGTAATATTACAGATGATATAGTAAATATCATTATACCCTACGATCAGGCACATGCACTTAATTATATTTCTTCAAAATATAAGATTTTTTTCCAGGTAACGCTTACGGAGATGTTTGATCATAACTATGATGTTAAATTTATCCTGGAAAAAGACGCAAAATTAGTTGAAGTAGAAGATAACAATAACCTGAATGTAAATCCTGTCTACAATATTAATTATGAGAATGCAAATTTGAATCCAAAGTATAAATTTGACACTTTTGTGGTAGGCAGCAACAACAAATTTGCACATTCCGCCTCTCTGGCCGTTGCGGAATCCCCCGGTGAAGCTTATAATCCCCTATACCTCTATGGCGGTCCCGGACTTGGCAAAACACACCTTATGCATTCCATAGGTCATTTTATTCTGGAACAGAATCCGGATAAAAAGGTTCTCTATGTTACAAGTGAAGCATTTACAAATGAAGTTATTGAATCCATCAGAAGCGGTAATTCCACAGCATCCATGACTAAATTACGTGAAAAATACAGAACTGTAGATGTACTGATGGTAGACGACGTACAATTTATTATAGGAAAAGAAAGTACACAGGAAGAATTCTTCCATACTTTTAATGTTCTTCACGCTGCCAGAAAGCAGATCATTATTTCCTCGGACAAACCTCCGAAGGAAATGGAAACCTTGGATGAAAGATTCCGTTCACGTTTCGAATGGGGATTGATAGCTGATATTCAGCCACCCGATTATGAGACAAGAATGGCTATATTGAAAAAGAATGCTGAAACCTGTGACAAACAAATTGATGAAGAAATCATTAAATACATTGCCACTAACATCAAATCAAATATCAGAGAGCTGGAGGGTGCTTTTAACAAAATAATAGCTTTTGCTAAGTTAAATAAAGTAGATCTCACCATTGAATCTGCAGAAGAAGCATTGAAGGATGTTATTTATCCAAATAAATCCAAAGAAATCACTCCTTCCCTGATTATCAATGTTGTTGCCGAGCATTTTGGAGTTAAGCCTGAAGACATTACCTCGAAAAAGAGAAATACGGAATTTGTTCAACCAAGACAGGTCGTGATGTATCTCTGCAGAGAATTGACTTCCACTTCTCAGGTTAATATTGGTAAGATACTTGGCAAAAAAGACCATACTACCGTTATTCATGGTGTAAAAAAGATAGAATCAGAAATTGAAACAAATGAAGAACTCAGAAATAAGATTGATATTATCATTAAAAAACTGAATCCTTCATAATTCACAAATAAATGCAGGATAGACACATTTCTATGTGTTTATCCTGTGAATTTTATAAAATAAATGTTGATAAAAATTTTTATCACAAATTACTTCAAATTAAGAATGTTCATAAGTTTTATTTTTTTATGAATTAAATCTGAGAAATTCACTTCTTACCCATTCCTTTTTTTGCAGAAAAATAGTATAATATATGTAGTTGTGCACAAATCAACAGCCATTACTATGTATATTACTAAATAATTTATATATTTATATTATATGAATGCGCGCGACAGCCATTTTAATTACGAAGGGAGTTATTCACATGAAATTAGTATGTTCTAAATCCACCTTGCTGAATGGTTTACAGATTGTATCAAAAGCGGTTCCAAACAAAACTACCATGTCTATTCTTGAATGTATTATGGTTGATGCTACGAAAGGAATCATAACTCTTACAGCAAACGATATGGATCTTGGAATAGAGACAATTATTGAGGGTGAAATTGTGGAAAAAGGTTTTATAGCTTTGGAAGCAAAAATGTTTCTCGATATTGTCAGAAAGCTTCCTGACAGCGATATTACCATTGAAACAGATTCTTCCTGCAAAACATTGATTACCTGCGAAAAATCCAAATTTACCATTATCGGTAAATCAGGAGAAGATTTCTCTTATCTTCCCACAGTAGAAAAAGAAAATAACATTGTATTAAGTCAGTTTACTTTGAAGGAAGTTGTAAGACAGACTATTTTTTCTATTTCCGACAATGATAACAATAAGCTTATGACAGGAGAGCTGTTTGAGATTAATGGTAATCAGCTCAGAGTGGTTTCTCTTGACGGACATCGTATTTCTATCAGAAAGATAGAATTAAAAGAAGAATATGAACCTAAGAAGGTTATAGTTCCCGGTAAGACTTTGAATGAAGTAAGCAAGATTCTTTCAGGAGGGGCAGACAGCTTAATCAATATTTATTTTACCTCCAATAATATTGTATTTGAATTTGATAATACCACAGTTGTTTCCAGATTGATTGAGGGAGAGTACTTCAGGGTAGATCAGATGCTTTCCGGAGATTATGAGACAAAGCTTAAGGTAAATAAAAAGGAATTGCTCAACTGTATAGACAGAGCTACCTTGCTCGTGAAGGAAGGCGATAAAAAGCCGATTATCATAAATATTCTTGATTCCAACATGGAGATTAAAATTAATTCTGTGCTTGGTAGCATGAATGAAGAAATAGAAATTGAAAAACAGGGCAAGGACATCATGATTGGATTTAATCCCAAATTCCTGATAGATGCGCTGAAGGTTATTGATGAGGAAGAGATTGATCTTTATATGGTGAACCCTAAGGCTCCCTGTTATATCAAGAATGTTGAAGAAAGCTATATTTACATGATTCTTCCTGTAAACTTTACAACAGTAAGTTAATTAGAGGCAAATATGCAGACAATTCAGATTAGAGACGAATTTATTAAACTGGGACAGGCTTTAAAACTTTCCGGACTTGCAGATACCGGTGCTGAAGCTAAAAATGCGATTCAAAATGGTGAAGTCAGGGTAAACGGACAGGTTGAAACCCAGAGAGGCAAGAAGCTGGTACCCGGAGATGAATTCAGTTATATGGGTAAAAGTATAGTTGTAGAATCGAACTAGCCGGAATATGTAGGTGTATTATGATAATCAAGTCATTAGAGATTGTCGATTACAGAAATTATGATTCTCTAAATCTGGAATTCGACAGAGGTACCAATATACTTTATGGGGATAATGCCCAGGGAAAAACAAATATTTTGGAAGCAATTTACCTTGCAGCTACCACAAAGTCTCACAGAGGTACAAAGGATAAAGAAATAATTAATTTCGATAAAGAAGAGGCACATATCAGAACCTTTCTTGAAAAAGAGGGAATTGAAACCAGAGTAGATATGCATCTTCGCAAGTCCGGTACCAAAGGAATTGCAATCGATGGTCAAAGAATAAAAAAAGCAGCAGACTTGATGGGAATATGCAATGTTGTTTTCTTTTCACCGGAAGATTTGGGAATCATAAAGAATGGTCCTTCGGAAAGAAGAAGATTTGTCGATATGGAACTGTGCCAGTTGGACAGTTTTTATCTGTATAATCTGAATCATTACAACAAAATTGTGAATCAGAGAAACAAACTTTTAAAAGATATGTATATGAATCCTGATTTGAAGGAAACCTTAAATATATGGGATATGCAGCTTGTTTCTTTTGGTAGTAAAATAATTGAGCGTCGTAAGTTTTTTGCAGAGCAATTGAATGAGATAATATATGACATACATAAGAAACTATCCGGTGGCAGGGAAGAAATCAGGATAGTTTATGAACCGGATGTAGAGATTGAAGATTATGAGACGAAATTGAAGCATAGTCAGGATCGGGATATTAAGTCAAAAATGACGACGGTTGGTCCACACAGAGATGATTTTTCATTTTATGTAGGGGATATAGATATCAGGAAGTTCGGATCTCAGGGACAACAGCGTACAGCTGCGTTGTCACTGAAGCTTTCTGAGATAGAGATTGTAAAAAAAATTACCAGAGATACACCTATTTTACTTTTAGATGATGTATTGTCTGAGCTTGATTCCAACAGACAGAATTATTTATTAAACAGTATAGGAAATATACAGACAATCATTACCTGTACCGGTCTTGAGGAATTTGTAAATAACAGATTTGAAATAAACAAGGTATTTAATGTTTCAGACGGAAATGTTACCTGTATGAACAATGAATAAGATTAGATGATAGATAATCAGGGAACAGAAATGGAGAACCGAATGAGCGAAGAAAATATGAACAACACAGTAGTAGATCATGAATACGGTGCCGACCAGATTCAGATTTTGGAAGGACTTGAAGCTGTTCGTAAGCGTCCCGGAATGTATATTGGAACTACCGCAAGCAGAGGTTTACATCATCTTGTATATGAGATAGTTGATAATGCAGTAGATGAAGCTCTTGCCGGATTCTGTGATACGATTGAAGTAATCATCAATGAAAATAATTCTGTTACGGTTATTGATAATGGTAGGGGAATTCCCGTAGGTATCAATCATAAAGCCGGTATTCCTGCTGTAGAAGTTGTATTTACCATTTTACATGCCGGCGGTAAATTCGGCGGTGGAGGATATAAGGTATCCGGAGGTCTTCACGGTGTGGGAGCTTCTGTCGTAAATGCTCTTTCAAACTGGCTTGAAGTAGAAATATCCCAGGATGGTAAGGTATATAAACAGCGTTATGAGCGTGGCCATGTATGTTATCCACTCAAAGAAATAGGAACTTGTCCGATGGAAAAGACAGGTACAAAGGTTACCTTTATGCCTGATGAAACTATTTTTACAGAGACAACTGTTTTTGATTTTGATGTGCTTAAAAGAAGACTTCGTGAAATGGCTTTCCTTACCAAAGGTCTGCGTATTATTTTGAAAGACAACCGTTGTGTTGACACTGTTGTTGAAGATCATGAAAATAAGCAGATAAACGAACTTCTTGAGAGAGCAAAAGAAGATTTGGATGAGAGAGAATCGGAAGGTTCGGAAGAAGAAATAAAAGGTGTTGATGCTCCGGTTCAAAATGAAAAAGAGGAAAAAAAGCAAAAGGTTGTTGAATTCTACTATGAAGGTGGAATAAAAGAGTTTGTATCTTATCTGAATAAGAGCAAGACACCTTTGTATGAGAATATTCTTTACTTTGAAGGACAGAAGAATAATGTTTATGTGGAAGTATCCTTTCAGCATAACGATTCCTACAATGAAAGTGTATTCAGCTTTGTTAACAATATCAATACTCCCGAAGGAGGTACACATCTTCAGGGATTCAGAAATGCCATTACCAAAACGTTTAACGATTATGCAAGAAATGCCAAGCTTTTGAAGGATAATGAACCAAACCTTTCCGGTGAGGATATCAGAGAAGGTCTGACTGCTATTATCAGTGTAAAGATTGAGGATCCTCAATTCGAAGGTCAGACCAAACAGAAGCTTGGTAACAGTGAAGCAAGAGGGGCTGTAGATAATATCGTAAGTGAACAGCTGACTTATTTCCTCGAATTGAACCCTTCCGTTGCAAAGGCAATCTGTGAAAAATCAATTTTGGCACAGAGAGCAAGGGAAGCAGCCAGAAAAGCCCGTGATCTTACCAGAAGAAAAACGGCTTTAGACGGTATGGCTCTTCCCGGAAAGCTTGCGGACTGTTCAGACAAGAATCCGGAAAACTGTGAGATATACATCGTAGAGGGTGACTCTGCAGGTGGTAGTGCAAAAACAGCCCGTTCCCGTGCTACTCAGGCGATTCTTCCTCTTAGAGGTAAGATATTAAATGTTGAAAAGGCAAGATTGGATAAGATATATGCAAATGCAGAGATTAAAGCGATGATCACTGCTTTTGGCACAGGTATTCACGATGATTTTGATATTTCCAAGCTTAGATATAACAAAATTATTCTGATGACCGATGCCGATGTGGATGGTGCCCATATCAGTACCCTTCTTCTGACATTTATTTACAGATTTATGCCGGAGCTGATTAAGCAGGGACATGTATATCTTGCAAAGCCTCCTCTTTATAAGCTTGAAAAGAACAAAAAGATATGGTATGCCTACAGTGATGAGGAGCTTGAGGCTATCCTGCAGGAGGTTGGAAGAGACCAGAATAATAAGATCCAGCGTTATAAGGGTCTTGGAGAGATGGATGCGGAGCAGCTTTGGGAGACTACCATGGATCCTGAGAGAAGAATTCTTCTCAGAGTGAATTATGACGAAGAAATGCAATCAGAGCTTGATCTTACATTTTCTACCCTGATGGGTGATCAGGTAGAGCCAAGACGTGAGTTTATCGAGGAAAATGCCAAGTTTGCAAAGGATCTTGATATTACCTGATTTTTATTTTTAAATTTATTTTAAAGAAAAAATAGTCAGGTAGAATGAGAGGAAACATGAACGACGATATTTTTGATAATAAGCCGGAAACAGACAAGATTGAGGAAGTAGATTTAAAAGACAGAATGGAGACATTCTACATAAACTATGCTATGAGTGTCATTGCTGCCCGTGCTCTTCCGGATGTAAGAGACGGTTTGAAGCCGGTACAGCGCCGTGTTCTTTATTCTATGATAGAATTGAATAACGGTCCTGATAAGCCTCATCGTAAAAGTGCACGTATTGTCGGTGATACCATGGGTAAATATCATCCCCACGGTGATAGTTCTATTTATGGTGCTCTCGTAAATATGGCGCAGGACTGGTCTACCAGATATCCATTGGTGGACGGACATGGTAACTTTGGTTCCATGGACGGTGACGGTGCTGCTGCAATGCGTTACACAGAAGCAAGACTTTCTAAGATTTCCATGGAGCTTCTTGCTGATATTACAAAAGATACTGTTGATTTTGTACCGAACTTTGATGATACAGAGAAGGAACCGGTAGTTCTTCCAAGTCGTTATCCCAATCTTCTGGTAAACGGTACTACCGGTATCGCTGTCGGTATGGCTACCAATATACCTCCTCATAACCTGAAAGAGGTAACAGATGCAGTTGTTAAAATTATAGACAATAAGATTAACGAAGACAGAGAAACTGCAATTGAAGAGATTCTTGAAATTGTTAAAGCTCCTGATTTTCCTACAGGAGGTCTTATCCTCGGTACCAGAGGATGTGAACAGGCATATAGGACCGGTCGTGGAAAAATCATTGTTCGTGCTGTGACTAATATAGAGACTTTAGCGAACGGTAAGAGCCAGATTGTTGCAACAGAACTTCCTTATATGGTAAATAAGGCAAATCTGATTATCAAAATTGCGGAATTGGTTAAACTGAAAAAGATTGACGGAATCACTGATATCAGAGATGAGTCCAACAGAGAAGGTGTCAGAGTTGTTATAGAACTGCGCAAGGATGCCAATGCAAACGTGATTTTAAATCAGCTTTATAAACATACCCAGCTTCAGGATACGTTTGGTGTCATTATGCTTGCTCTGGTAAATAATGAGCCTAAGGTATTGAATCTTCTGGATATGATGAGACATTATCTGACACATCAGGAGGATGTTGTCACCAGAAGGACCAAGTATGAGCTGAATAAAGCAGAAGAAAGAGATCATATCTTACAGGGTCTGTTGAAAGCACTTGATTACATTGATGAAGTTATTTCAATCATCAGAAGCAGTCAGAATACGCAGATTGCAAAAGAAAGATTGATTGAGAGATTTGATCTGACCGATATTCAGGCACAGGCTATCGTAGATATGCGTCTGCGTGCTCTGACAGGTCTGGAAAGAGAAAAGCTTGAGAATGAACATAGAGAACTTGAGATTCGTATTGGAGAGTTGAAGGCTATTTTGGCTGATGAAAAGCTACTTCTTGGCGTAATCAAGAAAGAAATGACAGAAACAGCAGAGAAATACGGGGATGATAGACGTAGTAAAATAGGATATGATGAATTTGATATATCCATGGAAGATCTGATTCCCAATGAGAATACAGTCATTGCCATGACCAGTCTCGGTTATATCAAACGTATGACTGTGGATAATTTCAAGGCTCAGAACAGGGGTGGCAAAGGAATTAAGGGAATGCAGACGATTGAGGATGATTTCATCGAAGATCTGCTTATGACTACCACTCATCATTATTTGAATTTCTTCACAAATATGGGAAGAGTCTACAGATTGAAGGCTTACGAGATTCCGGAGGCCGGCAGAACAGCAAGAGGTACCGCTGTGATTAATCTGCTTCAGCTCAGTCCCGGAGAGAAGATTACTGCCATGATTCCCATTAAGGAATATGTGGAAAATAAGAATCTCTTTATGGTAACAAAATCAGGTATTGTGAAGAAAACTCCTTTGACTGAGTTTGCAAATGTTCGAAAGAATGGACTTACAGCTATCAACCTGAGAGACGATGACGAACTGATTGAAGTTAAAACTACAGATAAGGATAAAGAGATATTCCTCATTACTAAACATGGTATGTGTATCAGGTTCAAGGAAACTGATGTCAGGGCAACCGGAAGAGCTTCCATGGGTGTTATAGGTATGAATCTTGACGCCAGTGATCAGGTTGTCGGTATGCAGCTTCAAAGTCAGGGAGATTCACTTCTGATTGTATCTGAAAACGGTATGGGTAAACGTACTTTCCTTGAAGAGTTCACTGTTCAGAAGCGTGGCGGCAAGGGTGTGAAATGTTACAAGATTACCGAAAAAACCGGTGATGTCGTAGGTGTTAAGGCTGTTCATGATGATCATGAAATCATGATGATAACGACAGAGGGAATTATAATTCAGCTGAGAATGGATGATATCTCTACCCTTGGAAGAATCACTTCAGGTGTTAAGATGATTAACCTGGACAAGGGTGTAAAAGTGGCAAGGATCGCCAAGGTAAGAGAAAAAGTATCTAATGGTGAAGAGGAATTTGAGAATCCTGAGGATGCAATGGAGGATATTCCAAAAGAAGAAACATCGGAAGAATAGAATGTTTTTGACAGGACGGGATTTATGATATATGATAAATCTCGTCCTGTTACTGTGTCTACAACCGGTTGTGAAGGTCTCAAGGCGCAATAAACTGATTTTAAGATTAAATCGTAAAAAGATAAAATATTTTATATTTATAAAATAGGGGGCTTAGAAAATGGAAGTCTACAGTATTTTTAAGGATCTTGCAATCATCATTGTTTTTGCGAAGTTTTTCGGAGTTCTGGCAAGAAAATGTAAGGCACCTCAGGTAGTAGGTGAGATCATTGCCGGTCTGCTCATAGGTCCCAGTGTACTGGGATTGGTGGAATTATCGGAATTTTTGGCGGGCATGGCTGAAGTCGGTGTTGTTCTTCTGATGTTTTCTGCAGGTTTGGAAACAGACTTGAAGGAGCTTATGAAGACAGGACCCGTGGCATTTCTTATTGCCTGTGCCGGTGTTTTTGTTCCCTTAGTAGGTGGTACATTGCTTTATATGGGATTTTACGGCGTAGCTCCCTGGGGTTCGGAACAATTCTACACTGCAGTGTTTATCGGTGTTATCATGACAGCAACCAGTGTAAGTATTACGGTTCAGGCATTAAAGGAAATGGGAAGATTAAAAGGAAAGGTCGGAACTACTATTTTAAGTGCTGCTATTATCGATGATGTAATCGGTATTATTGTGCTCACCTTTGTAATTGGTTTCAAAAACCCTGATAATAATCCCGGAAAAGTTGTGATAAGTACCGTTTTATTCTTTGTATTTGCGATTATTGTAGGATATATTTTGTATAGAATCTTTAAGAATTTTGATGAACGTTATCCTCATACACGTCGAATACCCATTATCAGCCTGGCAATTTGTTTTGCGTTTGCTTATGTCGCAGAAAAATATTTTGGCATTGCAGACATAACCGGAGCTTATGTGGCAGGTATTGTCCTTTGTTCCATGCGAGATTCCAGTTATATAGATGAAAAAATGGAAGTAAGTTCTTATATGATTTTCGGACCCGTTTTCTTTGCCAGTATCGGCTTAAAGACCAGTATTGACAGTGTAGACGGAACAATTCTTCTGTTTTCCCTTAGTTTTGTACTGGTAGCATTGATCACAAAGATCATCGGATGCGGTATCATGGCCAAATTATGTAAATTTAACATAAAAGACAGTTTTAAGATCGGTGTAGGTATGATGACAAGAGGAGAAGTTGCATTGATTGTTTCACAAAAAGGTCTTTCCGTCGGTATGATTTCTCCGATATATTTTACGGCAGTTATTTTTCTTATTATCGTTTCCAGCATCTCAACTCCTATTATTTTAAAGTTTTTATATAAGGGTGAAGCAATTAATTAATGTTGCATATTTGAAATAGCTGTGATAAAATCTGATATCAAGTGAATAAAGAACATTTCAGGTGTCGGATGGACAGATATATTGTCGGATCCGGTGAAAAGGGAAGCAGGTGCAAGACCTGCACGATCTCGTCGCTGTGAGAGAGGAGTTTTCATTTCCTGTATTTTACAGATGAGTCACTGGAAAATGGAGAAAGATTTTCCGGGAAGGCGAAGTGAAAGCGTTGATACTCAAGTCAGAAGACCTGCCTGTTATGGGTACTATAGGACCACGAGGACTTGGTCAGTACGGAATGAAACGGGTATTCTGCATTGAATTCAGTGTAGGTATGCGTCTTGTTTTGTGTTGCAAACTTCTGCCTCAGGGCGGAAGTTTTCTTTATTTACGAGCTTCTATACCGGAATTATGTTTCCGAGATGGAAGTCTACAAATATCATTTAGCCATATGTGGCGGAAAAGAGGAAAAAATGGAAAAAGAAACAAAAAAATTGAACAAAGGGCTTATGATCGGACTGATTGCATTAGTCGCAGCAATTGCTGTGATGGCAGTGCTTTTTTCAAAGTATGGTAAGAAACCTGTAAAGAATGATGCAACCGGTTCTCAGAGCTCTGTAGTATCACAAGAGCAGAACCATGATTCCCAGAACGAAGATCAATCATCTGAATCACAATCGTCAGAATCTCAATCTTCTGAATCTGAAAATCAGACGACAGTTGGAAGTAAGGCTGTTACTATTGATGTAATTAACAAAGCGGAAGAAAAGACAACTTATCAGGTAAATACGGATGCTGAGTGCCTTCGTCAGGCAATGGAAGAGGCAGAGGGGCTGACTTTTTCCGGTACAGAGAGTGATTACGGAATGATGGTTGAAACTGTGAATGGTGAGACTGCAGATTACAGCAAGGACAAAGCATATTGGGCTTTTTATGTAAACGGTGAATACTGCATGTATGGTATAGACAGTCAGCCTGTAGCAGACGGTGATGCTTTCTCTATCGTATATACAGCAGAATAAAGGGGTTTTAGGATGAAGCAGCCAAAGGTGAAAAGAATCACTGTTTTAGATATGGCAATCATCGGAATGATGGTAACCATCATTGTTGTGAGTAAAGAGATGTTAAGCTTTATTGCAAATGTTGAGCTGGTGTCTTTTTGGATCATTATTTTTTCTATATATTTTGGCTGGAGAATTGCTTACGTAGTTCCGATATTTGTGCTGATACAAGGTATGCTGTACGGAATGGATATCTGGTGGGTGATGTATCTCTATATATGGCCATTGTTAGCCCTGCTTGCTTACCTGTTCCGCAAACAGAAATCGGTTCTGTTCTGGAGTATTCTTTCGGGTTTCTACGGATTGATCTTTGGTCTGCTGTGTGCGATTCCCTATGTGGTAATCGGTGCAGTGGGTAAGGGGATCCGGGGAGGATTGTATGCCGGATTTACCTGGTGGATTGCCGGAATCCCTATGGATATCCGGCATTGTATCGGCAATTTTGTTCTTATGTTGATTTTGTATCATCCTGTGCGGATGGGGATGAATAAAGTGATGAAAATTCTTAATCTTCCTCCTCATTGCTCTTCGCAGGCTGTAATGAAAAAATGAATTCAGTTCCGACGCCCTCAGTGCTGATCACGTTGATGTTCTCATTGTGGGCGTTGATTATTTCTTTGACAATGGACAATCCCAGGCCGGTTCCCTTCTTATCCTTTCCTCGGGACAAGTCAGACTTATAGAATCTGTCCCAGATAAGCTTCTGATCTTCTTTTGGAATACCGATACCACTGTCCTTTACAGAGACAAACAGTTTATTTTTTTTCAGGGATGTCTCAATCCTGATGACGGAATTGTGATGGCTGAATTTGATGGCATTATCAATCAGATTGTAAAGAACCTGCTGTATTTTCTCCAGGTCGGCATGCACATACAGCTCTTCTTCTGTCAGAACAAGCTCAATTGCCATTGTTTTCTTTAGACAGGTTCCCTCAAAAGAGACTGCGGTATCGCGGATTACCTGATTGATATTAAAATCAGTTTTGTCCAAAAGCATACCCCTTGTATTCAGATTGTTCAATAAGAGAAGGCTGTTTGTAAGCTTCGTCAGCCGTTCGGTTTCGTTTAGAACAATTTGGATATATTTCTCATGCATCTCAGGAGGAATGGTACCGTCCAGCATTGCTTCCAGGTAACCGCGGATGGAGGTTAAGGGAGAGCGAAAATCGTGAGAAACATTTGCGATAAATTTCTTCTGGTCGTCCTCGGAATTTGCAATCTGGTCCGCCATATAATTCAGACAGGCAGCCAGGTAACCCATTTCATCATCACTTTCCACCTGAAAATCATAATGCATGTTACCGCCTGCATATTGCTCTGTCGCATGTGTGATTTTGCGCAGAGGTATGTAAACCATATCTGTAAAGAAAATCAGAATGATAAGAGAGAGCAAAAATAAAATAATCAGGGTAATATAAGAAATATTCAGGATATTATTGCTGGATTCCCGGATTTCATTCAGCGGGCAATGAATTACAACATAACCTTTGACCATGTAATCGGAGGTAATCGGGGCAACCACACTTAAAACATCGGTCTCATAAAATCCAAAAAAGTTGTCTACCATGTAATAAGAACCTGCAGTGGCAGTGGGATCAAAGTTTTCAATCATGATCGCTTCTTCCACGTTAATCGGCCGGCTCGTGTCCAATACCAGACGGCCTGAGGGATTGATTATCTGGATGTTGGAATTCAAATACACTGAAAGAAAATCCAGCTGTGTTTTTACTGTTTCCAGGTCAGTCTGGCTGGTATACAACTCCGTAGCATAGGTATTCGAAATTAAAGTTGCCTCTGAATACAGGTCTTCTGATTTTTCACGCGTAAGCTGTTCCATGGCGATATTTGGCACAAAAACCGATATCACAATAAAGCTGAACAAACCAAATATGAAATAAGCCAGGACTAATTTCAGGTAAAGGGTTTTTTTCATTAATTTCTAACCTCAAATTTATAGCCGATGCCCCAGATGGTACTCAGCTTCCAGTTTGCATGATCCTTGATTTTCTCGCGAAGTCTCTTGATATGAACGTCCACGGTCCGCGTGTCGCCGATATACTCGTAGCCCCAGATCTGGTCTAGAAGCTGTTCCCTTGTAAAAACGTGGTTTGGCGAGGATGCAAGGAAATACAAAAGCTCCAGCTCTTTTGGCGGCATATCTACATTCTTTCCCATGTAGAGAACGGAATAGTTGGTCAGATTGACCACGAGGTCAGTATATTCCACACATTTGTCAGAGGAGGGCGTTGCATTTGTCTCAGCAGGCTTGTAGCGCCTAAGAACTGCCTTTGCACGGGCTACCAGCTCCTTGGAGTCAAAGGGCTTTTCAATATAGTCATCTGCCCCAAGTTCCAATCCCAATACCTTATCAAAAACCTCCCCCTTGGCGGAAAGCATGATGATGGGAACGGAATATTTTGCCCGTACTTCTCTGCAGACCTGGTATCCGTCCATGCCCGGAAGCATGATGTCAAGTAGGATCAGGTTCGGTGAAAATGTCTCCATGGAGAGCATCACGGATTCTCCATCGTTGACAATCATTGTTTCAAAGCATTCCTTGGTCAGATAAAGAGAAATCAACTCTGCGATGTTATTGTCATCATCTACGATTAATATTTTCTGTTTGTTTACCATAATCGACTCCTTCTACATTAAAAAATCAGAAGCGCTTAATCCGTTTCGGGTCTTGCGGCTTATTTAAAGGTAACAATGGTAACGCCGGCGTCTCCTTCGCCGTATTCTCCCAGTCTGTAGTCCTTAACGATCTTCAGGCGTTTCAGATGATTGTGTACTGCGCTTCTCAGTGCTCCCGTACCCTTTCCGTGTACGACACGGACACTGGAGAGATGAGCAAGGTAGGCATCATCCAGGTATTTATCCAATACAGCCAGAGCTTCATCTACTGTTTTTCCCAGGAGGTTGATTTCAGGCGAGATGGAGAAGGTCTTGGACATCTTGATTTTGGAAGTATTGGTATGTTGAACAGCAGGTGTGGAGATACTGTCTTCTTTAACCAAAGCCAGGTCTTTGATATTGGTCTGTACACGCATGATTCCACACTGAACAAAAAGTGCCCCCTTTGCGTCAGGGAGAGTGGATACGGTTCCTTTTAAGCTCATGGAGATAATTTTTACCATATCGCCTTTTTGCAGTTTTTTGGGGTCAAGAGTCTTTTGAGCAGGTGATTTTGTCTTGTTGGCAATGGATAAACGATCATTTTTCTCGTTAATCTTATCTCGGATTTTCTGGCGTTTTTTCTCCAGTTCACGAATATCGGTTCCGGCGTTAATCCTGTTAAAATCGCGAATGGTTTCATCTGCCATATCCTTGGCTTCCTGCAGGATTTCTTTTGCCTTTTCATTGGCTTCCCGCAGAATTTTATCCCGGGACTGGTCGAGTTTGTCATTCTTTTGCTGGAGCTGCTCCTGCAAAACACGGATTTTGTCCTTGTAGGCTGCGATCTCCTGTTGTTCCTTTTCTATGGTTATGCGGCTCTTTTCCAGATCGGCAATGACATCCTCGAAGGTCTTGTCTTCCTTGCCAATCTGTTCTCTGGCTGCATTGATAATATCCTCAGGCAAACCAAGCTTGGAGGAGATGGCAAAGGCATTACTCTTACCAGGAATACCGATGAGCAGTCTGTAGGTGGGTTGCAAAGTTTCCACACTGAACTCACAGCAGGCATTTTCCACGAAAGAAGTGGAAAGAGCATAAATCTTTAGCTCGCTGTAATGAGTGGTAGCCATGGTACGGATACCCCTGTCATGCAGGAAATTCAGGATGGAGATAGCAAGAGCGGCACCCTCTGTAGGGTCGGTTCCGGCGCCGAGCTCGTCAAAGAGACACAGGGAATTCTCGTCTGCATGCTTTAAAATGTGGACAATACTCTTCATATGAGAGGAAAATGTGGATAAGCTCTGCTCAATACTTTGTTCATCTCCGATATCTGCGTAAATCTCTGTGAAAATGCTGAGTTCAGAGCGGTCCAGAGCCGGAATATGCAATCCTGCCTGTCCCATGAGACAGAAGAGACCCACAGTTTTCAGGGATACCGTTTTACCGCCGGTATTGGGACCGGTGATAATGAGCAGGTCAAAATCCTTGCCCAGATTGATGTCGATAGGCACCACTTTTTTCTTATCCAGCAGGGGATGGCGACCTTTGCGGATATTGATATACCGGTCCGTATTAAAGAGCGGTTCTGTGGCGTTCATCTCCAGGGCAAGCTTTGCCTTGGCAAAAATGAAGTCAAGAGTAGTCATAGTCCTGATATTTACAGTCAGCTCTTCCGTGTGTTCTCCTGCCATGGCACTTAAATTAGTGAGAATGATATGGATTTCTTCTTTTTCCTGAAGCTCCAATTCACGGATTTTGTTGTTCAGCTCCACAATGGCAGCAGGCTCAATAAAGTAGGTGGAACCGGTGGCGGACTGGTCGTGAATCATACCGTTGACCTGACCTTTATATTCTGCCTTGATGGGAATACAGTAGCGGTTATTGCGCATTGTGATGACAGAATCCTGCAGATAAGTGCGGTAGGAGCCGTTGAGCAGGGAATTCAATTGTGAGTGAATCTTATCGCCGGTCAGTGTCAGGGAGCGACGAATGCTCTTCAAGGTAGGGCTGGCATCGTCGGCAATCTCTTCCTCGGACAGTATGCAGCGATGGATCTCATTTGCTATCTGGGTCATGGGAGTGAGCCGGTCAAAGTATACAGCCAGGCAATCATCCGGAAGATCCTCCCTTTCCTTTTTGCCATAGGTTTTGATTCGTGATACATTGTCCAACAGAGAAGCAAGCCTAATTAATTCTGCAGTGGACAGGGTACTTCCGATTTCCAGAGCTTTGATTGCAAATCCCAGGTCAGAGTTGCTGCCAAAGGAGGTACCTCCGTTCTTGAACAATCGTCCCAGAGCGTCTCTTGTCTCTGCCTGATTTTGCGCAATTTCCTCGGGAATGACGGAAGGCAGAAGCTCTCTGCACATTATTTTGCCGGGTTCAGAATCGGCTTTTTCCGCCAATATTTCTATTATTTTTGTAAACTCAAGAGTTTTCAGTACTTTTTGATTCATGTAGAGCTCCTATCTGTAAAAGGGATTTTTCCTAAGTATATCACGGATTTGTAAAAAACGCGAGTTACCTTTACATTTTACGCAAATTTCTGTATACTTAGTAAGGCAAAGACCATACTTGTGAGAGTGTTTGGAAAGGAGTTCTTATGCCTGAAAAAGAACAGAATTCTCATAAAGATTTTATGATAGAGACAATTAAGCAACGCCCGATTAACCGTAAAAAGCTGCTTCGAAGGACCATTCTTACGGCGGCTATGGCAGTAATGTTCGGTCTGGTTGCCTGTGTCACCTTTCTGGTGCTGGAGCCGGTCATCAGCAATTGGCTGCAACCGGAAGAAGGTCCGAATATAGTGGTTTTTCCCGAAGACCAACAGGAGATGCTTCCTGAAGAAATGCTGGCGGAAAACCAGGGCTCAGGCGGCAATACCCTCAACGGTGGGTTGGGATTATCAGATATGGACGAAGAGAAGCTTCGTGAAGTCCTGTCAAAGATGATATTTGATGAAAACAGTTGCCGGCAGCTCTATTCAGCAATGTCTGACTATGTGGAGGAGCTGAATCAGTATACGGTGACCGTTACAGCGGTATCATCCCGTGTGGACTGGTTTAATAACGTTCAGGAAAATAAGAATCAGTCTTCAGGAATGATTTTGACGGATAACGGCAAAGAGCTGTTGATTCTCACTTATGCAACTCCGCTGCGGTCTGCGAAAAGCTATTCTTTAACTTTCAACAATAAAGTCACCGTCAATGCGACTGTCAAACAGGTGGATAATTATACCAATCTTGCGGTAATGGCAGTGGATTTCAAAGAGTTACCGGATGACATGCAGAGAGGAAACATCAAATATCCCTCCCTGAATTTTTACAGTGGAAAGAGTATGCCAGGTACACCGGTGGTTGCTGTGGGAAGTCCCATGGGAATCAGGAATTCCATTGGTTATGGTGTGATTACTGCGGCAGATGCACAGCATTCTGTGTCTGACCGTAATCTGAGAATTATTCAGACAGATATAGTCGGCAGTAAAAACGCAGGTGGCGTTCTGTTTAACCTGGAGGGGCAGGTAGTGGGAATTATTACCGGCAACAGGGCAGGTTATGATGTTGAAAATGTGATTTACGCATATAGTATACAAGATCTGAAAAAGACCCTGGAGCGGCTCTCTAACGGTAAATCCATTCCTTATCTGGGAATCATGGGCATAAACGTGACAAATGAGATAAGTATAGAATTTGGAGTGCCCATGGGAGGCTTCGTCACAAAGGTAGATATGGATTCTCCTGCAATGCGTGCGGGTATTCAGCAAGGTGATGTCATCGTGGGAATCGGTGATAAGGATATTTCTTCTTTTAATGAGTACACAAATGTACTGATGCAGCTGGAACCGGGGAGAAATATTGAGATCAGAATAAAACGCCAGGCTCAGGACGGCTATAAAGATATGACATTTGACATGGAAACGGGGGAAACCAAGAAATGAAATACATCAAGGATTTTAGAGAAGGTGACAGAGTCAGTGACATTTATTTCTGTAAGCGGAAGCAGTCAGCAGTCACCAAGAACGGAAAGCCCTATGAGAACGTAGTCCTGCAGGATAAAACAGGTACCATCGATGCGAAAATCTGGGAGCCCAACAGTCCCGGTATCGGCGATTATGATGAGATGGACTATATTGAGGTATTCGGAGATGTCAATAATTTTCAGGGAACTCTTCAGGTCAATGTGAAGAGAATCCGTGTCTGCAGGGAGGAGGAATGCAATCCTGCGGATTATCTGCCGGTCAGCTCCAAGGATATAGAGACCATGTACCGGGAGCTATTGGGATTGATTCAAAGTATCGGTAATCCTTATTTGAAGAAGCTGTTGGAGGCTTTTTTCAAGGAAGATCAGGATTTTGTGAAAGCATTTAAAAATTCTTCCGCAGCTAAAACCGTGCATCACGGTTTTGTGGGAGGACTTTTGGAACATACCCTCAGTGTAACAAAGCTGTGTGATTACTATTGTGGAGCTTACCCTGTATTGAAAAGAGATTTGCTCCTGACGGCTGCCATGTGCCATGATATCGGTAAACTCAAGGAAATATCTGCTTTTCCGGAGAATGACTATACCGACGACGGACAGCTGCTGGGACATATTGTCATGGGAGCGCAGATGGTAGCGGAGGCTGCGGCAAAGATTGAAGGATTCCCTCACGGATTGTTGAGCGAGATACAACATTGTATCCTGGCTCATCATGGTAAATATGAGTACGGTTCTCCCAAGATTCCGGCATTGATTGAAGCTTTGGCATTGAATTATGCCGATGATACCGATGCGAAGCTGGAGACCTTCAAGGAGATTCTGGAGAATAACAGTGAGAATACCGGATGGTTCGGATTCAATCGTTTGTTTGAATCCAATCTGCGTGGTACGAGAGGATAATAGTGGACCCATGAAGTCAGAATCGGGGATGAGAATCTGAAACTGGGACCGTAAGTCAGAAAGGGACTGAGAATCCGTAAGTGCGATCGTAAGTCAGAGGTGGAACTGAGAAATCAGAAATGAAGCCGGAAGATAAAGTGGGGATAGAAATGAGTATAAAATCAAAAAGCACAGCAACATATCAAAAGAATGATATTGTGACCGTGGCAATCGAAGACATCGGCAGCGAGGGAGAAGGCATCGGCAAGGCAGAAGGATATACACTGTTTGTGAAGGATGCCGTGGCAGGAGATGTGGTGGAAGCCCGGATCGTCAAGCCCAAGAAAAACTATGCCTACGCAAGAGTGGAGAAGGTCATTACGCCTTCTCCTTTTCGTGTACAGCCGGAATGTAAATACTACAGGCAATGTGGCGGGGGCCAGCTGCAGGCTCTGTCCTACGAAAAACAGCTGGAATTTAAGCAGGAAAAAATCAGAAACAACCTGATTCGTATCGGCGGCTTTGAACCGACCTTTATCGACAGCCGGATGGAGCCTATTGTGGGCATGGAAGAGCCCTTTCATTATCGGAACAAGGCGCAGTATCCTGTAGGTACGGACAAGGAAGGAAATATAATCACAGGCTTCTATGCGGGGAGGACCCACAGTATCATAGCCAATACCGACTGTGCTCTGGGAGCGCCGGAAAATAAGGATATTCTTGAGATTGTTCTGGAATATATGAGGAAAAATAAAATCAGTGCCTACGATGAAACCACCGGTCAGGGACTGGTGCGCCATGTACTGATCCGCAAAGGCTTTACCGGAGGGGAGCTCATGGTATGCCTGGTAATCAATGGCAGGGGAGGGAAATCGGAGTACCTGCCCAATCAGCAGGAGCTGATCAGGAACTTATCCGGACTGTCCGGCATGACCAGTATCTCCGTGAGTCTTAATTCTGAAAAAACCAACGTGATCATGGGAAAAGAGATTCACACTATCTGGGGTAGAGATACTATTTCCGACAGTATCCATGTACGGAATATGCAGCAGGAGGGCTATCCCTTTACAGGGGATGCGCTGACCTTTGAGATATCTCCGCTATCCTTTTATCAGGTGAATCCTGTGCAGACGGAGAAGCTGTACAGCCTGGCGCTGGAATATGCCGGTCTCACCGGAAAGGAAACCGTCTGGGACCTGTATTGCGGTATCGGCACCATTTCCCTTTTCATGGCCCGCAGGGCAAAACAGGTCTATGGTGTGGAAATCGTACCTCAGGCCATACAGGACGCCAGGGAAAACGCCGGACGCAATCATATTAATAATGCGGAGTTCTTTGTGGGAAAGGCAGAAGAAGTCTTGCCTGCCTTTTACGCGGAAGGAATGAAAAACACTCAAAATTCATCCGACCGGAACATGCTCCATCCGGATGTCATCGTGGTGGATCCACCCAGAAAGGGTTGCGATACCGCCTGCCTGGACACCATGCTCAAAATGCAGCCGGAGCGTATCGTCTATGTGAGCTGCGACAGCGCTACGTTGGCAAGAGATTTGAAAATACTCTGCGACGGGGGATATGAGATAAGGAAAGTGCGGGGCGTGGACCAGTTCGGGATGACGGTGCATGTGGAGACGGTAGTTCTTCTTTCCCAACTCCGTCAGAAGCCGGATGATTATATTGATGTAGATGTGGATGTAGCCGAATTGGAAGGAACTTCTGCTGAGACCAAGGCAACCTATGAAAAGATAAAAAAGTATGTTGCAGAACATAATGATGGGATGAAGGTTTCGAATCTCTATATTGCTCAGGTAAAACGGAAATGTGGTATTGAATTGGCTGAGAATTTCAATTTGCCAAAGTCGGAGGATGCTAGACAGCCACGGTGCCCGAAGGAGAAGGAAGAGGCAATTATAAATGCGTTGAAGGCGTTTCAGGTGATCTGATTATTAAGATAATGATGGGGAGTGCAGTATTAAATGAGTGAAGTATGGGATGTATATTCAAAAGATAGAAGACCGACAGGGAAGACTTGTCTTCGAGGAGAACAGGGAGCTCTTAAGGAGGATGAATTCCACATGTGGGTAATGGTTTGGATTAAGAATGCAAATACTGGTAAATATTTGGTATCTCAGCGTTCAGCGGATAAAGATACAGATCCATTAAAATGGGAAACTGTGGCTGGACATGCGATTTCTGGTGATACAAGCTTAGATGCGGCATTAAGAGAAGTCTTTGAAGAAGTTGGAATTTCTTTGAGTCCAGAAAATGCCAGTATTTTAGCTACGAAGGTTGCGACATCTTATGATGGAAGGCGTCATAACTGGATAAGAGATTCCTTTTATTTTGAAACAACCGAAGAACCAGATTTAGCAAGAGCAACTACCAAAGAAGTTATACAGACAAAGTGGCTTACAGTTGCTGAGATTAAGGAAATGTATGACAAGGGTGAGTGCTGCCTTAATATGGGAGACTTGTTTGGTTTTGAAGCTAATCCGATACCTTCTGATAGATATTGCAATATTATTGGGCAGATAGTAAAAGGAAAAATTGATCGACCTATGGGCAGTTTCCATCCGCGCCACAAGGATTTGTATTACCCAGTTAACTATGGGTATGTTTCCGGAGTGTTAGGAGGAGATGGAGCAGAACAAGATATTTATCTTTTAGGGGTAAAATCTGCTGAACAAGAATTTACGGGTAAAGTTATTGCTGTTTATCATCGGTATGATGATAATGAAACAAAATGGATAGTAGTTCCATGTGATGATGAAGGCAAAGTTCCCGTAGATATAGAGATTCCTACGGATAATGAAATCTATGCTCAGATTGCATTTCAGGAGCAGTTCTTCTGTGGAGTTTTAGTAAAATAAAGAGAAAAAGGATAGCGATAGATGCACGATATTACAGAGCTTCCTGCATGGGAGAGATTGTTTAAGAAAATTGTATGGAAACAGCTTGGTAACATAGAAGGAAAGAAGATTCTTGATTTTGGTAGCGGCGAAGGAATTACAGCAAATCATTTTGCCAAGAAAAATAATGTTACTGCCATAGAGCCATCTGAGGAAATGCTTACTAATGCATGGAAAGATTATGAGTACACTCAGATCGTTGGAGATGTTAATGCTTTGGACACATTTAATGACGATACTTTTGACGTTATCATGTCACAATGTGCTGGAATACATTGATGATAAAGAGGCTGTGGTAAAAGCTTTAGCACGAGTTTTAAAGAAAGATGGCATTCTATCCATTGCAAAGCACAATAGAGCCGGAAGAGTAATGCAGATGGCAGTTTTGCTTGATGAGTTTGAAAAGGCAAATGCACTTCTTGATGGAGAAAATTCAACGGCCTCTAAGTTTGGTACAATCAGATATTATGAGGATGAAGATATTT
>SAMEA3663235__coassemble_80_pt1 | contig 33816 bp, 33 predicted proteins | sample SAMEA3663235__metabat2_low_PE_011 | metagenome-assembled genome bin SAMEA3663235 (sample SAMEA3663235) | pig gut metagenome | biome: pig gut; feature: pig-associated habitat; material: faeces | place: China | collected 2013 | reverse complement strand
GGCTCTTCAGGGGTAATGGTGGGTTAAAACCCTCCACAACCCCAGTATTTATCCCGATTAGGCGGCATTCAACTTTCGGTTAGGAAGTGGAATGCGTATATCAGAGCATACAAGATACACCATATCGAGCATATTTTGTATGTTTCTGAATCCATAGGCTTTACGGATAATAAGCTTAATCTTGTTATTAGTTGCTTCAATTCTGGCATTACTCATACCATAACGGATTGTATTTAAGATATGCGTCTTGTGGCGCTTAATCTTCTGATATAATTCTTTAAATGCAGGTATCCTGCTGTGGCTTGCCTTCCATAGCCAGCGTTTGAGTTCCGCCTCGGCCTCATCAACGTCTGTAAGTTTTAACAGCAAGCGAAGCTGCTCCTTGAGCAGATAGGCTCGATACAGTCGCGGGTTCTGCGAAGCAATTAAATTAACTCGAAGTTGCTGCTTTTCAGTAAGATGCTCAGGAGCCTTGCCAAGAGCATACGCGGATCCTTTTATTTCATCTGCTTTAGCTTTGGCGGTCTTTACTATGGCAAGCTCAGGATCATCCTTTTTAGGACGACCTTTACTGCGTGGATTCTCCTTTTTGACCTGTTTGTATTCGCTGTAAGCGTCATGCCAAATATCTTTTCTGATTTCGTCGAGAGCTGTCATAGCCCACTCGACAACATGAAAGGCATCAACACAGCGTGCACACTCAGGAGTGTATTCATTTACACATTCCGTAATCCATTTGGCACCGTCACCGGTAACGACCTTGATGCTGGATAACTGCTCTGGGGTAAGCTGTTTATAGAATTTTTCAAGCACAGATTTACCATGCCCTTCAGCTGCCCATACAACCGTGTTGGTATCATGATTAACGATAACTGTAATGTACTTGTGTCCCTTTTTATAACTGGTTTCATCGATGCCGATATTAACCAAGCCATCAAGTCTTCTTGAGCGCTCTGGTTCTAAATCATGAAGGGCACGATTAACACAACGACCTACAGTTTCCCAGTCTACTCTCATGAAATACGAGGTGGTACTTCTTGGAAGATAGGATGCAAACCATGCAACAGTAAGATCAAAGTCTTTTGTAAATCTACTGCCAGGATAAGCCCATGGCACTTCGGCAACATATACACCATGCTCAGGGCAGATGATACGATGTGTCTGGTACTCAACTTCAACCAGAACCCCACCCCAGTCAAGACCTCTCCAGGTGGTTGGTTTACTGGAATGCTGGTCGTATACAGGACATGACTTATGGCAGAAAGGACAGTCATTCTCATGCCATTTATTAGGTCTTGCTTTGATACGGATATGTTTAACGTCATCCACATCAGAGTAAAGATTACAATTTTCTATCACTGTGTTCTTGACATTAAGAACACTTTTGCATAATGTATTAACTGAAACCACTTGTGGAACTCCTTTTGTTTTTTCTTCGCAGTTAATACATTAAGGAACCCAAGTGGTTTTTTCAATATGTATTTGTAAATTTTGGTGCTAGGCTTCCACCATTATGCCAGAAGCCTCAAAAAACAGCATGAATAATAACGTTGGAATAAATTGATGTAAAAACAGTCCCATCAAAAGGAATACAACCGAACTGATGGCTGTTTCAATAAAACATGTGAAGCTATAAATATACTCTTCCTGCTTGTTTGCAGTCAGAAATCCATTACTGATAAGTTCGTTCACTATTTTTTCCACTATACGTTCCATCATCATCCGCTCCTTATCCTAACAATAATAAATTCACGGATGCATTTCAACAAAATAGCAGATTTGGAACTTTTCCGACAGAATTGGAACTCAAAATATAATTGTTACTGTAAACTCAGTTTCATCGTAATCAACCAGCATTCGACCATGATGTCTCTCCACCACTTCTCTGATATTCTTCATACCTATACCATGCTCTTCCGGCATATCAGTCTTCGTAGTAAGCAATGTATCACCACGCTGTATGGGTTCCACTTTTATGTTATTTTTTACTGATATAAGAGTTTGACCATTTTCAATCACGAATTTCAGCTTGATAACTTTGTTCTCACAATACTCACTAGCTTCTATGGCGTTATTTAACAGGTTGGCAAGAATTGTCACAATCTCTAAATCCGACAAAGTAAGCATTGATAAATCATTGACTTTTAATACAAAAACAATGCCTTTTTCAACCGCTTCCCGGTACTTGGTATTTATAACTGCATTGACAATAATATGATTGGTATCCACCATATCAGCCTTCACTACCAGTTCTTTGTTGACTTTCTCATAATATTCTCTCAATTCCTGTGTACTACCCTGATGTAGCAATTCTCCTATACAGGCAAGATGATTCTTAAATTCATGCGTCAATTTTCTTTGATTATCCAGATTTGCAGAGAGGGAATAGTACATCTCCATCTCCCCCTTGGCTTTCTCCGCCAAAACCCTGTTTTCTCTTATGATCCTCTCTCTTTTGAAAACACTTTCCATCAGAGCAAAAACGGTAATATTCATTACCGCCATTCCAACAGCAATATAGAGAAGTGTGTCATCCTGTACTTCATTACCCAGAACATCAAATTTCAAGATCATGCCAACAATCGACAAAATGGTTATAACAGGAATAACAAGCAGTACCAGCCACTCAGTCTCTGTCAGCATATCATCTGTTTGTTTCTGACAAATTCTCCTAATAATCATGATACTGAATAGTAAAATGACTTTGCTGATAATTGTGACCATGCTTGAAACACCTATGCTCGCCATCTGCTTACTCTGTATCTGCGGAAATAGCTTCCACAGAAATAAAATCACGGTATAATCACACACAATTCCTATTCCTTGATACAGAACTGTCAATACCAGCGCCTTTGGTATTTTTACTTCAAACAATAGAGCCATTGCAATGGTAATAAGCAGAATTACCGCTATTATTTTTATCAACAGGACATGGTATAGAAGATAGATACATAGATATTCTGTCAAAATAAGCCCCAGGAATATCCCTTTCGTTATCACTGTATTTTTATATCTTCTTGCGACAAAGATTTCGAAGAATAGCCTGCAGCACATCATCTCCCATGCAACCAAAAAAAGATTAAATAGATACTCAAACATCAGATGTCTCCTTTTGCTTTCAAATAAGCACGTTCAAACTCTTTGTAATACCTCTTTGAAATACTGACTTCTGCCCCATTGTCCAGTACTGCCTGATATCGTTCCACACTCATAACATATTTCATATTCACCAGATAACTCTGATGTATACGGAAGAATCCGTAATCCGCCAGTTCCAAGTATATCTTATCCAACTTTTCATATCTCTGATATTCTTTGATTCCATTGGAATCGACATAAAAAATGAGTTTATGTAATTGGCTTTCTACATACAGAATTCTATCAGAAGAAATCCTGACTTTTTCTCCTCTCACATCAAATTCCAGCCATTTATCCTGATATTTCAGCTTGTCCAATAACACATTAATACACTCATGCAGGGATTGCTCAAAGTTGAAATCCTCCTTTAGCAAATATCTAACCGCATTAACCTTATATCCCTCCAAAGCATAGGTAATAAAGGCTGTCAGAAATACAATAGGAATGCTGTTATTAATCAATCGAATCTGTCTGGCTGTTTCCAGACCATCTATCTCCTCCATATTTGCATCTAAAAATACAACATCATAGCACTGCCCTTCTGTCATCTTTCTTAGAAGCTCTTTTCCCGACTCAAAACATTCTATTTGAGACAAAATCTGTTTCCTCGAAAGATATTCGCCAATCATTCTTTTCATTTTCATTAACTGTATTGTCTCATCATCACACATGGCAATCTTAATCATAAGTTTCCTCTTCCTGTCTGAATAAAAATAGCAAATCGGTTTATTCATTGTACCATTTTAATAAAAGCATTTACAATATATTATCTTAGTTTCCTACGTTTCTTATTACAGCAGAGTTACCTGCTACATCTTCCATTAATTTTTAAAAAATGAAAACTAACATTTAATCACAAAAAAGCGGAACTGCTCCGGCAGCTCCGCTTTTAGGTTTCTATTTTTACTCTTTTTTCGAATTTACTCGTTTTCCTTGAATACGCTCTCCGGTACTCTTCCGGGAATCACCATATCATTGATAAAATCGGCAAAGGATCTCCTGTTGATGTAGTAATCAAAAACCTGCTTTTTGGTCTCATCCTTAAAATGAACCCAGAGCTTTGAGGTCACATTATAATACTCATCCGTAATCTCCTCCACCTCCGCCTTCTCAATATCCTCATATTTGAGATAATAGAGCTTGTTCGCTACCTCCTTAATGAAAATACCCTCATACGTGAACAGATATCCCTCTTTACCGGTTCGAAACACGGTAGTATCCAGGAATCCGAGGACATCATTTATGCTGACAGGAATAAAGAAGTACTTAAGGAATTTGTTGATTCTTCTGTCTCCCCATTTACTGCCATGGGGAAATGTCCACTTCAGGCTTCTCGTTTTCATGGAATCCACATGTCTTTCGAAGACTTTTTTGATTCTGTCCGGACTCATAACCATATTTTACTTCTCCTTCCTCGAATTAGTCAATGGGAGTAGGATCCTCCTCTACTACCCAGGGTAAACCGTATTGATTCAAGGCATCCATGAAGGGATCGGGATCGAACTCCTCCACGTTGAATACGCCGGCCTTTTTCCAGGTACCGTTCATCACCAGCATGGCACCGATCATGGCGGGAACACCGGTGGTGTAGGAGATTGCCTGAGAGCCAAGCTCCCTGTAGCATTCCTGATGATCACAGACATTGTAAATATAGATGGTCTTTTCCTTACCATCCTTTACGCCCTTGAAGATGCAGCCGATATTGGTCTTGCCCACCGTGCGGGGTCCCAGAGAGGCAGGATCCGGCAGCAGTGCCTTCAGGAACTGAATGGGAACAATCTCTTTCCCCTCAAACATCACAGGGTCGGTACGCAGCATACCCACATTTTCCAGACACTTCATATGGGTCAGATAGCTCTGTCCGAAGGTCATAAAGAAGCGGATTCTCTTGATCCCTGGAATATTCTTCGCCAGGGACTCAATCTCCTCGTGGTGCAGGAGGTACATATCCTTCTTTCCCACCTGGGCAAAATCATATTCCCGCTTGATTTCCATGGGTTTCGTCTCTACCCAGTGACCATTTTCCCAGTAGGAGCCGTTAGCCGATACCTCACGAAGGTTGATTTCGGGGTTAAAATTGGTTGCAAAAGGGTATCCGTGGTCTCCGCCGTTGCAGTCCATAATGTCGATATAGTGAATCTCATCGAAATAGTGCTTCAGGGCATAGGCAGAAAAAACACCGGTCACACCAGGATCGAAGCCGCTGCCCAGCAGTGCGGTAATACCGGCCTTCTCAAAGCGCTCTTTGTATGCCCACTGCCAGGAATAATCGAAGTAAGCAGTAAATCCTTCCTCTTTACAACGCTTCTCATAAACAGCACGCCACTCGGGATCCTCGGTATCCTCCGCCTCATAGTTGGCAGTATCAATATAGTCCACTCCGCAGGCAAGACAGGCGTCCATGATCGCCAGATCCTGATAGGGCAGTGCCAGATTCAGTACAGCCTTGGGCTGTTCCCTGCGGATCAGGGCTGTCAGCTCGTTTACATCGTCGGCATTGACTGCAGCAGTGGTAATCACAGGTGCCTTCTCTCCCCTTGCCGCATACTCTGCTTCAATCTTGGTCTTCAGCGCATCACATTTACTCACGGTACGGCTGGCAATACATATCTCAGAAAAAACATCCGCCTTTCCCGCACACTTCTGAATTGCAACGGAGGCTACTCCTCCACAGCCGATAATCAATATCTTAGACATCTCTTTCTCTCCTGAAATAATAGATTTTTGAAAAAACCTGCAACCAAACAAGTGCTGATTGCAGGCCTTTTATCTCTTAGTTGTTTGCCATCTCGCAGAGCTCTGCAAGCATCTTGGGCAGCTCGGTCTCCATGTTCTCGTCGCTGAACTGACAGGTACCGACCTTCTTGTGTCCGCCGCCGTTGTATTTCAGCATCAGGCTTCCCACATCAAGGGTAGCGGTGCGGTTCAGAATACTGTAGCCCACAGCCGCAGAACAGCCTGCGCCGCCGCGTCCGCTGACAATCCATGCGGAAATATTCTGCTCCGGATACATGCTGTAAATCATGAAACGGTTGCCGGTATAGATGGGATCCACACCGCGCAGGTCTGTCAGAATAACCTTGCCCTCCACGCGGGTGTATTTTTTCACCATTTCCTTGAACTTCTCTGTCTGCTCATTGTAAACTTCTATTCTTTCCTTCACATCAGGCAGATTCAGAATCTCTTCCGTGCTCATCACGCGGCAGGCCTCCAACAGCTTCTCCATCAGCTGATAGTTGGAAATGGAGAACTGTCTCCATCTGCCAAGTCCGGTTCTGGGATCCATCAGGAAGCCAACCAGAATCCAGCCCTGGGGATTCATTACCTCGTCGATGGTCAGGTTGCCTGAGTCAACCTTGTCAACGGCCTCCATGATCTCGCCAAACTGAGGAAAACGCTCCTCTCCGCCATAGTATTCATAGATAATTCTGGCGCAGGAGGGCGTAACCCTGCTCTCTCCCTTATATTTACCTGCCAGCTGAAGTCTCTCATGCTCGCTGGAATGATGGTCGAACCAGAGACCACACCCCTCCACATACGGAACATTCGCCAGACAGTCATTCTCATTAATCTCTACCAGACCATCCTGCAAATCCTTGGGATGTGCAAACTTCCAATTATCAATAATACCTGCCTCCAACAGCAGCGCACCACATACCAGTCCGTCAAAATCAGATCTTGTTACTAACCTCACCGTAAAACTCCTCCTCGTTTGCACTTTTTTATATCAATTTTGTACCCTATAGCGCTTATTATAGCATATTTACAGCAATTTTGCCACAAAAATATTTATCTCACTTCCACCTTCCGAAGTAGCTTTTCCACATAGGCCGGCAAACAGAACGCACCCTCATGAAGCCTCGGCGTATAGTACAGCGTATCCAGTTCCCTTGCATTCCAGCGCTCAGCATCCAGATCATGTACGGGATGATATTTTTTGGAGGCAAATCCAAACAGCCAGTGACCGGAGGGATAGGTGGGAATATGTGCCTGGTACACACGGCTGATGGGAAAGCTCTCCACGATACGCTTGTGTGCACGCATGCATGCCGTGGCATCCGCCTCGTAGAAGGGACTCTCATGCTGATTCACCATGATACCATCCTCCTTCAGCGCCTTGTAACAGTTCCCGTAGAATTCCTTGGTGAAAAGCCCCTCGCCCGGTCCAAAAGGATCCGTGGAATCCACAATGATAAGATCGTACTCATCTTCCCTGGAGCGAACGAATCTCAGACCGTCCTCATAGTAAATATGAACTCTCTCATCATCCAATTTGCAGGAAGTTCTGGGCAGAAACTGTCTGCTCACCTGTATCACCTGCTCATCGATTTCTACCAGATCGATATGCTCAATCTCCGGATACCTGGCCAGCTCCCTGATGGCGCCCCCATCTCCGGCACCGATGACCAGTACCTTTTTTACATTGGGATGCACCGCCATGGGCACATGCACTATCATTTCATGATAGATAAATTCATCCTTCTCCGTAAGCATGATATAACCGTCCAGTACAAGAAAACGTCCGAATTCCTGAGACTCAAACACATCAATCCTCTGGAATTCGCTATGCCCGCTGTAAAGCTGCTCATCCACCCTGATGGAAAGCTTTACATTTGGCGTATGGGGTTCCGAAAACCATAGTTCCATAGCTGTACCCTCCTGCTCTGTTATTTTACCAATTCAAAAATTTAACCCTCTGTCTGCAATGGCTCCCCTCACTTAAGCCCAAATCTCCTTCAGCACATTCAGCCGGTCTATACCCGGATCCTCCGGACCGGTCATGGAACAGCCTTTTTTCTTGGCATATTTGATATATTCCAGGATATCTGCGGTAATCTCTTCACCGGGAGCCAGGATAGGGATACCGGGGGGATAGCACATGACGAACTCGCTGCAGATCCTTCCCTCCGTCTCCTCCAGGGGCAGAGATTCTTTTTCCGCATAAAAGGCATTCTGGGGAGAAACCGCCACCTTGGGCTCGATATATTCCTGGGTAAACATTCCGCTGTTGTCCTTGCCGTACTTGCGCCTGATTTCCACAAGGGCGCTGATGAGCCGCTCCATATCCCGCTCTCTGTCGCCGATGGAGATATAAGCAAGTACATTGGCAATGTCTCCCAGCTCCATCTGGATATCATACTCATCCCGCAGGATATCATAGACCTCGATTCCCGCAAGACCGATACCAAGGGTATTCACTGTCAGCTTGGTCTTGTCAAAATCAAAGATGCTGTCTCCGTTTACCAGCTCTGATGTATAGGCATAGTAGCCGCCGATGCGGTTGATTTCTTCCCTGGCGTATTCCGCCAGTGCCGTCACCTTGCGGAACTCCTCTCTGCCCCGCAGTGCCAGATTCCTTCTGGAGATATCAAGGCTTGCCAGCAGCAGATAGGAGGCGCTGGTGGTCTGGGTCAGATTGATGATCTGACGCACATAACCGGGATTCATAGCCGGTCCCGTCAGCAGAAAGGAGCTCTGGGTCAGGCTCCCACCGGACTTGTGCATACTCACGGAGGCCATGTCCGCGCCTGCCTCCATGGCGGATACAGGCATATTTTCTCCAAAATAAAAATGCGTGCCGTGAGCCTCGTCCGCCAACACCTTCATACCGTTGGCATGCGCCAGCTTAACAATGCTCTTCAAGTCAGAACAAATACCGTAATAGGTGGGATTGTTCACCAGCACCGCTACCGCATCCGGATTCTCCCGGATGGTTTTTTCCACCTGGGACACCTTCATTCCCAGGGCAATCCCCAATTTACTATCCATATCGGGATTTACATAGATGGGAATGGCACCGTTTACTACCAGTGCATTAATCACACTTCTGTGTACGTTTCTGGGGAGAATGATCTTGTCTCCTCTCTTGCACACGCTTAATACCATACTCTGTACGGAAGAAGTGGTACCTCCCACCATCAGAAAGGCGTAGGCAGCGCCAAAGGCTTCCGCTGCCATTTCTTCCGCTTCCTTTATCACAGATATGGGATGACAGAGATTATCCAGAGGCTTCATGGAATTGACATCGATTCCCACACACTGCTGACCCAGCAACTCCACAAGCTCCGGATTGCCCCGTCCCCGCTTATGTCCCGGCACATCAAAGGGCACGACTCTGTTTTTTCTGAATTCCTCCAACGCCTCGTAAATCGGCGCCCTCGACTGATTATAAAGGCCCATGCTCTCTAGTACACATTCCTTCCGCTGAAAATTTCAATCATTTCCTTCCGCAGATTATCCATAATCTCAAGCCTAACCTTGGGCGGAAGCTCGTAGACATCACTGTTGAAAAGATAATTCTGCAGGTCAATCTCCTTCACCAGCATCTTGGTGTGGAAAATGTTCGCTTCATACACATTGATATCTACTGCGTCGTATTTGCGAAGTGTCGTTGTATCAATATAATCCTGAATGGACTTGATTCTGTGGTCGATAAAAAGCTTGTGACCTTCCACGTCCCTGGTAAAGCCCCTGACCTTGTAGTCCATGGTGATAATATCCGAATCAAAGGAGCCAATCAGATAATCCAAGGTAGAAAGAGGCGTAATCTCCCCACAGGTAGCCACATCGATATCCACACGGAAGGTGGCCAGACAGGTCTCGGGATGATATTCCGGATAGGTATGTACCGTGATATGGCTCTTGTCCAAATGTGCCACCGTAGTGTCTCCCACCGGTACCATGCTGTTCTCTGCGATCAGAATGGTGACAGAGCTTCCCTGGGGCTCATAGTCCTGGCTGGAAATATTCAGCACCTTGGCGCCGATCATGTCCGTGACGTTGGTCAGAATATTGGTCAGACGCTCGGAGTTATACTGTTTGTCAATGTATGCAATGTAGTCCTTCTGCTCCCTCTGGCTCTTGGCATAGCATACATCATAGATATTAAAGCTTAAGGACTTGGTCAGATTGTTAAAGCCGTACAGGGAAATTTTCTCAGTCATTTATCTTCTCCTCGGGAATTTCAACTTTGCTTCAACGAACAAAAAAGCAGGTGACGCAATCATCACCTGCCCAGAAACTTATCTTGATGTGAATACCCTGTTTACAGGTCAGAAAATAAAGACACTAAGGGCTTCCTCAGATATATGGTTTTTAGAGTCTATATAGCAAATATTTTACTTTTACTACTCTTATTGACCGTTTCACAAGTTAGATGTGCATCAGCACCGGTTTATAGTAACCAACTTATAAAATTTGAGCTTTTAACTCAATCAATAAAGCAACAAGGTTGCCAAAAATATTTGCATGGAAGACTCCAAACCAATGTTTTCCATACGCGTAAACTATAACATAAAATACAGTACTAAGTCAAATTCTTTTTGGAGCATGAAGTTACTATTCACACTTTTTTTATCCAATCTTCCAATTATTTCCATCTCACATAACGAGTTGATTCGCTTATAAAAAATGCTGATTTTCCTTGAAAAATCAAGGATTTTAGCATTTTTTTGTTGCATTCTATATCTTTATGTGTTATACTATACACATAAAGATAAGGAGGTGTTTTTAGTGGGAATTGTATATCAAACCGACAAACGTTCTGGCATTACTTATGCTTATGAAAATCAATCTTTCTGGGATCCAGAGCTAAAAAGATCTAAGTCTAAAAGAAAACTTATTGGCAGGGTTGATCCTGAAACAAATGAAATAATACCAACCGATGGAAGGTGCAAAAAACGCAGTCCCTCATATGTACCTAATAATGAGGAATATCAAATGCCAAAGACTGTTAAAGAATTAAAGGAAGAAGTGATTCGTCTTCTAAAAGAAAACGCTGAGCTAAAAAGGCAGCTGGCAGATATCAAAAAATAATTTCAGGGGATGATGCAATGGATTTAAAGGCAGCTTTCTACAAACAAAAAGATGAACTTAATCAGCTCAAACGCGATTATGCCAGGCTCGAAAAGAGGCTCATAAAAGCAATCAAAGAGAATGCTGCTGATGAGCGCGTGCAGGAGCATCTTAAAAAAATCCAGAGCTTAAACAAAAAGATTGCCGAAGTAACAGGTATCATGAACCGCTATAAAGCTCTATACGAGCAGAAGCAAAAAGTCATAGACCAGCAGGAATCTATTATCTTTGACCTTCAGGAGCAAGTCAGAAAATTACAGTGGCAACTGGACTGTCTTAATGATACACGTTCTTTTGATGGCATGACTGCAGCTGAAGAAGCTGACGCAAAGATAGCTGCTCTCTCCGATGAAGTTGCAAGATTAACAGCCAAACTAGAAACCAACAGCACAAACGCTGGCATATCAACTGCCAAAACTGCTATTGACCAGGAAAAGCGAATCCCTAATTCAAGAGAAAAAACTGATTTAAAAAAGGGCGGACAACCCGGTCATGAAAAGCACGAAATGGCTCCCTTTTCCGATGATGAGATTACTGATACTCAAGTGCACGAGCTTGAAGCTTGTCCTAATTGTGGAAGCCATAACCTTGAAGAAATGGATTGCACAATAAAGGATGAATACGATTATAAAGTCATCGTTAAAAAGATTCGCCATCGATTCATCGAATACAGATGCCTTGATTGTGGCGAGGCTGTTAGATGTCCTTATAACGGATTGGTTGCCAAGAATCAATACGGAAATGTCATTCAATCGATGGCTCTTTCCTTAATGAATCTCGGCTTTGTAAGCATTAATCGTACCAGAAAAATTCTTACAGGCTTTACTACTGATGACATCACTCTTAGTGAAGGCTATTTAGCGAAGCTCCAAAAAAGATATGCCAAAAAGCTTCTTACATTTGTTGCTGAAGTAAAGGCAAGAATGCTGTCGCTTCCGCTTTTGTACTGGGATGATACAGTGGTCTTTGTAGATACCGCACGAGCCTGTATGCGTTTTTATGGCAATGAAAAACTTGCACTATACACCGCTCACCTGCATAAGGACTTGGACAACTGAGCCACTATAGACAGTCTGATAGATGACGATATACTGCCGGCACTATCCACCGGCACGGTTGTAATGCATGATCATAATACAATCAATTACCATCAGGGCTTTGTATTTAGAAATGTAGAATGCCTTCAGCATCTCGAGCGAGATTTACAGAAAATAATAGATGTTGCACATCATTCCTGGGCATCAGATTTAAAAGAATTAATTACATCCTGGATGCACAAAAGAAAAGAATTGATAGCCGAAGGAATTTCCTGCTTCACGCCTGTCGAGATAGGCGATTTTATCAGCACAGTTTCTAGCATACTGGAACGAGCCTGGAAAGAATGGGCCATAGATCAGAGCAGATATTTCAGTGGTGATGAGCGAGCTCTTATATTTAGACTCGAACGATACAACCAGAATTATTTTGAGTGGGTTAAGGATTTCTCTATCCCTACCACAAACAATCTCAGCGAGCGTTCTTTGAGATTTGTAAAAACAAAAGATAAAGTCTCTGGTCAATTTCAAAGCATCGAGTACGCCAGCTACTTTGCCGCTATCAGAACTTATCTAGAAACCTGTGCAAGAAATGGGATAAATGAGTTCACTGCCCTATTACGACTTACTCAAGGGACTCCTTTTACCCTAGAAGAAATATTAGGCGAAGCTTAGCCTTCGCCCCTTTAGAGTGCATTAAAGAAAGGACACAATAAATATGATATTAACAAACAATGACGCGAAATATTTTTATGATTTATGGATTCCACTTTTAGATTACATCAATAAGAAGTATAAAATTTTACCTGAACTGTACGGAATGAAATCGCCAACAGGCCTCCCTATACATAAAATCGCAATTATTGCCAATAAGTTATGGGAGGATACCTCTTTAATTGATGAGTACATCTCTTCTTCAAATTCATTGAATCAGAATGATAAAGTTCAGATAATGTTGTGGAAAGATTATTCTCTCCATGACAAATTTATTGTCGACCGCCACCTTAAAGATGGCTCAATATTTATTTCTCTACAGACAGAAAAAGTATATCTGGTAAAAGGAATTTATTCATCAATAAGAGAAATGTTGGTTGGACTTCCTATGCCCCAAGTTGTCATGGCAACGTTAATCCCATTTAAAGATGTAATAATTCATGATGGTATTGTAATGCCTTACGGAGTAACATTAGGGAAAAATATGTCAGACCAGTCGAAAGAAATTTATCTTTCCGCCAAAAGTAATAATGAAATAATAAGATCTGTGACTCAAGAAAAACCGTAGCACATCGCTACGGTTTTTCTACATCATTTATTCTGTGAATAGTAACTTCTTTTTCTCTTTCGTCTTCTTTCACCTTTTGAATACTAATATTTCCCTTAGCCTTTTCCCCGGTCACACTAATTTTCACCTTACCACCCTCCATTATCCCGAAAACAACTGACAATAAACGTACTAATCAAAAGAAATAACACTTTGATATACCATTTTTCTATCCTTTTTAGTATAATGGAAATAGAGGTAAATACTGTTTTTGGAGGTGCCTATGATGAAATCTACAAACAAGAAAAAAATAGCTGTGTTTTCGACCTGCTGGTCCGGTGAAATACTGTACAAATATGTAAATGGCATTCGAGCGGGATTAAAAGAGGCTAATGCTGATTTATATCTCTTTTTAAGTCACGCAGTATTTGGTCCGGATGAGGCCTTCTTAAGTGGCGAAATGAATATTTATAATCTTCCGGATATGAAGGAATTTGATGCCGCTATTATCTTTGCCAATGGCTTAGATTTTCCGGAGCTTCTGGATAATCTAAATAAAAGATGTATAGATGCCGGAATTCCTGTCGTTTATACCGGTAAAGATGATGAACGCTTCTACTATATAGGTTCTGATAATTACGTAGGTACCCGTTCCATGATGGAACACATGCTTCATGAACATCATACTCAAAAAGTATGGTTTATTGCAGGCACTCAAGACAATATGGATTCTAATATCCGTATGCAGGCTATTACAGATGTACTGCGAGAGCATAACCTGGATTTGTCTCCTGATGATGTCTGTTACACCAATTGGAGTCCTTACACCGGGTATGCTTTTGTCATAAATCGTGTCAAAGCAGGTGTACCGTTACCGGATGCTATTATGTGTGCCAATGACACCTTAGCGGTTGTTATCTGTGCTGAACTAAGAAAGAATGGATACAGCGTTCCAAAAGATGTGTTAGTTACAGGATTTGATAACGACTTTCTTGCTCAGGTTTATGATCCTTCTATCAGTTCTGTTGATCAACGATTTGATAACATCGGTCAAAAAACAGCAGAGCTTTTATCAGATATTTTTCAAGGAAAAAAGGTGAAGCGCACGCAAAAAGTTACTTGTGAATTCGTTCCCAGCGAGAGTTGTGGTTGTACTTCTGCTAAAGATTTCACTGCTATTCGAAGACGCATTGGCAGAGACAAGTATGAAGAAAAAATTCACAACTCCAATTTTGATATGAGACTTTCTACCATAGAAGGAATTCTGTTGCAAGGAAGAGCTTATAGTGACTTAAATGGCAATCTTACTGCCTTGAATGCACTTAACACACACTACGAAGGCGCTACCTTCCACGTAGCAATCGACCCATTATTTGAGAAAACCATTCATGATCAGCAGCATCCACTTTTGGAAAAAGGCTATCCCGAATTCATGGATATGGTATATTCCAAAGATAAAGGTTATGCCACTAATTATCCTCACTTTGAAACCCGACAGTTAGTTCCTCAAGAAAACCCACAAGACGGCAACCGTATATATATATTCCTTCCGCTTCATGAAAGTAAATATTCCTATGGTTACATAGTTTTTGGCGACGATTTAGAGAAACTAAACAATACCAACCATCTTCGAAAGTACATTGAGAGATTTAATCTTATTCTCAGTAAGTTTTATCAGAATCTTCGCTTAGATGCCTTGAATCAGAAACTCTTACAAATGACCGAAACCGATGTATTAACCCATGTTAAAAATCGTACTGCATTTGAAACCAGACTTGGTGATTTGCAACACAAAATGCAGTTTGCAGATAAACCAAGCTTTGCATTTGCTGTATTTGATGTTAATAACCTAAAAAGAATTAATGATACCCTAGGCCACGAAGCCGGTGATAACTATATCGTCAATTCCTGCCGAATGATTTGTAAAACCTTTAAGAAAAGTGCTGTTTACCGAATAGGTGGTGACGAATTCGTCGTTGTTATGGAAAATGATGATTATGAAAATCGCGAAATACTGCTTAAATCTCTGAAGGAGGAAATGGCAGAACTAGCTACCAAAGATTTACCGATTTATGAAAAAATCTCTATTGCTTCCGGTATGGCAGTATATAATCCCGAAAGTGACTTCCATATATCTGAGGTCTTCTCTCGCGCAGACGCTGCCATGTATGAAAACAAGGCAAGTATGAAAAAGGAGCTTGTTTAACAAGCTCCCCAAATATCTTATAATGATGATATTACCTTTATCTCAGTGCTTACTTATCTATATTTTTAACATATAAGAATAGGCTCTGATCTTCATTGCTATAGTCATTGGTAGGAATAATTTCCATCATAACCTGCTTAAATTCATCCCCCATTTTTCGTCTATAGAAGATACTAAGTGAGGTTTTATTTCCGGCGAAATATTCTCTCATATACTCAAGATTAGTATACTTTAGATATTCCTGTAAATCATCCGGGTGCACCAGACCGGACATGCCAAACGATGTCAACCATGCTGAGATACTGTCTGCAAATCCTTTATCCGCAGTCTGCTCACTCATATCCATATTCACAATCTGATAGGTATCATCGGTGATATTGATTCTCAGAATCTTAGTATATAAATCACACAACGCTTTGTGCGCATCTACCTGACCTCTTCTGTCAACACCGGTCTTTTTATAATGTTCTGATTTGGCTTCATACATTCTCTGATCAGCAATAGCGCCCAACTGTCTTACAGAGAAAGTGGGTTCCTCTTCTTTGCTGATCCAGCCATAAGAAATGGAAAGGCTATCTACTAATTCTCCTGACCAGTTTGCTATGGTCTGATCAAAGTCATTCAAGATACTATCAATATTCTGAACGTTCTCCGTAAGGATTGCAACAAACTCATCTCCACCGATTCGATAAAGCTTACCGTATGATCCGAGGCTCTTCTTCATGCATTGACAGGAACCTATAATCAATTCATCTCCGGCCATATGTCCCTCAGAGTCATTAATAACTTTCAAACCATTCACATCAAGGGAAATATAAATAAACTGTTCCTCTAACGGTTTATCATTATGTGCATATATATCCTCTTCATAGGCTCTTCTGTTTAACAAACCGGTTAATTCATCTGTTTGAGATTTTTTGATTAATCTTTCTTCCTGTTTTTTCTCCTCATCAATAACACGTGTTGTACATATAACTTTGGTTGGCTTTCCGTTCTCATCCTTGTCCATGGTAATAAAGCTAACCAACATCCATCCCATACGTTTTCCTATAAACTGCATAGAAATGATCTTCTTATTTTGCATTCGCTCTGCCAGTGTAGTTAAATCTGTAAACGCTAACAGCATGAAAGCAACATGAAAGCAAAGCTGTCATGCCATAAGAAGATTACACTCAAAGGAACTAATAGATGACGTGCAGTCTTACTCCCAGGACATGCAGTCGGCATAATCTTCCCAGATACAGCAGTACCAGGTCTTGCCCTGATTCAGTACAATCTCATTGCCCAGCTTGTCAAAGTATCTTGTGGGAGCGGTATCACCGGTTCTGGACCAGGTAGCTTCGATCACTTTGCCGTTGGTAAACACATATGCATCCCCTGAGCCCTCCACATCAAACCAGAGATAGTCGTGATCATCACGTACCGCACCCTTGCAGACCTTGAAGATAACGTTAGTCACTGCAAGCTGCTCGCCGGTCATCTCGTCAATCTGCTTCTGACCGTATTCGGAACGATAGTAAAGTCTGTCCTCGGGATTGTATTCAAAACAGGGATTGTTCTTGCCGTAACCGCCGGAATTGCTCTGGGTTCCTCCGGGATAAACCCTGGTAGCATCGGGCGCATCCAGATAGGTAGCCAGATATCCGTCATCAGCAAACTCAAACGCCTTTTCAAAGGTACTTCTGTAATTCTTCTCATAGCCCAGACGGTTGATTGCTTTATTGTAGCCATCGATGAACAGATACCCTGTGTGCTCCAGCGCATAGCCGGAACCTCTGTCGATACGACCGAAGGCTTCGTCCGCACCTACATCAATACCGAGCAGCTTCACACTGACGTTGTCAATTCTGTCGGAATTGATAACGTCCTGTACATAAGGCACTGCAAGACCCCAGTTACAGTAGATGGAGTCGAAGCTCATTGCCTCGTAGATATAGTAATCACGGCTGCTTCGTACGGATCCGATGTGATCGAGATCATCATAGTCCTCAAAAATCCCCATCATTCGGGTAATACGCCCTTCTACGGGAGCCTCATAAATGATGCTGGCCTTGGAAATTCCGTACTGGGGAAGGGCAACCTTGATATTGTTAATCATGACAGCCATACTTCTTCTCTTGGCTACATCCACGCTCTTCCACTCACCGGTCAGCCAGCTCTGCATCTTGCCGTCCTTCTCAACCCTGGCACCAATGGTGTGGAATTCTCCATTGGGCTTCAAACCATCCGCTATCTCCTCTTCTTCCTGACCGGGCTTGTTCTGTCCGGGCTGATTCTCTGCCGAAGACCCAGGCTCATCAATGATGATGGGGCTGGGATTCAGTCCCGTAACCGGGGAAGAAGGATTGCTGCCGGTTCCGCCACAACCTGTCAGAACACCCAATGACATTATCACTAAAAGTGCATTCACAATTTTCTTTTTCATAAATACTCCCTTTCTTTGTACATACATATGTCTATATTAGCTCTATATTGAGATTTTGTCTATTTATTTGATTAAAAATGTTCCTGAAATAACCGGATTTAATCAAATATTAAGAAATGTCATCTGTCCGTCCCTTCAAAAAAAGCATCGATTCCGTCGGCGATTCCCCGGACAATTTTCTCCTGATACTCTTCCGTTGCCATCAGCGCGTCCTCGGTCTCGTTGGTCATGTAACCCATTTCAACAATCGTGACCGGCACCCTGCACCAGTTGATTCCGCTCATAGTGTCTGTTTCCCAGACATACTCCCTGCGACATCCCGTGGAATTCACCAGCTCCTCCAACACCTTTTCAGACAATCTCTTTGACTCTTCGTACAAATCCCCGTTATAGGGATTAGATGCAGTCTGGCAGATGGTCATGGCACCGTTTGCCGAAGCATTCTCAGACCCATTGGCATGTATTCTGATAAAAGCATCCGCTTCCGCATGATTGGCTATTTCCGCCCGTTCCCCATTGCTGAGGTTCACATCATTGGCGGTTCTCACCATCAGTACCTCGTAGCCCCGGGACTCCAGCTCCGTCTGAAGCTTCAGCGCCACCTGCAGATTCAGCTCGTACTCGTACAGCCCGCTGACACAGCCCCTGGTACCGCCGGATACCTTGGCCTTCATCTCCGTGGCACCGGGGCCTACCGGTTCCTTCTCGCTGTTCCCCTGCTGCTGATGCCCCGCATCAATGCAGACCAGATAACCGTTGCCCTGCTCCTGTTCTTCCCCACCGGCCGGGTTCCCTGTCACTGATGAGGAAGGGTACTTCTCTTCCCCGACTGACTCCGCGGGCTCTCCCGAGACACCGGCAGTATCCGTCTGCTGCTCCGCATCTCCATCCGGTATAGATGCCGGCATCCCATCCCCGCCGGGATTCGACAGAGACTCGTCTGCCGTGAGCTCCGTACCCTTAAGTCCCGATATCTCCGAAGACTGAGAAGTATCAGAACAGCCGGATAGCAAAAGCATCCCCGCCAACATGCAGGGTAAAAGGTATCGCCTTATATAAACATGCATTCTCATTTCAGCCATTTCCCTCCTGATTTCTGATTCTGAAACATAATACCATACTTTTCATTATTTTTCATCCTTTTCTCATAGGAAGATTTATTGCGGAGCTTCGAAAAGGAAAAGGATAAATGAACTGTTGATGGGGGAAAAAATACCGGAAGAATTGTACCGGACATGCTTTAAGTCCGCACTGGACGGCAGGGAAGGGAGAATAGGATTCCCAAAGAACCGAAATGTAATGCAGGCTTTTTGCCTGCACCACACACGAAAAGACTGTCTGTCTTATGCCTCATCGATACAATACGTAATCCTGCATTTCACGCAGAAAACCACTTTCCTCCAATGCGGCTGCCGCTTCGGCCGGATATTCCTTTACCACAATGCGCTTTTTTCCGGAGAAGATCCTGCCCCGCCTGAAATCCCCGGCAAAGAGCGACAGCGTATTTTTCAGCTCAGCTCCTTCAAAAATGCGTAAGGTCTTGCCCTGCCTCTCAAAAAGCATCGTGGGTAAGCCACCGCGAAAGGCGATGACCGTTCCCGGTACATTGACAAAAGACCTGCTCTCCTGATGAGGCAGAAATCTCCCCCCAGGGCTGCATGGGGTCTGCAGCATTCAGCCACATTATCTCCTTTCGGGGATGCATAAGCGCAGCAGTAACGCTCTCAAAATCTTTTTTACGGATAAACCGAAAGTTGCGCGTTTCTACAAGCGGTGCGCAGACAGGACGAAATCAACCGTGGGAGCTTGCTCACAAACGGCTGAATATCGGGCCGGATGCATGGCGCGACATGAGCATGCAGCGAAGCGGAATGCGAATGTGTACCGCGATAAACCGGAATTGAGAATGCATCGCCTACTTCATGAACATTTATCCTTGGGAATTGGAATCCTTTTTTTACAATTTCTCCTATAGACCTAATATCTCCGGCACTCCTTCACTTTTTGGAATCTTTTTTGACACGTGCTTGCCTATAGACCTAATATTCCCAGTGTTCCTTCGCCATTTGGAATCTTTTTCAACAAGCGCTCTCCTATAGACCTAATAATCCTAACTATCCTTCATTTACCAAATCCACTAATTCTGATTCGTTAAACCCTTTCTATAATTCATCTTCTTGCCCTTCGGACAAGAAGCATCCCTCGCTCTAAATAGCTCGGTCAATCCCGATTTTTCAATTTGTTTTTTATTCTACCATATGATGTTATAAAGTCAACTTGTGGACAGCTTACTGATAATTGGTAGTCCGCCTTTAAAAATCATCCAGGAAAATACTGAAACAATCTGTCCGGAATTAAGTGAATTTTTTACCGAAGGAAACTGTTATTACAGTAATATGTATTCCGCTTTTTGTGATTACTGCAATAATTTTGCCGAGCCATTGAACTTGTGCGGTCTTTCTCTCGGTGCAGTTCTGGCATTGAATTACGCTATCGACTTTCCGCAGCGGGTAAAGTCGCTTATACTTATTGCACCGCAGTATAATATGCCGAAATTTCTGCTCAAAGTACAAAATGTACTATTTAAATTTATGCCCAAGAGTCAGTTCAAAGATATCGGACTAACAAAAAGGGACTTTATTACCCTGACCAATTCCATGGCTGATATGGATTTTACCAGCGGTCTTGAAAATGTATCTTGTCCTGTACTTGTTCTTTGTGGCGAAAAGGATACTGTAAATAAAAAAGCGGCTATAAAGATTGCCCGGAAAATATCAAGAGCCAGATTCAGCACGATAGAAAATTCAGGACATGAGGTTAACATTGATAATCCGAAGGGGGTTGCTATGGCAATGAAGTCATATTGGCATTGTGGTTCAGTATATTAAATAAAAATAGCATAAAGCACAACGTAATCGGGAACAGGAGTCCAATGCGCATGCCCACCTGAATACTACCTCCAAACATATCCGCAACCCTTCCCACAATGGCAGGACCTATGCTTCCTCCAAGATCACCCGCCATTGCCAAAAGCGCAAACATTGCAGTTCCTCCTGTAGGAAATGCCTTGGAAGAGATGCTGATGGTTCCAGGCCACATGATTCCCACGGAAAATCCACATACAATACATCCGGCAAGTCCGATGATCGGATTTTCTGAAAATGACGCGAATAAATAACATACAAAGCATAAGATACCGGAACCAATCATAAATCTGTTCAAGTTCATTTTGTCACCGGCTTTTCCAAACAGCACCCGTGAAATCCCCATCGTCACGGCAAACATACAAGGTCCGGCAATATCTCCCACTGTCTTTGAAAAGCCCAGGGCTGATTCTGCGTACGCAGATGCCCATTGGGCCATGGCAAGCTCCGAAGCCCCGGAGCAGACCATCATCACAATGGCAATCAGGAACATAGGATTTGAACATAATTTTCTGATTCCCATTCCCTGTCCTTCCTCTACTAATGATTCAATCGGACAGGTAGCAAAATTGTAAATATTGACAGCAGGAATCAATGCGAAAATAACGGCAAGCCATTTCCAGCTGTCGATTCCGAAGATCAGAAAGAAAACAGTCGAGACTAGAATGGTTCCCACTGCTCCCCAGCAGTAAAAAGAATGCAGAAGGCTCATGGTAGCCTCCTTGTTCTCAAAGGGACAGGCTTCCACAATAGGACTTCCCAAAACCTCAATCAATCCGCTTCCAATCGCATATAAGATTACACTTATAATAATACCAACAAACGGGGATGGCATTATTTCCGGTAAAAATGCCAAACCTACAAGGCCTGCCGCCGAACATACTTCAGAAGCGACAATACATACTCTATACCCAATTCTGTCTACATACTTGGCACAAAACAAATCTACCAAAAGCTGGGTAAAGAAAAAGGAGGTTGATATCAGAGCAATGTTTCCCAGTGAGATATTGTAATCCGTATGAAATTTCAGAAACAGTAAGGGTGCAAAATTTGCAGCAATTGCCTGCGTAATAAATCCCAAATAGCACGCTATTTTTGTCTTTTTGTAATTCTTCATCTTTTTTCCTCAATTCTCTTCACTATAAATGACTTCAGCATTCCCTAACGTACAGTAACACCACGTTCTTGACACTTCTCCTGTCACCCCTTTTATACAAGCACAATAATGAAGTGTTTTGAAGTTCTCCGTCATTGCCCCGTTACAGCTTATGTGATATAATAAAATCCATTCAAAAGGAGACGACTTTGAAATGAAAAAACAAACCGGTATACTAATACTAATTATCTGTTTACTCACTTCTGCCAGTAAATATGTAGGGAACGGATTAACTGAAATCAGGAATGAACTGATGACTCTGGTTGTCCACCGGGAAAGCAATGATGCCGGATACACAAAGACATATATCGCTGACAGAGAGTTGTCGGAAACAGAATGGAACAGCCTCCTGATAACCCTTCATAAGCGGGCCGAAATGTATACGCCGGAAGCTTCCATCACCTATGATACAGCAAATAATTCAGTCACGATAACTTTGCCTGAAATGAATGCAATAGAAGAAATCTTTGACAGAATCACCGCCTCCGGACAACTGGAATTCATTGCAAACAGAGGCACCGGACAGGAGGAAGTGATTCTCACGGGAGCCAATATTTCAGATGCCTCTGCGTCAGGGGTTGAAACGGTAACAGGCGCCGTGGAATATCAGGTCCTGATTCAGTTTGATGATGAAGGGACAGCCCTTTTTGCCGAAGGCACCAAAAAGCATCTCGGCAACTCCATTTCCATCGTGTTTGACGGAAATGTGTTATCCGAACCGAGAGTTACCGCAGTTATTACCGACGGACGCGCTGTGATTTCCGGGATAGGCAGCTATGAGGAATGTTCTGTTCTGGCTGCACTGATCAAATCCGGAAGCCTGAATGTTAATCTGGCAGAGGATTAATTTACCGGCTGATACAACCAAAATACTAATACAATAAAAAAAGGGGTCAACGCTGATTTAACAACATTTCTCCCTCTTTTTACATACTGCGGGTAGCCGGACTTGAACCGGCACGGAGTCGCCCCCGAGGGATTTTAAGTCCCTTGCGTCTGCCTATTCCGCCATACCCGCAATCTGCACACACGGTGGCTTCTTCCCGGGAACATGCCCTGCTGAGCCACTCCGCCTGCGTCAATGGATGGAGGTGGATTCGAACCACCGAAGCAATTTGCAGCAGATTTACAGTCTGTCCCCTTTGGCCACTCGGGAATCCATCCATGTCTTAGATTTCGCTCTGACAATGTGGAATTATAACACAGATTACAGCACATTGCAAGCCCCATTCAGCTATCTGTTCATATTGTTGTTGATAATTGTTGTTGCTATTGTTCATAATACTTTAAAATCACAGCACAGGTCTTCGGCAGAGTCACCTGAATCCTTCCGCCTACCACTTCAAACTGCTGCCCTTCACTGTATCCGTTCTCATCCGTCCAAAGAAGTGCTCGCATCAATCCGTGCTTGGGCGTACCCAGATCCCATACGAACACCTGGCGTTCCATCTGATAATCGTTGTTATTAACAAGGATCAGGCACTGACCCTCCTTCGTGAAGCGTCCGTATGCCAGGAAGTTATAATCACTGTCAATTTTTTTAATGGAGCCCTTGCGAAGCTCAACATGCTCCTTGCGGAGTCTTATCAGCTTCTTATGGAACTCTATCAGCTCCCAATCCTCCTGTCCCCAGGGATAGGTTCTTCTGCTGTCCGGATCCGTGAATCCGCACAATCCGGCTTCGTCACCATAATAAATCGTGGGAGCACCCACCCAGGTCATCTGCATCACAACAGCTTCCCTGAACACTGCTTTGTTGACTCCTCTTTCCGCAGCCTCAGGTCCCTTCGTGGCTGTTCGTCCCACTACATGATTGGTACGGGTCAGGAATCGGGAATGATCGTGGTTAGAAAGCTCATTCATGGCAACCTGCCAGCTGGGCATGGTAAAGCTGGTGCAATGATGTATCATGGCTCCCCAGAAGCTTTCTGCATTTCCGCGCATATCCTCACGAAAGTCATCGCTGTGCTTCTCCATACCGGTGAGGAACCAGGTCACAGGCTCCATAAAAGCATCATAGTTCATGACAGAATCCCATTCATTGCCCTGCAGCCATTCTCTGGTGTTACCGTAATGCTCCGCCAGAATGATGGCATCCGGGTTCGCCTCCTTTACAGCTTTTCTGAACTCCTGCCAGAAATAGTGGTTGAATTCCTGGCTGTGACCCAGATCCGCTGCCACGTCGAGACGCCAGCCGTCGGCATTGTAGGGCGGAGATACCCACTTTTTGCCGATTTCCAATATATATTTCTGAAGCTCTTCACAATTCTCATAGTTCAGCTTAGGCAGAGTATCATGTCCCCACCAGCCGTCATAGGTCGGATTGTAAGGCCATCTGTTCTGATCAAAGAACTGGAAGTACTGTCTGTAAGGGCTGTCACCGCTGACGTAGGCACCCTTCTCATAGCCCTCTGCATTTTCATAGATACGCTCTCTGTCCATCCACTTATTAAAAGACCCGCAGTGGTTAAACACACCATCCATAATGACGCGGATACCTCTCTTGTGGGCTTCCTCCACCACATGGGCAAATAGTTGGTTGCTGGCCTCAAGGTTCGCACGGTTTGTCACTCTGTTAATGTACTTTGTGGCATAACGATTCTCCTTCTGTCCCTCAGGCAGAAGCTCGCCCTTATCCTCCACAATTTTGCCGAAATGCGGGTCGATATTATCATAATCCTGAATATCATATTTGTGATTGGAAGGGGAGACAAACAGGGGATTGAAGTAAATGGCATCTATTCCAAGCTCCTGAAGGTAGTCCATCTTGTCCAGGACGCCCTGCAGGTCACCGCCGTAAAACTCTCTCACATCCATACTTGCGGGGTAACGGTTCCAGTCCTCCACCTTGTGAACCGGTTCATTGATATAACAGTATTCATTGGTCTCCACATCGTTGGAGGTATCCCCGTTGCAGAAGCGGTCCACGTAAATCTGATACATCACGGCACCCTTGGCCCAGACCGGGGTCTTGAAGCCGGGCACAACAACGAAATTATAATATTCCACAGGCTCATGAACCAGACCTCTTCTATCATAAAAGCATCTCAGTCTGCCGGACTGCACCTCAAAATAATAGCTGCATTTCTCACTGTCCAGCTGAATCTCCACCTCGTAATAATCAAAGTGCTTTTCAGACTCTGCCTTGGACATCAGATACTTTTGGTCCTTCCATACCAGAAAGATATAGTCCACATTGTTTTTGGCAGTGCGAAAACGAATCTTCAGCCTGTCTCCAACCTCCGGCTCTGCCGGTGTCAGGTAATTCTCTGAAGTATCGGTAAACAATGCACGCCTGTTAAATACAGGTCGCATTGTTGCAATATACTGTTCACAGTTTTCCAAACGCCTCATTCGATTTATATCCAATATATCTTTCATAGAAAAATCCCCACTCTCATGATACATCCATTTTACTTAATCCTACGAGGTTATTCAATACTTATTCAAAAAAAGACAGTAAAAAGGACAGCCATGGGGTGACTGTCCTTTTTAGAGAAGGTATTTCTTATGGGGTATAGCAAAAACTATATATAATGTATTGGGGGGTACGCATATTATAATAGCATTGTGATTGAATTTTGCCTATTCCCATTTTTCATAAAATATACAAACATATCTCAAATTAATTGTGCAATTTTAATAATACATCGCTTCTATCGGGAAAAGCTGTTTCAAAGGCACTCATGCAAACAAAGCCTCAAATTCTTCCCTTCCGATCTTTTCCTTCTCGAGCAAAAGCTGGGCGCAGCTGTGCAGGATTCTCTCATGCTCTCTGATCAGTTGCTTTGCTTTATCATAGCAGTCATCAATGATGGACTTCACCTCACGGTCGATTTCGCCCGCAACGGCTTCGCTGTGAGACTTGGTATGCGCCAGGTCACGACCGATAAACACCTCATCGTCATCGTCATCATAGCAGATAACACCTATGTTTTCCGACATACCGAAGCGTGTTACCATGGTTCTCGCCATCTTGGTGGCTTTCTTGATGTCGCTGGAAGCACCGGTGGTAATGTCTCCAAAGATCAGCTCTTCCGCAATTCTGCCGCCCAGTGACACCATAATATCCTGCAGCATCTGACCTTTTGTCATAAACATCTCGTCCTTTTCCGGCAGTGGCATGGTATAGCCCGCTGCACCCTGTCCGGTGGGAATAATGGATATGGTGTGAACAGGTCCCACATCCGGCAGTACCTGGAACAGTATTGCATGACCGGCCTCGTGATAAGCCGTTATCCGCTTCTCCTTGTCGGAAATCACACGGCTCTTCTTCTCCGCACCGATTCCCACCTTCACAAAGGCTTTGTTGATATCATTCTGGCAGATATACGGTTTGTCGTTCTTCGCTGCATTGATAGCAGCCTCGTTCATCAGATTCTCCAGGTCGGCTCCCGTAAATCCGGCTGTGGTCTGGGCAACCTGCTTCAGGTCCACATCATCGGAGAGGGGCTTATTCTTCACATGTACCTTCAGGATCTCTTCTCTGCCACCCACATCCGGTGTTCCCACGGTAATCTTTCTGTCAAAGCGTCCCGGTCGCAGGATTGCGGGATCCAGGATATCCACACGGTTTGTCGCTGCCATCACAATGATTCCCTCATTGGCACTGAAGCCATCCATCTCCACCAACAGCTGATTCAGAGTCTGCTCTCTCTCGTCATGTCCGCCGCCCATACCGGTACCGCGGCGTCTTGCAACGGCGTCAATCTCGTCAATAAACACGATACAGGGCGCATTTTTCTTGGCTTCCTCAAACAGATCACGCACTCTGGAAGCACCTACGCCTACATACATTTCCACAAAATCAGAACCGGATATGCTGAAGAATGCCACCTTTGCTTCACCGGCCACCGCCTTTGCCAGCAGGGTCTTACCGGTACCCGGGCGACCCTCCAGCAACACACCTTTGGGGATTCTGGCACCCATATTGTTGTATTTTGAAGGCTGTTTCAGAAAATCAACGATCTCCTCCAGGTCTTCCTTCTCTTCCCGAAGTCCCGCCACCTTATCAAAGGTAATCTCACCATCCGTTATCATTTTGGCACGGTTCCTGCCAAAATTCGCCATCTTGGAGTTGCCCGCACTCATCGCCGCATTCTGGGCTGTAATCATCATAAAGAGGAAAATGCCCACCACAATGATAATCAGCATGGGTACAAGAGTGGTCAGGAACCAGCTCTGTCGCTTCACGTCGTGTACGACAGGATCAAAGTCATAGGACCGGATGGTTGCCTCCATCTCAGCGATATCGGTAACATACAATATCTTTTCCGCTCCCGTCTTGAGCCGGACATACACGGTACCGGTGGGAGTCTCGCTGTTCAGCTGAATCTCCACATCGGAGATATTTCCCGCCTCCATGTCCGCTATAAATTTCTCCTTGGTATAATTCTTTCTCTGACTGTCATTATTGGCAAATCGGTAATAAAACACCATTCCCAACATCAACAAAATAAACACCACTACAAAATTAATTCTTCTGCCTTCCTGCTTCAATGTGCAAGCCTCCTAATCCTCAAATTCCACTGCCCCGATATATGGCAGATTTCTGTATTTCTGGTCATAGTCCAGTCCATATCCGACCACAAAGACATCGGGTATCTCAAAGCCTGTATAATCCACCTTGACATCCACAACCCTTCTGTCCGGCTTGTCGAGCAGGGTACACAGCTTCAGTGAAGCGGGACCTCTGTTCTTTAAAAGCTCCATCAGATAGCTCAAGGTTCTTCCGCTGTCCACAATATCTTCCACTACCAGAACATCTCTGTCCTTCAACGGTTCATCCAGATCCTTGACGATCTTTACGATACCGCTTGATCTGGTATCACCGCCATAACTGGAAACAGACATAAAGTCCAGTGTCACCGGAACGGTGATTCTCTTTGCCAGCTCACACATAAAGAAACTGCCACCCTTCAATACGCAGACCAAATGCACTGTCTTTCCTGCGTACTCCTTACTGATTCTGTCTCCGATTTCCTGAATTTTTGCATCAACCTCTTCTTCTGTCTTAAGTACCCGGATATGCTCTTTCATGCTTCCTCCATTTCGTCTTCCGTGAGGGTCTTTTTTATTTTAACCTGCAGGATACGTTTTGTATTCTTATCCACTTTATAGTATTCACTGATCCGATAGCCGATCAGCCATATAACATGATGTTCCTGCGCCAGCACGGGAATACGGTCCCTCAGTTCCCTTGGTATCTTTTCCGTTACCATGTAATCCTTCAGAGACTTGTGAATCCTGTTTCCCAGTCCGTCCGAAAGTGTCAGATAATCACCTGTCTGTCGGAACCGAATCGAGGGTATCCTCTGTATTTTATCATAATCAAACCATTTCGTATACTTGTTTTCCGGAATTTTCACACCCTGTTCATAATCAAAAATCCGATACTCCGGCTCCGGAAGCACCGCCGGCGTACTCTCCTGCCCATCTTCTGTCTCCAGGATCACCTTTGTATACTGTCTGCGGCACACAATTCCAAAGGGCAGGCAAATCTTTCGGTTGCCCTTACCGGCAAACAATCCTCTGACATCCTCCACATGTACACCTGAGATGTCCTTGCCGGTAGGTGACAGTTCCTCTAAAAGCTTCAGAAGCACCCTCTTTTGCAGTACCTCGGGAAGCGCCCCAAATCCTTCCACATCTATGACGCTGCCGGTAGTCACTTCGCCGTCCTTCTTCCCCGCTCCCCCGGTAGTCACTCCGCCGTCTTTCTTCCACGCTCCCCCGGTGGTTATCTTCTCCACACACAGCGCTGCAGCTTCCATTGTCTGCTGAGCCATATATTTTTCCGTCTCGGAAATCAGTTCCGCTGTCCGGCACATGTGCGCAACCGCCTTTTCCGAAACCTGTTCCTCCACATAGGACAAGATGTGATGTCTGATACGGTTCCTGGTATATTCATCTGTGGCATTGGTACTGTCGGTTCGCCAGACAATACCTCTGGTCCTCAGATACTCCTCTATCTCTCTGCGTTCCAGACAGAGAAGCGGTCTGATGATATCCTCTCTCACCGGCTCGATTCCCCGCAGCCCCCGAAGTCCGCTGCCACGGAACAAATGAAGCAGCATGGTTTCCGCCTGATCGTCTGCGTTGTGTGCCACCGCTATCTTCGTGGCGCCAATCCGACCTGCAACCTCCCGAAAAGCAGCGTATCTTAACCTGCGCCCCGCATCTTCTTCGGAACATTTTTGTGTTGCCGCCAATACCCTCACATTCTCTTCTATCGGATAATAAGGAATGCCCTGTGAACGGCAGAGCTCCTCCACATAAGCTGCATCCTCCCCCGCATCTTCACGGATACCATGATTCACATGAACCACCGCCAATTCCAGCGGTATCCTCTTACCGTATTCCAGCAACACAAATAAGAGGCAAACAGAGTCTGCCCCTCCTGAGACCCCGAGTACTATTTTTTCGCCGGGGTGTATCATATCATGTTGTCTGATAAAAGAGAATACTTTTTCCATATGTGAAATGGTATCTCATTCCTACAAAAAAATCAAGTAAATCCGTATTCTTCAGGTCTTCCAGATGCCGATTACCGCCACGGTCATGTCGTCGGGAATCCTGCCACCCCCTGCCACCACTGCCATCCTCAGTATTTTTTCAGCGATTTCTTCCGGATTCTGCTCTCGGATCCCGGCAATAACATCACAGATGGCCGCCTCATACAATTGATTGTCGAACGCCTCTATCACACCATCAGACACCATGATCAGGTAGTCTCCGTCGCTTAAGCTACTGTGAATCGATATCATCTCCGGCTTTTGAAAGATTCCCAACGGCAGAGACCCGTCCGAAAACTTTTCCACCAGCTCCTCATGTTTCAAAAACGAAGCCGCTCCCCCTGCTTTATGAAAGTCACAGCTTCCCTGCTGTAAGTCGATTTCGCAGATATCCAGGGTGGGATGATTACAATCGTCCCCCATGGCAAACAGTGCCAGATTGACCATCTCCGCCGCTGCCTTCGTGCTGTATCCCGCATCCAGGAGCTTTTCCATCAGATCCAACACGTTCCCGCTATCCCGGCCTGCCTGCTCTCCGGAACCGGTACCGTCAGAAAGCACCACCATCAGCCTTCCGGATTCCGGCTCGAAAACAGAATAATTATCACCGGATACGGTTTCGTCTTCCTTAATAGCCCTTGCAAAACCGGTCATTGCCAGATAACGGGCTTCTTCCTCCAATTCATAGCACCTGGGGGTTCTATCCAGCAGTAAAGGGCTTTCCTGTGAGAGCTTTAGTCTTTTATTTAGCAACACCGATATCATATCCGCCGCATCCTCCGCGGATACATCCTTTCTTCTTCCCACGCTTAATGTTACCACGATTGATTCTCTTCCGGTCTCCCTGCATAAGTAACACGGGTTCTCTGCAAAGATGCCTTCCTCCCGCATGGCACGAATCAGCAGCCTCCTCTTTTTCTCTTCCATGGGCTTGCAATGAAACACCTCTCCGGCCACATTTTTCATAATCCTGGCCATCTCATCCAGGTGACTCTTCAGTACCTGTCTGCTCTCCCAAAGTCTCCTTTCCACAAGCATGGTCTGCCTGTCCATCCTGCTGTCGACAATCAGATCCCGATGATAACTTTTGGCCAGTTCCTGAAAACTTTCTGCGTAACTTAACAGCCTTCTTCTGCACAAATCCGATACCTGACCCACCTGCATCATTTGCTTTTCCGTCTTCATCCCGATACCTCCCTGCCCACCAATTCAGCGGCAAGCACGATTATAGAATCAGGCATTTGCTTTTTTTGTCAAATCGGGGAAAGAATGCCTTAAAGTTTTGCGACAAAAAAAGCAGGAGTCTAAGCTCCTGCCCTAAATCATCACCTTATTCTTCTTTAAAGAGAATCTCATCTTCGTAAACAAGTCCCATCTTCTCTCTGGCCACTTCTTCATAATAGCCCTTAGTATGAACCTTCTTGCCGAATTCCTCTATCTCTTCCGTGCGCTTCTGTTCCTTTTCAATCTGTTGATCCAACTGTTTGGCATAGGCTTCCTTAACCTCTATCTTCTGTCGGATTCCCGCGCTTCTTATGGCAACCACCACAACCATCAGCATCACAACGAAGGTCACAAGAAACATACTCAGCTTATTCTGATATCTTTTGCGATATGCAACCCTACGTCTTGTCCTTGCCATAAGCACTCCTTTCCAAAACACATGTTATTTCTTAAGACTTATTTTAATCATTTTCGCAAAATACGTCAACCTGTTTTTTATCTGTTTCCGAATTCTTCCGGAACAGGATTGTACCCTCCGACCGGCTTTTCCCGCACTTTTCCCTGCCTTATGGAACAGACGCCTGACGGGAAAGGTCAGTCTGCCGAGCATCCGGGCAATCACCCGGCACAATTTTTGAAGCAGGACTGATACGTATTTTACAAAAGGAGGACTGATGATTTTATGGTAAAAAATGATTCCGGTCATGGCTCCGAGCACTGCATACCATCTGAGAGTCCCATTGCTTTCGCGGTGCATTAACAGAAACACCTCCGCCCCGCAATAGATCCAGAAAATAAGATCCTCCAGGGATACCGAAAACACATTATGCCGCACCACCCTTCGAAAGATTCTCAGACAATCGTAGAGAAAGGCAAAGTACAATCCCAACTGTAATGCATGAAACAGAAACTCCTTCTCACTTACCATAGAGCTTACCGAAACAACCTGCTGAGCAATGACTCCGTCTTATGCACGCCACCTGATACCTCGGAATAGGTAAGGCTGTCAATCCTTCCGTCGACATCCACCTCTCCTCTGTCCAGGGTCAGCCTGCTCACATGAAGGTCATCACCCTTAATCATCAGCATTCCCTGCTCCGTCTCCAGCAGAACCTCATGTATATCAAATGAAAGTACATCCTTCACACCGCTCAAGGTACAGTTTCTTCGATTTGTCATGGAAACCTTGTGCGCTCTCGTATTGTTGCTTAATTCTTCCATAGGCTCCTCCCTGCTTACAGCTCTCCTGAAACAGCCTATGCGAAAAAGGAACAGTTCATGCCTTGATTCTTACAAATACCGAAAAAGCTCTTTCGCCTCATCCTTTTTCACGGTTTCCTGTACATCAAGCACCTCCACCTTAACCTCTTTATTTCCGAAAGAGATGGTGATGATATCTCCTTCCTTAACATTTGCAGAGGCCTTGGCGGGTTTGTCATTGATCTGTACGCGCCCACTGTCACAAGCTTCATTTGCCACCGTACGACGCTTAATCAGCCTTGATACCTTCAGATATTTATCCAGTCTCATATTATAAAACCTTACCCCTTAATTGATTCCTAAAACAAAACGGAGAACCCAGGGGGTTCTCCGCTAAAGTTGCATATTTTAGTTTAAGCTATCCTTTAATGCCTTACCAGCCTTGAACTTAGGTGCCTTGGAAGCAGCAATCTTCATGGTCTTACCGGTCTGAGGATTTCTTCCCTCTCTTGCTGCTCTCTCGCTAACCTCGAAAGTACCGAAGCCAACCAGCTGAACCTTCTCACCCTTCTTCAGCTCTGCTGTAACAACATCAACAAATGCCTTAAGTGTCTTCTCAGCGTCCTTCTTAGATACGCCAGCGTTCTCAGCCATAGCTGCTACTAACTCTGTCTTGTTCATATTGAACTCCTCCTGTAATGAGTTTTCTAAATTGTATTTTAACAGATGCTTCAAGTGAAACGTCTATTATATTTATAAGATGTTTTCTACGGTTTGTCAAGATTATTTCAGCATTATTTCGCCTCTTCGTTATTTATTCCGGCTGATTCTGCCAAATCGGCAAAAGAAAATGAGATATCTCTCTCTTTTTCGTCCACCTGAATGGTATAACTCCGAGTCTCATAACCTGTCTTTCTCAGGGTAATAACATGTTCTCCGGCTGATTTACGGAAATTGCAGGGACACATTCCAACATAATTACCGTCAAGATACACCTCTGCGTCCACAGGAGCATCAATAAATACCTTGTAGTAATCTGTCACTGCATCTTCATCTGACCCCGGGGATTCTTCCTTTTCCTCTTCCTCTGTCGGATTCGGCTCCAGCACGATATTGATACCGGCCGACTCCTGACCTACCCGAATATACTGTGTAATGGACTGATAGCCTTCCTTTCTGGCTATCAGCTGGTGTAGTCCGTAGGTCAGCCTGACGGGTCCGGAGATGTCTGCCTGGGTTCCGTCTATGTACAGCTCTGCTGCCGAGGGACTCAGGGAAAAGAGCACCATGCCGTACTGGGGTTCAGGAATTGTCAGATCTCCGATATCAAGCTCCGTTTCCTCATTGCGATTGATCGTAACCTGCTTCACACCGCCGCCACCCTTGTGACTGATATTAACCTGATAACTTCCCTCAGGCACAAGCAAAAGCATGTCCTCTGTGATTTTCTGAATCCGCGACTGCCCCACCTCTATCCAGCCGCCAACGAAATTCTCGTCATTAATCAGTCTCAGGTATCCGTGGCCTTTCTTTACACCAACGCTCAGCACCTGACTGTCAATCCCCTGAAAACATAAAACATCAGAAGCGTTCAGATCGCTGATCTCAATCTCTCTTCTGTCAGACAGATACAGAGTATTGGAAGTCAGTTTATAAATCTCAGAGCCGATACTGACCTCTTTTCTCACACTGTTGATCTCATAATTCTCCACACTGTCATACTTCCATGCAGATGGCGACAGCTTCATGGTAGTCAGATGTTTTTTGCTCCGAAGAAACGTCACATCCACGACGTCTCCCGGCTGCACCTGACTGAAGGCAATCCCTTCCCCGTATTTATCATAGAACCGGGTGGTTCCATCCATGGACAGGGTGTATCT
>SAMEA3663235__coassemble_78_pt1 | contig 34186 bp, 35 predicted proteins | sample SAMEA3663235__metabat2_low_PE_011 | metagenome-assembled genome bin SAMEA3663235 (sample SAMEA3663235) | pig gut metagenome | biome: pig gut; feature: pig-associated habitat; material: faeces | place: China | collected 2013 | reverse complement strand
AAGGGTTCCTCCTTTTTCAATATGGATTACATCCTTCTCTCTGTCCCAGAGTGCCTGGGGTGTCATCAGCGCAGCATAGGTTGTGACAATCGTCACAGGCTTGCCCTCCAGCAGACGACGCAATGTTCTGACTCTCTCCTTTACCAGTTGGTTTCCATGAATATCCGCCTGAAAAAAGATCAGGTCCTTAGCAGGATACAACATGACATTCCTGTCATAAAACTTATATTCCTCATAGATTTCTTTTGCTTTTATGTCACTATAAGTAACGATGACTTTTGTCTTAAAGCCATCGCCCAAACCGTAAATCATGTGCAATTTCTGGGAATCCACACAACCCGTCAATGCCACCGGAGCCTTTTTCTTTTCCAAAGTTTCCTTCAGGCTGTCAAATTCCGCCAACTCTCGAAGGGGAGCAAGTAATGCCTCCATCAGTTTTCCTCCGTCTTCTTCCTGCCATTAAACTGATTCATCGCCGCATCAGGTCCATCGGAGATAATCGTCCTGATTGCTTCCGCTGCCATACTGTAGGTCTCCTCCATCAGCTTCCTCTCATTGCCCGAAAAGTGCCCGAGGACATAGTCTGCCAGGTCCCACCCCTTTGGTTTTTCACCTACACCGACTCTGATTCGTATAAACTTCTCGTGTCCCAGATGGGCTATGATATTCTTTAATCCGTTGTGCCCGCCGGCACTGCCGCTCTTGCGAATACGTATCTGCCCTGCCTCAAGGCTGATGTCGTCAGAGATTACTATCAGCTCTGTGGTTTCATCCACTTTGTAATAATTCACCATTTCACCTATACTTTCTCCGCTGAGATTCATATAGGTCAGGGGTTTGGCCAGAATACACTTTTCTCCGGCAACGATACCCTTTCCGACGATTGCCTTATGCTTCTTCTCCAACACTCCGATATTTTCTTCCTCCGACAGTTTATCTATGACATCAAATCCCACATTATGTCTGGTATTTTCATATTCTTTTCCAAAATTTCCAAGTCCGGCAATCACAAACATATTTCTGTCTCCCGTCTCCCTGCCAAATCAACGATTTTGTCTCATTATAAGCCAAATCACATGGTTGCGCAAGTCTCTCCTCACATGCTATAATGTTTATTATACCTGTCTTTGGCAATGTTATGATGTTTGGGCAAAGGGTATTCTGTCCCGCAATAGTAAGGAGATCATTCGATGAATTCATACACTAATTACCATCTCAACAATTATAAACGTGCTCTCGATTTTGAAATCAAAAAATTGGAACTGCAGCTCAACAATTCCGAAAACAAATTGCAGCATGCACGCTCCGACTTTAAAGTATATCTGGGGTTTATCGGCATGTATTTTGTGGTCGAATTATTCCTGTACCTTCTCATACTCTATTACCAGCATCAGCAGGCATATCTCTTTATCAGTATATTGCATGCAATCTATTTTATTATTGTATTCATTTTTATCATATCTCTGCCTTTTAATATTTACTGTTTGGTTAAAAGCATCAGTGTTTTAATTATGAATTCAGAAAAATACAATCAGGACTACCTGCTGCCTTCCATCAGGCACAATCATCACGGAGCACACCTGGCAGAAGACAACACCTATCTGAGCGAGCAAAAGAAAATTCTCTGGGTTCTGGGCCAATATACCTTGTATCACGAAAAACTGAAGACTCTGACGGCACAGGTAAAAGAAGAGGAGGTTACACTGGAAGACTTAAACGCAGAACTGTCAACCATGCCCTTTTACGAGGATATCAAACCGGCAAGCCCTCACAATGGACGAGTCCAAAAATACAGCCGATATGTTGCAAAATATGTTCTGATCGGTCTACTTCTTTTGTTCCTGATTACGATCCTTTTCCCGATCCTCCGGCGCTTTGGCAAAGGATAAACCTTCATGCATATATTACAAATTGCACCACGAAAAACCGCGGTTGCTTTACAACCGCGGTCTTGTGATTTCAGTAGTTCAATCTTCTTCCGTTCCTGCTTTTTCATAGCAATCCAAAATCAAATTCTGAATCTGCTCTCTGGTGGAAGACTTGATAGGGTGTGCAATATCGCGATATTCGCCGTCTGCTGCCCTCTTGCTCGGCATTGCAATAAACAAACCTTTATCGCCTTCGATAACCTTGATATCATGTATCACAAATTCATCATCCAGCGTAATCGAAACAACCGCCTTCATTTTTCCTTCTTTATTGATTTTGCGAACGCGGACATCCGTAATCTGCATTCTAACACCTCCCTCTGATCACACTACATGGTATATCTTTCATTCTTTTCGACAACTATTTTAATCTCTCCATTCTCGCCCACATAACGACTGTTTGCACGAATGGTATCTCTGCTCTCAACAATGCAATTCTCAATATACGTATTATCTCCAATATACACATCATTGAGAATAATGGAGTTCTTGATCACGCAATTGTTACCGATATAACTCTTCTTAAAGATGACAGAATTCTCTACCACACCATTTACGATACATCCACTGGAAATCAGACTGTTCTTCACCTGGGAACCCACGTTATACTTGGCAGGAGGCAGATCATCCACCTTAGAGTAAATATCAGGATACTGCTTGAAGAAATAGTTTCTTACTTCAGGCTTCAAGAAATCCATATTGGTTCTGAAGTAATCATCAGCAGAAGCAATATTGCTCCAATACTCGTTAATCCGATATCCGTAGATTCTCTTCATATCTTTATAGCGAATCAGAATATCACGGACAAAATCATACCTGTCTTCTTCGGCACACTTCTCAATCATTTCGATCAACTGACGGCGGCGCATTACATAAATACCGCAGGAGATGGTCTGACTCTTCGCCTGAATAGGTTTCTCTTCGAATTCTTCGATGCGACAGTCATCATTCATCTTAACCGTTCCGAAGCGCTCAAGATTGGCATCTGCCGGCATGTCCTTACATACAACGGTAATATCCGCTTTCTTCTCAATGTGATATTCCAGGAGCTTATTAAAGTCCATCTTGTAGATACCGTCACCGGAAGCGATTACCACATAAGGTTCATGACTGTTCTTAAGGAATGTCAAATTCTGATAAATAGCGTCTGCAGTACCTCTGTACCAGTTACTGTTATCTGCTGTGACGGTAGGCGTCAATACAAACAGTCCGCCCTGCTTACGTCCAAAATCCCACCATTTGGAAGAGCTCAGATGCTCATTCAGGCTTCTGGAGTTATACTGTGTCAACACCGCAACCTTCTGGATGTGCGAGTTGGACATATTACTGAGTGTAAAATCAATGCTGCGATAGCTGCCCGCTACAGGCATCGCACAGATTGCACGTTTCTGTGACAGCTCTCTCATTCTGTGGTTATTGCCACCAGCTAAAACTATTCCGATCGCTCTCAATGTTGTTCACCTGCCTTAATCAATGTTTTGCCGCTTGCAAGCTGGGAATCTGTGTAATCCGCCGTTGTTGTTTCTCCGAATATAACAGCATTCTTTCCTACCGTAATTCCGTCCGGGATCACACTCTTCTCGCCGATTGTTACTATGCCACTGTTATAAATATGAGGAGCTGTCTCATTCTGAGCCTCTTGTCCTACCCCAAGTCTGACATTGCTGCCGACGCAGACCTCCTCAGCCATGATAACCTTGTTCAATTCGCAATTATCGCCTATCTGCGAATGGTTCATGATGATGGAATCACGAACTATCGTATCCTTACCAATGGTGACGCCACAGCCTATTACGGAATTGTATACTTTACCGTATATATCAGAGCCTTCTCCGATGATGCTTCGCTCCACCACACTGTCTTCTGCCAGATACTGAGGCGGCTGAATCTCACTTCTGGTGTAAATTTTCCAGTATTCCTCATAAAGGTTAAATTCCGGTACGATATCAATGAGCTCCATATTTGCCTGCCAGTAAGAACTTAAGGTACCAACATCCTTCCAATAGCCAGTAAACTCATAAGCGTAAAGAGGCATATTCTTTTCATGGCAATAAGGAATGACATGCTTACCGAAATCAAGTGCCGGCTGATCAGCCATAGCAATCAGGCTTTCCTTCAGGGTCTTCCAGTTAAATATGTAAATACCCATGCTTGCAAGATTGCTGCGAGGATGCTCCGGCTTCTCTTCAAAATCGGTTATCCTCTTATTCTCATCAGTAATCATAATACCGAAACGGCTCGCTTCTTCGATAGGTACCGGCATAACCGCAATGGTCACTTCCGCACCGTTAGCCTTGTGGAAATCAAGCATCACCTCATAATCCATCTTGTAAATATGATCACCGGACAGAATCAGCACATAGTCCGGATTAAAGCTCTCCATATACTCCAGATTCTGATAGATTGCATTTGCAGTACCTGTGTACCATTCACTGTTGGAACTCTTCTCATAAGGAGGAAGTACCGCTACACCACCAATATTCCTGTCCAAATCCCACGGAATACCGATTCCGATATGTGTATTTAACCGCAGTGGCTGATACTGGGTAAGCACACCCACGGTATCTACTCCTGAATTAATGCAGTTTGAAAGCGGGAAATCTATAATTCTGTATTTCCCTCCGAATGCAACTGCAGGCTTTGCCACCTTGGACGTCAGCACGCCCAGACGACTGCCCTGTCCTCCTGCCAACAACATGGCAATCATTTCTTTTTTTACCATACCATCACCTCTGTCTAGCCTTTTTCGATGTCATCGGGTTTCACCCGTCGTTCAGATGACTTTATTATAACATATCAATTTCCGAAAGTGAATAATTATTGACAAAATAATTGAGATTTTTACATTTTTTGTGTTAAAATTTTACAGTTTTTACATTTTATCCAAAAAATTATTGTAAGTTCATTCTATTTTTTCTGTCATTTGCAATAGATTTTTATGTTCTTTTCACATTCCTATTTTCTATTTGTTTTTTTCCTGCCTTGTGCTTATAATATAATAAGGAAAAACATTAAAGGAAGTGTATCTCATGTATAAAATTGATTTTAATTCTCCTTCCCATATTTATTTTTTGGGCATCGGCGGCATCAGCATGAGCGGTCTTGCCGAAGTACTGCACCACGCCGGCTTTACCGTTTCCGGATCTGACTGGAAGGAATCCGCCGTGACGAAAGCCTTGGAAGCGAAAGGTATCTCCGTGAAATATGGCGAAAATGCCGCTCATATCACCCCCGACATAGATTGTGTCGTTATTACCAGCGCTGTCAGGGACACCAATCTGGAGTTTAGGGCCGTATGCGAAATGAAGATTCCCTGGATGACCCGTGCAGAGCTTCTCGGACAACTGATGAATAATTATGAATGTTCTATCGCAGTAAGCGGCACACACGGCAAGACCACCACCACATCCATGATCAGTGAAATCCTGCTTGCAGCAGATACGGATCCCACCATATCCGTCGGCGGAATGTTGAAATCCATCGGCGGCAACATCCGTATCGGTTCCGGTTCCTGCTTTGTGACAGAAGCCTGCGAATATACCAACAGTTTTCTAAGTCTTTTCCCCACAGTGGGAATTATCCTTAATATAGAAGCTGACCATCTGGATTTTTTCAAAGATCTGGATGATATCCGTAAGTCCTTCCGAAGATTTGCAGAACTGATTCCGGATTCCGGAATTCTGATTATCAATGCAGACATTCCGGATTATACCGAGATTACCCGGGGGTTATCCTGCCGCATCGTAACCTATTCCATGACGGATACCTCTGCCGATTACTACCCTTCACAGGTAACCTATGACCATTTTGGCCATCCCGCATATGTACTTTGTGGAAAATCCTGTAATTCCGAATCAGTATCGCTGGCAGTTCCCGGGTTGCACAATGTCAGCAATTCACTGGCTGCCATCGCGCTTGCGGATTGCCTCGACATCGATCGCGAGCTTACCCTAAAAGCACTGAGCTCCTTTGCAGGAACCGACAGACGTTTTGAATACAAGGGCACTGTAGGAGGCGTTACCATAGTAGATGATTATGCACATCATCCCACAGAAATAACCGCAACCTTGTCTGCCGCTCAGAATTATCCGCACAATACTCTCTGGTGTGTTTTTCAGCCCCACACCTATTCCAGAACCAAAGCATTGATGGGGGATTTTGCAAAAGCACTTTCTCTCGCGGACAAAGTTGTCCTTGCAGACATATATCCCGCCAGAGAAACAGATAATCTGGGAATCAGCTCAGAAACATTGTGTAAAGAGATACAAAACCTGGGACATGAATGTTTCTATTTCCCCACTTTCGATGAGATTGAAAATTTCCTTTTAGAAAATTGCATAAATGGTGATTTGTTGATAACTATGGGGGCAGGGGATGTCCTAAGAATCGGCGAAAACCTTCTTGGAATTTAATTATCCACATTATCCACAGATACATGCAGCATTTATCGCTGTTTGATCTGTGGATATTTTTTGGGATTATGTGGATAATTTAGGAAGATAAAATCCGTAATTATAAGCCAATTTATTTTTTTCCACATTATCCACATTATCCACATTTTTATATTCATAAGCTCCCCTCCATGGTTTCGGAAATTTGCCTATTCCTTTTTAAAAACTGTTATGCTATACTTTCACTACTGCACGGGACTTACCGTACAATTACAAAGAGGGAAGTGTAACTGATGGCACGTTTGACGATTTACAATGACAATGATACCGATTGCACTGCTGTGTCAAATCTTTTTATTGATGAATATATGAAAGATGCCAATGATGCGCAGCTCAAGGTATATCTGTACCTGTTGCGCATGATGAATGCACAGCTGCCCACCAGCATATCAGATATCGCAGACAAGTTTAATCATACAGAAAAGGACGTACTGCGTGCATTTAAGTACTGGGAAAAGCATCAATTGCTTGACCTGGATTACGATGACGACAAGAATCTCGTGGGGATCCATATGCACGATATCAAAAGCGAAGCAAAACACGGACAGCGCAAGAGCGGTACTGCGTCCGCTTTTGTTCCCGTACCTGTTGCCACAATAGCCTCGCCCTCCGAACCGGTTAGTGTTTCTTCCGGGCATCCTGCTTCCTCTTTTAATTACGGGATGAATGAGATTAACGAGACCGTATCTTTTGAGAAGCCCGCATATTCTGCCGACAGATTACGTGCCTTCAAAGAACAGCAGAATACAGCCCAGCTTCTCTTTATTGCCGAATCCTACATCGGGAAGCCATTGACACCTTCCGAGATGAAGTCCATTCTGTATTTTACTGATGTTCTTCATTTCTCGGATGACATGATTGACTATCTTCTGCAATATTGTGTGGATAAAGGCAAAAAAGACTTCAAGTATATCGAAAAAGTTGCCGTCAGCTGGGCGGAAGAAGGTATTACCACCCCCAAGCAGGCCCAGCAAAAAGCCTGCCTGTATGACAAGAATGTATATACCATTATGAAAGAATTGGGCAAAAACAGTACCCCCACTACCAAAGAAGTGGGATACATATCCCGTTGGATCAGGGAATATGGATTTGAAAACGACATCATTATCGAAGCCTGCGAACGGACTGTTATGGCTACAGACAAAAACAGATTCGAATACGCAGACCGTATACTGAAAAGCTGGCATGAGCAGCATGTACATCACAAATCCGACATTGCAAAGATTGATGAGATGTACAAACAGCGTCGCAAGGGCAATACAGCCACAACCTCCAGACAGACTCAAAACCGTTTTAACCAGTTCTCACAGAACAGCTACGATTTTGAAGCACTGGAGAAAGAATTGATCAGTAATTAACTATAAGGAGAAACGCCGTGGCCTTATCCAATTCTCAGTATGAATCCATTATGCGGGATTACGAATTAATCAGAGACAGGAATCGTCATATTTCCGAGATCAGACGGAAGGAAATCCATTCCGCCATTCCGGAATATGCTGAGCTGGAGTCTTCCATAGCCTCTCTTTCTGTAACAGCCGCGAAGGAACTTTTGTCCGGTGACGAAGATGCCACCCGGAGACTTCACGATTCTCTGGAGAGAATCCGAAGCCGTCAGCAGGCGCTTCTCTCCTCCTCGGGGTACCCTTCTGATTACTTACAGCCAATCTACGATTGTGAAAAGTGTCAGGATACCGGATATCTGGCATCGGACACAGGCGCCAGACAAAAATGCAGTTGTTTTCGACGCAGGGAGATTTCAATATTATATGCTCAGTCGAATATTCAGGATATGATTTCACGCGAGAATTTTTCCACACTTTCTTACGAATACTATCAGGGAGAGGATTTGCAGCATTTTCAGTCTGCTGTCAGACTCAGCAAAAATTTTGTCGAAAATTTCAAAAAGGACTATCATAATATACTTTTTTATGGTACAGTAGGTACCGGTAAAAGTTTCTTATCCGGATGTATTGCAAAAGAGCTTTTAAATCAGGGTTTTTCAGTTATTTACTTCAGTGCTTCCGGTCTTTTTGAAAGTCTCGCACGCTACTCCTTTGATTATACAGAAAAGGAGAGTCTGCAAGATTTGTGTGAAGATTTGTATAATTGTGACCTGTTGATCATTGACGATCTCGGAACCGAGATTACAAACAGTTTTGTTACCTCGCAATTATTTACCTGCCTGAATGAACGACAGCTGCGAAGAAAATCTTCCATTATCTCAACCAATCTCAATCTGGAAGAACTTCGAGACCGCTATTCCGATCGTATCTTTTCCAGAATTACAAGCAACTTTTTCTTATGTAAGCTTACAGGACCGGATATCAGAATTTATCGTAAGAGACTGTCAACCATCAAATAAAACCAAATTAGGAGGACTTAATAAAATGGGTAACCGTGAAGAAAAAAGGAATTTGGAAACTATTCCTGTAGGTTCTTTAGGTATGATTGCTCTGGAAGGTTGTAAATCCTTAGGTGAAAAGGTAAATCAATACCTTGTAAAATGGAGAGCAGAAAGAGAAAGCGAACATAAGGATTCTTTAGCTTTTTCAGGATATCAGAGAGATTCCTATCTTCTTAACGCAAAAGTTCCCCGATTTGGCTCAGGCGAAGCAAAGGGTATGATTCTGGAATCCGTGCGCGGAACTGATCTTTACCTGCTCGTTGATGTTTGTAACTACTCTCTGACCTATTCTCTCTGTGGTCACGAGAACCACATGTCTCCCGATGACCACTATCAGGATCTGAAAAGAATCATCGCTGCTGTAGGCGGTAAGGCAAGACGCATCACAGTCATCATGCCCTATCTCTATGAGAGTCGTCAACACAAGAGAACCACCAGAGAGTCTTTGGACTGCGCACTTGCCCTTCAGGAGCTTGTTCAAATGGGTGTTGATAACATCATTACCTTTGACGCACACGATCCCAGAGTACAGAATGCGATTCCGCTCAACGGCTTCGAAACGGTACAGCCCGCATATCAGTTTATCAAGGGCTTACTTCGCAATGTTAATGATTTGCAGCTTGATTCCAACCACATGATGGTAATCAGCCCTGACGAAGGCGGAATGAGCCGCGCGATCTATATCGCAAACGTTCTTGGTCTGGACATGGGTATGTTCTATAAGAGACGTGATTATACCAGAGTTGTCAACGGTCGTAACCCTATTGTTGCACATGAATTTCTTGGCACCAGCGTAGAAGGGAAGGATATGATTATCATTGATGATATGATTTCCTCCGGCGAAAGTGTTCTTGAGGTTGCTGCTGCTCTGAAAGAACGTAAAGCCAACAAAATATTTGTCTTCTCAACATTTGGATTATTTACAAGCGGACTGGACAAGTTTGATAAGGCATTTGCTGATGGTATCATTGACAAGGTACTCACTACCAATCTGATTTACCAGACCCCTGAATTGTTACAGAGGGAGTGGTATATCAACTGCGATATGAGCAAATACATTGCTTATATCATAGATACCCTGAATCACGATTCTTCTATCAGTGACCTTCTGAACCCCAACGAGAGAATTCAGAATATTGTTTCAAGATACAAAATGGGTGATCTGTAAATCAATCACAATAACAAATTGGGACATGGCAAAAGCCCTGAATCTGTTTCATTATTTTTAGAGATATACTCTAAATAGCACCGAAACGATTCAGGGCTTTCTATATTTATCATCATTTATCCGTGCAAACATCCTGCAATCCCCACTGACCATAATCGACTTCTCTCGCCAACTTGTCAAGTGCCCTGATTTTCTCCTGATAATTTTCTTTTGTTATCTCCTCTTTTCCCTCTGCCATACATCGTGTCATATATAAAGCAACATCCCTGCTGTAATGTGAATAGTCTATGTAATTATTCAGATTACAGATTATCTCTCCGCACCCTGCAAAGAAGAATACCCTGACATTCTCGTATTCCAACAGCATTTCCGTAATCAAGATATATCTATCCAAATATTCTTCCATGCGGTCTTCCAACAGAGCACTGTGCCAGAAAAGGATACTATAGGGTGGAAAAAAAACGTAATATTCAGTATCAGGATGACTCTCTATATAGGGAATAATGTGTTGTTCCATATTGGATTTAACATTTTCCGGATTTCCGGCAATCCCCAGTGGGGGGGCATAATCACGCAAGACATTCTCCTGATTATACCACTGCGGATCATATGCCGTATTGTACAGATTATGAAAATCATCTGCCTCGCCCCCCTTTAGCAGGGGAATCACAATATACTTCAACAGCACATCCTTATTCCACCAATACTTTACATCATTCAGCAAATTATCATCATATAAATATTCCTGCAGGGGATAAGCTCTCTCATCAACCGCTCTTGCATAGGTTGGTATGTCTATTGCAAGAAATACTTTATTCAGTTCACCATGGTGTTCTTCTATGATTTTCAGAATCGTATCCTGGTCAAGCGGTCTTGCCGCATTATATGTCAGCTTTACCGTATCGGTTCCAAAATAATCGTCTATAACGGCTGTATCAAAATTGGTAATCATCGACGAGCCAAGTAACACACTGTCATATTCAAAATTCATTGCAATTCCCGGATTTTGAGTCAGCTGATTATCTATCCGATACGGGAATCCCTCGAGCGGTTTATGATATTGAAAAAAAGGATCTACAATGATTACAACCGCCGCCATGCATCCCAGGCTCAGCAACAGAACCACGCAAAATATAACCAGCCACCTTTTCTTTGCATTCATGATGCACGCCTCCTAAAAATTGAAATACAGAAATGTGCTAACCCCGGATAAGCCTATAAAACAAAACAATAATAATGCCGCTGTTGCAATGGCATCAATTACTCCATACCTGGCTTTTTCCACATACTCCTCACTGTTCTTACTGATAAACGCCAGATAAAAAGCAAAAACAAGGTAAAACGCAAGGGGATAATAATCAGCCCCCGGCAGAACATTCACCTTAAAAATCCGAAATGCTGCAACTATCACATCAGAACTTAAGAAAGGTTGTAAGGGCTGCCAATCACCGCTAAAGATTACCCTGTACATTCCGCACATCATCTCCCGGGATTCAGCCCGAAACGCCACAAATGCCAGGCTTACATACAGGAATGTTGTCAATACGCGCAACACTCTTGGAATATGCTTGAACAGCGGTTTCCCGATGTAATCGATAATGTAACCTATGCCATGCATCACTCCCCACAAAACAAACGTCCAACCGGCTCCATGCCACAATCCGCTGAGACAAAAAACAATCATGCTGTTGATACAGGTTCTGATTTTTCCTTTTCTATTTCCTCCCAAAGGTATGTATACATATTTTGTAAAAAATCTTCCCAGCGTGATATGCCATCTCTTCCAGAACTCTATGATACCTGCAGACTTAAATGGCGAATTAAAGTTTGTCGGCAATACAATATGAAACATATAACCGATTCCCTTTGCCATATCACAATATCCGGAAAAATCAAAATACAGCTGGAAAGTAAACATTAATGCTGCTAATATGGCATGACCTGAATCAATGGTATAATAATATTTAAATCCCCAATCAGCCACTTCCCCGAATCTGTCAGCCAACAACAGCTTTTTTGACATTCCGATCACAAACAGTTTTATACCCTTCGCAAACCATTCTACACTCGGTTGTTTATTCTCGGGATTACGCAGTTGACCGATAATCTCTGAATGTGTCACAATGGGTCCCGCAACCAGCTGGGGAAAAAAGGAAATAAACAGAGCATACTCGCTGAATTCATATCTTTCCGTCTCTCCACGATAGGTATCCACCAAGAACGAAATCTGCTGAAAGGTAAAGAAACTGATTCCCAGAGGAAGCAAAATCTTCCACACCGAAAATGATGTTCCAAGCAATGTATTAAGATTGTCCACCAAAAAATTAAAATACTTAAAATATCCCAGAATGCCTAGATTAATCAACAGCCCTGCAATCAAAACCCATTTTTGATGCATTGCGTATAATCTGCAATGCAGGAAATAGTTGACCAGGATACTTCCACCCAATAACAGAATATATATCGGGTGAAAATATCCGTAAAACCAAAATGACATTCCTACCAGAAAAATCCTTGCCGGTCTTTCATAGCCAAAATGGTTCAGCAAATAATAACCACTCAATGCTATGGGCAAAAAACAAAGTATAAAAACATGAGAATTAAATACCATTTCTACAGTTCCCTTTACAAATCCCTGTTATCGCATATAAGTAATAAAACAATTCCCATTCTCTTCAAACCATTTCGCAGAATCCGTTATTGTTTTTTTATACAGCTTTCCGCTGACCGGTTCCATGATTACAATCTGCCTGTCATTGAACCCGGTTACCAAAACAGCCTCACCATCTTCCAGCAACACCAATACAGGTATGTCCTTATTCACATAATAAAGCATGGATTCCAGACTGCAACCCGTCATATCCAAGACTCTGTATCCTTCCATGTTTTCAGAAAGGATTTCGAGCACTGTTTTCCTTTGGCTCAACAGTTGAGCTGAATTTCTCACATATCCTTCAAAAGCAAACATTGTATCAAGACATACTGCAATACTACCGCCGGCTTCGCATTTCTCAGGCTCCTTAATCGCCATAATCTGATTTTTTGCAGCCCGCTTTTCCTGTTTCCAGATGATTTTACCATTTTCCTCCGTTACCGTACCGCTAATCTCAGCGGCAAGTTTTACCGCTCCGGAACAAGAATAATAGATAGCCTCTGTTCCGCCACTGCCATACACATAATATTTCTCACTTTTCTCCCCGGTTAAGGCAAGTTCTCTTTCTCCCTCGTGTACAACCTCTTTGGGATTTAGGATTTTGATACTTTTCGTATCAATTGCTTTGTAAACCTTGATCTGAACATAGCGCTCATAGACATCAATATCTGCGGGAACAATCACATTCTTGTATGCAACCGCAACAGTGTTATTTGTAATATGATCAGAAAGGGTCTCTATATAACTTCCATCTTCTCTCTTCTCTACTCGTTCCAACACAATCTGGTTGTCTTCTACAAAGCAGCCGGTAACATAAATATCCTGTTGCGCATACTCCTTCAAAAGACCTCCGTCAGAATCGCAGATGCATATTTTATACATCGGGAAAAAGGTTCGTCCCGAATTCTCTGTAAGAACGTCAGCCTTCTTTGCCACTCCATAGATGACATCTTCCTTCATAAATCCCAGTGGTAATACTGACTCGTCTTCAGCCACCACCACCGAATTGGTCACATTATTTCCCAAATTACTGATATTGAGTTTAGAGCTGTCATAAATATTGTCATTTTCAGTCCAAAGGACTATCCTATGATTCTCGGAGACGCGAATTCCCTCATCCATTTGAACTTCAACCATTTGAGAACAACTCTGTTCTTCCAGATTGATACTGTATACGGCGTTATTCATTCTGAGATACAGGAAGCCTTCCCGATTTAGGTACAACAACTGATCCAGTTCCGCCTTTAGCACAGAAGGACTTTTATCAGTATCAATATAGAGAATTTCTTCCGTTGTATTCAGACTGCTGTTGTACCCGCAAATCTGAATCCCGACCTCGCCCTCGTGACGCCCCCGGTTCATATATCCATATACTGCATAATAGACATTGCCGCCCTCATCTACATCTAATATTTTTATAGAATGATCCTTATGAATTGTTCTTGCATCTGCATTTTCAATGTTATAGAAGCTAAAAATCTCAACCAGACTATTTGTATTTACATTATAACTAAACAACCTGTTACCGGATTCAAATACGACGATGCTCCCGCCTTCACTTTCCATCATCGGAACATTCACATCAACAATTCCAAGCAGGATCTTGTCATTGGCATACATATCCTTTGTTTCCGGCATTTGCGTCATGGTACGATTGTAGTCCAGCAGATACATACGCTCAGCAGAATATCTGATTCGATAAACTTCGTCGACCAGATAATAAGTAATCTCCTTGCCCTCGTATGTCGAAACAACATAATCAACCACTAAATCCGCCGTATTCTCAGTGATATCAGTCAACTGCACCACCGGTTCCGACACTTCTGTCACATTCAATTCTCCCCAGGTAATCTGCCAAAAACTACTGTGAATATTTACCTTGTGAAAGCTACTGTTATCCTCCAGTTTTCCATCCGGTTCCAGGTATTTTGTCAATTCCTTCGCGGCTTCCCTATTATATAACCTGTGATGAAAATCCCTTACATAAGCAAGCTTTTCCTGTATGTGATAGTCATCACACCAGACCACCCTGGTGTAATAATATATCTTTTCACTTTCATCTATTTCCAAAATAATTGAAAGAGAATATTCTGTATCTTTTTCAATCAAGTCCTTCAATGACAAGGAGCCATGCAGAATGTCTTTCTCCACAGTATATTCTGACAGTTCTGTATTCTCGATAAGTCTTGACCCATCTATGCTTCTGACCTCAAACGAAACCCCGGTAATATTCCTGCCATAGAGTTGTACCGAAAAGTCGGTGGACCTTCCCTCTCCCAATACTGTAACGGTATCTCTCTGGAATGCGGTATCCATGGTGTGAGAATACCCGTACAGCCGGTTGTATTTCTCACCATTCAGCTCCATCGTCACAAGCGGAAAGGAAGCCGGGGCCATTTCCATGGTCATATTATCATGTCCTTTATTCATAATCTTGCCGATTACTATGAGCGATATTATAAATGTCGCCAAAAAAACAGCAAGCTTTATCATACTCTTTTTCATATACCAAGCCTCAGAATCTAATCCCCCGCCGACCACCATGCCGACGTTTATATACCTCGTTAAGTAACAGAACCTGAACTAGTTCCTCTGTCGGAGGAGTCTTCTCCTCCTTCTGAAGTATCTTATAAACCGAACCCGCCAGTGCCCTCAGGCTATATCTGTCGGGATATTCGTCATAAATCATGCTGCCCTCGTAATCAGCCCGGTCAAGGATCTCTGAAATTCGTTTACGGTAGCGATTCACAGCTTCTGGATATAATTGCTGGAGATACTCCATATCTCTCAGCACCATCTCTTCTTGTCCGGGACCATAATATCCCGGATACGTCATATAAAAAGGAAGGGGCCCATTCCAGCCCCTTACCCTTTGTTCTGTCAGTGGCTGCAACAACTTAGAATGAAATTCCATATGCATTCCTTAGATTCTTTTCTACAGCATATGCGCTATTCGCGCTTATCGTTACACACTGCCCAATCATTGTATTTCATTATATTTTATACTGAATGGTACTTCTCCACTATCTCAGTACTTCAATACGTGCAACCGCTCTTTGAAGTGCTGTCTCCGCCCGAAGCAGATCTGTTTCAGACGACTTAGTGCGAATCCTGTCCTCTGCGCGCTCCTTCGCAGCTTCTGCACGCTTTTCATCTATTTCCTCAGGCCATTCTATGATTTCTGCAAGAATCGTTACTCTTTCAGGAAGTATCTCCGCAAATCCGGAATGAAGTGCCGCCATTTTCTCACCATCTGCTTCCGTTATGTTTAATACTCCCGGCTTCACAATCACCGTCAGCGGAATATGCCCGGGAAGAATCCCGATTTCGCCTTCCGTAGTGTTGAACTCTACCATTTTAACACGATTCTCGTAAAATACCCTATCAGGTGTAATGACCCGCAGGAGCAGGCTGTCTTTCTCTGCCATGATCTGTCCCTCCTAGGAGAATCACTTTTGACATCTTGCCAAAACATCATCAATGCTTCCTGCATTCAGGAAATAGCTCTCCGGAATATCATCATGCTTGCCATCCAGAATCTCCCTAAAGCCACGTATCGTTTCATTTATTGGAACATACTTACCTTCGAGTCCCGTAAACTGACCTGCCACAAAGAAAGGCTGTGAAAGAAATCTCTGCACCTTACGTGCACGGGAAACCACCAGCTTATCTTCCTCCGAAAGCTCATCCATACCGAGAATAGCGATAATATCCTGCAATTCCTTATAGCGTTGCAGAATCTCCTGCACTCCTCTGGCAGTTCTGTAATGCTCCTCACCCAGGATTCTGGGATCCAGAATACGGGAAGAAGACTCCAGGGGATCGACTGCCGGATAGATACCAAGTTCTACAATGGAACGTGACAAAACCGTAGTTGCATCCAAGTGAGCAAAAGTGGTCGCAGGAGCAGGGTCTGTCAGGTCATCCGCAGGCACATAAACGGCCTGAACGGAAGTAATGGAACCGTTCTTTGTAGAAGTAATACGTTCCTGAAGTGCACCCATCTCCGTCTGCAGGGTAGGCTGATAACCAACGGCGGAAGGCATACGTCCCAGCAGCGCAGACACCTCACTACCAGCCTGAGTGAATCGGAAAATATTGTCGATGAAGAGCAACACATCCTTACCACCCTTATCGCGGAAATATTCTGCCATTGTCAGACCGGTGAGACCGACTCTCATTCTCGCTCCGGGGGGCTCGTTCATCTGCCCGAACACCATTGTGGTCTTGTCGATAACCCCGGATTCCGTCATTTCATGATAAAGGTCATTACCCTCACGGGTTCTCTCGCCAACACCGGTAAATACAGAATATCCGCCATGCTCAGTAGCAATATTTCGAATCAATTCCTGAATCAATACTGTTTTTCCTACGCCGGCTCCACCGAACAAACCGATCTTACCACCCTTCTGGTAAGGGCACAAAAGGTCAACGACCTTGATACCCGTCTCCAGAAGCTCTGTCTCAGTAGACTGCTCCTCAAACTTTGGAGCCGCCCTGTGAATCGGCTCATACTCCACACCTTCCGGAGCAGGCTTATTGTCAATAGGTTGTCCCAGTACATTAAAGATACGCCCCAGCGTATTCTCACCTACAGGAACCGAGATGGGAGCGCCTGTTGCGATTGCTTCCATTCCTCTTCTCAGTCCGTCGGTACTACCCATGGCAATACATCTGACCGTATCATCTCCCAGATGTTGGGAAACCTCAACTGTCAGTTCAGCGCCATCTGTGGTAGGAATCCGAATTGCTTCATTGATCTCAGGCAGTTTGCCCTCATCAAAACGGATATCCAGAACAGCACCCACAATCTGGGTAACCTTGCCTCTGTTTTCTCCTGCCATTTCAACCTCTTTCCGTCCGGCTTTCACCGGCCCAATTTTCTTAACTATTCATCCACACCGTATCGCAGATACATTAACCTATTGCTTCCGCACCGGCAATAATCTCTGTCAATTCCTGTGTAATGGAGCCCTGACGTGCTCTGTTATACTTCAGGGACAAGTCACTGATCATCTCTTCCGCATTGCTGGTAGCATTGTCCATTGCCTGCATACGCGCCCCGTTTTCACTTGCTACAGCTTCCATCAGCGCGCCATAAATCAGGCTGGTCATGTACTTGGGAATAATCAGATTCAGTGCCTCAACATCCTCCGGCTCGAAATTCATAACCGCGGAAGGACCTTCTTCTTTCTCTTCATCCCCTTGCACCGTAGCTACATCCACAGGAAGAAGCTTCAGCAAAGTAGGAATATGACTCACTGTATTCTTAAATGCTGTATAGGCCAGAAAAATCTGATTCACTTCTCCATCCTCATACGCCTGAAGCACACGGGCTGACAGTGTCATTGCATCGGCATAAGCCGGATTCTCCACAATCTCACCGCCACAATCCCTCACCTCATAGCCCTGACGAAGGAAGATATCACGACCCTTATTTCCCAGAGTATACACCAGCGTGTCCTCTGTGGAAAATTCAGGATTTCTGGTGATAAGCTTGGCTACATTAGAGTTATATCCCCCTGCCAGACCTCTGTTGGAGGTAATCACTATGACTGCCTTTTTCCCTTCACTGCGAGGGTTCAGGTACCGGTGTTCCACATGCCCGACACGTTGTAAAATACTGTTGACGGTATCGTACATGCACATGAAATAATCCTTGGAGCGCTCAGCCCCGGCTCTGGCACGTTGCAATTTGACAGTGGAAACCAGCTTCATAGCCTTGGTAATCTGCTGGGTTCCCTGTATACTGCTCTTTCGGCGCTTAATATCACGCATTGATGCCATAATCTATTTCTCCTTTATGCAAAAGCAGGATTACACTGTCTCTTTTCCCCACACAGCCAGGAATTCATCCAATGCCTTCTTTAAGATCTCTTCGGTCTCATCGGAAATCACCTTTTCAGATGCGATATTTCCGGGAACTTCGGGATACTTCGTATCAAGGAACTCGAAGAATTCTGACTCAAATCGCGTGATGTCTTCTACCGGTACATGGAGCAGATACTTGTGCGTTACTGCATAAATGATAATTACCTGATACTGAACAGGCATAGGCTTGTACTGGGGCTGCTTCAATACTTCTTTGATTCTTTCACCCTGGGCCAGCTTCTCCTTGGTGTCCGCATCCAGCTCGGAACCAAACTGTGCAAAAGAGGCAAGCTCTCTGTACTGTGCCAGCTCTGTACGAATGGGTGCCGCAATCTTCTTCATCGCCTTGATCTGCGCCGCACCTCCTACACGGGATACGGAAAGTCCCGCATTGACTGCCGGACGGAAACCGGAATTGAACATCTCGGTCTCCAGATAAATCTGACCGTCCGTGATGGAAATAACATTTGTAGGAATGTAGGCTGATACATCGCCTGCCTGTGTCTCGATGATAGGAAGCGCCGTAAGGGAACCTCCGCCGTACTCATCACTCATCCTGACAGCTCTCTCCAGAAGTCTGGAATGCAGATAAAATACATCACCGGGATAAGCCTCACGTCCGGGGGGACGACGAAGCAGCAAAGAGAGGGTACGATAAGCGGTTGCATGTTTGCTCAGGTCATCGTAAACCACCAGAACATCCTCTCCGTTCTCCATCCACTCCTCACCGATGGCACAGCCTGCATAAGGAGCAATATACTGCAAAGGAGCCAGGTCACTTGCCGTAGACACAACCACAGTGGTGTATGCCATAGCACCGTACTCCTCTAAGGTCTTTACGATATTTGCAATGGTAGAAGCTTTCTGACCGATTGCAACATAGATACATTTTACATTCTGACCCTTCTGATTGATTATGGTATCAATGGCAATCGCAGTCTTACCTGTCTGACGATCACCGATGATCAGCTCACGCTGACCTCTTCCGATGGGTACCATGGCATCGATAGCCTTAATTCCGGTCTGCAGAGGAGTATCCACGCTCTTTCTGGTGATAACACCGCTGGCAACACGCTCAATCTTACGGAACTTTGTGGTCTGTACAGGACCCTTGCCGTCAATAGGCTGTCCAAGTGAGTTGACAACACGTCCCAGCATGGCATCGCCTACAGGCACCTCAACCACGCGGCCGGTAGTCTTTACCAGGTCACCTTCGTTGATGTTGCGCGCACTGCCCAGCAGAACAACACCCACATTGTCTTCCTCCAGGTTCAATACCATTCCGTACACCTCGCCGGGGAATTCCAACAATTCACCCTGCATGGCATTTTCAAGTCCATGGACACGTGCGATACCGTCAGCAACCTGAATGACCGTGCCCACATCGGACACTTCCAGGGCAGATGAATACTTCTGAATCTGCTCTTTGATAACTGAACTTATTTCTTCCGGTCTTAAATTCATAGGTCTGTCGCACCTTTCTTCCGGCAGGTCAACCCAGCCGAATCTGTAATAATTGTTTCTTTAAATTATCTATTCTTGTGCGGATACTGCTATCCACAACTCTGTCTTCTATACGGATAATCATTCCGCCAATGATGGACTCATCCACCTTGTACTGAATCTCAATGTCATGAAAACCGGCGGTTTCCAGAAGCTTCGCCCTGACAGCGTTCTTCTGGACCGCAGTAAGCTCCACGGCAGTGGTAACACTTGCCGAACCGATTTTTCTGAACGCCTTCACTTTTTTAATAAAGTAATCAAAAATAGCAGGCAATTCGTTATATCTTTCCTTGGAAATGACAAGCTTCATGAAATTGGTCAGTTCATTACTGACCCGTCCGGCAAAACAGGTTTCTGCCACCTGCAGTTTTTCCTGCTTGGGGATACCGGGATGTTCCATAAGGACGTCAAAGCCCGGATTGTCGGCAAGAATCACTCTAAGTGCCTCAATCTCATCCATCAATTCAGATGCCTTTTCCGCTCCGGTATCCATTGCGGCCTCAAACAGAGCTTCACCGTATATCTGAGATACTAATTTAGCCATGTTTTATCACCCAATTCCTTCAGTGTCTCATCAATCAGTCTGTCCTGCATGGCGGTATCCATAGAAGCCGACACTACCTTGCCTGCCATGATTGATGCAATGGAAATGATTTCCTGCTTCACCTCGTCGGACAGCTTCTGTTTCTCCAACTCCGCCTCTACACGGGCTCTGTCCATAATACGAGCAGCTTCTTCCTTTGCCTGGGCAACAATCTGATTCTCATTGTTCAAAGCTTTTTTACGGGTCTCGCTCAGGATGTTCTCCGCTTCTTTGTCAATGTCTTTCAGTTTTGACTCGTATTCTTCCTTCAGTCTGTTTGCCTCTTCCATATCCTGCTTTGCAGACTCCAATTCACCGCGGATTTTCTCCTTACGGTTATTCATCATCTTTCTGGCAGGTTCAAAAAGCAGGTAACTCAGTGCAAATACAAGTACAAAAACTGCAATAATCGTCAGACAGGAATCAGCCAGCAGCTGCCAGTCCAGGTCGAACAGTCTCGACATGGTCTGTGCCTCTGTTAAAAATATCATTTTCTGCCTCCTTTCTGCCTTCTCTCAAGCATTGCATCTGTTCTTTGCTTAAGGCAGAAGAGGTTTTACGAACAATAACAGGAACGCGATCAGCAGACCGTACAGACCTGTTGTCTCTGCAACTGCCTGACCCAACAGCATCATGGTTCTGATGTCAGACTTTGCACCGGGGTTACGTCCTACCGCAGAAGCAGCATGTCCTGCAGCGATACCCTGACCGATACCGGGGCCGATACCTGCGATAACCGCCAAACCTGCACCGATTGCTGAGCAACCCAAAATAAAAGCATTGTTAAATTCACCCATTCTTTTTTCCTCCTGATATATTGTTTTTAGATTGGAATGACTATTATTTTATGCTAACGCCTGATTCCGTCACCGATCTCATTGTCGATGTAGGTCATCGTCAGCATACAGAACACGTAGGTCTGAATTGCTCCGGAGAACAAATCAAAATACACATGAAGCGCTGCCGGCCAGATTAACGCAAAATATTTCAGCAGACCGTAAACCAGTGCCATCATTACCGTCCCGGACAAGACATTTGCGAACAAACGCAGGGACAGCGAAATCGGTACCGCTATGGTACTGATCAGATTGATAGGTACCCATAATGGTATAAATTTGGGAAGCGGAGAACACATATCTTCCCAGATTGTCATAGGTTTCTGATACTTCCACTTGTTGATGTGTATCAGCGCAAAAGTAATCAACGCCAAGGGTAAAGTCACACCGTAATCTGCGGTAGGCGGTCGAAGTCCCAAGAGACCTGCGATATTGCTGAACAATATAAAAATAAATACCGAGCCAATGTAGTTATAATACCTGGGCGCCGATTTCCCCATGGAAGAATCGACCATACCATCCAGCTTCTCCACAATCAGTTCCACTACGTTCTGAAAACCTCCGGGTACTTCCGTTCCCTTCTTCATAGCACGGTTGGCAGCAAATGCGAAGCCTATCAGAATCAATAGCACGAACAAAACACAGACATGTGAGGTTGTAATCCATACCTCATGTCCGAAAAAGGAGTACTTGAAAATTCCGTGAATCATAAAATCCACATCCGAACCGCCGGACAGTAGAATTCCGTATCTCATATCTTCACCTCCTTCTCTCATGAATCATCTATACTGCATAACTTATAAATCTTCCCGTGAATCATCCTCCCTATCCTGAAGCTGATCCTCCGGCAACGGCTCCGGAATCGGATCCGTCTCATGAAAAAGATAATTATATATCTTATGGATAAGGGGATTCAGGTAGGCTGTTGCCTTCATACTCATATAGCCCAGGAACACGACAATGGTATTCATGATATCGGTATATGCAATAATGCCGAACACAACCAGAATGACCAGATAGCGGACCGCATATCCGGCTACCAGCACCTTGGCGGCTCCTTCTCCGTAGTCTAATGCGCGGTTCAGAGTATGTGACATATGAATACACCCGATAGCGGCAAACAGAATACCGCACCAAAGACTGGCTGCATATCTGCCCTGATTCTCCACCCAAAAACAACCCACGATCTGGCATACAATGCCGTACAGTACCATTCCCGTATGCATTTCCAAAAGAGTTCTATCTGCCTTTTTCAGAACCTCGACCATTGTTCTCATCTTCTTCCCTAAAAATCTGTTGCACCATCCGATACGCTCCCTGTCCGCCCGCCAATGCGCCGACAAAAAACAGAATCACCGTGATAAAGGAAGTTCCAAGCTTTCGGTCAAGCCAGATTCCAAGTGCAGTCATCATTCCTATGGACACAATCATAACCAGACCAAGCTGTGTAATCAGCGTCAATGTCTGAAGTGTCTTTTTCCTGTCATCCCTTCTTTTCCTCATAAAAAAGATTATATCCAATTCTTGCAAAAAAGTCCATACTTTGAATTTCTTTTTCCAAAGGACATTGACTTATTCTTTCACCGGTTGTAGTATTTGTACAAAGTTTGCTGTCGGCTGCCCTGTTGCCAATACCGGAAAGGAGTCTCCCATGAATGTATCAAAGCTTTACCGTCGCCGTCTGATTCCCTCAGAATGTCTGTTGTTAAAGGACGATATCATCGTAATACAAAACGATGAAGTGATTATCACCAAATGGAATACCCTCAATCCCAAGCCTGATTTTTCTCATGGCTGCTCCTGTTATTTTTTGAAAGAGGGCATAAAGGTCAGCAAAATTTATCGCAGTGACAATTCTCTTGTTTACTGGTACTGCGATATTGTCGACTTTGACTATGATGCTGCAGAACAGTCCCTTACCGTCACTGACCTATTGGCAGACGTCATCCTCTATCCGGACAATCATGTGGAGGTAGTTGACCTGGATGAGCTCGCGGAAGCCCTGGAACGGGGGCTGATCACAAAAGAGCAGATGACCGTCTGCCTTCGCAATCTGAATCATCTGCTCTCCATGATATATCGTGACAAATTTGACAGGATTCAGGCACGCCTGAATTCGCTGAACCTATAAACGGCCAAGCCGGCACGAGCTAATAAAAGACGTGCCCTCCGATGTTGATTCCGGTCAGCCCCGGTATGGGAGTTCGGAAAAACAGACAGTTTCCCACATTTGTGACACCGGACATAGCTTCATCCGCAGCCTTGTAACAGTCTGCGTTGGCTTTATTTGCTGCAAGGGCAATATCAAGGCGGCCGCTGGCCACAGGCGAAAACTGTCCGTGGGCATAGATAACCCCAACAATTGTACCGGGAAATTTGGAGCTCAGCACCCGGTTCATAACCACACTGCCTACCGCCAGCTTGCCGGCATAAGGTTCTCCTCCCGCCTCACAGTAAATCAGGTTTGCCAGAAGGTATCTGTCCCCCTCCGCAAACGTAACCTGGGAAATATCCCGCCACGCCGCATTGGCTGCCGCCTGGGAAAGCGCAATCTCCTCGGCAAGTTTCTTTTTCAAATACTCAAGATCTTCTTCTTTCTTTTTCAGCTCCGCCTCATACTCTGCGGCCCTTCTCTCGGCTTCCTCAATCTCATCAGAATACTTTGCAATGGCATTGGAGGTCTGACTGATAAGCCCCGCCACCTTGCTTCGTTCCGTTTCCGCCTGTATCTTCAGATCATCCAGTTCGACCAATTCTCTTTGAAGTCTTGCCTCTTCCTGTTCGATATACTCGCGATTAGCGATGAACTCGTCCATCAGCTTTCTGTCATATGCAGCAATTCTTTCTATATAATCTGCCGCATTCAACATATCGGAAAAACTCTGCTGTTTTAACAGGGAGTTGATCAAACTGTCATCTCCGTTTTCGTACATGTAGCGGACATTCGCCACCATACATTCATACTGCCGGGCTTCTGTGGTGCGGGCCTCCTCCAGAGCCGCCCGGGTTTCCGCGATCTCCCGCTCCTTATCACTGATTTGCTGTTCCAGCTCGCCAAGCCTTTGCACAACCCGGTTCATCTGCTGATTCAGATTATCCAGCTCGCCCTCCAGATTTTTCTGATCATTTTTCAAGCCGTTCAGTTCCTGTTCATTCTGATCAAGCTTATCCTCCAAATCTTTCTTGTCCTGCTCTGCCTGATCTATCTGTTGTTGTGTATTGGAGGTTGCCGAAACCACATAACAATCAGAGGCAGCAGAAACTGCCCCTGCGAAAATCACGATTGACAAAACAAAAGCTAACTTCTTCAGGTTTCTCAAAATCTTCGATTACCTTTCCAAAAAAATCAAACTGAAATATGAATCTGACGTCCGGTATGCGAATAAGGGATACAGGTTACCCCTGCTGCCGCAAACATCCGCTTGGACGCTGTGTTTCCGGGTGTTCCGCAATACTTATCGCTATCGTACACCACGGTTTTGATTCCGGCCTGAATGATGGCTTTCGCGCACTCATTGCACGGGAAAAGCGACACATACAGTTTCGTGCCCTCCAGAGAGCCGCCTCTGTAATTGAGAATTGCATTCAATTCACTGTGTGTCACATAGGGATACTTTGTTTCCAGCTCTTCTCCCTCCCTTTCCCAGGGAAAACTTTCATCGGAGCAACCATTTGGGAATCCGTTATACCCCATAGACAGAATCTTGTTGTCCTTTCCCACAATGCAGGCGCCAACCTGTGTGTTGGGATCCTTTGATCTCAGTCCGGATAAATGTGCCACACCCATGAAATATTCATCCCAGCTGATATAATCTTCCCGTTTTCCCATAAGGTATCCTCCCGTATCCTTTCTCGCCTTTTTATCGCCGGATTCATCGGTTGCTTTCTAAACTAAACCTGCTCCAGCAGATTCACTCTTCTCTGATGCTTTTCTTCCTCGGAAAAAGGTGTGTTCAAAAACGTCTCCACAATATCCAGGGCAAGGTTTGTCCCAATCATTCCGCCACCCAGTGCCAGCACGTTGGCATCGTTGTGAAGCCTCGTCATCTTTGCTGACAAAGTATCAGCGCAGAGCGCACATCTGATACCCGGAACTTTATTGGCAGCAATGCTGATTCCGATACCTGTGGTACAGATAACAATGCCCTTCTCGCAGCTTCCGTCTGCCACTGCCTTTGCCACCGCATGTCCATAGACGGGATAGTCAACGGAAGCCTTACTGTCACACCCCATATCTTTAAAATCAATCTTCTTTTCTTTGAGATATTCAATTACCTTTACCTTTAAATCGTAACCGCCATGATCACATCCAATTGCTATCATTTTCTTTTCCTCCTATATTTGTTTTACTTCCCGGATTTATCCTGAGGAAGCTTTACCACACGATGTCCGGCCGCTTTCAGCAGGCGGTTCATAATTGCCTGTCCAAGCCCTGCTTTTTCAAAGCTTTCCGAATATATTTTTGTGACACCATCGTCATCAAATTCCCGAAGTACGGTGAACAAATGTCTCGCGATACTCTCTTCCTCTTCCCTGCTGCCCACGCTTTTTACAACATCAGCACTATACTTCTCTATCCTTTCCTCTGTTCCGATAACCCCTGTTTTCTCACCTGAGACTTTGTCTTCCGCAGTATGCTCATTAATGTAAGCCGACACAAGCTCTGACGGTCCCTCAACAATTGTCAGCTCCCCCTTGGGGGCATAATGCCGATACTTCATCCCCGGAGCCCTGGGGGCCTGTCCGGAGTCCGATTTCAGAATTGTGACATCCGTGTCAACTTCGCCCAGCACCTGCTCAAGCATTTCCTTCGTGATATATCCGGGGCGCAGGATTTGGGGCGGCGTCACAGTAACATCAACAATGGTAGATTCCAGACCAATGCAGGCTTCTCCTCCGTCCAGAATCATTTCAATTCTTCCCTTCATATCCTCTTCCACATACTTTGCCACCGTCGGGCTGGGGCGCCCGGAAAGGTTCGCACTGGGAGCCGCCACATAACCGCCGCCGTATTCTATCAGTTTCTGTGCCACAGGATCAGACGGGAAACGGACTGCCACCGTATCCAGCCCCCCGGTAGTTTCTTTCGGAACACGGTCAGACTTTCTCAAAATCAGGGTAAGGGGGCCCGGCCAGAATACCCTTGCAAGTCTGATTGCCGCCTCGGGAAGCTCGCTCACAATCTCCCTCATATCCTCCAGACTGCAGATATGCACAATCAGCGGGTTGTCGCTGGGCCTGCCCTTGGCTGCATAAATTTTCGCAGAAGACTCCTTATTCAAGGCATCCCCTCCGAGGCCGTATACTGTCTCTGTGGGAAATGCCACAAGACCACCCTTGCGGATAATGTCACCGGCTCTTCGCAGCTCCTCCTCCTCTTCCGGAGTAAAGTTTCCCAATTCTCCACTTATTTTTACCGTAACTGTCTCCATTGTATCCAACACTTTCTCCAACCTGACTTTTCAAAAGTATATCATATTTATCCTAAAAATAAAAGCCTTACAGAAACCTATTTATTGAGGAGGTGACAATCCTGATTGTTCGAAGGCTCATCCGAAGCAGCCGGCATTGTTCAAATACTGCATAATCCCCATGCATATTGCCCATGCAATTCTATCCTGATATTCCTCCGAACACAGCTTCTCTGCCTCAGAGCGATTTGAAAGGAATCCACATTCTACGATTACGATAGGACGCCCAGTCTTTTTCAAAAGATAATAGCTCCCATTTTCCTTCACCTGTCTTTTATTTTCCGAATCAGCCCTTTTAATTAAGCTGTTCTGTATCCTTTCAGCCAGACCTTTTCCTTCGGCACTTCCCGTATAATAAAACACCTGCGCGCCATGAATGCTTTCCTGTGGATAGCTGTTCTGATGAATACTTACGGTGACGCAAGGAGCGGTTTCCTCAATCAATGCGATTCTCCGCTTCATATCCTGTACTTTTTTATTGTCTGCACCGGCATCATATAACCCTTCGTCAGTCTCTCTTGTCATCACCACCTTCACATCATTTGCTTCCAGATATTCCTTTACCTTTTCCGCAATCTGCAGATTTATCTCCTTCTCTTTGGCTCCGTTGATTCCTATTTTCCCCGGATCATTCCCCCCATGCCCGGGATCCAGCACCACACACATCCCGGATGCATTGTTATCTGCTTTTGCTCCGCCGGTGGGTATTGCTGTGTTTTTCCCTGCATACAACAACAAAACAAGAAACATCAAACATACCACCACAGAAAGCAACCTTTTATTCCAACTGCTCATATCTCTCCAGGTCTGTTATTTTATACATCTATATTCATTATTTTTCACTTTAAAACCAGCGAAGCTATTGCAATACAGCAAATTATAGACTAATATAGTATCATGAATACATTTAAGAGACTTTTATCTGTGTTATTTGCGGTCTTGGCAGCAGTCTGCTTGATCGCAGCAATTGCAATACTGCTTCGCAGACATGCGGAAGATGCCCATGCCGACCGGCTTCTGGAAAGCCTGCGCCCCTCCGAAGCCCAGTCACAACCGATTCCTTCTTCAGGGGAGATTGCAGATATTTTAGCTTCCTCAGAAACACCTTCTGTTGAAGCTACACCATCGGAACCTTCTGCAACATTGCCCGAACCTGAGCCTGTTCCGGAACCCGTTGAGAATCCATACAAAGCTGCCTATCTGGCCAATACGGATATGGCTGCATGGATACAGATTCCCGACACCCCGGTGGATTATCCCGTGATGTGGACTCCTCGGGATGAAGAATATTATCTTCTGCGAGGTTTTGACGGAAAGAGCAATCAAAACGGATGTCTGATTCTGGATACCGACAGTTGCGTGAATCCCCTGACCACCAATTTGATCATTCATGGTCACAACATGAAAAGCGGTGAGATGTTCGGAAGCCTTATGAAGTATCAGAATGAAGAATACTATCAGGCACACAAGGAAATTATTTTGTATACACCCGAATGTCAGCGTAACTATGAAGTAATTGCCGTCTTTCCTTCCCAGGTATACAAAAAAAAGGATAAGGTATTTAAGTTCTACCAGTTCTTCCGGGCAGACACAGAGGAAGAATTTGATTACTTTTACAACAACATAAAAAATCTCTCCCTATACAATACCGGTGTCACAGCAGAGTTTGGCGATCATTTTCTCACCCTCTCCACCTGTGCGTACCATGTGACAAACGGGCGTTTTGTGGTAATCGCCAAGGAAACCGAACCCGGCGACGCCTACTACCCTATTGAGAAATAAATGTGCTTTTACAATAAATCAACCCCAAGGAGGTCAATAAATGAAAAAGAAATTTAAAGCACTGTTTTTTACATTGGCCGCAATCGCAATCTGCGCATTTCTGCCAAAAGGCAACACCCTTACCGTTAACGCTGCCGAAAGTTACTCGGTTGAGTACGTGGGCGGTACCTATGACGCCTGGCGTTACCAGCCCGGAACTTCTTTCGACGAACCTAAGGGACATGGACCTTTAGGTGAACTGATGCTAAAGCTGAAGGATGGCGATACCGTAATCGTTTTCCAGGGCGATACCGCTCCCAAAACAAATCTTGATTTAGGTTCTGTAAAGCTTAACAATCTGACAGTTCACCAGGGTGTACAAGTTGTTGTATTTACCGGCGGTATTAATGAATGCTATGTACTTGCAGGCGCATTTGCAGCCATCAACGGTGACGTAACCACTGCCCACATCTACGGTCCCACGACCTGTACCTTCAACAACAACGTGCTTGATATGTACTGGCACATGGAGGATTCCCCTTCTTCCAATATTTCCTGCAATGGTACTGTAGGTTACTTTAATGCGAGTTACGCATCCAGCGGAAGCTATTGGGCTGCTTTCTACAGCATTGCCAAAGGACAGCACATCATCAAAGATGGTAAATATAATGTTCCCTCCTGGGCCTATGGTACCGAAGAGGATTATCTCAAAACCAAGAACGCCGGGGCCGCTCCCGGCACCACCACTCCTTCGAATCCCGGTTCTGATGAATACGACAGTGTTCCCAAGACCGGCGACAGCAATACCGTACTCCTGTTATTCTGTGCGGCCATTCTGTCCTTCACTGCAAGTGCAATTCTCAGAAGAAAAGAAAGCAATTAATACCTGTGCATATCAAAACAGCCCTGCTAAAAGCAGGGCTGTTTCTTTTACTATTAAATTATCTGTTACCTTGTCGCGAATACATTTTTATATATCATTTCATCTTTGTATATGTTGAGAGCAACTGCCAAATCTCCGGTGTTCCATATCCCAGTCTCCAGGCGGCTACGCCACCGATGCCTTTGGTTGCCATCACATTTAACTTAATCTTAATGGAATCCACATCTTCCAGCCAGATCTGATACGTAATCTCTCCCTCTTTCCATTCCAGATAATTCTGGCAGGCAGTATCATCCATCACTATTTCTTCGCGTCTTCCTGTGCCGGTAATGTACTTATCGAGATTGTTTAACGTTATTGCCTCATCTGTAACCTTGTTGCCTTCCGTCTTCCACACTCTGGTATACAGGGGCACTGCATTGATTATCTTTTCTGCCGGCATCTGTTCCAAGAGTCTGTCCAGACCCCCCGAAACATACCCTATGCTTGCCACACTGCCTGCCTCACCGCAGCCACCCCAATGCTCATCATACCCCATCATGATAACATAGTCCGTAACCTGCCCCTGGATATCGAACCTCATGGCATTATTGGAATTCACTGGCACATAAGTATCTACCGAAAGTGTCAATCCCTGTTTTCTGCAAAGCACTGACAATTCCCGCAGGAATTGAATAAAGTGTACTCTGGTTTCCCCTGACAGTTTTTCAAAGTCAAGATTAATACCGTCCAGCCCCAGCTCTGTTGCCTTGGCTACCATCGCCTCTGCCATTGCCCTGCGCTTTGTGGTAACTGAAAAGATTTCATAGGTATCCACAATCGGCAGACCGTTATTCAGGCAGTAATTGAAGTCATCCCATACCCCCCATACCTTCAACCCTGCCTTGTGTGCTTTCTCTACATATCTGGCAGATTCAAAAGATTCATAGTTTCCTTCTGCGTCTTTCAGGCTGAACCAGGTTGGTGCAATCACATTGATCCCTTTTCCCTCTGCCATCATGGAATCCAGATTGTCATTTCCTGCTGTACTGTAAATCGCATGCCACCCCAGATTTACTCTCCCTTCCAGACCATTCCCCTGATATTCTTCCGGTTTCCAGTCAGTAACGGGATTTTCCACTTCCGTGTTCATATTTACCAGCTTTTTATTCTCAACATATCCGATCATGGAATCTGCTGTTTTAACCTTGCTCCAGGTCTCCATTTGCTCCAGAACTTCAACAACATCACCTTTTTTCATGTCCTTAAGAATCGGGCTCTTAATCCCCCCCTGTATACGCAGCTGGGTATCCTTTGCAATGTCATAGGTCTTCTTTATTCCCCACTCTGTATAGACCTGCATATGTCTGTCATATACATCATAAGAAAAGTTTGCGAATTTTCTCACGAAATCTGCCGCCAGATAAAGCTTTTCTCCCTCTTGAAAGCAGATCTTATAGTTTAATGCGTGAGCTCCTTCCGCATCATAATAGGATGTATCGTCCAATGCTACCTCCACTGTATCAACAGCGGAAGTGTACAGAAGCTTCTGTTCATAATTATCTATATAAAAACCGTCGTTGAAATATTTTGCGACAGTATCAAAGTCAAAATAAACCTTACCTCCTGATACAACGGCGCATTCCTCCACCATCTCATCCTGAAGAACAATCACCAGACCGCCATCAGAACCATCTACGGATAAATCTGCAACTCCATAGTACTCATCCAGATCGGCATACTCCGTACCATAACTGTATTTGTCCATAATCTTTCTGCCGAAAGCAGCTGCTCCGATAATGAATATCAAAAGAATTGCGATAATTGCAGGTATCACTTTTTTCATTTTGTGTCTTGACCCCTTCTTTATGTATGTTAAGTGTGCGTAGCTGACCATGTCAAACGACATGACCAGCTACATTGTACCACACTCATTTCGCGAAGTCATTACCATTTTTTTGACTATTGCCCCAGCCAGAGAGGCAACCCATAGTTTCCGGCAATAGTCAGTTCATTAACCGGTCAGTAACAGTTTACCCTGTCGAAACGCACCTGTTCAATCTTACCTGCGCTTCCGAACACATAATCCGCCATGTAAGGACTGTCTTCACACACTGCCTTGGCAGCAGCTTCCCCGGGAAGTGCAGTTCTTCCATCCACGAACAGCTCAACACCGCAGTTGCGCATCTGTTCCAACAATGACTGCATATTGATTCTGGCTACTGCCATTTCGGAAGATACTCTTCTCATCTTTTGATTCAATATGATACCTCCGTTTTCCCTTTACAACCAAAAGGAATGTGATGAATTGCAAATGCCCCGACTGTACTTTTTGAATGAATCGTAAAACAAATTGATTTTAAGTTGAATTATTTTAAGATAATATGAAAAGACTAGTTGAAAAATATGAAGTTGCAGACGCCATCATGTGCGCGTCAGCACTTGTAAGACATCCTTTAGAATACAATATCAGAATTTAGATATTTCCCATATAATATAATAGGATGAAGTGGGCAAACAGCCCTGTAAACGTCAGTCGAATATGAGAGTAATTCCTCCTTCCCCGTACTGAGTACCGGAGCATTTACATTTATGATTATAAATTATCACTTAAGATAACGCAATACGATTTTAGAAATCATAAAAAATTATTAAAGTTATTTACCTGCTATTGACTTAATGTATGTTAGAGGATATGATACTTTTAATCACTCGGCATGCCTTAAATGCAGAAAGGAAGGGTTATCGCATGAAAATAGAAAAAGTAAATGAAAATCAGATCCGCTGTACTCTCACCCGCGAAGATCTGCTAAGCCGTGAGCTGAAAATCAGTGAACTTGCTTACGGAACAGAGAAAGCGAAAACCCTGTTCCGCGACATGATGCGTCAGGCTAATTTTGAATTTGGCTTTGAGGCAGAGGACATTCCTCTGATGATAGAAGCGATCCCTTTAAATTCCGAATGCATTGTACTGATTATCACAAAGGTGGAGGATCCCGAAGAACTGGATACCCGGTTTGCGCGTTTTGCTCCGTCCGTCACAGAGGACAACGACGATGAGGCTCCTTTCCCTGCCAATGAAGTCCTGGATCTCTTCCACAAAATACAGTCTGATTCTGCCGAAACGGTTTCTTCCGCAGCCTCTCAAGGCGAAGAAAATGCCGGCGCAGCAAAACCGGTATCGCGTATCTTCCGTTTTTCCGCGCTTACCAGGGTTATGAGTGTATGTTCCCTGATCCTCCCCTGCTTTTCGGGTCGGAGTTCTCTTTATAAATCTAAGAATGACGAAGAATATTTTCTCCTGCTGACAGATGAACCGGAGCATCAGGAATCCTTTGACAAAGTAAGCAATACGGTTTCCGAATACGGTTCGCTGGTCAAAAACATGACTGCCGGAACCGGCTATCTGGAAGAGCACTGTGAGGTTTTGATACGTGGCAACGCAGTTGATTCCCTCGGAAATGCCTGAACAACAAAATAATGGTCACAAAAACAGCCGTATCGAAAGAGCACTTACCCCTTCCGATACGGCTGTACCTTTTTTAACTTATACCTCTTCGATTGCCTTCATCAGAGCATCAATATCTATACCATGCACCATAGCCGCCTCTTCCAGGGATTCTCCCTGTGCAGAGGGACATCCAAGGCAATGCATTCCCGCTTCCAGCAATACGGGGGCAACCTCCGGATTCGTGCGCAGAATTTCACCGATTGTCATTTCCTTTGTAATTTTGCTCATTGTCGCATTCTCCTTTCCCACATCCCTCGCTCCCGGCGGACTTAACCCGGTACATTCCCGGTCGGCATCAGACATCTCACGCCCGCCACCGCCGAACATTCCGGGGATGTCTGTAATCAGTATATTACTTTCCCCAAAAGTTGACAAGCTATTCTTTTGTATACAAAAAAGTACACTCTGCTACCTTGACTGAATGTACTGTTTTTCATATAATGGACTCAGAGAATTAGAAACGATTTTATCGCTTATATACTAATTCAAATACTAATAGGAGGGTATTTTTAAATGAAACCAATTGAAACAGATTTTGTACGTGGCAAATGGGATAAAGAAGTAAACGTACGCGACTTTATCCAGAGGAACTATCATCCCTATGACGGCGATGATTCCTTCCTTGCAGGCCCTACCCAGAACACCAAGGATCTCTGGGCAATGGTGCTTGATCTTCAGAAGAAGGAAAGAGAAGCAGGCGGCGTTCTTGACATGGACACCAAGGTTGTTTCCACCATCACATCCCATGGCCCCGGCTACCTTGACAAGAGCAAGGAGACCATCGTAGGCTTCCAGACCGATAAGCCTTTCAAGAGATCCCTGCAGCCTTACGGCGGTATCCGTATGGCAGAGAAGGCTTGTGCAGACAATGGCTACGAAGTAGACCCTGAGATTTCCGAGTTCTTCTCCACTCACAGAAAGACTCACAACGCAGGCTGCTTTGATGCTTACAACCAAGAGATGAGAGCCTGCCGTTCTTCCCACATTATTACCGGTCTTCCCGATGCTTACGGCCGCGGACGTATCATCGGTGACTACAGACGTGTTGCTCTGTATGGTATCGACAGACTGATCGAGGACAAGCAGGCACAGAAGGATTCCACCGGACGTGTGATGACTGACGATGTTATCCGTCTTCGTGAAGAGCTTTCCGAGCAGATGGTTGCTCTGAAGATGATGAAGGA
>SAMEA3663235__coassemble_52_pt1 | contig 45757 bp, 42 predicted proteins | sample SAMEA3663235__metabat2_low_PE_011 | metagenome-assembled genome bin SAMEA3663235 (sample SAMEA3663235) | pig gut metagenome | biome: pig gut; feature: pig-associated habitat; material: faeces | place: China | collected 2013 | reverse complement strand
CCAATGAAGGAAAAGGTACTCATGTGATTGCAAGGGAACTATCCGAGGAAGGCTTACGTCCTAAAAGAGTTAAGTTATGGTCTGCTACCGTTATTCTCAGAGCATTACGAAACGAGAAATATGTGGGTGACTTGTGTCAGAAGAAAACCTTTACACCCAACTATCTGACGCATGCAAAGAAGTACAATCGAGGGAATGAAGAAATGGTTTATTTGAAAGACCACCACGAGCCTATCATTGATAGGGATTTGTGGAACCGGACACAGGAGGAATTACTCCGACGTGCTCCTACGGAAGAAATGAAATCCAAGCACAGCAACCGCTATTGGTGCAGTGGCAAGCTCTACTGTGGGATGTGCGGTCAACGGTATGTCAGCCGTACCAAGAAGCTGAAAAACGGCACTACCTACAAGGCATGGCGTTGCTATGCTGCGGCAAACCACGGAACCCGTAAGGTATCTGAGGATGGCGAAGTATCCGGCTGTGACAATGGTTCTATCAATGAGCGTGCATTACTTACCTGTGTGCATTACTGTATCTGTCAGTTACAGACCAATCAAAAGGAACTAAAAAAGGAAATTCTACAGGAAATCAAGGCAATCAAAGGCATCACGGATAAGAAGTTAGATGCCAAGCGTATTACAGAGAAAATGGAGAATTTGAATAGCAAGAAGCGTAAAGCCATTGACCTGATGCTGGATGGATTGATTACCAAGGCAGATTTACAGGAGCAGACAAAATGGTACGATGAACAGCTTACAGAGCTTTCAGAACTGCTTGCCAGTGCACAGAGCAAAGATAAGGCACAATCAAAGCAGATTGATGTATTTGAGCAGTATATTGCCGCTTTAGATGAGATTATGACCTTTGATGAGACCAACGAAAGTCTGTACCGTGAGATATTGGATAAAATGGTTATTTACCACGACAACACTGTAGAAGTCTGGCTGAAATGCGTTCCCTTTGGCATGAAGCTGACCATTCATTCCTATGGTAAGAATGAGGACTATACCACAGACATTCTTGGCATGGAAGTTATTGAAAAATCTTAAAGCTCCGGAAAATGAAACTTCCGGAGCATCTACTTAAATCTAAGATGCGCAATTTCGATACCGATACACCGATATCCGTCAGTACCCCTGCCTCCTCTCTGTAAGGCATGGAATAGCGCTGTGAAAGATATCGCATGCTGGCTCCCATCTCACCGTCGGGTCCGCCGTACTGAGAGATGATGACCTGTGCCAGCTTTGCATTGGGTTCCTTGATATTCACGGGAAACTGTAATCTTTTTTCATAATTCCACATTATCCGCACTCTCCTTCCCATGGCATAGGAGCCATTCCCCATTTCCATTCTTTACTGCATTCTGCCATATCCATGGTCAGAGGATAGTATTTTTCCGAAAACTCCTTCATCAACTGTTTTCTGATATGATTGTAATGGTTGTAATATTCCATTGCTTTGCAGTCTGTAGGATGCGTATCCAGATAGAGCCCCAGGTCCACCACAACAAAGCTTACCACCCCAATGTCATAGAGAAGCTTTTCTTTTCCATTCATGATACACATCTCCTTCCGGTAAAGGGTTTATTCAGTTCGGGAAATATGGTGCCTTCATGATAGGCTTTGTCAAGGTTCTCATACATTTTATCAAATTTCTGCCAGGGTACATAAGCCATAGCGACAGGAAATCTGTCTTCCTTGCCCTCATATCTATACTCCTGCATTTTCGTCTCCTTTTCTTTCCTGTTTTCTTTGTATTAATGTATGAAAGGAACAGAAATTAGTGCATAAAAAGACACCCTGATGCATATATGAATATGCTTCAGGGCGTCCTATGCTTTTCTATTGCTTTTTGCCTCTCTTTTGGACATAATTGCATAAGGTTTTAGCCTGCCAAAACCTTATCGGGATTCTCCCATAAAGAACAGTGCTATGGTTCCCGGACCGGCATGAGCTCCTATGGTGGGACCGATATTATTAATCAGGAAATGTTCCATACCAAATCTCTTCTTAATCTGTTCCTGAACATACTCCGCATCCTCCAACGCATCTCCATGGCTGATGAACACATAATCTTCCCTGTTCTCCTGCTCCCAGCTGCCCATCTTCTCCGCCATATAATCCACCAGAGAGTTAAGGGCTTTTTTCCTTCCTCTGACTTTGTTCAACACAATCAAATGTCCCTCTTGGTCGACATGAAGTCTGGGTTTCACTCCTATCATAGTACCCAGAACGGCAGCTGTCTTACTGACACGTCCGCCTCTGTATAAATGAAACAAATCATCTACGGTGAATACATGAGTAAAATTATCCAAATGGTCATTTAACCATTTTTCAGTTTCTTCCATAGAAGTACCGGCATCTCTCAATTTAGCTGCCTTATGTACAAGTAAACCTTCACCCATGGAAGCACACAAACTGTCCACCACAATAATCTTGACCTCCGGATGCTCCTCCATTACCTCCTGTGCAGCTATGCGGGCACTGCTGCAGGTCCCGCTTAGCCCCGAGGAGAAGGCAAGATACATAATCTCGTTGTTCTCCTTGATACACTCTTCGAAGAATTCCTTAACCTCTTCCGGATTGGCCTGCGAGGTAGTGGGCATTTTCCCTTCCCGCATCATATGATAGAAAAGCTTCCAATCCAGTTCATTCTCTTTATTGTATGAAATTCCGTCCACAATATAGCTTAGAGAAATACAGTCAATATTGTGTTCTTTCAAGTATTCACTCGGCAAATCAGCGGTATTATCTGTGACAAGCTTAAACATTTTATTGTCTCCTTATGAATTCCACATATACAACTAGATTATACAGTTTTTAATACTATTTGTCTATACATTTATTCTCTCGAGCCAGGAAGTCTTCGTCTGATCAGTCTGTTCTTTAGATTTTTCCAATCAAAGGGAATAAGAGGGTAAATATAGCTTCTTCGAGATATTGTTTTATTACAGCAAACAGCAAGCACAGCAATGATCACAGCCGCAACATAACCGGCCAATCCAAAGATCTGTGTCATTATCAGATTAAGCATCCGCAAGAATTTCAGTGCATATCCAAGTTCATAATTTGCCTGTGTATAGTTTGCAATCGCCACAAATGCCATATATAACATAACTTCACTGCTGAACCATCCGCTGTTAACAGAGAATTCCCCCAACACCAGAGCAGCCATGACACTTAATGGAGTGGTCAGCATATTCGGCGTGTTTATTGCCGCAAGCTTTAGCCCATCTATCGCAAGTTCCAACAACAAGAATTGCCATATCAACGGAATATTGGGTTCTTCTTTTAGCAAAATAAACGAAAAACTTTCAGGGACTAACTCTGTCTGATTCATCAGCAACAGAAAAGTTGGTGTTACAAAATAAGTAAATAATGTAATAATAAATCTGGTTAATCGTAAATAGGTTCCGGTAATCGGCGGGAAATAATAATCATCCGCTTCTTCTACCACATCGAATATGGTCGTCGGCAGTATCATTGCCGAGGGCGAATTATCCACCAGAATCACAATGTTTCCCTCCAGAACCTGAGCTGCTGCTGTATCGGGACGCTCCGTGTACTTAAACTTCGGGAAGGGATTATACCAGCGCTTACGATACAGACATTCTGCCAAGGATTCCTGATTCATAGACAGAGCATCCACCTTAATATGATTTATTTTACTCCTGACTTCCCTCAACAGTCCTTCATCAACTCTGTCATTCATATAACAAAGCACAATGTCTGTTTTTGAACTCTTTCCGGCATTCAGCATCTCCATACATAATTCTGTACTTCTGATTCTGCGGCGAATAAGTGCCGTATTTGCCACGATGGTTTCCACAAACCCATCTTTGGATCCCCGCAGCACCTTATCTTTTTCCGGCTCTTCGACACTTCTTGCAGGATATGTTCTGGAATCGATCAGCAATACTTTACGAAAACCGTCAATTAACAGAAGAAACATACCGGAAAGCAACGAATTGACAATTTTTTCACAGTCATCTTCCACCTCCACTTCAACGTAGGGGATAAAGCTCCTGGAAATCTCATCCATGTTCTGTGGCATATCTTCCTTCTTGATATCCATTAAATACTGTAACAGCTTTTGCATTAAATCATCCTTACAAAAACCATCAACCAGATACATACAGGCTTCTCTGTTTCCTATCGTTATCCTCCGACAGATCAAATCAAAGTTCTGATTTACTTTAAGGTACAGATTCAGATATTCTACATCTTTTTTTAGATTTCCGGTCAGTTTATAATCTTTACATTGTTCAAGACTTGTTTTTTCCAAATCAAAAGCTCCTTTTCGGCATGATACAGTTGTTTAAAGTATAACCAAAAAGGAGCTTACTATTCTTAAATCTATTTTGTTGTACTTCCAAATCCGCCGTTTCGGATTCCTTCTGCCTCATCATCAACCGTAATGCCATATTCCAGGAAAATACCCTGTGCAAATCCGGTTCCCTGAGACACATCCACTGTTTTTCCCTCATTGGAATCATTGGTCATCTTGATAAAGATATGTCCCTCATTGTCAGAATAGAAATAGTCACTGTCAATTATTCCAACCGTATTATTCATCTGCAATCTGTACTTGAATCCGAGACCGCTTCTGGGATAGACTTTCAGCACCCAATCTTCATCCATTTTCACACGGATACCCGTAGGGATTTTGATGGTGGATGCAGGCGGCAGTGAAAAAGAAAAGGGCGCATAAAAGTCATAACCTGCACTTCCCTTGGTTGCACGTTTTGGCAACTCCAGGGAATCATACATATCTTTTATGTCTGTTTCCGTATATTGTGGAAATTCCTCTGTCATGGCAGCAATGAAATTATCCTGTGTTACTTTAAAAAACTGTGCAATGCGTTTCATTGGTGATTTTCCTTTCGTATAAATTCGACGAACTCATCCTTGGGCAAGGGTTTGGAATAGAAAAATCCCTGAATATATTCACATTCCAGCTGTGAAAACTGTTCTGCCAGACCTGCTGTTTCTATGCCCTCTACCACAATTTTCAGATTCATATCCTTAATCATTCGAATCATATTTCTCAATACAATTTCGTATTTTGAATCAGTACTCATATTGGCAAAATCTTTGTCCAGTTTTACAATACTCAGCGGCAAAGACGCAACTCTCTGCATATTGGAATATCCGGTTCCAAAATCGTCCAGCGATAATGCTATTCCGGCATCTGCCAAAGCATTTATATTGTCCATCATAATATTTTGTGAATAAGTTGTGGCAGTTTCCGTTATCTCCAGATTAATCTGATCCGGTGAAATATCGTACTTTTTCAGCAGTTCAATTATCTCCTGTGCCAAATCTGCTTTCATACACTGTACAACGGACAGGTTCACTTCAACATATTCCATGTTTAATGCTTTATACTCTTCACTCGCGATAAATCTGAAAACTTCATTCAAAACAAAATCTCCGATTCTCTGAATCGCACCATTCTTCTCTGCTGCAGGTATAAAGATATTCGGAGAGATTTCTCCGTACTCTTCATCATTCAGACGTAACAAAGCTTCTGCCGAATTAAATCGCCCTTCTTTAACCGAGTAAATCGGCTGATAGTATACTGAAAGATTCCCCTTGATCAGAGCCCTCTCTATGATCAAATCTATATCACGAATCATATTACAATTGCCATCTTGCAGTAAATCCTTGGCGCGATGTATGGTATTGCCTGATTTATCTTCCCATTCCATTCCGGTTCCAAAGGCAAGCATGGTCTGCAGATCCGAAACATCCTCCGGACAACAAACCAGACAGATTTGTGTCACAACATTGATTTCCATTTGTCTCAATTCAAAAGGAAAGGTCAATTTTTCCAATAACCTATTTGCAAGCTCTTCCGATCTTGACAATCTGTCCGGTCCCAAGGCCAGACAAAATCTTCCGGATTGTAAATAATAAGAATCAATATCCTGAAGCAGATTCCCGCATGCATCTTCGATCCTTTCGGAAACAGCTTTCAGCAGATCGTTTGTGTCCTGAAAGCCAAGCATATCATTTAATGATTTATAGTTGCAAATCCGAATTATCAATACATGCATAGGCTTTTCGTTACAAAAAGCCTTCTGCATATCCATCTCAAAAGTGTTCAGTCTTCCAAAACCCGTAACTGATTCACGGCGTTCTTCCGGTCGTTGAATCAACAGCATAATAATAATGATTCCCAGTGCCTGGGAAAACATCTCTATCACTAATTCCGGTCTGAACATTTGTATTGCCACTGCTACAGGCATAGCTAAAAACATGCAGAACATCGCCCAAAACTGAAGGCGCTGAAACAGCTTCTTAAAGTGTATCAGATACACAAACCCGCAAATCCAATAAATCGCTGCACTGATGTAAAAGATAAAGAACCAGGAGCCTCTCACATAATTCAGTTCATGATCAATCTCAAATAATTTATGATTGAACGGATTGATTAAAGAGCAACAGAGGACACATAAATATGGCAAAGTAACCAAAGCGACCAAAACAGGTCTCTTCTTTACTCTGTGCCAGGTATCTGTCTGTTCAACCAGATACGCAATATACATGGGCACACAGAGATTATGAAGCACCAGATATCCGTTGTGAAAAAAATACCTTGCTTCAATAAACTCATCTGCCATATTATCCATAGAAATGCAGACAATATCAAAACACACACTGATTATCGCCAGCAGAACCACATATCCAAAATACCGGTTCCTTTTATTATGTAGCATTCCTCGTAGCAACATAATCACTGAAATTATGACCAATATTGCCAGCGCACAATAATTAAATATATTAATTCTTTCCATAACGCATCACCATTCATGCTCTTTAGCATGAGCCAAAATGCAGCCTCTTTTCTCAATCACAACAGCCGCAGATATTGTCAGGTTTTCTGGTCATTTCATAATTGTCCGAGTAATTGCCGCAATGCAGTACCGGAACCGTAGGATCAGACTGCCTGAGACTTGCCTGGACATCAATCACCCGCTGATTTGCACTACCTTTCCACAGAAGTTTCACGTCCTTTTCTTCCTCATGAAATTCTCCGTCCACAACTACATCCACATATTTCATCATCGGATAATATAAAATATTTTCCCATATATCTCCGGTATATAACCAAATCGTCTTCTGCGGATATTTTTCTTTTATCTCTGCCATGAATTCCCTGACACCCAGTCTGTTAGCCGGATGCAAAGGATCCCCTCCCGAAAAGGTAATCCCAGAAATATAACTCTTATCCAATTGTTCAAATATCTCAGCCTTAGCTGCCTCGTCGAAGGGCAATCCGCCATCCGGATCCCAGGTGATGGGATTCTGACAATTTTTACAACAATGATTGCATCCCGCTACCCAGAGTACAACTCTTAGGCCATCTCCGTTGAGCATATCGTCTTTGGTAATATTATGATATCTCATTACATGGATTTCCTTTCTGCAATTTCAGCCATTTTAGCATCGTTAAGTCTGGTATCTCCATGCACACGGGAATAGGACAAATAGCCGTTCATACGATCAATCTTTGTCAGATTGCGACTTCCGCATTTTGGACATACATCCATTTCCAGCTCCTGGTGTCCGCAGTCATCGCAATATGCCAGTGAAAGATTGACACCCTCATAAAATCCCATATCCATTGCACGGTGAATCAAGGTCTTAATCGCCTCGATATTGTAATCAACGGGATATTTTACATATTGAATCTTTCCACCGTTACACAGATCCCAGAAACGGTCTTCTTTATCCTGCTTTTCAATCGGAGTGATATCTTCCGAAACATGACAGTGAAAACTGTTGCTCACATATTCCCTGTCAGACACCCCTTCCACAATACCGAATTTATTGCGGAACTGCTTAACCTGAACACCGCAAAGGTTTTCGGCAGGAGTACCGTAAATCGCATATAGGTTACCGTCTTCTTCTTTGAATTCGTTTACTTTATTGTTGATATACTCCATTACTTCCAGCGCAAATGCACCGTCTTCCACAAGCGACTTGCCATTGTAGAGCTCCTGCAATTCATTTAGCGCCGTGATTCCAAAACTGGCGGTTGCTGATTTAAGAAGCGGCTTAATCTTATCGTGGAACTCCAGATGTCCGCCAAGGAAACCGCCTTCACAATATGCCAGGGGATTGGTGGAGGCTCTCATCTCGCCCAAATAAGCATAGGTACGAATATGAAGCTGTCGAATCAGATTCAAATAGTAATCAAGTACCTCATAGAAATCCTTACTCTCTTTTCTTGACTTAGCAAGAATCATTGGCAGATGCAGTGAAACCGCTCCGATATTAAATCTTCCCACAAACACCGGTACATCTGTTTCATCAGCAGGATGCATACCACCTCTTTCATACCAGGGAGAAAGGAACGCACGACAACCCATGGGCGAGATGATTTTCCCATACTGTTTGTAAATACTTGCCACATAGCCCTTTCCGGTCAGGCTCAACCAGTCGGGATACATGGTTTTTGCGGAACATTTCACGCCTGCATCAAATACATCCTCAAGAGGCTTTCCGGGACCATGCAGATTCTCATCATATAAGAAAACAATCTTAGGGAACAGCACCGGTTTCTTACACTCTTTCTTTCCCTGACCTCTTCTGCGTACATTAAGCATGGTAATGGTAGCCAGCTTAGCAAATCTTCCTGTACCGGTACCTGCAGTTACCGTTATGAAAGGATAGTCACCGCGGCTGCTTCCAACCGTATTAAATTTATATTCCCAGCCCTGGAAGCCCTGCTCAAATTCCTTAACGACATCGCTGTAGGCTTCCGCTTCAGCCGTATCCTTATCAATTCCGAGTCTCATATACTTGTCCATATACCTCTGATAGGATTTCTCTGCATAAGGCTCCAGAATCAGATCCACACTGGGCACGGTAAACCCACCGTACTGCTGGCTTGCCGCACTAAGTACAATGTCCCCGATGACATCAAAAGCAACGTCCAGTGATTTGGGCTCATTGTACCATACATTTCCCATTTCAAAGCCGCCTTTCAAAACGTTCTCCACGTCAAAAAGACAGCAGTTCATGGTATCTCTTCTTGCAGACATGTCATGAATATAGATATATCCGTCTCTGCATGCCTGAATCTCTTCAGTTGTCAGGAAAAACTTCTGATACAGCTCTTTATTCAGCTGATTAAAAATCAGACTTCTCTTTGTCGCCACAAGTGCTGAATCCGTGTTTGCATTTTCCTTATCACCGATATACATGATAGACTGACTCTTTTTGTATACATCATCTAACATACGCACAAAGTCCTGCTTATAGTTACGATAGTCTCTGTAACTCTTCGCAACCACAGGCTTTACCTCTTCCAGCGCGCTCTCTACAATATTGTGCATCACCGGGATCGGTACTTCATTAGACTCAAGCTCATTTACCTTGTCCAATACATGTTGGCAGATATGTCTCTCATCTTCCTCTGTAAATTTGGTCAGTGCCCTGTATGCACTTTTCCCTACAGCACTGATAACCTTCTGAACATTGAAGGCTTCCTTGCTGCCATCTTTCTTTATTACAAAAATCTCTCTTTGAGGTTTATATTCCTCTCCGTAATTAATCTCTGCCATGTTACCCTTTCCTTCCCTTCATAAAGCATTTTATGATATGATTGACTAAAATCAACGATTTCAGAGGTTTTATTCTCCCTACAAAATATTGGAGTCCATTCTCTTCCGTCATCAATATATTGTGTCCGATATTAACAGTATATTATATGCAATCTTCTCTTGTCAATCTACTCTTGTCTAAAATATTAACAAAAAAAGCACCCATAATTTGAACATTTGGATGCTTTGTATGTATACCAATGCCGTATCTTATTCGTCTTTCGAAAGCGTGAGCGGCAATACATCTGCCAGATTCATGGTAGTCACAATATCTGAAAGCCATTGTCTGTAGCTTTCTTTTACTGTGGCAGGAGAAACAATCACCGCTTCTCTTCCGATTCCTGCCAGCCAGCCGAAAAACTGCCCGCTCACAGCCACTTTTGCCCTGATTCGGAACACCCTTTCCGTCACAGGCCGAATATCCGCATCTTTTCCAAATCTGTCAAGCACAACACCTATAAGTCTATTCGGAAATTGAAGAGTAACTATCTCTTCTTCCCCTCCAAACATTCCAAAAGTCCGGTTTGCATAAGCAGCAGGATCCGTTTGGGAAAATTGCTCCATGCCCTCGCGGTCTTCCTTTAAAACCTTTGCCTGCCCCATTTTATCCACACGATAATGCTTTATTATCCCGTCCACACTGTCGTAGGCAGCAAGGTAATAGTTTTCCTCCCGCCAGATCAATGCCCATGGACTAACTTTGCGTTTACCGCCCACTCTGGGCACAAGTTCTTTTTTCAGATTCCAATCCATATATTGGAATTCAATCTGTTTGTTCTCCTGTATTGCACGATGAATGGTATCCGTATTGTAATAAATACTCTCATTTTCCGTCTTGATACGTCCCGCAACATACACCTGGCGTTGCAGCTTACCGGCATCGTATTTTCCCGCAAGAAGTTCTATTTTTTTGATTAAGCTTCTAGATTTTCTTGTAGTTATAAATCTTGATGCCTGAACCGCATCAACCAGCAGTTTCAGTTCAGCCAGTTCAAACTCTCTGCCGGCAAGATAATAACCGCCACCCAATCTGCTCTGGACCCGGATAATGTCATAGCCGAATTCGCAGAGCTTTTCGATATCATCGTAAATGCTTTTTCTCTCGGAATGAATACCATTTGCTTCCAGATAACTGATGATCTCTGCTGTTGTAGCAGGATGATTTTCATCGGTTTTTTCGGTGAGAAGCTTAATGATATACAGCAGCTTCAGTTTCTGTCCTGCAGACTTTGCCATTTACGCAATGCCTCCGTCAGATGATTCATGTTCTTCCTTTGCCTTCTTTTTCTTCGCCATATTGGAACCCAGGAAAAAAGCTGCTGCTCCTGCTGTTACGGTAATCAGAATCAAAAGACCATATGACAGAAACATTCTTCCAAACTCAATCAAATTTCCCATTTATCTTTACCAAACCTTTCAGAAACATTTGATTTCAAAATCACTCTTATATTTTCAGTATAACAACGCAATACTTCTCCGTCAAGGGCAAGAAGTCCTTACCGTTTCCATTCGCCGGTATTCATAAAGTCTTCTGCCCGTTTTAATGCCTTCTCAATGATTTCTTTTTCGTATCCCAATACCTCCAACAGTTTTATGGCATTTCTTGTCGAAGCTTTACCCGGTTGTAATTTGTAGTTGAACTCAATATCACCACCCACGATTTCTTCTTCAAAATGATAATTATCAAATTCCTTTTCCAACAGTCCTGTCAATTCGATATCATGAGTTGCCGCAAAACACAGAACACCCTTTTGGCTCAGTGATTTCAGGATTTGCGCGGACGCTGCAATTCGTTCCACAGTATTCGTGCCTCTCAGGACCTCGTCAACAAAGCAGAAAACCCTTTGCTTCCGGTCTGCGGCATCCAGTATTCTTTTTAATGCTTTTATTTCAACTATATAATAGCTTTCTCCGTTTTTCAGATCATCCCTTAATGCCATGGAGGAATATATTGTATAAAAGGGACTGCTATAGCTATCAGCGGAACACGTATTGACTGTTTGGGACAATATTGCATTGACTGCTACGGTCTTTAAAAAAGTGGATTTACCGGAGGCATTGGAACCTGTAAGCAGGACACTCTTTGGGGAATCAATACTATTCTTCACGGGGTCCGGTATCAAAGGATGATAACCATGATACATCTTGATGCAGTTATCACCGGATTCCTCCGTAAAGACCGGACGACACCAACCATGTGTAAGACTTTGGCGGAAGATCCAAACTGCAACTGCAGTCTCAAGGTAACCAATCATGGTAATCATCCGGTCGATATCTTCTTTGTGTTCCCGCACTTCCTTCAGCATACTGTCAAACTTTATCAGATCCACATGAAATATCATACGGATATAGTCGAACAATATACTGAAGACATCCCCCGAGGTCAGATTGGCACCGTTTCCGGCCGACATAACCCAGAAAGCACCTCTTGACATGGATTTTACATTATTATAACATTTCTTGATACAATCCAATTCGCCCTGACATTCCGTCAGCTTCAGTTTTTCCACTTCACTGCAGGTATCCAGGAGCCTCAGTATATAGGCAAAGCTTGTAATGTATGCCTCAATCTCGCCTTTCTCCTTGAAATAGGATATGATATTATACATCATCAAACCTACAATTCCTGCAATTCCAAGTGAAAAATTTAGCCACAGCAAAGCTATAAAAGGGAGAAACATCAGGTCAGGTATCAGATGCTTACTTATCTTTCGTTCTCCCAGATAATCAAGGTTTTCAATGTATTCATACAACGAATATTTGCCCGTATAACCAAGCTTATGCATTTTATATTGAAAACGAACCCTTTCATCAGGATTCTCTTCAAAACATTTCATGACCTTCTCAAAATGCTCCAATGAGTCTCTATCCTGCTTAAGCGTTCTCAGCATATAATACAGATATTCTTCTCCGGAAGCGGACATCGTATAATTCATACGCTTAAAAATCTCATCCAGTCCAAGATCATTCCATGTGATATCATCAATCTGACACTCCGACTTGTGTCTCTCATAATAGCTTCCCATGCGCATAAATCGTTCGGGAGAATAACTTTTATCCGACAGTTTCGTATAGTTATGGTACAACTCCCCGATAAATTCTTTCTCCCGCTTTCTCGCACGATAAGCCTCCAATGCGATGACAAAAAACGCAAAGCCCACAAGCGAAGCCAGCATAATCACAAATTCCATAATATGATTTCATCTCCTATTCAGATAGCAAGGAAAAACTTAAGCAGGAAAATCATTGACAAAACGTAAGTCAGTACTGATACCTCCTTTGCTTTGCCTGTAAATATCTTGATAATGGTAAATGAAATCAGTCCGAGACCAATCGCATGTCCAATGGAACCGGAAACCGGCATACCGATCAACATCAACGTTACGGGAACAGACTGTGATATATCATCCATGTCGATATTCTTAATACCTGAAATCATCAGCACTCCTACATAAATCAGTGCGGAAGAAGTTGCTGCCGGCGGGATGATTGCGGCTATGGGTGCTAGGAACATACATGCAAGGAACAATACACCTGTCGTAAACGCTGTCAGTCCGGTTCTTCCACCCGCTTCCACTCCGGAAGCAGACTCCACAAAGGTAGTCACAGTAGAGGTACCTGTTGCAGAACCAACCACGGTTCCCACTGCGTCAGCTATAAGGGCTTCCTTCATGTTTTCCATTTTACCGTCCTTATTGAGCATACCTGCTCTGGACGCAGTCCCGACCAAGGTTCCAATGGTATCAAACATATCGATGATACAAAATGTTACAATCAGTGTTATAATGGTAAACCCACCAATCTCTACAAAACCTGCAAAGTTAAATTTAAACAAGGTTGTATTCACCATATCCTGAACCGGCGGAAGGAATCCTTCCGCTTTTACGCCTTCAAACGGATTCACCTTCAGAAACAATGCCTGTCCTGCCCAGTGAAGTACACTTGAAACCAGCATTCCCAGAATAACTGCCGCCTTTACTCCCCTATGCGCCAGCGCAATGATCACAAACAGACCGACAAACATTGTCACAACAGATAATACCATTGCCGGATAAGCCTCTCCCATGGTTTCTTTTGCCAGACCCGCTGTCAGTGAACCAAAGAAATCCCTCATTGCATAATAACAATTATTCCCTAATCTGTTACCCTCAGCATCAAAATATTCCTGTGCAAAATTTTGAATTCCGGCATTGGAACCAAGTCCGATATTCATCAGCATAAGTCCGATTGCCGGCGCAATTCCCTGCCGTATCCCGAGCGGAATGGACTCCACAATCTTTTCTCTGACGTTCAACAGGGAAAGCGCAATGAATATAATACCTTCAATCAGAATAATACACAGCGCTGTCTGATATGCCCCCAGATAAGTCATTCCCGTCATACCTGCAATGTTTGCAACAACAACTGCAAAGAAGCTGTTTAACCCCATACCCGGTGCCATGGCAAAAGGCTTATTTGCAAGAAATGCCATGGTAAACATTCCAACCGCAGAAGCAATGCAGGTGGCCATGAACACACCATTCCACAATTCATTACCGCCATTTGCCCTGAATCCTGTTAACAGATTGGGATTCAGCGCTATGATGTATGCCATTGTCATAAATGTTGTGAGTCCGGCAACAATCTCTGTTTTTACCGTAGTATGATTTTCTTGCAGCTTGAATACTTTTTGTAACATCTTTTTCTCCCCTCCGTTTGAAATACATGGAAACGAATAATGAACAGGTAACCTTTTACTGAAAACGCTTTAATAAGATCAGGATTGCAGGATACGTTTCGCAATCGCGTCACACCTATGGTAAATACTTTCTGCACTCTCTCCAACAAAATATTCACCATTCCGATACAATACCCTACCATTTACTATGGTCATCAGCACATTGGAATTATTACCGCTATACACAAGATTCTTGGGAATATTATTCAACGGATGCATATTGGGACGATTCATGTCGATCATGATCAAATCCGCATATTTTCCTCTCGCCAAAACATCCGCCGAATTCAAATGCATTGCTTTTGCACCGTGAACTGTTGCCATTCTCAAGGCTCGTACGGCATCCAGGCTGGAGGCATCCCCTTCTCTGACCTTACTCAATGCCGAAACAAGATACATTTCTTTAAACATATCCAGGCTGTTATTACTTGCAGGACCATCTGTACCGATTGCCACTGCTATTTTCTTCTTATCCATTTCAGCAATCGGTGCAATTCCGCTTGCAAGCTTCAGATTCGAGGCCGGATTGGTGATTGCATACAGTCTGCGTCTCCGAAACACTTCGATATCCTCTGCTGTCATGTGAACACAATGAAAACAGCCGCCTCCAAAATCAAAAACACCCATTGTATCCAGGAAAACCGCAGGTGTCATACCATATTTCTTCTTACATTCTTCCACTTCCTTAACGGTCTCTGCAAGATGAGTATAAACCGGTGCTTTATAGCGATGTGCGAGTCTTGACACTTTGTAGAGCAAATCCTTACTGCAGGTATATTCCGCATGAAATCCCATCTGATAACTGATCAGCGGATTCTTGGAATTCCATTTTATATACTGTTCTTCCATTTCCTCCGGGGAAGAAGTAAAATCGTTTAATCCACTGGTAAGCACACATCTCATTCCCATATCCATACATGCCCTTGCAGTAACGTCCGGCTTCAGATACATATCGAAAATTGATGTGATACCGGAAGACAAATACTCAAGGATTGCAAGCTTTGTCAATTCATAAATATCTTCTTCCGTCAGCTTTTCCTCCATCGGAAACACCATCTCATTCAGCCAACGCTGCAACGGAAGGTCATCCGCAAAGGAACGCAGAAAAGTCATGGCAGAATGAGTATGCGCATTCTTAAATCCGGGCATCAGCAAATTATTTTTACAGTCAATTTCCAATTCCCAGTTCGGCTTGACAACCACCTTGTCATTCTCATCTTCCTTATTGTCATTATCCACGATATAACATATTTTATCATTCTTTATCCATATTTCTCCATGAAATACAGCTCTGTTTCTTTCCATGGTCAGAATTCTTGCATTGTATAGTCTGATATTCAATTGATAGATTCACCTCCAAAAGCATACGGTAATAATTGTTCCAGTCTGTATTCTTTAAAATCTTCCTCGCTCTTTGCAACCAAGACAACCAGATCCTTTGTCGCAAATTCACTTAATGCTTGTCTGCAAATACCGCAGGGATAAGCATACTCAGTTGCAGCTTTCCCCTTCAGACCGCCGGAGATCGCAATCGCCTTGAATTCTCTTTCTCCTTCACTGACTGCCTTGAATAACGCTGTTCGTTCTGCACAATTCGTAGCTCCGAAAGATGCATTTTCAATATTGCACCCGTGATATATCGCGCCGTCTTTTGATATCAATGCCGCTCCGACGGTATATCCGGAATATGGAGCATAGGCTTTCTCTCTGGCCTGTATTGCTTCTCTTACAAGAAGCCTTTTGACATCCTCTTTCATTATGCTTTCATCCTTTTAACAGACTCCGTTATCAATCTGGCAAAGTTCGGTGCAGCCTTGTCTGCCGCTTCCTGTACTTCCTCATGCGTCAGCGGCTTCTCCGTGATCCCTGCCGCCATATTACATATACAGGAAATACCGCATATTTTCATTCCCATATGCCTGGCGGCTATCGCTTCCACGACGGTACTCATACCCACGGCGTCTCCTCCCAGGGTTCTTAACATACGAACTTCTGCCGGAGATTCAAAGGAAGGACCGGTCACCTGTACATAGTTCCCTTCCTGAATAGGAATTCCATTTTCATCTGCAGCTGCTTTTATCATTTTCTGAAGCTCCGGCGTATAAACTGCAGACATATCCGGGAATCTGACACCAAGTTCCTCGATATTTGGTCCAATCAGGGGATTCGGGGCAAACAGGGAAATATGGTCTTTAATCATCATCAGATCTCCGGCACGGAAATCGTTGTTTATTCCTCCGGCTGCATTCGTAAGGAATAAAATTCCTGCCCCCATAAGCTTCATCAGCCTGACCGGTAATACCACGTCACTGATGGGATATCCTTCATAATAATGCACGCGGCCTTTCATGCAAACCACCGGGATCTCATCTATATAGCCAAAAATAAACTTTCCGGCATGTCCCGGTACCGTAGATACCGGAAAGCCTTCAATATCACCATAAGATAGTTCATACTCCACACGAATATGCTCCGCATAGTCCCCCAGACCGGAGCCAAGAATAATCGCAATCTCAGGCACAAAATCCGTTTTACTTCTCAGACATTTGTAACAATTCATCAGCTTGTCATAAACAGTTCCCATTGATTTTGATACCTCCCCTTTTTATACTGTTATTATACAAAAGGAGCTGCAAAAAAGCAATGAATTTAATCATAGCCCCGAAAACACGATGCCGGTGTTTTCGAGGCTATTGATACTCCGCTGTCAGATGATGATACACACCATTCCGCCATTTGAATCATTCACTATTTTTTGCATGGTATCCTGGAGCTTCAGCTGGCTTTCCTCCCCGACAACAGCTACCTTGGCAGTGATGCCATCGTTTACAAGCTGCTCCACTGTTTTTCCAAAAATGTTCGTATCCCACATCCCCTTTGTTGCATCCGATTGGTTGATATAACTGATCAAATCCTTTGCCTGCTCTTCCGTACCCACGATCGGCGCGATTTCGGTCTCAATATTAGCACGTATCATATGTATCGAGGGACTGCTGGCTTTGATTTTTACGCCAAATTTACTTCCGTGCTTGATCAGTTCCGGTTTCTCTAACGTGATCTCTTCTTTCTCGGGAGTCACCACTCCATAGCCTTTGATTCTGACCATATTAACCGCATCCAATACTTTCGTGTATTCTTTCTTCATTTCAGCAAAATGCTTCAATTTCTGAATCAACTGATATTCATCACTTATGCTTTCTCCCACCATGTCGGTAAGCATCTGATAATAATAGGTTTCTTCCACATCCAGCAACACACGGATACAGCCATCTGAAAGGTTTACGGATTCCGTCTTACATTTTCTGATATATTCGCATTCCATTTGGATCGGATTCTCCAATACATCTCTGATGCTGGTATATTCCTTCATCAGATCTCTGACTTTCTCCACCAGCGTTACTTTCATATCATTATCTTCCGGCAGCATTTCCACCCATTTGGGCATATAAAACTCCATGGAGGAAATGGGAAACTCATACAGGACATTCTCAAGCAGCATGTTGATATCCTCTTTTTTCATCTGTTCACAGTTTACCGGAATTGCAGTAACCTCATACTTATTTTTGATCTCCATGGCAGTGTTCCTGGCATCTTCCGAATAAGGTTTTCTGCTGTTAACGAGAACCAAAAAGGGTTTCCCAAGCTTTTTTAATGCAACTATGGTTTTCTTTTCGGCTTCTATGTAGTTTTCTCTGGGAATCTCTCCAAAACTACCGTCGGTTGTTACCACCAAACCGATCGTAGAATGATCATTCATAACCTTATCCGTCCCGATTTCAGCGGCCTGTGTAAATGGTATCTCATATTCAAACCATGGTGTCCTGACCATTCTCTCTGTGTCCTCTTCCATATGACCGGCTGCGCCTTCAACCATATATCCGACACAGTCAATCAGCCTCACACCTGAATATCTCCGTTCAATGTGATATTTGCCGCCTCATTCGGAATAAACTTGGGTTCTGTTGTTGTTATTGTTTTTCCTCCGGCACTCTGTGGCATCTCGTCCTGTGCTCTTTGCTTCGCATGCTCATCCTCCATATAAGGAAGAACCAGCTCCTCCATAAATCTCTTGATAAATGTGGATTTGCCGGTTCGTACAGGGCCAAGTATCCCTATATAAATCTCCCCTCCGGTACGTTGTTGTATATCCCGATACAAGTCGTAAGTACTTGATACATGTTCCATAGCAAAAGCCTCCTGTCATATCCTATCAAAAGATATGCTGGGAGGCCTGAATTCATTCGATATTTCTTTACTATTCTTTAATTCTTAACAACTTTCTTGAAATTCTTTTTACCGCGTCTTACCATGATACCTTCTCCGGCAAATACTTCAGGACTATACGTAGTCTTGATATCTGTAATTTTTTCATTCTCTACCATAACCCCGCCCTGTTCTACGGCGCGTCTAGCCTCAGATCTGGATGCTGTCAGTCCCGCCTTAACAAGAACCCCGAGAATATCAATGGTTCCGTTTATGAAATCGCTGTCTTCCAACGCACAGGTAGGCATATCGGCTCCCTGTGCACCGCCTGCAAAAAGTGCTCTGGCGCTTTCTCTCGCTTTCTCGGCCTCCTCGGTGCCATGTACCAGCTGGGTAAGTTCAAAGGCAAGAATTTCTTTTGCCTGATTCAACTGGCTGCCTTCCCATTTTGCCATCTCATCAATCTGCTCTAAAGGAAGGAAAGTCAGCATACGCAAGCATTTGATAACATCTGCATCCGATACGTTTCTCCAGTACTGGAAGAACTCATAGGGAGAAGTCTTCTCGGGATCAAGCCAAACAGCACCCTTCTGTGTCTTACCCATCTTTTTGCCTTCGGAATTGAGCAGCAGGGTAATCGTCATGGCATATGCGTCTTTTCCCAGCTTTCTGCGAATCAGCTCCGTACCGCCCAGCATGTTGCTCCACTGATCATCACCACCGAACTGCATATTACATCCGTACTTCTCGTAGAGGCAAAGGAAATCGTAGCTCTGCATGATCATGTAATTGAACTCCAGGAAGCTCAGTCCCTTCTCCATACGCTGCTTATAGCATTCCGCTGTCAGCATTCTGTTAACGGAGAAATGAGCACCAATATCCCTGATAAACTCAATGTAGTTCAAATCTCTCAGCCAGTCGGCATTGTTTACCATCATAGCCTTGTCTTCACCAAACTCGATGAAACGGCTCATCTGCTTCTTAAAGCACTCACAGTTGTGATCGATGGTCTCTTTGGTCATCATGCTTCTCATGTCGGTTCTTCCGGAAGGATCGCCTATCATAGCGGTTCCGCCACCGATCAATGCAATCGGTTTGTTTCCTGCCATCTGAAGCCTCTTCATCAGGCACAAAGCCATGAAATGCCCCACATGCAGACTGTCTGCAGTAGGATCAAAACCGATGTAAAAAACGGCTTTCCCATTGTTGATCAGTTCCTTAATCTCTTCTTCGTCTGTCAGTTGCGCAAGCAACCCTCTTGCTTTCAATTCATCAAATACAGTCATTTTTCTCCTCCCTTTCTCAATTGTTTTACCGGTTTTTCTGCAGGCAATAAAAAAACTCACCCTTTCTTCAAAAGGGTGAGTTCTCACTCACGTTACCACCTAATGTTCCCGTACAACTCACGCTGCAACGGCTCTACAAGTATCAAACAATACTCTCGGCTGATATCGGTGCCTGCCGTCAAAGCCTACTCTGCGCTGAAATCTCATCAGTGCATTTGGGTTTGCTGCTCCAAGATGTATTCCCGTCCGACTCCTCGCGCCTCTCACCATCCGGCTGCTCTCTGTGAAAAGTTGATGAACAGTACTCCTTCTCTTCTACGCATTTAATATATTCCGTAAATATGGTGTTAATTATATCACGCATAAAGAACTTGTCAAGAAAAACTTTTCCAAATCAGCTTCAAATGAGCTCCAAATTGGATTCAGAAACCTATATCTCTTATTCTGCATCAAAAAAACGATCCAAATTCACAAGGCATCGATACAGAATCTCCATTTCTTCATCACTCAGATTTTTCACAATCGCTTTTATCATATTTTTGTGAAAATCTCTATGATGATAAAAAGCCTTTTTCCCCTTTTCGGTCAGAGTGACAAGCACAACACGTTTATCTTCAGAGCTTCTCGTTCTGATAATATAACCTTTCTTTTCCAAACCGTTCATATTTGTGGTCAGGGTACTTACGGTTACAGACAGTTTATGCGCAATTGCAGACATATTATTCTGTTCATCTATGCCGATAGCTTCGATAATGTGCATGTCATTATTGGTAATATCCCTGAATTCTTCCGTAATAACCGCTTCCGCTTCCATGTCCATAACATGATAGAATAGGTTTACAAGAAGCTCATTTATCGACCTTTTTGATGTCCGCGCCACGTTTCTCCCTCCCTTTTTGAAACAGTGTGAATCCGGAACGGCTTATTTCTTTACCATCTGAGTGCGCAAGCTCCCCACGTGAGACCTGCACCAAATCCGGATAATACGATACACATTCCCTCTTTGAGCCTGCCCGCTCTGTTTAATTCATCCAAAAGCACCGGAATCGCCGCAGAGGACATATTACCAACCCGGTCCAGATTAACGGGAAACTTGTTCACATCCTGTTTCAATCGTTTTGCAATACCCTCTATGATGCGGAAATTCGCCTGATGTAATACAAACAAATCCACGTCATCCGCAGTCATTTCAAGCTTCTGAAGAAGCTCCTCGACGCCTGCCGGAACCTGTCTTACCGCAAATGCAAAGACTTCTCTACCGTCCATCTGAACATAAGGGGCTTCCATGGGGCGGTCGACAAAGGGATTGACCAAAGAGCGGGTATCACACCTTAGAACCTCGCCTTTCCTGCCGTCAGAATGTTGTACAAAGCCAAGTAAACCGTCCTTTTCACAATGTTCAACAACCACTGCTCCTGCACCGTCTCCGAACAAAATACAGGTTCCTCTGTCATTCCAATCTACAATCTTGGACAAAACCTCTGCACCAACAATCAATGCGTTCTTATATATACCGGCTTCCATATATGCATATACCGTATGAAGTGCAAAAAGGAATCCTGCACATGCCGCATTCACATCAAAGGCAACCGCATTGTTCGCTCCGATTCTGGCCTGGACCTGACATGCCACACAGGGTATGGAAGTTTCAGGCGAGCAGGTAGCAACCAGCAGCAAATCTATATCCTCAGCATTCTTTCCGGCATCCTTTAATGCCTTTTCACAAGCTGAGGCAGACAGCTCTGTCACAGTTTCTCCCTGGGACACATATCTGCCGCCAATTCCTGTTCTCTCTCGAATCCACTCATCGGAGGTATCTACCAGCCTGGTCAGTTCTTCATTGGTCATATGTTTCTTGGGAAGAGTGCTGCCTGTTCCCACTATTCTGATTGACATTCCTAAAACCTCCGAAATCTTTCATATCTTTCCGCCGCTATGGCATCACCGTCCATACCATTGTACTTCTGTAGAAAATCTTTCATTTGTTCTTTCATATATCCGGCAATTGCCTCAGCTGTTTTGCTGTCGGCTCCGCCGAACTCCGGAATAATCTTTTCTACAACATTCAGATTCTTCAAATCCTGTGCAGTGATTTTCATTACTTCACTGGCTTCCTTTGCTCTCGAGGAATCCTTCCAGAGAATTGAGGCAAAACCTTCCGGGGAAAGGATGGAATACGTTGCATTTTCCATCATCCACACTTCGTTTCCCACTGCGGTAGCAAGTGCACCGCCACTACCGCCTTCTCCGATCAGGATACAGAGAACCGGCACCTTCAGTGCAGACATTTCCATGAGATTTCTTGCAATTGCTTCGCCTTGTCCTCTCTCTTCAGCCTCAATTCCGCAAAACGCACCGGAAGTATTTACAAAACTGATAATCGGCCTGTTGAACTTTTCTGCCTGCTTCATCAGTCTCAAGGCTTTGCGGTATCCTTCCGGCATTGGCATACCAAAATTTCTCTCCTGGCATTCTTTAATGTCTTTTCCCTTGTGCTCCGCAATCACGGTAACCGGCTGACCATCCAGAAATGCAATACCACCTATGATTGCAGGATCATCGCGAAAAGCCCTGTCTCCATGTGCTTCCACAAAGTAGTCGAAAATATATTCCATGTAATCGGCTGCCTGAGGACGTTCCACCTTGCGCACAGCCTTAACCTTTTCCCAGGCATCCTTGGGGCGCACAGTCCATGCCTGTTCCTTCAGGATCTCATTCAATACAAAGTGAAATTCCTTTCCGGGAGTAAACTCTGCATATTCCTTTTCCTTGCACTGATGTGCCTTTACCAGAAAATACATTGTCTTCTTAAGATTTTCACGCTTTACAATTCCGTCTACGATACCATGTTCCTGTAAAAACTCTGCTGTCTGGAATCCTTCCGGCAATTCCTGACCAATGGTCTGCTTAATGACCCTGGGACCTGCAAAACCAATCAACGCTCCCGGTTCTGCCATAATAACGTCACCCAGCATTGCATAGCTTGCCGTCACTCCGCCTGTCGTAGGGTCGGTCAGAACAGTGCAATACAAAAGTCCTGCTTCTCCCATCTTTTTGATAGCAGCCGAAGTCTTTGCCATCTGCATCAGCGAAATAATTCCCTCCTGCATTCTGGCTCCACCGGAACAGCAGAACATAAAGACCGGGAGCTTCTCCTCAATAGCCCTCTCGATTGCTGCAGTAATCTTTTCGCCAACGGTATGTCCCATGCTTGCCATGAGGAATCTGGAATCACAGATACCAAGTACGATATCCTCACCGAAAACTTTACACTTTCCGACCGTAACAGCTTCATCCAGACCGGTTTTTTCTCTTGCTTCCTGTAATTTCCCCTCATAGCCGTCATAAGAAAGAGGATTTTTGACAGGCATATCCGTAAACCACGGTTCAAAGGTTTTGGGATCAGCTACCATTCGAATTCGATTTGGTACCTTAACCCTGAAATATCCACCGCATTCATAGCAAATATATTTGCGCTTTACCACTCGTTCACGGTCAACGGTTTTGCCGCATTTGGGACATCGGATCAAATGAACTTCCTTTATTTCTGCCTGTTCCCCGTTTACTTCGGGACTAACATGCTGTTCCTCTTTTTCCGTTTCACATTGTTCTGCTTGTACAGTCTCGTTATTTTTTTCACTTCCGGGCTGAATATAATTTGTTCTGTTAAGAAATCTAAGCTTCTTTGAAAAAAACTCGGCACGTTTCTTCTTCAGATTTATGTTCATATTATATCCTCCTCAACCGATGGCAAAGGTCAATTCTGCCTGTGCTGCCACCTTATCTCCCACTTTTGCAACGGCTTTTCCGATTCCGATGGGTCCCTTTACTTTGATAATCTCCATCTCAAGTGTCAGAACATCCCCGGGAATCACCTTTTGCTTGAATCTTGCTTTATCTATTCCTGCAAAATAAGCTGTGCGTCCTTTCCATTCAGGCTGTGAAAGTATGGCAACAGCCCCTACCTGGGCAAGCGCTTCCATAATCAACACACCGGGCATAACCGGATTTCCCGGGAAATGTCCCTGAAAATAAGGTTCATTCATGCTGACACACTTGGTCCCCACGGCACGTACTCCGGGTTCTAATTCCTCAATTGTATCTATCAACAAAAATGGTGCTCTGTGCGGGAGGATTTCCATGATTTCTTTTGCTGTATACAGTGACATCTTTCTAACCTCAATCCTTATATTTACCAATCAAAATGCTGGCATTATGTCCACCGAAGCCAAGTGAATTGCTAAGTGCATAAGGCACCTCACAGTTACAGCTCTGACGGCAGTAATCCAGATCAAGCTCTTCTTCTGTATTCTTTAGTCCGACTGTTCTGTGAACAAATCCCTCCTGAACCTCCTTGACGCAGGTAATAAATTCAACTGCACCGGCAGCGCCAAGCAGATGCCCGATCATTGATTTGGTGGAATTTACTTTGATATTCTTTGCATGCTCACCAAAGGCAAGTTTGATTGCCCTGGTCTCAAACAGATCGTTATGGTGAGTTGAAGTTCCATGTGCATTGATATAGGTCAATGCCTCCGGTGCCACACCACCGTCTTCCAGCGCATTGAGCATTGCCTTAGCGGCACCGGCTCCATCTTCCGCAGGAGATGTGATATGATATGCATCGGAAGAGCAGCCATATCCGAGAACCTCCGCATAAATATGAGCCCCTCTCTTCTTTGCATGCTCCAGCTCTTCCAGGATTACAACACCTGCGCCCTCACCCATCACAAAGCCACTGCGTTCACTGTCAAAAGGAATGGAGCATCTCTCCGGATCCTGGCTGTCAGACAATGCAGTAAGCGCAGTAAATCCGGCAATTCCTACAGGAGTAACCGCGCCCTCGGTACCACCTGCCAGCATTACATCCGCATCACCGTACTGAATCGTGCGGAATGCTTCTCCGATAGAGTTTGTACCGGTAGCACATGCAGTTACAACATTCAGGCTCTTACCCTTCAGACCATACATGATACTTACATTCCCGGCCGCCATATTGGAGATCATCATAGGGACAAAAAGTGGTCCTACCCTTGAAGGTCCTTTTTCAACAAGTCTCCCATATTCTCTCTCAATTGCCTGCAGACTTCCGATACCGCTTCCGATGGCACATCCCACCTTCCAGGGATCTTCCTGTTCCATATCAAGTCCCGCATCCTTCATCGCTTCACCTGCAGCGGCTACAGCAAACTGGCAAAACAGCTCCATACGTCTTGCTGATTTTTTATCCATGTATTCTTCCGGATTAAAATCCTTGACCTCAGCAGCCAGCTTACACTTATAATCAGTGGCATCAAATCTGGTAATGGGGGCAAAACCGATTTTTTCTTCCTTCACGCCACTCCAGAATGCCTCTACATTATTGCCGATAGGAGTTACAGCTCCCAGTCCGGTCACAACTACTCGTCTCATATTACCTCACAATCCGTCGCATACAAGCGACTCTAACCTCTGTTACATTGCCATTCCGCCATCCACACAGATTACCTGTCCTGTTATATAATCGCCGGCACTTCCTGCCAGAAAAGCTACCGTTCCTGCGATATCTTCAGGCTTACCCATTCTTCCCATGGGTATTTTTTCCAGAACGGCTTCCCTGGTTTTTTCTGCCATTGCCTGTGTCATCTCCGTATCCACAAAACCGGGGGCAACCGCATTGACACAGATTCCTCTGCTTGCCAATTCCCTGGCTACACTTTTGGTAAGTCCGATTAAACCTGCTTTTGAAGCAGAATAATTCGCCTGTCCTGCATTTCCCATAACTCCTGAAACAGAAGTAATATTGATAATCTTACCGCTTTTCTGTTTCAAAAACTGCCTGGAGAGATGACGGATTGTATTGAATGCACCCTTTAAATTAGTATTCAGAACCGCATCGTATTCCTCCTCTGACATTCGCATCAAAAGATTATCTCTTGTTATTCCTGCGTTATTTACAAGAATATCTATATGTCCGTAATTTCTGACTGCTTCCTCTACCATTGCCGCACAAGCAGTAAAGTCAGACACATTGCAGCATACGGTTTCTGCTTCTCCGCCATTCTCACGAATGGTTTTAACGGTTTCCTCTGCTTTTTCCCTGGAACCATTATAGTTAACCAGTACCATAGCACCTCTTGCTGCCAATTCTATTGCCACAGCCTTACCGATGCCACGACTTGCTCCTGTAACCAGTGCAATTTTACCGTTTAATTCCTTCTTCATTTCTTCCATTTACTGTTCCGCCATTTCTGACAAAAGCTTTTCCAAGTCTTCTATCTTGTCCACGTTTTTCACAGTCACATCTTTATTAATCTTTCTCATGAAACCGGTCAATGTCTTACCGGGTCCGATTTCAATGAAAGTATCTGTTCCGTCCTCAATCATTTTTTCAACAGATTCTCTCCATCTGACGGTTCCCGACACTTGTTTTGCAAGGAGTTCCTTAATGACTGTGCTGTCAGTCACTGCAGAAGCTTCCACATTACAATAATAAGGTATCTCGGGATCATGAACCTCAACCTTTTCCAGCTCAACCGCAAGTTTTTCGCCGGCGCCCTTCAGCAGTTCAGAATGAAAAGGACCGCTTACCTTCAAGGGTACGCATCTCTTTGCCCCCTTTTCCTGAAGTGCTGCCGAAGCAGCCTGTACTGCCTTTTCTTCACCTGTTATAACAATTTGTCCGGGACAGTTGTCATTCGCAATTGAAACAATACCTTCCGTCTCCTCGCATACCTTTCTGATCGTATCTGCATCCAGTCCAAGGACTGCGGTCATCGCGCCTCCCACCGGGTAAGCTTCCTGCATGAAAATACCTCTGCTTCTGATCAGTCGGAACAAATCTTCCAGCTCCATAGCTCCACAAGCCGCAAGTGCTCCGTATTCCCCCAAACTTAATCCGGCACAACATTGTGCTCTGAGTCCCTTTTCTTCCAAAACCTTCAGAATAGCAACTTCTGTGGTAAGCATGGCTATCTGCGTATACTCAGTAATATTCAACTGCTCATTTTCCGTAAAACAAAGATCGGCTATGTTTAAGCCTGTAGCCTCGCTTGCCAGATCATAAACCTTTTTGGCAGTTTCATAGGTGTCATAAAAATCTTTGCCCATACCACAATACTGGGCTCCCTGTCCGGGGAATACAAAAGCTATCTTGCTCATTTACCTTACTCCCTTATTTAGCAGCATTTCTGCCTGCTGCATCATTTCTTCAATCATCTCACGACAGGTCATTTCTCTGTCGATGAGTCCCGCAATCTGTCCTGCCATTACGGTACCGTTTACCACGTCACCCTCAACAACAGCCTTTCTCAGTGCACCCAGTCCCAGTTTCTCCAGTTCCTCAAAGCCGGCACCTTCCTTTTCCAATCGCAGATATTCTTTCGTCATTTTATTGCGAAGAGAACGTACCGGATGTCCTGTACTCATTCCTGTAACCTCAGAATCAATATCCTTTGCCTTCAGCAGCTTTTCTTTGTAATTCTGATGTACCTGTGCTTCTTTCGCAACCACAAACCTTGTGCCGATCTGAACACCCTCTGCTCCCAGCATCAGCGCCGCAGCAATACCTCTGCCGTCAGCGATACCGCCTGCCGCAATCACCGGAATGGATACTGCATCTACCACCTGGGGTACCAGTGCCATCGTTGTAAGGGAACCGATATGTCCGCCGCTTTCCATGCCTTCCGCAACTACAGCATCTGCTCCTGCCCGTTCCATCATACGTGCCATGGCAGAACTTGCGACAACGGGAATAACCTTGATACCGGCTTCTTTCCAGGCTGCCATATATTTTCCGGGATTGCCTGCACCTGTGGTTACCACTTTGATTCCTTCTTCGATTACCACCTTGGCAATCTCATCCGCCTCAGGATTCATAAGCATGATATTTACACCAAAAGCCTTATCCGTCATCTTCTTCCCGGCACGAATCTCATTGCGGACAAAAGAAGCCGGTGCTCCGCCCGCACCTATCAGTCCCATGCCTCCTGCTTCAGAAACAGAAGCAGCCAGGGTATGCTCTGCTACCCAGGCCATTCCGCCCTGAACAATGGGATATTGAATTTCCAAAAGCTCTGTCAGTCTTGTATTCATTCTTCTACGCCCTTGTCGTTCAGATATTTCATAACATCACCAACGGTTACAAGCTTCTCCAGATCCTCAGAAGGAATCTCGATACCAAACTCATCTTCCAGCGCCATAACAAGCTCAAAGAGATCCAGGGAATCTGCATTCAAATCCTCCTTAAAGCTTGTTTCATCTGTGATTTCCACTCCATCAGCGTTCAGCTTTTCCTCGATTAATGATTTTACCTTTTCTAACATTGTTTTTCTCCTTTTCTGAATGTTTTACTTCATAGTTATCTAAACTACATTGAATAGTTTGCAAGTCTGTTTCTTTGAGTTTCAAATATTTTGACTATCAAACTATTAGCAATCAAAATATACAAGATTATTTGTATCTTGTCACTAGGAAAATAGTACTATTTATTCATCATCAGTTTTACCATCGCCTGATTCAGTCCGTCAACCGTCAATTTATACATGGGAAACAGTTCTTTGATTGCAGTTTCAGCCTCTCTCCATGGTGCTCTTCCCGGCGCCATCTTTGGATTCAGCCAAACTACCTTCTTATACTTTTTCTTCACAAGCTTTAGCCATTCCCAACCGCATAAACCACCGTTAGGTCCCCGATAATTACCCGTATCAGAATATAATTCTTCAGGTGCCATAGCGGCATCCCCTACAATAATCACTTTATAATCGCTGTCTATGTTGCGAAACATCCACTCCGTATCGATCCAGTCCCCGTTTTCACATTCCGGTGTCTTATACAGCTTGCTGTAGATACAGTTATGAAAATAATAGGTTTTTACATCCTTGTAATGATTGGATTTATGAATTGCCTGAAACAGATCATTCAACATGGAACTGAAGGGAATCATTGTACCGCCGGAATCCATCAGCAGGAGCAGTTTGACGGCATTTTTCCTCGGTTTCTGCATCACGATCTGCAAACAGCCGCCATGATTACAGGTTTTATTTACGGTACCGTCGATATCCAGTTCTGTCTCCGGTATATCCAGTCGGGAAGAAAACTGTCTCAGCTTTCGAAAAGCAAGCTGAAACTGCCGGTTCTCCAACACCCTGTCATCTCTGAAATCCCTGTATTTTCTGGCGCCAACCACGGAGAATGCAGACTGGTATCCTGTCTGACCTCCGACACGCACACCGCCAACATTACCTCCCATATTACCGAAGGAAGTTTTTCCCATGGTCCCGATCCAAAAGCTTCCACCGTTATGCTCTTCGTTCTGATCCTTCAGCCGTTGTTTGAAGGTCTCTTCCACCTGTTCCTTATCAACCTGAATATCCTCCATCTGATTCAGATGTGCCCTTGCCTCTTCATGCGCCAGCTCCAGCATATCAGACTTATCCAGCCAGCGCAGCATTTCTTTCCCCACTTCTGTCTCTTTTTGAGCAGGTTTAAAGCACTCCTCAAATGCCATATCAAATTTGTCAAAATCAGTTTCGCTCTTGACCAGGATCATTCGAGCCACATAGTAAAAATTGGTGAAAGAACTATCACAAAGTCCCTTGTCAAGAGCTTCCTGCAATGTCAGGAACTCTCCCAGAGTGACATGTAATCCCTTTTCCCTCAATGTATAAAAAAACTTGGTGAACATTCTATTTGCCCTCAATCATCAGTCACTATAATATTGTTTCGTGTCTTACCAGTTCCAGATCTTCGTCCTTTTTTACAACAACACCGACAAAAGGCAGCTCTTTCTTGATTCTTTCGGCAGAAATACCGCCGAGCTGCAATGCGTTCACCCAGTCAATCAGCTCAGAAGTACTGGGCTTCTTGCGGATATCCCGGATACTGCGGATCCGGTAGAATACATCCATGGCATTCTTCAACAGATTCTCTTCCACATCAGGATAATGAACCCTGACAATCTCTTCCATCAACGCTTCCTCCGGAAAATCAATATAATGGAAAATACAACGTCTCAGGAAGGCATCCGGCAATTCCTTCTCCGCATTGGATGTAATGATTACAATGGGGCGGTTTTTCGCTTTAACTGTACGCTTTGTCTCATTGATATAGAACTCCATCTGATCCAACTCCCACAAAAGATCATTGGGGAATTCCAGATCAGCCTTGTCGATTTCATCGATCAAAAGCACTACCTGTTCTTCACTGTCAAATGCTTCTCCAAGTTTGCCAAGCTTAATATACTTTGCAATATCGTTTACACCTTCTTCTCCAAACTGGCCGTCATACAGTCTTTGGATCGTGTCATACACATAGAGCCCCTCCTGTGCCTTGGTAGTAGACTTAATATTCCAGATAATCAGTCTTTTCCCCAGTGCTTTGGCAACAGCTTCCGCAAGCATTGTTTTACCTGTTCCCGGTTCTCCTTTGATCAACAGAGGTTTCTTCAAAGCAATGGCAATATTCACGCTTGCCATTAACTCCTGACTTGCTACGTACTCCTGTGTTCCGCTGAAATTTTGATTTTCCATGTTAACTACCTCTCTTTACTCATAATACATGCAACGTCCCGTAATCTCATAATAGGACTCTGCCAGATTACTTAAGGTGACGCACCAATATCGGTTTACATTATCTACCGTGGTAATACATACCGCCATGCCCATCAGATTGCCGTAACCATCCACAACCGCGGAGCCCGACATCCCATGGACCAGGTCAAAACTGACCTCTGTAAACGTTCCGTATTTTTCGAAATGTTCCGGTTTCTTTTCCTTGTTCAACAGGATTCCTTTCCTGTTTTTCCAGATTCCACCGTATTCATCTACGCATTTAAGCCCAACATCTATACCCGATTCATTTGCCATCTCTCTCCAACTGCCCATATTCACATGTATGGTTCTCAGTTCACGAAACAAGTCATCCGGAATATTCTCTCTCTTAACGGAAACTAATGCCACATCATCCTCCGTGGCACTGTTACCTGTTCTGCCCAGGACCACGCCTTCTGCACTGGTTCCGTCATAAAAATAAATATCTATAACCGCATATTCTTTTACTACATGATGATTCGTACAGATAATGACCTCCTCTTCATTCATCTCAAGTACAAATCCACTTCCATAGGAATATCCTCCGCCGGAAATATCCTTCCTCAGACGGACCAGTGAAGTACTTAGTTTTTCCAGCACAGCTTCCACGTTATCATCTTCGTATATTCCGGCATCATAGAGATTATAGGCGCCGATAATCCTCTGATCCAGGCGATTGATTTCATGATGGTTGATCAGACTCTGCAGGTTTTCCGGCTGATACACTTTTACTTCAATCTCTTTTTTGGCGGTCAATCCGTAACTGTCCGTTACCGAAAAGGAAACCACACCTATCCCTTCTTCCGTCATATCTATACCGGATAAATCCGCCTTTATTTTCTCTGTCACATCCCCGTCAACCTCATCAACCGCTGTAATCATTTCCAGAAAATCAGGTGTAGAATCCACTGCCACATAATATTCCGGAAGTTCACCGAATACCGGAGCTGTATCTACAACAACGGTTTTTTTCTTTTTTCTCTCGTTGCCGTTGATATCCGTTGCTTTTATCGTAAGTGTATACTCACCACAGCTGTCAAAAGAAACTTTATCCGAAAATATCTTACCGTCAGTTGAAAGAGAAAGCTTTACCTTTCCGCTCAAATCTCTTGACTTTGAGACAAACATTTTAGCAGTACATTCTGAATTCTTCTCTAAATAGAAATCTTCCTTGTGCAATACCAACGTAGGTGGGATGGTATCCTCTATCACGACACAGCTTGTGAATTTCTGCCATCCATGTTGTATCCTCACCTCATATGTACCCTCTTTACCGCAATCAACATTGCTAACATCAATGCTTGTTCCGTCAACCGCCCATTTTGTACCTTTCACATAAAACGCCGGGTCCGTATTAATCTCATCTCCCAGCTCCAACACATACTCAGGCAGTATTAATTCAATACGATATGTGAAATAGAAGATAACTCCGCAACATACCAAAAATAAAACAATGAATGAAGCTATCGCTATTTTTTTCTTTTTGCTCACTTCACAGTCCTTTCTGCATTTATCCTTCTTTATCCTTCCTTCATTCTTGCAATTCATGATAGGACATGCTAAAATAATCATTAATGTTCAAAAATATGATACAATAAAACCATAATTGTTTCAATGAAAATTATTTATGGTTATCAAGGAGAACCTTTTATGATTCAGAATGTCTTAACCAAGGATAAAACTCTTTCCTTTGAAGTTTTTCCTCCCAAAAAAGACGGTGAGTTTGAAGCCGCTTTTGAAGTATTAAAGTCCCTCAGCCTGCTTTCCCCCGACTATATCAGTGTGACCTACGGAGCCGGTGGCAGCCGTTTTGGCAAAACGGTAGAAATCGCTTCCTATATACAAAATGAGCTCGGTATTGATGCTATGGCTCATATGACCTGTGTTGGGAATAAAAAAGAACAACTGTTGGAAGTCTATGAAGCATTGAAGGCAAATAATGTAAATCATGTTCTTGCGCTTCGCGGTGATCGTCCCAAAGACATGACCGACGAACAGTTTGATTCCAGAGATTTTGCTCATGCCAGTGATATGATTGAATTTCTGAAGGCAAATACCGGTCTCCATATGGCAGGTGCATGTTATCCCGAAAAGCACTATGAGTCTTTCAGTATGGAATCCGATTTGAAAAATCTGAAAACAAAACAGGATGCAGGCGCAGAATTCTTCATCAGCCAGCTTTTCTTTGACAATGATTATTTTTATCAGTTCATGGAAAAAGCAGATAAAAAGGGAATTACCATTCCCATCTGTGCCGGTATTATGCCCATCACTTCAGCCAAGCAAATCGGAACCACCATCACTCTGGCAGGTTCCAGCATCCCCAAGTCACTTGCTGATATCATTGCGGCTTACGGCGATGATCCGGAGGATATGCGCAAGGCCGGGATAGACTATGCCATCCGTCAGATCAGAGATTTACAGGAAAATAAAATCAACCATATCCATCTCTATACAATGAATAAACCTATGATGGCAAAAGAAATCGCAAACAACATTTATCGATAACACCAATTCTACAATCACTGCAAAAACATAAGCCGGCTCTTTCGAGTCGGCTTTTTTCATATCATCTAACCCTTTATTCTTCCGTCCAGGGAAATGCCGGAACTTCTACCTTTTTATCGCGAAGCATCAATTCTTTCACTGCACTGTCTGCACTTTTTCCCTCAAACAGAATAGCATTCACCTGTTCTATTATAGGCAGCTGTACCTGATATTTTTTGGCCAGCTCCATAGCCGCCCTTGCGGAGTATACCCCCTCCACCACCATCTGTACTTCATCCATAGCTTCCTGATATGTCTTACCTTGTCCAATCAGAATACCTGCTCTTCTGTTTCTGGAATGCATACTGGCACAGGTTACAATGAGGTCTCCAATACCGGACAGTCCGCAAAATGTCTCAAATCTTCCCCCCATTGCGATTCCAAGTCTGGAAATCTCTGTGATTCCTCTGGTAATCAGTGCTGCTTTTGCATTATCTCCATATCCAAGTCCGTCAGCAATTCCTGCGGCCAGGGCAACCACATTTTTCAATGCACCGCCCAATTCCATGCCCAGAATATCAGGGCTGATATATACACGGAATATCTCATTCATAAAGAGATTCTGAATATACTCTGCCGTTGCTTTTGTCTTGGCTCCAACAACAATCGTAGTGGGCAAGCCTCTTCCCACCTCCTCTGCGTGGGAAGGACCTGACATAACCGCCACATCCGCCTGTGGGATTTCCTGTTCGATAATCTCTGTCAGTGTCATCAGGGTATGCTCTTCAATCCCCTTTGCAACATTGAGTATTTTTTGTCCCGGAGCAACAAAACTGCTGAATCTGCTTGCTGTTCTTCTGGTAAAAGAACTTGCCACTGCCATAACCAGCAGGTCTCTTCCTTCCACCGCAGTTTTTTCATCCATCGTAAACTCAGTATTCTCAGAAAGCTTGATTCCGGGCAGCATCTTGTGTTCGTGGTTCTTCCGGAGCATATCAATTTCAGTCTCCAAAGCAGACCACACGCAAATCTCATGTCCGTTTTTCTGCAGAAGGACTGCTAACGCAATTCCCCAGCTGCCTCCTCCCAATATTGTGACCCTTGCCATTCTATCTATTCCCTTCGACAGTTGCTGTCGTTCCTTTCCTGATTCGTTGTCCTGAGAGATTATGAATTTCTTTCTTCCTTCTCCGGTTCCTCTACCCTGTTCTTCTTTGACAAATAAGTCTTTCTCTCTGTTCCCCGGATAAGTCTCTTAATATTCTCCCTGTGTTTCCAATATGCCATCACCATAAGGTAGCCAAACAATATGTACATTTCAATCAGTTGTCCCTGTGTCATCTCCGCAAAGAAACCGTTCTGCCCAAAAATAATGAGCTGTATCATCAAAGCGGCATACACAAGAAGCGAACCCAGGGAGACATAATGGGTCACAAAGAACGGAACAAAAAACATAATCAGGCCGGTGATGATAAAATAAGGATGAAAAGACAATACCATGCCTGCTGTAGCAGCAATTCCCTTGCCCCCTTTGAATCCCATATAAAACGGATAATTATGACCCAAAATGGCGCCTGCACCGGCATACAGACACAATAAATAGATGATCTCATGGTATGAATTACCAAAAATCAATCTCACCAGCCAGACCGCAGCCATGCATTTAAGACAATCCCCTGCAAAAACAATCAGCCCTGCCTTGGTTCCAAGTACTCGTAAAGTATTTGTGGTTCCTGCATTTCCACTGCCATGCTGCCTGATATCAATCCCATGTGCCTTTCCATAAAAATATGCAGACTGAAACAAACCGAATAAATAACCGATCAGCAGACAAATAACCCTAACCATTTTCCCTATTGCTCCTTTTCATTTCTTTCTCTGATGATAAATCTCAGAGGAGTACCTCTGAAACCAAAGGTTTCCCTGATCTGATTCTCAATATATCTGGTATATGAGAAATGCATCAGCTCCTTATCATTTACAAAGATAACGAAGGTTGGCGGCTTAACAGATACCTGAGTAATATAATACAAACGAAGTCTCTTTCCCTTATCTGTAGGCGGCTGCTGCATTGCAACCGCTTCTGTCATTATCTCGTTCAAGACGCCCGTTGCTATTCTCATAGCATGATTTTCGCTTACCATATCAATGGTCTCAAAGAGCTTGTTCAGTCTCTGTCCTGTCAAAGCGGAAACAAAAAGAATTTCTGCATAAGGCATGTAAGACAACACATTTCGTACCTTTTCCGTAAAACGATAAATGGTCTTGTCATCCTTTTCTACCGCATCCCACTTATTGACAGCAATAATAACTGCTTTCCCTCTCTCATGGGCAATCCCTGCAATCTTGGCATCCTGCTCGGTAACCCCCTCTTCCGCGTCAATCACAAGAACAACTATATCAGCCCGCTCCACTGCGCTTACTGTGCGGACAATCATGTATTTTTCCAAATCCTCTTTTATCTTGTTTTTGCGTCTCAGCCCGGCAGTATCAATAAATACATACTCCTTACCGTTTCTCTTGATCTCTGTGTCAACGGCATCTCTGGTAGTGCCCGCAATATCCGATACGATCAATCTGTTCTCACCTAACAGCTTATTGATCAAAGAAGACTTACCTACATTGGGTTTACCAACGATTGCTATTCTGGGACGTTCATCTTCTTCATCCCCTTCGCTTTCCTCCGGAAAATACTCTGCTACTGCTTCCAGCATATCACCGATGCCAAGACGATTCACTGCGGAAATAGGATGAGGGTCGCCGATTCCGAGATTATAGAATTCGTAGGTATCCGCAAGGTGTTTCTCAAAATTATCCACCTTATTGACCACAAGTACTACCGGCTTATGACAGCGTCTCAGCATGTCAGCGACCTTGGCATCCGCATCCACAAGCCCCTGCTTCACATCTACCAGAAAGATAATGACATCTGCCGTCTCCATGGCAATCTCTGCCTGAGCTCTCATCTGGGACAGAATGATATCCTTGCTGTCCGGTTCGATTCCTCCGGTGTCTATCAAAGTGAAATTTTTATTAAGCCAACTGACATCTGCATAAAGACGGTCTCTTGTAATACCGGGAGTATCCTTGACAATCGCTATTTTTTGTCCCACTAATGCATTGAACAGTGTGGATTTTCCTACATTGGGTCTTCCGACAACCGCAACTATGGGTTTTCTTCCCTTCATCTTTTATTCCTCATTTCTGCCACAAATTATTCTTTCAATTCACAGTTCGATAAAATCGTTTCTACAAAGTCATATCCGCTTGATTTTACAATATTAACCGGCACTTGTAAAGCATTTTCCAGCTCTCCAAGACGTATATCATCCAGAAATACATCCTCTCCGCTTCGAAGTACATTCTCAGGTAGCAACAATGTACTCCCCAGGTTCTTCCCTGTCAACTGCTGCATTAAATCCTGACCTGTAAGCAGACCCGAAACCGTAATTCTTTCTCCAAAGAAATAGTTGGTGATGGGGTAGACATGAATCCGGACTCCGGGATATGCCTCCATTATCTGCTCTGCCATAGGAAGGATTGTGGAATATGCCAGCAGTCCTGTCGCAAGGGAAATCTCACCTTTTAGTTGGGAGCCCCTCATCTTGTCCTTCCTCTTTCTTTCCTTCAATGCCGCTTCAAACTCATTTTTGAGCAATCTTAACATTCCCACGCCGTTTTCCAATTGCAGATATCCGTCATATCGCTCTTCCTCCGGCAGCTCCATCTCCGCCAAAAGATACCACTCATCACTGGCATGAATAAAGTGAATCCCATATTTTTCATAACATTCTTTCTGGTATTTTTCAATGGTTTGAATCACCCGGATTGCATCCTCTTTTTCAAAAGGTTCCAGGGGATACAAGCCCTCTCTGAATCTGGTCAGTCCGACCGGAACCACTGATACACTCTCCAGATTCGGAATATACTTCATCATTTCCCGAATACTGAATTCTAATTCCGCTCCGTCATTTAAGCCTTTACACAAAACAATCTGACCGTTCATGCAGATGCCTGCTTCCTTCAGGATATCTACTTTTTTCAGAGCCTCTCCGGCGAACCGGTTGTTCAGCATTTTACACCTCAGTTCCGGATTCATGGTCTGGAAGGAAATATTAATCGGTGATAAATGATATTTACAGATTCTTTCGATATCAGATTCCGACATATTGGTCAAGGTTACATAATTGCCCTGAAGGAACGAAAGCCTGGAGTCATCATCCTTAAAATACAGTGTCTCTCGCATTCCGGGAGGCATCTGATCGATAAAACAGAAAACACATTTATTGCAACAATGCCGATATTCGTCCATCAGACCATTTTCAAACTCTATTCCAAGATCCTCATCAGCGTCCTTGTCCACTTCAAGTAGCCATTGTTCTCCATCCGGTTTCTCTATCAAAACTTCTATATATTCATCCTGGGTCAGAAACTGATAATCAAAAATATCCTCCATTTCGTTGCCATTGATTGATATCAGCCTGTCTCCGGTGGTTATTTCCAATTCTTCTGCGATACTGCCGGGCAATACCCTGCTGACCATGTGCAATTTTTTTCCGGTCTTACCCATGTTATTTCTCCCTTCTTTCCACCTTCTGTAATCTATATTACTAGAAAAATCTTGACGTGTCACTAGCATAATGTTATAAAATAAATGTCCTTTAACATACAGACAATGATTCAAGGAGAAAATCAATGCCGAACTTACAGGAACTCGAAAATGCAATGCCGGTGGCACCCTTAAAGGTCGTTGCCCTTCCCTCTGCCGAAAAGCTGGGACGCAGAATCAACGACTACCTGGTAGACTTCCGCAGAAGCATACACAATGATAAAGTAAAGCAAGACCCCGCCTTTCATGGCTATATCGAAAGTAATTATCTCGTTAACGTTTCTATCCCCCGTTTTGGAAGCGGTGAAGCCAAAGCAGTATTCGGTGAGAGCGTTCGTGGTAAGGATTTATTTCTTCTGGTTGATGTATGTAATCACAGTATTACATATCAAATGAACGGTTATACCAATCACATGTCACCCGATGACCACTATCAGGATTTAAAGCGCGTGATTGCCGCCTGTAACGGTAAAGCTCATCGTATCAACGTTATCATGCCCTTCCTTTATGAAGGAAGACAACATAAACGCAATGGTCGAGAATCCCTGGACTGTGCCTATGCATTGAAGGAGCTGAAGGAAATGGGTGTTTCCAATCTGATCACTTTCGACGCCCATGACCCCAGGGTACAGAATTCCACGCCCTTAAACGGATTTGATAACATTACACCTCCTTATCAGTTCATCAAAGCTCTCCTCAGCCAAGAGAAGGATCTTCTGGTTGACAAGGAGCACCTGATTGTCATCAGTCCTGATGAAGGAGCCTTGGATCGCGCTATCTACTTTGCTAATGTTTTGGGTGTAGATACCGGAATGTTCTATAAACGCAGAGATTACAGTACCATTATCAATGGCAAGAATCCCATTGTCGCTCATGAATTCCTGGGTGACAACATTGATGGGAAGGACATCATTATCATAGACGATATGATCTCTTCCGGCGGAAGCATGATTGATACCGCCAGACAGTTGAAAAAAATGAATGCCCGTCGGGTCTTTATCTGTTGTACTTTCGGCTTGTTTACAGATGGTCTGAAGGCTTTTGACGAAGCTTATGAAAAGGGATATTTCGACAAGGTTGTTACTACCGACCTTACTTATCTGCCTCCTGAGCTCTACACAAGACCTTACTTTATCGAGGCGGATATGAGCAAATTTATTGCCTCCCTGATTGATTTTATGAATCATGATGTTTCTTTGGCAAATACACTTGCCACCACCGAGAAGATTCACAGTGTATTGGATGCATATAACAACAGACGCGAAATGGAGATAGAGTAATTACTCTATCTCCACTTTTTTGCACTCCGGGAAGCTCAATGTCACCTTGAACAAATCTCCATCCAGATATATCTCAAATTCTCCGCCCTGTACTCTGGTCAGACTCTGTGCAATAGACAGCCCCAGCCCGCTTCCTTCCGTACTCCTGGCAGAATCTCCTCTGATAAAACGTTCTGTCAGTTCTTCCGGACTGATATTCATTTGTTGTCTTGAAATATTCTTGATTGAAACATCTATCCTGTCATTCTCTGCCGTAACGTCCACATATACCCTGGTATCCCTCAATGCGTACTTACAGACATTGTTCAGAAGATTTTCCACAACCCTCCACATTCGCCTACTGTCTGCATAAATATATCCGGGTTTGTCTCCTCTCTCAAAAATAACCTCAAGACCGCTCTCCCTAAACTTATCAGAAAATTCTCCGATTCCCTGATTCAGAAGTTCTGTCAGATTCAGTTTCTCTTTATTCAGTATAATATTTCCGGAAGAAATCTTTGACACTTCAACCAGGTCGTCTGTCAGCTGCTTCAATCTCTGCGCTTTTCCATCCAGAATATCAATATAGCTTTTTGCCGGTTCTTCTTTTATCTTCAGACGTTTCAACAAATCCACATAACTTATGATAGAAGTCAGCGGTGTCTTGATATCATGGGAAACATTGGTTATCAGATCCGTCTTCATCTGTTCATCTTTCATGCTGGTCCTGACTGCCTTCTGAATTCCGTCGCCAATATTATTTACACCATCTGCCAGCACTTTGTTTGCTCCGTGAAAGATCCCGGTATCAATCTTGTGCTCCACTTCTCCGTCGTGGATTCTTTCTATGCTTTTCAGAATCTCATTACGTTCTGCATTACTCCGAAACACAAGCACACCGATCACACTATCAAATATAATCAAAATGATCATAATGACGACGGATACCGCAACAGATACTGACCACTGTCGAAAAATAACTACTACTCCTGCAATATTGACGAATAAAAACAGATTATACGGAACGAGCACACTGACTACTGTATTTCTGTGGTTTAGCAGGAATCCCAATACCTTTTTTATCAACGTAAATCCGCGATACAGAAGGCTTCCCTTCCATAGGGTTTTTGCCATAAAACGCCTTACGATGCTATACCAGATAAGACTGATTGTCAGGCTCAAATATATTCCATAGACAGCAAAAGCCAAATACTGCATGGAATCAGACATGAGCAGATTTGTTCCCTGCACAAATCCCCGGTCTACCGACTCCATGATTTTCATGAGCAACAGGAATCCCCTATAACACCCGTATCCAAATGCCCCTGCGAGAACAAGCAATACTTCTGTCCAGATTCTCACGGGATAACCCTTGGAACTTTTCCCCTCAAACGTAACAGCTCTGCCGACCGTTAACGTAAAATAAATCCCAATCCCGATCCAGCACAAAAGAAGTGCGACAATGACTGTAATAATCCGGTCTACTCCGGGGACAATCCTGTTGTACAGCCTTTCTGCTTCATAAAAAGCATCTCCCCGCACAGAATAGGTACCATCCACTCCCAACCAGATATGAATGGAATCCGGATTTTTATAATAGTTGTCTTCCACCATTTCATAAATCTCGGAATCACTCAAAAAAGCATTTCCCATAAATACCAGGCTGTCCGGATAATAAATCAAATATCCCCGATACTCCGAGAATACTTCTGTTACATTTTCGTCGGATGCCGTTTTTAATTCCTGTATATTGGTATAGGTACTGAGTTTATCCTCCGACATCAGTCGCACAAAATATTTTACATTACTTTTATTCTCTGCGTACGCATTAGTACAGATAATATACCGCTGATAATCTAAGGTCAGAGCATTGACTGCCTCCGCCAGATTGCTCTGTAATCTCATATAATCTATCCAGTTATTGACACTTTCGGAAATATTTTTCCCCGAACTGTTTGTATAGCGCTCAGTCATAAAAGAAATCATGACCTTCATATTCCCATTTTCCTGTACAACCTCCAGGCCATCCAGATTCTGAGTCATAATATAGGCAAATATAAGGTCCTCAAGTTGCGCTTTACCATAACCGGAATTCTCCAGTTCTTCCTCAATACGCTTTATTTCTTCCGGAGATTTTTCCCGAATAACAATATCACCTACATGGTTAAAATCATCAAAGCATACTTGTCCATATTCATCCAGTTTAAAATTCTCCGGATAAACACAGTATCCAAAATAGTTGATAAAGTCACTGAGACTCATCATGCGACTCTCATATCCGATTCCGTATTTTCCCCATTTTATCAAATCATCCAACTGGTATTCCGAAGATACTGTTTTGGCTTTGTTTATCCCAAGCTCTGACACCAGTTCCGAAACATCAATATTCTTTGACAGATCAAACAGACCGTCTGTTTCAAGTCTTTCACGGATTGCGACAAACTGAATGATATCCGATACCGTATTACGAAAAAGATCCTGATATACCTCAGATTCTTCAAATTCCACATTGTTCTCTGCCGGTAAAATCTTGTATACTCTGGAGCCGTCGATGGAATCTACCTTAATATAAGAATTTATGAGCATACCGGCGATGGCCAGAAAAATGCCGGCAGCTGCCAACTGTTGCAATAAAGCAAAACCAAAACTCTTCCACCCGAACTTTTTCATCTTTTCACACTCTTACTGCTTTTCTATCTTATAACCAACACCCCATACAACTTTAAGATAACGCGGTTCTCTGGGATTAATCTCTATTTTTTCTCTGATATGTCGAATATGAACCGCCACGGTATTATCGACTCCGATAGCATCTTCATTCCATATATTCTCATAAATCTGGTCAATCGAAAATACCTTGCCCTGGTTCTTCACCAGTAATAATAATATATTATATTCAATCGGCGTCATTTTTACCGGCTCATCATCCACCGTAACCTGCTTTGTCTCATCATTAATCACAAGACCACCCACCTGGAATATTGCCTTATTATCTGTATTTAAACTCCCCAGTGAAGTATAACGGCGAAGATTCGATTTCACCCTGGCCGCAAGCTCAAGCGGATTAAAAGGTTTTGTTATATAATCATCCGCACCGATATTTAGTCCCAGGATTTTATCCGTATCTTCCGATTTGGCCGAAAGCATAATAATCGGAATGCTGCTGTATTCACGAATCTTAAATGTAGCCCGAATACCATCAAGTCTTGGCATCATAACATCCATGATCAGCAGATGGATTTCTTCTTTTTTTAGCAGTTCGATGGCCTGTTCACCATCATAAGCTTTAAAAATCTTATAGCCGTCCTGTCTGAGATAGATTTCTATCGCATCAACTATTTCTTTATCATCGTCACACACCAATATATTAGCCATCTTTTCTCCCTTCTGCCTTCATAACATACATTACTGACAATAAGTTAACCACAACTTTCTTAAACTGTTCTTAGGAATCATCTTAAAGATTTCTTAATTCCTTACCTTGTAAATATATGAGGGAAGGCATTCTTTATCCACCGGATTTCCTGCCCTTGTATTGCAATCACGTCATAGCGAACGGCGGTGTTATCCCCCAGATGATGTATACACCGATAATAATCCGCCACCTTACAAATCTGTCTTTGTTTCCGATAATCAACCGCCTCAACAGCACTTCCCTTTTCTGTACTGCTGCGGTATTTTACCTCAACAAAAACGAGGTAATCTTCATGCCTTCCTATAATATCAATCTCTCCCTGTCTGTTGCGAAAATTCATTTCTCTGATCTGCATCCCATGCTTCATCAGATATTCCGCAGCCTTCTGTTCCCATTCTGTTCCTGTTGCCCTTTTATTCATAAGCCCCTTATATTTTTTTCTTTAATCTATCCATAGAATCCACAAATATCAGTATCTCTGCCACGACCTCGTATAATTCCGGCGGAATCATATCTCCTATTTCAAGCCGCGATAAAGTATCAGCCAGTTTATCATCACGGTGAATCGGCACATCGCTTTCCTTGGCCTTTTCAATGATTTTCTCCGCCAAAACGCCTCGTCCGCTGGCAATGACTTTCGGTGCCTCCTCATCCGGATTATATTCCAACGCAATCGCCTGCTTAACTCTTGATTTTTCCTGTCCCATACAGTTCCTCTTCACATATGCAAATGATTACCGTCAAGTTCTGACATCAAATGCGTGCTGAGATAAAATCATCTCATCCTCCTGTAACAGAGGTGCAATACCGCTGTTCTTATGTCCGTCACCTGCCATACCTGTTTGTTCAACCTCTCTGGTTCTCATAGTACACTTACAGTCGTAACCCCTTTTTTGAAGTCTTTCTGTCAAAAAATTCATATGCTGCTCTAAAAAGACCAGTATTTCTTCGTCAGCAACACAAAAGTTTGTGTTTACCTTAGCATCCTTCATGGTAACATAGACATCCAATGGTCCCAGATTCTCCATGTCAAGATGTAATAACGCACTTACCTGTCCGTCTTTTGCTGCAAGATTACGCTTATTCGTGTATACATACAATTCCCCCCGCGCCTGTGCATGTTGTAACTGCAGCGGAAGCTGTACATAAGTATACATCTGATTAAGCTGATTCATAAAATCAATATTTCCGGATAAGTTTATCGCTGCCTTATATGCTGCTCCGTTTTCGTGACCTGCCGCTTCCAGAACACCTTTGATTGCCTTTAATTGTCTGTCCAGATTTCTGTATAGCTGTTCTATGTTTTCCGGCTTCTCAACCTGTTCAGGCTGAATCGTCCATTGCTGCTTCAGATGTTTCACCAGGGTTTGGGATAACTCACGAATCCTCCCCTCTGAATGATGCAGGAACTCTGTTTTTTGATAAGGGTCATCCTGCTGCAGGATTTTTTGCAGCTCCTGTGATTCAGCTGAATTCGAAACCGCAGTGTCCGGGGTGCGTAATTCCACCGTCTTTTCCTGTGCTTCAATCCCTTCTGACACGCTTCCCATATTCAGCTCATTATCACCACCAATAAAAGGTTTCTGATTTAAGTTATTAAGAATATCGTCAGTTCTCTGTTCTGTATTATCATTTATCGGGAGTTCAACATTCTCCAAGGCTCCCTTTTGTTCCGTATTCAATCCGAAAGGCAACTCTGTATTATTTGAATCGGGCAATACATTCTCGGCTTGTACTTCCGTCACTTCGGACAGATGGAATCCAAGCGCCCGGTATAGTTCAAACACTCCCTTGTAATCCCCTTGCGATACCATCTCATCAATTACCTGAGGAAGGGCTTCTATCACCTGTTTTATCCCATCCGTCAAAGCATGGGAAAGATTGCGATAGGAAATGACCTGCTGTAGGTTTTCCTCGTTTACCGCCATCCCTAACTTATGCAGACTCACGATATCTTCGGGCTTTGCCTCCGGATAGCTGTTGATCTCCCGAAACATATGTGATAATGCATTTCTGTTAACCGGCATTCCTGCCTTCATCATTTGCTCTGTCATGGAAATCGTGGTTTGATTCACGGGTAACCCGGACATATCAATGGCCTTTAATACATTGATATCCGCTGATACATTCGTAAACAGCGGACTCAGTGAAAGTGCCTTTCCATTACTTCGCACTTCGAATATGATATTCTGTCCGGGTTCCAGATGAATGCTTTGGTCTACCCTTGCATTCAGAACGACATCACCTGATACTTTTATCTGTACCTCGCTGCCGGTTCTGTCAAGTACTTCCCCCTGTATGGTCTGTCCCGGTGTCAGACTACGTATTTGCTTATAAAGCTCATCCCCATGGGCAAATGCATTGTTTGAAGCCGAATATCCCTTTTCAGAAACAAAGGTGCCTCCGTTCAACAATTGTGTCAGATTCATTCCGTCTCCCTCACGCAACCATATACTATCCTACTATATTTTGACAAAGTTTCCGATAAAACTTCTTCTGTGAATAGGAGTCGGACCGTATTTTTTCAATGCTTCTATATGTGCAGCACTTCCATATCCTTTGTTTGCAGCAAAACCATATTCCGGGAATACAGTATCGTACTCCTTCATCAAACGGTCTCTCGTAACCTTTGCAATGATACTTGCTGCACCAATGGAAATACTCTTGGCATCACCTTTGATGATCGGAACCTGTCTGATTGCAACTCCGGGGATAGTAACGGCATCATTTAACAAAATATCCGGTCCCGGATCCAGTTTACTGATTGCTTCCCGCATTGCCTCATAGGTTGCCTGCAGTATGTTAATCTCGTCAATTCTCTCCGGTGTTGCATAGCCAACGGCACAGGCCACCGCTTCTCTCATAATCACATCATAAAGTTCTTCTCTCTTTTTTTCGGACAATTGCTTGGAATCATTAATATACAGAATCCTGCAATCCTTTGGAAGAATAACGGCTCCTGCAACCACCGGTCCCGCAAAGGGACCTCTTCCCACTTCGTCAATTCCGCATATATAGTCAAATTCCTTATATTTTTCTTCGTATTGGCGAAGACCCTCGATGCGCTGTTTCTCTTTTTCGAGAGCCACAATCCTTTTTTGTGCAGATTCTATTATTTTTTTTACTCCTATACGCTCATCTGATTCGTACAGCTTCATCAATTCCGGCAGATTTTCCGATGTAGCCGACTGAAACAACTCTTTTATCTCCCCGATGCTTGTCATTTGTTCTCCTCCCGGACACTATTGATGTTTCAATACCGTCATCTTCGAAAACGGCCAAATACGAACCCAGGCCTTACCAATAATCTCCGATCTCTTGATATTTCCTACCGCTGTAGTTCTGCTGTCGCTGGAATTATTCCGGTTATCTCCCAGCACAAAATACTCGTCACTGCCAAGCTTGATTGGTTCTGCGGCTATTCCGATATGCCCCTGGTTAATGACCTCTCTTCCGTATCCTTCCTCCAGGAGTTCTCCGTCGATGTAGATATCTCCATTTTCATCAATTTGTACCGTTTCTCCGGGCAACCCGATAATTCTCTTTATATAGTAAGTATTCTTTTTATATTTAAAGGGAAATACAATAATATCAAAA